>JACCED010880650.1_pt1 | contig 12277 bp, 10 predicted proteins | sample 7455021 | NCBI WGS metagenome assembly JACCED01 (sample SAMN15323456, study PRJNA562643) | freshwater metagenome | isolation source: river surface water | place: USA:Blue River Watershed | collected 2017-08-19
AGCGCCCAGCAGATGTACAAAACCAATGAACTTGCCGAGCAAACCATAACGATAAAAGCCGCGCGCAAAACGCGAAATGAATCGCCGCCCAAAATGGTCTCGCTGCTCCCAATAGGCGCGAGAGACTCCGTCAAGATGCGGCGCGATATGCGTATTATAAGCAGCGATGTTTCGCTGATCGGCAGCATTTGCGAAGAACCGATGGAAGCTTGCATGGCTGGGTAGATGTTGCAGCGCTGTCAACTTAAGGCGGTTAAGCGCGATATGGGACGCATTGAGATCAACAGCCGTGATGTGCGCAGGTTCAGCCACAAGATAACTTGCGATGTTGCAGCCACCAGAGGCAATGGCAATCACGCGGTCAGTACGGCGCAGGCACAAAGCATCCATATCAACGACGGGGTCTTCCCAAATTTGGGGATAAACAAGGCCGCTAAACAGGAACGTAAAAAGCCGCTCAAGCATGCCCTCGCTGGTCATGATGTCATTCTGGTGCACAGCTTCAGCAAGATGCTCACGCGATTGGCGTGTGGATCCGACAAATTGATTCACGGGCAGGCCCTTTCTTACTTTCACTGCAAGCGGGTTAGACGATTCATATGACGGATGAATGTCGTTTTTAACCAGGCAAAACATCAAGAAAATAGACTGAGCGCATGCTGAGCTTATCGCCGTCGTAAACCTCGACATCCATGCGGTAGATTCCGGGCAAGAGATCTTGAGGAAGAGGAGTTGCCCACAAATGCGTGCTTGTCACAGGCTCAATCCACGATTTTTTCTTTTCGCCTGCAGCGCGAAAGAGCGCCTGAGTTGAAGGGTCAAAGTCGTGAATGCGTGACATCCACCTTAACTCTTGGCCATTCAACCGGCAGAATACGCGCGTCTTATGCCCGCCAGAGAAAACATTGACGAGCAATTTCGCCTGCCCCAATTCATCGCAGGAGATTCCTTGAGGCAAAAGCGTACATGATTGCCCCTGCCCTGCTCCAACCATAATGCGCATAGGCGAGCTACTGCGCGCGGGCTGAAATTTCAGGCGCGCCTCTGTTCCTTGAACAGACAAAATATACCAGCCATTCGGTGTTCCATCACAACTTTGTGCGACAGGCTGACCTGAAGGATCGAATGGCCCCGTCCACCAAGAACCGCAAAGCGCATTTAGAACGTGATGCTGATGCGCCATACCCCCAGCGCTGATGACTTCATGATGCTCATAACTGTGCATGTGGCCAGAGAGACTGATGCAGTTCCGACCCTCAAGGAGAGCCAACAAAGCTTGATGGTCATGAGTGCGCGACGACAAATCTTCAACCGGCGCGGAACTCACAAGCGGAATATGCATAGCCAGAACGATCAACTGGTCCTTCGGCACATCTCGCAGCAAAGACTCCATAAAGCGTAAATTATCTGCGCCCACATAACCAACATAGCCATAATGCGACCCTTCTGATGGTCCGTGACCGATATTGTCCAAAGTGATGAACAGTGCGGACCCATATTCAAAGGCTCTTGTGCCGGGTCCATAAAGCTGTCGCCAGATATCACGCGCTGCTGTGGGGGTTGATTTCGAAAAATCGAGATCATGATTGCCTGGCAAGTTCCAGATTGGCACACGCAGTTGCGCCATCAACTGGTTGTAGGCGTCATAAAGCTGGGGCTGGTCGCCAATGAGATCACCGAGAGTTATCGCAAAGCGCGGCATCTTCTGCTGCGTCATGAGCGCAAGAAGGTTAGCCAGATAGCCTAACTCCTCCCTGTTACCGGGTTGAGGGTCGGCGATGAGAAGCACGTCGAAGCTCTCTTCTTCTGGCTCACTTACAAGAACAAAATCGTGGTTTCTGACGCCTGCTGGAGCATGGAGTTTTGGTAGCATGAGGTCATCAAGGAGCGGCGCATAATCACATGGCTTGATGACAAAGATCACATCATCTTCATCGACTGCCATCTGGTAAAAACCATCGGCGTCGGTGCGAACAATATCCCGACCGTTCGACACCCGGATACCACTCAAACCGCGCCCGCTCTCATGGCATCGAACATAGCCACTGATATGAGGACGGTCGGCTGCTTTAGCTAAGCTGGAATAGGCAGCAGCACCAGCACCAAGCTTGATGATGTCACGTCGGCTGGTCTGAAAAACCATAAGGCCACCTCACCTGATGTGAGATGGCCTAAATCAGATTCGTTCAACAGGATGACGACTGTTCAGCGACAGTTTGACGACAGCTAGCGAGACCAGATCGCGGGGTCGGCGTCAACGACACCACGCAGGATAACGATCTTCGTTGGATCACCCCGAATGCCAAAGTCATTGTCGTTTATGAGCAGCAGGCTACCATCCTGCAGAAAGGCCATCCCCTCGATCTTTTCCGGCGCAGTTTTCAAGTCGCGGAAAGTATCAAAACGCAGGATTTTATTGACGGCGACCACGTCTTGAGCATCGAGGAGTTGTTCCAAGCTTGGCGAGGTTGCGACATCATCCCACTTCGACCCCATAATATTTGAAGCACCTGCAAGCGTGATTTCAAAAAGCTTCGTCGTCTTTTCAGTTCGCTCAAGAACAAGCAGTCGGCCCTCCCCAATCACAATGATCTCGGAAATTCGAGGTTCATTCTGTCGAGGCGATGGATCAAAACCGAAACTTTGTGGATCAGCGAGCTGATAGACCCATTCGCCCACAACCTTCTCTTGTACGCGATCAAACTTGATCAGGCGCGTGTTTCGTGCACCCTGATAGGCTTTGATATCTGGGTTCGCGAGTGGATTTTGAACCATGGCATAGAGAAATTTTTCATCCGGCGAAACCGCCAGACCTTCGATACCGCGATTACCCTGGCGCTTTGACAATATAGCAGGCAAAGCACCCACGATCTCGGCTTCCGCTTTTGCATAATCTTGCACTGCATTAGCGGGGACGAAACGCTTCAGAATACGACCATCCGCGCTGACATGCGCAATCGAGGGTCCCATTTCCTCAGCAATCCAGAAGCTGCCGTCAGACAAGCGAACGAGGCCTTCAAGATCGACATTATCGGGATCGTCAGGAAGGATCTCTCCGCTGAGTGCCATACCAGTGTCTTTTGTCGCAGCAGTCTGCGGGTTTAGCAATCCAGTCAGCAAACGCCCTGTCTTTGCGGTACGTAGTGGAATGGTGAGCGTGACATGAAACTTCGACTGCAATCGATCAAGCACTACACGATAGATCGAAGGCGTGTAAGATGGCGTCGGATAGATCCGTCCATTACTCAATTTGCGGCACATGGCAGCAATGTCTTCACCGACAATAGCCGGTGCTTCACTACAGGTCATATTCGGACCGCGATCACCAGCAGTCCAAACCACGTCGGGCGGGTCTGTGCGGTGGCGAGCTGCTGCAGAGCCAATCCCGAGCGTATGCTCCAGCCGCTTGCCAGATGGCAGAGTGACGGATTGCCAAGCAAGGGAGCCGTCACTCGGCATCAATATTTGAGTTTCGATAGATTGGGCATGAACTGGCATGACTGCCAATCCGCAGATCAGGGCTATCAGAGAAAGTTGTTTCATCATTTACCTCAGCTTCCGATCCGTCCGCCACCACGTTTGGTGATGGCTACGATAGAAGGGCGCGGCGGCATATTGTCTTTAAAGTCAGGCCAACGCGTCGTCGGATTGTCAAATGTCGATGCTGGACCCTTGAAGTCCTCTTCGGTCTCTCCAGGATGTTGGACAGCAACAAAGAGCGTTTCGTCATCTGGTGTGAAGCAAGGTCCACACATTTCAGCACCAGCGGGCACACGATAAAAATGCTTCGACAAGCCGCGCAACTCACCCTCGGTCTCGACGGCCCAGATACCGTCTGCACGAGCAGTTTTTGACGGGGAGTTGCCATCTGTTGCAACCCACAACCCACCACGCGAATCGATGGCGACATTGTCAGGCATGCCGAACCAACCATTCTTGGTAGTGTCTGGATGGAATTGCGCAGCCGTGCTGGCCACGGTGTGATCGCCTGCCTTCAACAGAATTTCCCAGCGGAAACCTGTTGCCGTATGGTTACCATCGTCTGGCATCATTTCGATAATATGCCCAAAGCGGTTTACCGCTCGCGGATTCGCTGCATCAATCTGTTCTGCGGTGCGCCGATTATTATTTGTCAAGGCAACATAGACCCTATTGTTCAGCGGGTCAGCCTTCACGTCTTCAGGACGATCCATCTTCGTTGCACCAACGGCATCAGCAGCAATGCGCGTGTCAATAAGAATATCAGCCTGTGACGCGAACCCTTTCTCGGAAGTCAATGCGCCCTGTCCGAAAACAAGAGGCAACCACTCACCAGATCCGTCAGCCTTATAACGCGCAACATAAAGCGTACCCTCATCGAGGAGATTTCGATTTGCAGCGAGGTTGGAAAGATCAACCTTGTTCTTGGTCACGAATTTATAGACATAGTCGAAGCGTTCATCATCGCCGAGATAAACGACATAGCGCCCATCCTTCGCCACGACACCAGCTGCCCCCTCGTGTTTGGTACGACCAAGCGCGGTGCGCTTCTTCGGCGTCGATGTGGGATCGAAGGGGTCGATCTCGACAACCCAACCATAGCGGTTAGGCTCATTGGGCTCTTTGGAAACGTCGAAACGGTCATAGAATTTTCCCCAAGCATACATATTGCCCGGAATGCCATACCGCTTCAGCTTCGCTGCTTCCGGATGTGCGTCGGTCGCGCCACGAAAATAGAAGTTAAAATTCTCTTCGCAGGTAAGCCATGTACCCCAGGGAGTCACACCGCCCGCGCAATTATTTAACATGCCTTTCACGACGCGACCTGATGGATCTTCCTTCGTGCGCAGGCGCTCATGCCCTGCTGCAGGGCCGCTTACTTCGATAGGCATATCACCCGTGATACGGCGTGCATATTTTGAACCTGCGATGACCTGCCAATCACTATCCCGTTTCACTTCAAGAATGCTGCCGCCATGTGCTGCGATTTCAATATCCACAAGCTCCTTCGTCATCTTGGCAAAGGCAGCCTCTTTTGTCTTTTGAATGCCAATTCCGGCAAACATCAGCTCTTCATTTGTATATTCATGATTCACGACCAAAAGCCCGTGGCGCGCAGGATTAGCTGCACCTGGCATCGGGATATAACCGATGAAGTCGTTGTTATAACCAAATTGAAGTTTCTGCGCGTCGGCTGATTGCGTCATCGGATTGAAAGCAGGTGCGTCTTTAAGAACGGCATCGCCCCAGCGCATCAAAATCTTTGCGTCATAGCCCTCAGCGACGTGATGGTTCTCGTCACTTCCAGCTTCGATTTCTTTGAATGAAAAACGGGCCTTTCCCGGGGCTGCCAGCGCGGGCAATGAGACAGAGGAGAGCGCGGATACTGCGAGTGACCCCCGCAGAAAATCGCGACGACCGAGCCGTGTAGAAATAATATCGCCAATCGTCGTATTCTTTGAAGCGTTCGAGCCTTTGTCTTCAAGGGCCTCGGCGGCGCGAGCACGATGAAACATATTGCCTCACATGGTTGCGGAGAATGTCGGCGCATCGCTACGCATGATGGATGACAGCTGCATGACATTCATGTTCATCCACAGACACGAAACTGTCACAGGAATCGGTCAAGCGCTCCTTATGCGCATTCTCAAACTCTCAGATGTCTTCTTCCCTCGCATCAACGGCGTCTCAACGTCGATCCAGACATATGTGGGAGACATCCAATCACTCGGGCACCACTGCACCCTCGTCGCGCCGCATTATCCAATGCCGGCCGAAACGCCGGATCAGGGCCATCTCGTGCGGATTCCTTCGCGGCAGGTACCACTCGACCCTGAAGATAGGCTTTTGAAATGGGGTCACTTCATGGATTGGGGCAATCGTCTCAAGCCCGGCGATTTTGATCTCATCCACATCCATACGCCCTTCACTGCGCATTATGGCGGCTTACGCATTGCACGGCGACTCAATCTGCCGATTGTCGAGACCTACCACACATATTTCGAGCACTATTTGCACCATTACGCGCCCTTTTTACCGACGCGCATGACGAAGGCTTTTGCACGCAAGCTGACCGTATCGCAATGCCATCAGGTGCAATCCATCATCTCGCCTTCTCCGCAAATGGCGGAAGCGTTGCGCGCTTATGGCGTGCAAACGCCGATTGCAGTTCTGCCAACGGGCCTACCAGAAAGCGCCTTCATCCGTGGCAATGGCATTCGGTTCCGCCAAGAGCGAGGAATTCCTTTGGATCGTCCTGTCGCACTCTTTGTGGGACGCGTTGCGCATGAAAAGAACATAGACTTCCTGCTGCATATGTGTGTGCGATTACGCGAGCTCGTACCGAATATACTCCTCATCATTGCTGGTGAAGGACCTGCAGAGGGGCATGTAAGGGCATTGACGGTCAAACTCGGCCTGCAACCGAATGTTCTGTTTGTTGGCTATATGGATCGCGGGACAACCCTGCGTGATTGTTATAGCGGAGCAGATATTTTTACATTTGCCTCACGCACGGAAACTCAAGGTCTCGTCTTGCTAGAAGCACTGGCACAAGGAATACCCGTTGTCTCGACAGCGGTGATGGGAACAGCTGACGTCTTACGGGATGTCAAAGGCGCTATCAAATCAACTGAAGACGTCGAGACTTTTGCGCGAGACTGCGCGCGTGTACTTAACGATGCAGATCTGCGCCAGGAGCTGGCTACTCACGCGCCAGATGATGCCAAGCTCTGGTCCTCTCCCGCAATGGCTCTGCGATTAACAGCGATCTATGAAACTGTGCTCAGCGAGCATCGCGCAGCTTAAAGGAATTAGCGGCGTACATCATTCTGACTTACTTCATCCAAGGCCAGCAGCATGGCCATGAAGTCTCGTCGGATTGCAGCCTCCAAAAGAAACTGTGGGACGCTGAAGCCAGGCGCTATGCGGGCGTGATAATTCACACGGGTCGCTTTGCCTTCAGCAGTCAGCGTCCAGGCACCTTCAGACACACGCAAGTCACCTTCAACCAGCTTGAACGATAAACGACGCGGCGGCTCAAATTGATTACGTGCGACAGTACGCACACGCGGCAACAAAGGCGGGTTCATGACATGCTCGCGTAGATCCCAACGCCCCGAAGGATCGCGAGCAAGAATGCGGCAGCTCTCGAAATGGGGAAGAATGCGTTTGCCGCCCGGACAATCTGTCAAGACAGACCAAACAACCTGCTGTGGAGCATCAATTCTATGTGTCGCGCGGATTGCTGTGACGCCTTCGGGCTCCAGCGCATTCACCTCTATGACGGGCTGCTGCGCGGCGGCCATTGTCACATGCAAGAAGGCAAAACACGCGACCATGACCGTTTTCATTGCGACTCAAACCTTTCTCGCCACGACGTCAACATGAGCTTGTGACGACTTTGTAACAATGCGCCCAAGCGCGGCATCAACTTTGGGAAAAGTGTGGCGAATAGTCGTAACGTTATCGAACTGTCATAAATTAACGTTTCCCTAAACTCTAACGCAGCGTCTCGATTCGGAGGCTTCCATGCAACAAGCAGTGAGCACGCGAGGACTGATTGAGTTCCATGCCCTCGCAGAACTGATCATCGCGGCAATGGAAGAAGCAGGCGCTTCAGCTGGTGATCGCAAGATCGCGCTTGCGCAGGCTCAATGTGAAATCGCTGCGGCATGGCGTCGCCGTCATGAACTGAACGATCAGGACCGTGATTACGAGCGCTCGATAGATTTCGCGCGCAATGATGCCGAATGCCTCTTCCGAGGCGAAGGCGAGCGGCAACACAGTGCGATTCCCTCCGAAATCATCAAGGATGCATTATGAGCCAGTCCAATATTCCCTATTCTGAACGCATCCGCGCCGAACTTCTCGACAGCCTCGACGAAGAGTTTGAGCAAGAAATGGATGACGGGCGACTGGCCTCATTATTTGACGAGGAGATCGCTCACGCTGATGCCGACGGTTTGAACCGTGGCGTTTATTTCAAGGAGCTGTTTCGACTGCAACGCGAATTGGTGAAGCTGCAAAACTGGATCGCCCATACCAAGCAAAAGGTGGTCGTGATCTTTGAAGGTCGTGACGCAGCAGGCAAAGGAGGCGTCATCAAGCGCATTACGCAGCGTCTCAACCCCCGCATATGCCGCGTAGTTGCGCTTCCGGCCCCCAATGAACGTGAGCGCACACAGTGGTACTTTCAGCGCTATGTTTCCCATTTGCCAGCAGGCGGCGAGCTGGTTCTGTTTGACCGCTCCTGGTACAACCGTGCAGGCGTCGAGCGCGTGATGGGTTTTTGTAGCGAAGACGATGTTGAGGAGTTTTTCCGCAGCGTTCCCGAATTTGAACGCATGCTCGTACGCTCAGGTATCACACTGATTAAATATTGGTTCTCGATCACCGATGATGAACAACATCTGCGCTTCCAGATGCGCATTCATGATCCGTTGAAACAGTGGAAGCTGAGCCCGATGGATCTAGAGTCCCGTCGTCGCTGGGAAGCCTATACAAAAGCAAAAGAAGCGATGCTGGAGCGAACCCATATCGAGGAAGCTCCATGGTGGGTCGTCGAAGCTGTCGATAAGAAGCGGGCTCGCCTTAACTGCATCGCTCATCTACTCGCGCAGCTGCCTTATGAAGACATTTCGCAACCCGAAGTGGTGTTGCCCGCTCGTGTCCACAATCCTGATTATTTCCGTACACCCGTGCCTGCGGAAATGTATGTGCCAAAGGTTTACTAAGCTCAGGCATTCTTGCGGGAGCTGATCCAGACGATGGCATAAGTCAACGCTGATGAAAGAAGGCAGGTAAGAAAGGCCATCCAAAAGCCATTCTCATCATCTGCGAAGGGGACACCTTTAAGATTCATGCCGAACATGCCCGATATGAGCGTCGGGGGCATAATCAATGTGCCCAGGATCGTCAGAATATAAAGCTGCCGATTTGTTTCATCAGCAAGCTGCGCATTCAGCTCTTCATGCAACAGGCGCGCACGATCCTGAATTGACGAACTCTCATGCGTCACATTTTCCAGATGATGCGCCATATGTTGCAAGATTTCACGCGTCTGCATGTAGAGCTGCGGTAGTTTCAACATTTTCAGGACGGCTCGATGATTGGATGAAATCAGACGATGTACCGTTGCAGCTGAACGTCTGATCTGCCCCAATTGATGACGATCATCATGCGTATGATCATCGAGCACATGATCTTCGATGCGATCAAGATTGCTCCATAGTTGCTCAATACGCACCTCGAATCCATCTACAATTTTCTCCAGGAGCAGTTGAAAAATGTCGAGCGGGCGCTGGATTACGGCCTGCGATTGTTCGATTGCACGACGCGCTTTAATAGATGCACGTACAGGCTGACGTCGTGCAGTGATGATCAGGCTATCCGTGACGTAAAAGCATATACGACTGACATCTTCGCCCGCACCACCCAGCTCCTGCGTGAAATCGCGAAGCACACCGCAGATATAATCCTCCCGACCGGAGAGATAGGGCTCTTCGTCTTCCTGACTGAGCAAAACATCTTTGACAGATGCTGGCACAGAGCTTTGCTCCCGCAACCAGCGCATTGCGCGAAGATCCGCGCGCTTGAGATGGACCCAGAGCGTTCCGTCGATCGTGTTCAGCCCGTCAGGGAGCGCTTTGAGTTCACGAGCGTTCCCTTCATGGTCGATCTGCATGATCCAAGCAAAAGGGAAGTCATCTTCAGGAGGATAGCGTCTGGCCATGCTCGATCTAAGCAATGTCATATGACAGTCGGATGACATGCCCCTAAAGCGCTCTTTTTCTTGATGTGATACTCAGACGGATTATGAATGTCTGCGTTATTGTCTTCTCTATATAATTGAGAAAGGCCAACAGGCAATTTCATCAAACTGTCATTCAGCGCATTTATACCCGTGCTCATCAACTTCAAACGATCGAAGCTTTTCCTCTCATGACGCGCGGAGACCGACACCGCAATGTTGTCAGCACATGACCTCAGCGTGACCTATTCGAATAATTATCGCGCTCTTAACCCAACAAATGTCCGCTTTACACGCGGTCAATTCGTGGTGCTACTGGGCGCGTCAGGTGCCGGCAAATCAACGCTCCTGCGCTGCTTGAATGGCTTGGTAAAGCCCACGCAAGGCGACGTCAGAACTCAGGCACATGGTTCAATCTTTACGAGCAATGCATCACTTCGCGCGCACCGTCGTCGAACAGGAATGGTGTTCCAGCAACATCACCTGATTGGCCGCATGTCCGCCTTGCGCAATGTGCTGATGGGGCGTCTTGCCTTTCATGGATCGCTACGCTCTCTCGCCCCTCTTGCCCGAGCAGATCGACAACTTGGGCTTGAAGCATTGGAGCGCGTAGGCCTTCTTGATCGAGCGTTACAGCGGGCTGATCGCCTTTCAGGTGGCCAACAACAACGTGTTGGCATCGCGCGCGCACTTGTGCAGGAACCAGAGATTATCCTTGCTGACGAACCAGTCGCCAGTCTCGATCCTGCAACAGCTCTGAGAGTTCTCAGCGATCTCCACCGCATCTGCCGCGAAGATGGGATAACGGCGATTGTGAGCTTGCATCAGGTCGATCTGGCTCGTCAATTTGCCGACCATATTATCGGAATATCCGCTGGATCGATTGTTTTTGAGGGCACACCCGACAAGCTCGATACAAGCGATCTACAGAAAATTTACGAGCCTCAACACCTGAAGTTGGCGCAAGCCGCTGAATAATCCAACGGAGATGATCATGAACCGCCGCGAACTTTTGAGCTACTCAGCACTCGCCAGCTTTGCAATGTCGCTGAGCCCGCTTTTAGCCGCTGATCGCAGCAATCCTGATCGGTTACGGGTTGCCCTTCTACCAGATGAAAATGCTTCAACGTTGATTCAGAACGCACAGCCTCTCAAGGCTTATCTTGAAGCTCAACTGAACAAGAAAATCGAAATCATTGTTACGACCGACTATTCCTCGATGATTGAGGCTATGCGGTTTGCCCGCATTGAAGTTGCTTATTTCGGTCCACTCTCTTATGTGCTGGCAAAGTCGAAGGCGACTGAAATCGAGGCTTTTGCAGTCGGCGTTGAGAAGGGCCAGCCGAACTACAAATCCATCTTGATTGCGAATGTCGAGGGACCCGTAAAAGCATTGAAAGATGTTAAGGGTCATGCTTTCGCATTCGGCGACCAAGCATCGACCTCAAGTCATCTTGCTCCCCGCGCCTTGCTTGCAAAGGCTGGGCTTATCGGCGACACCGACTACAAAGTTGTTCATCTGGGTCAGCATGACGCGGTAGCGCGTTCCGTGGCCGCAGGTCAGGTTCCAGCAGGAGCGTTGTCTGAGTCCATTTATCGGACACTCGTCGCGACCAAAAAAATTGATAGTAGCAAGCTGCAAACTCTCGCGATGTCGGACCCTATCCCTAATTATCCGATGACACTCCAAGGCTTCTTGGCACCTGAGTTGAAGCAAACCATTCGTTCTGCCTTCCTACAGCTCAAAGATCCTGAAATTTTGAAGCTGTTTCGCATCGAGGGTTTCGCAGCGGCGACCGACAAGGATTATGACGTCCTGCGCGACATGGCCACAGTCCTCAATCTCAACCTCGCCAAGCTGTGAGTCCCACATTGACGCCGCGCCAATCCTATCAGGCTATCCTGAATGAAGAGCGTCGCGCTACATTGCGCGGCGGCTCATTTATCATCGGTGTTGTATGTTTCGCTGCACTATCACTCGCAGTGACGGGCTTCTTCGACGCGCAAAGGTTTGCTGAAAGCGGTCCAGCCATCAAACAACTTATCAACGAGATGTTGCCGCCGGATTTTTCCCGCTGGCGCCTTTGGCTACGCCCGCTTCTCGATACGTTGGCGATGTCGATTGCAGGAACAGCGCTTGCAGTTTGCTTATCGATTCCGCTTGCGCTGCTTGCCGCACCGAATACGAGCCCCCATCCCGTGATCTATGTTGCGGCACGCACATTGCTCGCCTTCTTTCGCTCAGTTCCCGAGATTATTTTGGGTGTCTTGTTCGTCGCTGCCGTCGGCTTTGGTGCGTTACCCGGCGTACTTGCATTGGCCCTTCACTCAACAGGAATGGTCGGCAAATTTTATGCCGAATCTATTGAGCATGTTGATCCCAAACCACTTGAGGCAGCACGCGCCGCGGGCGCCACCCCGCTCCAAGTGATTTTCAACGCCGTTCTGCCGCAAGCGCTCCCGCAACTCGTCGATGTCACCATTTACCGGTGGGAATATCATTTCCGAGCCTCGGCCGTGATGGGCATCGTGGGTGCGGGCGGGATC
>JACCED012176340.1_pt1 | contig 12275 bp, 12 predicted proteins | sample 7455021 | NCBI WGS metagenome assembly JACCED01 (sample SAMN15323456, study PRJNA562643) | freshwater metagenome | isolation source: river surface water | place: USA:Blue River Watershed | collected 2017-08-19
CGCCAGCACCGAATGGGAACGATACCGGGTTTCAGCCGTCCGGCCGATGCGGTCCACAAGCTTCACATTATCTTGGTTGAAGAAGCGATATTTAAGGCCAATTTCGACCGCGTCAGACAAGGGCGCACGCACGCCGGCAATCGCCTGCCACGCCAGACCTGAATCGGTGTCATTGAGGAAATCAGGGCCGCTGCTATCGATCGAATAGCCCGTCTTGGTGCGCGCAATCCCTGCCCCGCCGCCAATATAGCCCGCCATGCCCTCGCCGCCAAAATCCAACAGGCCGTTGAGCATCAAACTAAGATTGCTGAGCCGCCCGCCCGCATCAACAAAGGTGCCTGCCGGACGCGCTGCAGCATCAACCCCTGCCGGGGTGGTCAGCTGGGAGCGCCACTGGGTCAGCGCCGCTTGCTTATAACCCAATTCGGCTTCGAGGCGGAAACCGCCAAAATCATAGCCTACAAGGCCATCGACATCCCAGGCGTTCTTCAGATCGGCCGAGCCTTGATCAGAGACCCCATTCAGGTTGAAGGACTGGTCCTCAACAATGGCTGGGCCGCCCTCAATCCCGACATACCACGCACCGTCGCGCGCGAGCGCTGGCACGGCAATAACGGTCGAAACGAGCGCCGCCACATAAGCGAGCTTCCGCATAAAATCCCCTTTCTGATTGGTTGTTTGGGACAGATTGACTGTTCTACAGACCGGTATTCTGTCACGCAAGCATACATTGCCAATAACTGTTGCGCAAAAGTCGCACTGATGCTCGATTGTTATTAAGACAGTTTAGTTTGAGATGAGTCCATGTGCTCGTAATATAACGAGGATTGCTGAAATCGCTGTGCGCGCCGATGCATCGACAACGCTGCCGCCGGCTGGGTCGCGAATGGGCGGCCGTTGCGCACCGATCACGTGACGCCCCCCGATTCGCAGCGCGCCGACATCCGCGGCATCCGTCCAAACCCCCGCCCGCAGACGCAACGTCCGGGCATCGGCAAGGCTCCACACCGCCAGCCCTTCAAATCCCGGCACGAACAGCCACCCATTGGCGGACCATTGGGCAATCGCGCCCTCGCGCGCTTGCCAAACACCCCCGCGTCAGCTGCGTGCCCGGGGCCGCGACCAACCGCCGGATCAGCGGCACTGGCCGCGGGGTGGTGGTCGCCACAATTTGCGGCGTGCTGCCCAACCTCAGGCTGAGCGCCAGATTATCCCATGTCGCCTCGGCATTGTCCCATTTCGCGCATTCATCGGCCCAAGCCAGATGGTGTTCAGGGCCGCGCAAGCCTTCGGGCTCGGCGGCGGAAAACAGCGTGGCAATCGTGCCATTGGGCCAGATCAGCCGGCGGCGCGAGGGCTCAAAAAAGGGCGCGGTGGCAGCGGGCGCGATGGCTTTGAGCCCGCTTTCGCCTTCCACCATAATCGTCCGCGCATCGGCTTGGGTTGCGGCAACAAGCGCGATCCGGACACCCGGCTGCGCTTCGGCGGCAGCCCGGACCCATTCGGCACCCGTCCGCGTCTTGCCAAAGCCGCGCCCGGCCAAGATCAACCAACAACGCCACGCGCCTGCCGGAGGGCATTGGTCGCCGCGCGCCCAAAAGCGCCAATGGTGCCAATAATCGGCCAGATCCTTGCGGTGTTTGGTGAGCCAGCGTTCAAAATCTTCATCCTTGTCCAGCGCTTTGAGCAGGTCGCGGACATGGCCTTTAGGCGTCGCCATGGCCGGCTTTCAGCCGCGCGCGCATATCGCGCAGCTTGGCTTCCACCTTATCGGCGAGCTGGCGGCGTTGGTCGGCGGTCGGTCCGACGGGCTTGGCTGCGCTGCCTTTGACCGTCGCGTGATGCAGCCCGAGCAGCGCGAGCGCCAACCGATGCTTTTGCGCGCGGGACTTGAGCGCCGCGTCTGAAATCTTGCCTGAGACCGGGGTCAGGGCTTCGGCTAAAAGGGTCGCTTCCAGCCGGGCAAAGCCCTCGCACAAGGCGTGCTGCCACGCCTCGGCAAACGCTGGGTGGCGGCGGCGATAGAGATAGGGCGTCGACGCCGAGACCCCGGCCGCCCGGGCAGACGCGGCCACATTGGCGGTCATCGCGAGTTGATCGAGAAAAATCTGCCGGGCACCGGCATCAAAAGGCGCAGCCGCACCGACCGCGCCCTTTAGGGTCGCAAAAGCCATGAAGATCTCCAAGGAAAGGGGCAGTGCGGGGCGTATCTGCCCGACTCACACATCGCCAGCTTCGGCATTTATGCCAGATCAGCGTGACGATGTCAAGGATAATTTACCAAATAGGTTATCATTTGCTCCTTCCCCACCAGCGGGGAAGGGGTGGGCCAACGCTTTCCTCGGTGCTAAACCGCGTTCATGCCGCGCCTTCTCATCCTCTACCATTCCCAAACCGGGGGCACCGAAGCGATGGCCAGCGCCGCTGCTGAAGGGGCCGCGAGCGACGCTGAAATTGTGCTGCGCCCCGCGGCCGATGCCCAGCCCGACGATCTTCTTGACGCCGACGGGGTCATCTTTGCCTGCCCGGAAAATCTGGCGGCGGTGTCTGGCGTTATGAAAGCGTTTTTTGATCGAGCCTATTATCCCCTGCTCGGCCGGGTTGAAGGCCGGCCTTACGCCATGATGATCTGTGCGGGGTCTGATGGGGAAAATGCCGCGCGGCAAATGGCGCGCATCCTGTTGGGCTGGCGGATGAAGCCCGTGGCCGATCCGCTCATCATCTGCACCAAGGCGCAAACGCCCGAGGCGATCCTGGCCCCAAAGCAGCTCACGCCCGACGCGCTCGCCCGCTGCCAGGCGCTGGGCGCGACCATGGCAGCGGGGCTCGCTTTAGGGATCTTCTAGGCTTAGCCGTTCGACAGCGGCTCGGCAGTCTGCACGTCGATGCTGGTGGGCGCCTCAGCCTGCCCGCCCGCAAGATAGGGGGTCGCAATCGCATAAAGCCCAAGGCCCAACAGCGCCGCCATTGTGGTGAACGTGCCGAGGGCGCGCCCCTTGCCGAGCGTGCCGCCATCCATGCCAACGCCATGCGCAACCCGGCCCAAGAAATAGATGCCAGCCACAGCCCAAAGCCAGCTGGGCGCGGGGCCGCCATGATGCGCAAATTCAATCACGCCAATGAGAATAAGGACAAAGGGCGCCGACTCGATATAGTTGGAATGCGCCCGCATACGGCGGATCACGGCTTCATTGCCGCCATCGCCGATCGAAACATTCTGGCTGTGGCGGACTTGGCCCACGCGCAAAGCGAGCCAGAAATTGATAATCGCAGCAACGCCAGCGAAGGTCATGGTCACGGGCAAAATCATGGTCTATTCCCCTCCTATTGGGAGACGCGGTGCTGCCACAAGGCCGATGCGCTTGCAACGGCGGGAATTTTGGCTATACGCGCGCCTTCGCCTGACGGCCCGAAGATTCGGTTTGGCTGATCTTTGATGCCGCGCAGGATTTTGTGATCACTTAACGAATAAGGTGCCGAAATGGCCGTCCCTAAGAGAAAAACTTCGCCGTCGCGCCGGAACATGCGTCGCAGCCACCACGCGCTGACCGCGACCACGTTTCAGGAATGCCCGAACTGCGGCGAACTGAAGCTGCCGCACAATCTGTGCCAGTCTTGTGGTCATTATAACGGCCGCGAAGTCGTCGCCGCGGCTGACTGATCCCCGCGCCTGAACCGGGGAGAAGAGGTTGGTGGCCGAAGCGCCGCGTATCGCAATTGACGCCATGGGGGGCGACGAAGGGCTGGCCGTTATGCTGGCTGGCGTCGCTTTGGCCCGGCGGCAATGGCCCGGCCTGACCTTTGATCTGGTCGGCGATGAGGCGGCGATCACGGCCGCGCTTGACCAGCACCCCAATTTGCGCGCCGCGTCGCAGATTATCCACGCGCCCGAAACCATTGAGGGCAGCGAAAAGGCGGGTCAGGCGATCCGCCGCGCCAAAACCACCAGCATGGGCATCGCCATTGATGCCGTAAAGCAAGGCCGCGCGGGCGCTGCTGTGTCGGCGGGCAATACGGGCGCGTTGATGGCCATGGCCAAGCTTGCGTTGCGGACGATGCCGGGCATTGATCGCCCCGCCCTTGCCGCGCTGTTGCCCAGCCTTGGCGACAAAGATTTTGTCATGCTCGATCTCGGCGCCAATACCGAATGCGAAGCCCGCAATCTTGTGGAATTCGCGATCATGGGGGCTGCCTATTCGCGCATTGCGCTGGGCATTGCCCAGCCCCGTGTTTCGCTGCTCAACATCGGGACCGAAGATCAAAAGGGCACCGATGAGATTCGCGACGCGGCGACGATTTTGCGCGCCTCAGACCATCTGCCGATGGCGTTCAACGGCTTTATCGAAGGCGATAAGATTGCCCGGGGTCCGACCGATGTCGTCGTGTGCGATGGGTTTTCGGGCAATATTTCGCTCAAAACGATGGAAGGCACCGCCCGGTTCGTCACCGATTTGCTGCGCCGCGCCTTTACCAGTTCGATCCGGTCCAAATTCGGCTTCCTCATTTCGCGCCCGGCGACCGAGCTGATGCGCCACCATCTTGATCCCGATAATCATAATGGCGCCGTGTTTTTGGGGCTGAACGGCGTGGTGGTGAAAAGCCATGGCAGCGCGAGCCCCAAGGGGGTCGCCAATGCAGTTGGCGTGGCTGCCAAGCTCGTCGACGCCAATATCACCCAGCGCATCACCGATGATCTCGCGGTGATCAAGGCGAACGGGCAGTGACCCGCCACGCCGTCATCCTCGGCACGGGCGCCGCGCTCCCGGCCAATCGCGTTTCGAACGATGATCTTGCCCAGCGAGTCGAAACATCGGACGAATGGATTGTGGCGCGCACCGGCATTCGCTTCCGCCATATTGCAGGCGAAGGCGAAACAACGGCAACGCTGGCGGCTGACGCGGCGCGTCAGGCGCTCGACGCTGCAGGAATTGAGGCCGCGAGCATCGATCTGATCGTGCTCGCCACCGCAACGCCTGACCAGACCTTCCCCGCGAGCGCCACCAAGGTGCAGGCGCTGTTGGGTATTGATGATTGCGTCGCCTTTGATGTGGCGGCCGTCTGCTCTGGCTTTCTCTACGCGCTGTCGGTCGCCGATGCGATGATCCGCGCCGGCAATGCCCGCCGCGCGATCGTGATCGGTGCCGAGACGATGAGCCGCATTCTGGATTGGGAAGACCGCACCACCTGCGTGCTGTTCGGCGATGGCGCGGGCGCGGTGGTGCTGGAAGGCCAAGAAAGCGCGTCGGGCATTTTGGCCACCAAGCTCCACGCCGATGGCCGCCATAATGAGCTGCTCTATGTCGATGGCGGGCCCTCCACAACGGGCACTGTCGGCAAGATCCGGATGAAGGGCTCGGAAGTGTTCCGCCATGCGGTCGTCAATCTGGCAACCGTTATGGGCGAAGTCCTCGCCGCGGCAGATCTGACGCCGGGCGATGTCGATTGGGTGGTGCCGCATCAGGCCAATGCCCGCATCTTGGATGCAACCGCCCGCAAGCTCGGCCTGTCGCCCGACCAGATTGTCGTGACGGTGGATCAGCACGCGAACACCTCGGCGGCCTCAGTGCCGCTCGCGCTCGATGCGGCGGTGCGCGATGGGCGGATCAAGCGGGGCCAGCTGCTTGTGCTCGAGGCCATGGGCGGCGGCTTTACCTGGGGCGCCGCTGCGATCCGCTATTAAGCGCAACGGCCAGCCGCTTCATCTTTGCGCGCAATTGACGCGCCAAGCCAATTCGATAAAAAGCAATCCTCCAATGAGTAAGAAGAGGGAGTTGCGTAATGGCGGGTATTGGCACTTTAACGCGAGCTGATCTTGCTGAGTCTCTTCACAGAAATGTGGGCCTGTCCAAGGCTGAGTCCTCAAAGCTGGTTGAATCTATCCTCGAACATATGTGCAGCGCACTAACGCGCGGCGAGAATGTCAAAATTTCGGGTTTTGGCAGCTTCTTGCTGCGCGATAAGGGGCAGCGGGTGGGCCGCAACCCCAAGACGGGCGTCGAAGTGCCGATCGCGCCGCGCCGGGTGCTGACCTTTAGGGCCAGCCATTCGATGCGCGACAGCATCGCCGACGGCGCATAAGGAAGGGACGTCGCTGATGGCTGAAAAGGCCCCGGGTGCATTTTTGACCATCGGCGAACTCTCGGCCGAACTGGGGGTTCCCCAGCACATCCTGCGCTATTGGGAAACGCGCTTTCCCAAACTCCGGCCGCTGACGCGCGCGGGCAACCGCCGCTATTATCGGCCGGAGGATGTGGCGCTCGTTCGCCGCATCCATCAATTGCTGAATGTCGAAGGCTATACGGTCAAAGGCGTGCAAAAGCTGCTGGCGGCAAAATCCGCCCCGGCCACCGCACCCGCGGTAGAGGCGCCTGCCCCGATCCCCGCCAGCCGGATAGAGCCTCTGGCGACGATCACTGCCCCCGCAGAGGCCCCGCCGGCAGCCGCACCCAATTATATCCCAGACCTTGTCCTGATCCGCGACCGCCTCAAAACCGCCCTCGCCGCCGCTGGGCGCTGAGGCCGATTGCCACCGCGTCGCCCCCTCCCGCGTGCGGGAGGGGTGAGGGGAGGACAAGCCTATCCCTTGCTGAGCGCGTCGACCTCAATCAGATTGCCCCCGCCGCTGCGGCCAATGATCCGCACATGCCCGCCTACCAGCTTGGGGTCGGGGTCTGTTGTGCTCAACACCCGGTAAAAGCCACCCTCCATCAGCAGCACATACAGCCCAATAAACCTCTCAGATCAACAGGGTCGCCCGCTGGCATACGCTCCTCCTACTCAAGGCCGGGTGCGGGCGCCCCCGCATGGCCTCACTTCATGATCCTTGGTGATCGGGGAGTTAGCAAACCGAGTGATACGGCTCCTGAGACCTTTGGGCTGGAAAGCCTTGGACATACGCCACAGGCTCCCCGACCATAAAGGGCAGGAAGTGGCGTGCCGAAATCGGTCGGCACAGTTCCGGTTGTCGGGGCTGCTACGCCCCCGAAGCCGTGCGTGGCGGCTTCCCGCCGAAGTATCGGTCAGATGAGACGCGGAGGCAAGGGGGAGGCTTACTCCCCCGGCCGGTCCATCGCGGGACCCAAATTCGGGTCAAGGTCGCGCGGGCGCACCAGCCGGGTGAAGCGCGCCTTGCCGGTGCTGACATCGGCCCAATGGTTGAGGTCAAACTGCAGCTCCGCAATCGCGGCGGTAGGCAGCTTTTCTTCCACGGCATCGCGCAGCACATCGCCCGCTTTGTCGGGAACCAGCATCAAAATCAGATCTTCAAGCCCGGGATTATGCCCGCACATCAGAACATTCTCGACCGTATCAGGCAAATCCTGCACGACATCGAGCAAGGTCGCGCCCGACGCCAAATAAATCCGCCGATCCCAATTGGGGTGGAGGATCTCGCCATAGCCTTCCCACAACGCATCCAAGGTTTCGGTGCAGCGCACCGCGGGCGACGAAATCACATAATCAAACGCCCAACTTTTGGCGCGCAAATGCCGCCCGATGAGCTTTGCACCTTTCACTCCCCGCTCGTTGATCGGCCGATCAAAATCGCGGTCGACGGGCGCATCCCAGCCGGATTTGGCGTGGCGGAAAAGGGTCAGCGTCTTCATGGCTGTGCTTCATGCGACAAAGCCGCGTCGGTGGGAAGCGGGGATTGTGAAACACGGATCGCCTCAGCCGCTTCGTCCAAGGTCACCCGGCGCACCGGCGTGCCCGGCGGAAAGGCCGAAAGCAACCGCGTCGGCACCGCCGCAGAGAGGAGAACGAACACGCCTTTATCCCCCTGCCGCCGAATCAACCGGCCAAAGGCTTGCGCCAATCGCGCGCGAATCAGCCGATCATCATAGGCGCTGCCGCCGCCGGCGGCCTTGCGCGCGGCGTGGAGCACGGTCGGCTTGGGCCAAGGCACGCCTTCCATCACAACAAGCCGCAGCGACTCCCCCGGCACATCCACGCCATCGCGCAAGGCATCGGTGCCAATGAGGCTCGCGCGCGGATCATCGCGGAAAATATCAACAAGCGTGCCGGTATCAATCGGATCGACATGCTGGGCGTAGAGCGCCAGCCCCTCGCGCGCGAGCCGGTCGGCAATGCGGGCATGGACGGCGCGCAGCCGCCGGATCGCCGTGAACAGACCGAGCGTCCCGCCCCCTGCCGCCGCGATCAGCCGGGCATAAGCATTGGCAAGCTGGGGCACATCGCCGCGCTTCACATCGGTGACCACCAGCACTTCGGCTTGGGCAGCATAATCAAACGGCGAAGCCGCTTCAAAATGGAGCGCGGGGGCTGACAAATGCGCGGCCCCTGTCCGCGCTTCGGCCACCTCCCAGTCCTCGCCCCCGCGCAGCGTCGCCGAGGTGATGAGCGCGCCATGGGCAGGTGCCAGCACCGTTTGGGCAAAGGGCCGGGTCGGATCGAGCCAATGCCGCCGCAGCCCGATATCAACTTCGCGCCCCTCGATCCGCTCTACCGTCAGCCAATCGACAAAATCAGGGTCGACCGGGCCGCCAAGGCGGGAAAGCATCGCCAGCCACGCGGTCAGCAAATCGGTTCGCCAGCTGAGACTCGAAAGCGCCCCTTCCACCCGCGCGCGCGCTTGCCCATCGAGCCAGTCGGGCCCTTCGCCGATCACCGCCTCCAGCCGCCGCCCCAGCGCGATCAGCGGGCGCAGGATCGCTTCAAGCGCCTTGCACGCCGGCTCCACCGCAGTGAGCAGCGCGCCGTCCAATTGCGCGGCTTCGGTCTCGAGCCCATAGCCGGCATCTTCGTCGGTCGAGCGCGCGAACACGAGCCCGCGCACTTGGCCGAGCAAGGCTTCGAGCGGCCCAAAGGGCGCGCCTTCGGCCAAACGCTGCAACCAGCCATCGGATGGAAGCGCCGCCGCCGCTGCCGCCGCCGCCCCGATATTCGCTGCGCCTTCGGCATCATAGCTCGCCACATCGGCGAGCCGCGCGGCAAGGCCCCGCCGCCGCCCGCGGGCTTTGCCTTCGGGGCCGATGATCCAGCGGCGCAGTTCGATTGCTTCCTGCCCGGTCAAGGCGGCGGCAAACATCGTATCGGCGGCATCGAAGAGGTGATGGCCTTCGTCGAACACATAGCGGGTGGGCGTGGTGGCTTCCTCCCGCCCTCGCGCCGCGTTCACCATCACAAGCGCATGGTTCGCAACCACAATATCGGCGTCGGTCGAGGCGCGGGTCGCGCGTTCGATAAAGCATTTTCGGTAATGCGGGCACCCGGCATAAACGCATTCCCCCCGCCGATCCGTCAGCGCGGTCGCGCCGTTGCGGCGGAACAAGGTGGGGAGCCAGCCGGGCAGATCGCCGCCCACCATATCCCCGTCGCGGCTATAGGCGGCCCAGCGCGCGACAAGCTGCGCCAGGATCGCCGCGCGGCCCGCAAAGCCGCCTTGCAGCGCATCCTCAAGGTTCAACAGGCAGAGATAATTTTCGCGCCCCTTGCGGATGACGACCTTGCCCTTGGCGGCCTCTGCGCTGCCATAGATCCGCGCCGTCTCGGCGGTGAGCTGGCGTTGCAGCGCCTTGGTATAGGTGGAAATCCATACCGGCCCGCCCGCCTTTTCCGCCCAGAGCGAGGCGGGGGCGAGATAGCCCAGGGTCTTGCCGATCCCCGTCCCCGCTTCGGCGAGCAAGAGCCGGGGCTGGTCGCGCACCGCGCGCGGGGCAAAGACGCTCGCCGCCGCCCCCGCATAGGCCCGTTGGCCGTCGCGCTGCTCGGCCCCCGCGCCCGTGATCGCCGCCAGCCGCGCCTGCACCTCGTCCGCGGCTAGAGTCACCGGGCGCGGTGCAGGGCGCGGTGCTGCTTCCTCCCATTCGGGGAGTTTGGAAAAGAGCCAGCGTTCATCCTTGTCGGGCTTTGCCAGCCGCTCGATCACCAGAGGCGCCCACGGCCAGCGCAGCCGGGCAAGCGCTTGAGCTGAGGACCATGCCCCTTCGCGTTCCGGCCAATCGCCTTCCAACTTTTCCAAGAGCCTCTGGGTTGCCCGTTGCAGCAACACCGGAACGTCGGCCTCCATAAGCCCCTCCCCTTCAGGGGAGGGGGAAGGGGTGGGGCGGTCGGGAGCGTCGCGAAGGGGGAAGCGTTTCAGATCGAGGGCCGTCATCAACCCCTTTACCGTCGGCACCATGAAGCGCGCCGGGTGGAGGAAGGCGAACAGCTCCAACAGGTCGAGCCCTGAAAGATCGCCATAGCCAAGCCGCGCCGCAACCAGCGGCGCATTGAGCATCAGCATCGGCGTTTCGGCGGCCATCGCGATGGCTTCGCCCCGGCTCACCCCCCGCGTTTTGCCGTCTGGCGTCGCAATCCAGATGCCGCCATGGCTTGCATGCAGCGCAGGATAAGGCAAAGGGGTGCTCACACGCCCCGATTGGCGCAACCCGAATGAAAGAGCAACTTGAAGTGACCCAAATGCGCGACGCAGCACTGGTTTCTAAGGCCTGGCCCTTTGAAGAGGCGCGCAAGGTCCTCAAACGCTACCCCCAAGGCAAGGCGGCGGGGCCGGTGATCTTTGAAACCGGCTATGGCCCCTCGGGCCTGCCGCATATCGGCACGTTCAACGAAGTGCTGCGCACGACAATGGTCCGCCGCGCCTTTGAAACCCTGACGGATATGCCCACCCGCCTGATCGCTTTTTCCGACGATATGGATGGGCTGCGCAAAGTGCCGGACAATGTGCCCAATCAGGCGATGCTTGCTGAACATCTCGGCAAGCCCTTGTCGCGCATCCCCGATCCGTTCGAAAAGTTTGAAAGCTTTGCGCATCATAACAATGCGATGCTGCGCGAATTTCTCGACCGGTTCGGCTTTGAGTATGAATTCGTCTCCTCCACCACCCGCTACGAAGGTGGGCATTTTGATGAAGCGCTGAAAAACGTTCTGCGCTGCAATCAGGCGATCCTCGACATCATGCTGCCCACGCTCAGGAAGGAGCGGGCGGCAACCTATTCGCCCATCCTCCCGATCAGCGAAAAATCGGGCATCGTCCTGCAAGTGCCGGTGGAAGTCGTCGATGCCGAAGCCGGGCTTGTCCGCTTTGAAGATGAGGGGGAAATGGTCACCCAGTCGGTGCTCGGCGGCAAGGCCAAGCTCCAGTGGAAGGTCGATTGGGCGATGCGCTGGGTCGCGCTCGGCGTTGATTATGAAATGTACGGCAAGGATTTGACCGATAGCGGCATCCAGTCTGGCAAAATCGCGCAGGTGCTGGGCGGGCGCAAGCCCGAGGGGCTGATCTACGAGATGTTCCTCGACGAAAAGGGAGAGAAAATCTCCAAGTCCAAGGGCAATGGCCTAAGCCTTGAGCAATGGCTGTCTTATGGCACGCAAGAGAGCTTGGCCTTTTACGCCTATCGCGAACCCAAGAGCGCGAAGCAGCTCCACATGGGCGTCATCCCGCGCGCGGTGGATGAATATTTCCAGTTCCGCGGCAATTATGCGGGCCAGCCGGTTGAACAACAGCTCGGCAACCCGGTCCACCATATCCATAATGGCCAGGTGCCCGCCGATGTCCCGCCTGTCTCTTTCGGGCTGCTTCTAAACCTTGTCGGCGTGATGGGCGAACACGCCACCGCGCCGCAGGTCTGGGCCTATCTGACGAACTATGTGCCCGACGCGAGTGCTGCGACCCATCCGGAACTGGCGAGCCTCATCAATCTGGCGCTCGCCTATAACCGCGATTTCATCGCGCCGACGCTCAAGCGCCGCAAGCCGGAAGGCGTCGAGGTTGCGGCCTTGCAGCGGCTCGATGCCGAACTGGCGAAGCTCGCGGCCGATACAGGCGCGGAAGATATTCAGAACATCGTCTATGAAATTGGGAAGACCGGCGGGTTCGAAAATCTGCGCGATTGGTTCAAGGCGCTGTATGAAACCCTGCTCGGCTCGAGCGCTGGGCCGCGCATGGGCAGCTTCATCGCGCTTTATGGCATTGCGAACTCACGCAAGCTGATCGCCGAGGCGCTTGCCTAATGGGGTGGGAGCTGGCGCAGATCAACGTCGCCCGCTTCCTCGAACCGCGCGACAGCCCGGCCAATGCAGACTTCATGGCCGCGCTCGACCATGTGAACGCGATGGCCGATGCCGCCCCCGGCTTTGTCTGGCGGCTGGTCGGCTCGTGCGACGATGCAACCGATTTGCTGCCCGATGCGTCCGACCCCCGGCTGCTCATCAACATGTCGGTCTGGGCGGATGTCGAAGCGCTGAGCGATTTCGTCTATCGCCAGCCCGATCACCTCGCAGTCATGCGGCGGCGGCGGGATTGGTTTGAAAAG
>JACCED010282722.1_pt1 | contig 12273 bp, 8 predicted proteins | sample 7455021 | NCBI WGS metagenome assembly JACCED01 (sample SAMN15323456, study PRJNA562643) | freshwater metagenome | isolation source: river surface water | place: USA:Blue River Watershed | collected 2017-08-19
CCGGCAGCCCGACACGATCGAGCAAGAGACGCAGCGCTGCATCATCCGATTGCGCGGCCGGCAACCCCAGTGCACGCGGCCCTTCGGCCAGAATGGCACGAATGCGCTGCCGTGGATCAAGCGAGGCGAAGGGATCCTGAAACACCATCTGCACATCACGTCGCCAACCAGCCGGCGGTTTAACGCCCTGCCCGGCGATCGGCGCGCCGTTCAGCCGGATTTCGCCGCCACCGATGGGCAGTAGGCCCAGTATGGCGCGCGCCGTGGTCGATTTGCCGCAGCCGGATTCACCGACCAGCGCCAGCGTTTCACCCGCATTGATGTGCAGGCTGATGCCATCAACGACCGGCGTGATCGGAGCAGCCCCGGTCAGGCGCTGCCACCACGCAGCATGGGGCACGCCATAGCTGATCTGCAAATCGCGAATCTGCAACACCGGCTGCTGGGTCTGCACCGGCTGCGAAATCGGGAGGAGCTCATCCTGGTGCCGCAAATGGTTGGCGATGGTGTCGTCACCAGCGCGCCAGCACAGCACGTCGTGCGATGGGTTGGGCGCGGTGCGATCCGCGGCCGGGTCTGCCGGCAGACGGACCCGGGGCGGCGATTCGATATCGCAATGGGCTTCGCGATCCGCGCAACGCGGCGAGAACCGACAGGCCATTGGCCAGTGGCCCAGTGAGGGCACACGACCCGGCAACTGCAAAAGCGGTTGAGCATGCGCGGCACACTCGGGCAGCGATGCCAACAAGGCACGGGTGTACGGATGCGAGGGGCGATGCAGCACGTCGGCGACAGGACCACTCTCCACGATCTGCCCGGCATACATGACGGCGACACGGTCAGCGCGTGAGGCCACCACGGCCAGATCATGCGTGATGAGCAACATGCCCATCTGGCGTTGCTGTTGCAGACTGCGCATCAGATCCAGAATCTGCGCCTGCAAGGTCACATCCAGCGCGGTGGTCGGTTCATCGGCCAGCAGAATCTGCGGATCACCGGCCAGCGCCATGGCAATCATGGCGCGTTGTTTCATGCCACCCGAGAGTTCAAAGGGATACGCCCGTGCGGCGCGGGCTGGATCGGGCAGCCCCACTTGTTCCAGCAAGGCGATAACGCGCTGATCGACCTCAGCGCTCGTCGAAGCGCCTTGCAGGCGAATCACTTCGGCGATCTGTGCGCCGATGCGCATGACCGGGTTGAGGCTGGTGGCCGGCTCCTGAAAAATCATCGCCAGACGCTGGCCGCGTACGGCACGCATGCGGCGTTCTGACATCAGCAACAGGTCTTCAGCGCGACCGCCCTCACGCGGGGTAAGCAGCACCCGCCCGGACTGATACCGGGCATTAGGCGGCAGCAGGCGCATCAGTGCCAACGCGGTCAGCGATTTACCGCAACCGGATTCGCCCAGCAACGCCAGGGTTTCACCGGCATGGAGTTCGAAGCTAATCGCACTCAGCGCATCAAGCATGGCCACCGGTCGGCCAGCGGCGTCATTGGCCCGTACAAAGCCCAGCGAGAGATCGCGTACCTGCAGTAGCGGTTGGCTCATGCGCGATTCTCCGAGCGCGGGTCCAGGGCGTCCCGCACCGCATCGGCCAGCAGGTTGGCGGCCAACACCAGCAACACCATGAACAGAAAAGCTGCTGTCAGTGACCACCAGACAACCGGCTCGCGCGAGAGCTCCATGCGCGCGTTGTTGATCATGAGACCAAAGCTGAACATGGTGGGGTCCACCCCGATGCCGATATACGACAGCACGGCTTCAGCCAGCACCAGCGTGGAGAACTCCATCACCATGGTGATGAGAATGATGGGAAACACATTAGGCAGAATATGACGCAGCAGGATGCGCCCTGCGCCTACACCAAAGGCACGGGCCGCCTGCACGTATTCGTATTCACGCATGCGGAGCGCTTCGCCGCGCAACAGACGGGCAATGCCAGTCCAGCTGGTCATGCCGAGAATGATGCACAAGGCCAGCAAACGGATATCCCCCCGCTCTACCGCGGTAGCAAACCACTCCGGATGGTTATCGATCATCACCTGGATGCTCAGTACGGCAGCGGCGATCAGCAGGACCCCGGGGATAGCGCTGACCGTGGTGTAGATGTACTGGATGACATCATCCACTTTGCCGCGAAAGTAGCCGGCACTGAGGCCCAGCACAATGCCGATCGGCAAGGTCACCAGCGTGGGCACGAGACCGATAATCAGGGCGGTGCGTAGGCTCTTGAGCACCTGATAGAGCACATCCTGCCCCACCTTGTCGGTGCCGAACACATGGAAGTTGGTACTCAGGCCCGTCAAGACCCCACCGGTGATCAACACACCAGCCAACGTGAACGCCACCCAGCGGCTGACGGGTGACGACGGCAAACCCTTCGATTCGCTTCGTTGCAGCCTAAAACGACGCCAGGCACGAAGCGGCAGCCACAGTGCCAGAAACACCAGCAACCCACCCGCGGCACCCGAGAGCACCCGGATGAGGATATCGCTGACATAAGACCAGGTGCTGACCGGTCCGGGCGGAAACGCCTGCCCGGCAACCCGCAAGCGGGGCGATTCGCGACGCACTTCGACACCACCATCGGGCAGGCTAACACTGACCGGTTCCATCGCCGCAAGATGGATTGCCAATGGGGCCGAGTAGGTTTTTTCGTGATCACGGCGCAGACCCGTGAGGAGCAGATCAAGCACCGAGCGGACTTCGACGCCGTAGCGCACACTGGCCTGTGCCGTCTGCGTGGTGGATGCCGGCAGTGGCTCGCGGAAGTGAATCGAGTCGAGCAAGGCAAATGTGGCCGCGACCGCCAGCAACAACGCCGACACCACCGCCAGGCGCTGGCGGAATACCTGACGCCAGACCGCGCGCTGCAAAGGCGAGCGCAAGATCACGATGAACCCTACGACAAAGGCGACAAACAGAAGCCAGAGCAACGCGTCGGTGGCCAGACAGACCCAGAGACTGTCGTTGAGCGTGCGGAGGATGTCGGTGAATGCCATGGCGTTATTTCAACCGGATCCGCGGATCAACCAGCGTGTAGGAAATATCGGTCAGAATCAGACCGACGAGATAGAGCACCGAGCCCAGAAAGACCATCGCCCGCACCACCGCAAAATCCTGTGCGGCGATAGCATCAATGGTGTAACTCCCCAGACCCGGAATACCAAAGAAGGATTCAATCAGCAGCGAGCCCAGAAAGAGTGAGGGGATCACAACCACAACCCCGGTCAGAATCGGGATCAGGCCATTACGCAAGACGTGGCCAAACAGAATGCGCGTTTCGCTCAACCCCTTGGCGCGAGCGGTTCGCACGTAATCGCGACCGATTTCTTCCAGAAACAGCGTGCGGTACCAGCGGGTCGCGCCGCCCAACCCGGCAATCACACCCACCGCCACGGGCAGCACCAGAAAATGCCAGGCCACCCAGGGGTTGCTGTCGTAACCGGAGATGGGCACCAGCTTGAGCATGCGGGCAAACAGGAATTGCCCGCCGATAATGAAGAAAAGCGACGAGATCGACATCAGGGTCACGCACACAACCACCCCGGTGCGATCTAGCCAGGTGCCGCGGAACAGAACAAGCAGCAATGCCAGGCTTACCGTCAGGCCGAGGCCCACCACAAAGGTGGGCACGGCTATGGCCAGCGAGGGGCCCATCCGTTCGCGGATTTCTCGACCGATATCACGCCCGTCTTCACTGCGACCGAAATCACCGGCAAAGAGCGTGACCGACTTCTCGTAAAATATAGTGTCGGTGAGCTGTTGTACGCCCGCAGCCGCGTCGTTGACGAAGAGTGGTTTGTCATAACCGCGGGCGGCTTTCCATTGCTGGATCGCTTCGGGCGTGACGCGTTTGACGCCCAGCTGCATGCGCGCCATATCGTCGGGGCTGTTCACCATGAAGAACAGACCGAAGGTGATGAGGTTCACCCCGATCAGAATCGGTATGGCGTAGAGCACACGCCGGAGCAGATAGCGCCACATCAGGGCAACCTCGCCTTCTGTCCATAGGCATCGAGCCCGGCGCGGGCACGATACGCACGGATCGCCGGCCAGAGCAGCGCAAGCACGCCGCCAAGGATCAGCACAAATGGCCAGCGCAGCGGTTCGTTCCACGCGGTGCGCGCAGCGGCCCGTGAGGCGGCATCAATGCGCTGGTACTTGAGTGTGTTGTTGGCCACGTTATTGGGTTTGAAGTTCTGCAGCCAGCTCTGACGCAGCACATAGGATTTGGGATAGAACCAGTACACCCAGGGGGCATCGTCACGCACCAGTTGCAGCATCCGGTTGATGACGGCCTGACGCTCCGGGCCATTCGGCAGATTCTTCATCATCGGGAATAATCGGTCGAATTCCGGGTTGTGATAGTTGGCCGTGTTCTCGCCGCCATGAGCGATCTTGCCTTCCGGCCCATAGAGCAGGAAGAAGAAGTTTTCCGGGTCAGGGTAATCGGCATTCCAGCCCATGAAGTACAGCTGGGCGCTGCCCTTACGGAGTTTTTCCTGGAAGCGGTTGAAGTCGGTACTGCGGACCACAAGCTGGATGCCCAGTTGTGATACCTGCCGCGACATCCAGTCCATCGTGGCCTTGTCACCGAGCCCACCCGACGTGGTATCCAGATTCAGCACCAGCGGCTGGCCAGTCTGAGCATCGCGCCCATCGGGCCAGCCGGCTTTGGCCAGCAGCGCCCTGGCTTCGTCCAGGCTACGGCGATGCGGGGCGCCGTCCTTCCAGGTATAGACCACCGGGTTAATGCCGGCCTCGCCACTCTGATAACCAAAGATCCCCGGCGGGATCGGGCCCATGGCCGGTTGGCCCCGACCGTTGAGGAAGATGGAAATGAACTCTTCCTGATCGAGCACGATCGACAAGGCCTGGCGCAACAACTTGGCACGACGCTGATCATCGGCGCTCTTGCCACCGACCACAGGGTCGGCCAGATTGAAACCCATGTAATAGATCGAGGTACGCACCGACGTTTGCAGTGCGATGCCCTGTGCTGCCATGGCGGGCGAGACATTAACGTCGCCATCGATATTGACGCGCACCGCCTGATCAAAGCTGTCGGAAGATATGCCGGAAAGATCGTAATAGCCCTGCAGGAACTTGTTCCAGTACGGCAGACTTTCTTTCTCGCGGCTATAGACCACACCGTCGATCAGCGGCAACCGGGCATCACAATCCTTGAGCAGCCCGGCCGCGGCATCCGCGGCCTCTCCCTGACAGGGATAGCGTTCTTCATGGAAGTTCGGGTTACGGGCCAGTACGATCCGCGCATTGGGATTATTGTGCACCATCATGTAGGGGCCCGTACCGACCGGCCAGGTATCGAGCCGGACATTGCCGCTGCGGAGTGCTGGCTGGCCATAGAACTGATCCACCTCACGCGGCACCGGCGCAAAGAAGTTCATCGCCAGCCAGTAGGTGAACTGCGGGTACTTGCCGACCAGCGTAATCTCCAGCGTCCGGTCATCAATAGCCACGGCACCGGGCAAGGCCAGCGTATCGAGGTCGATCCAGGCGCCTGGTTGCGTTGATTGTGCCGCACGGATCTGGCCGGCCAGGTCTTCAAGCCCCAATATGTGGGCGGCCATGGTGCCGTAGATCGGCGAATGCACCGCCGGATTGGCCAGCCGCTTAATCTGGTACACATAGTCCTGCGCTTTCAGCGCACGGGTGCCAGGTTCGGGCAATGCCATCGGCCCGGTCGGGCCCTGCACCTGGCGGGCCTCAGACGCGCTGAGTGCCATGTACCGGGGGGTGCCGTCTGCATTCTGACTGAAGGCCGGATGCGGCTGATAGCGCACATCCGGACGCAAACTCATCCGGTATACCGTTCTGGCCACCTGATCAGCCGGGGCGGATTCAGGCAACAAGGCACCGGCTTTATTAAAGAAACGGATCTGCGGCATGGCCGTCATGGTCGACGGCATAAGCACATAGGGGCGCTTGAGATAGTGATACTGCAGCGGCGGCTCGTAGATCTGGGCGATGAAACCGATTTCGCTGTCGGTATAAGAAATCGCCGGGTCCAGATGCTTGGGTCGTTCGGCAAATGCGCTGTAGAGCCGGTTACCGCCCTGCTCGTCGGCCGGATAGGGATCGTTCCACTCCGAACCACAACCACTCAGGCCCAGAATCAGCAGCAGCGCCACCATAACCGGCAGGCAGGTGATTCGATCGGCCATCCGGCGCAAGACACTGGGCAAAAAAAGCATGCTGATAGTCTAACTGATCTGCCCCTGCTTCAACGTATAATCATGGGATTGTTACTAGTGCTTAGGAGTCATCATGGGTTTCCTCGCTGGCAAGCGCATTCTGATTACCGGTCTGCTCTCCAAACATTCGATCGCCTACGGCATTGCCAAGGCCTGCCATCGTGAAGGGGCCGAGCTGGCCTTTACCTTCCAGAACGAACGTTTCCAGGAGCGCGTCGCCAAGTTTGCCGATGAATTCGGCAGCAAGCTGGTTTTCCCGTGCGATGTCAGTGTCGATGCTGATATCGACAACCTGTTCGTGGCACTGGGTAAAGAATGGGAAGGCCTGGATGGTCTGGTGCACTCGATCGCTTTCGCCCCGGCTGAAGCGCTGGAAGGTGACTTCCTCGATGGCATCACCCGTGAAGCCTCGCGCATCGCCCACGACGTGTCGGCCTACAGCTACGCCGCACTGGCCAAAGCTGCCCGCCCGATGCTGCTCAAAGGCAACAATCCGGCCCTGCTGGCACTGACCTACCTGGGCGCCGAGCGTGTGATGCCCAACTACAACCTGATGGGTATGGCCAAGGCCAGCCTGGAAGCCGCTACGCGCTACATGGCCGTTTCGCTTGGCCCGCAGAATATTCGTGTGAATGCCATCTCGGCCGGCCCGATCAAGACGCTGGCTGCTTCGGGGATTGGCAACTTCGGCAAGCTGCTGGCTCACAACGCCAAAGTGGCCCCGCTACGCCGTAATGTGACCACCGATGAAGTCGGTAACGTGGCCGCCTTCCTGCTGTCGGATCTGGCCAGCGGCATGACCGGGGAAATCACTTACGTTGACTCCGGTTTCAACATAACTGCTCTCGGCGCCGAAGAAGTCTAACTGGCGCGCATCAACAAAAAAGCAGGGAGACCCCCTGCTTTTTTTGTGCCCTAAACCTGAAGACTAGACGACCGTCACGAGCGGGCTCGGCGCAGTCGGTTGCTATTGCTTGTCGGCCTCGGGACGCTTGGCAATCTTCACCGGATGCTGATGACGCAGCGCCACCATCAGACTCACCACATCGGCCTGCTGCACACTCTGCTGGTACGCCGCCGCAATCTGGGCACGTTTTTCATCGGATAGTTTGCTACCGGCACGTACTGCCGAGACCTTGAACAGCACATAGCCTTCAGCACCCGCCTGCCCCCCGGTATAGGCCGGGAGTTTGGCGGCATCAACGCCCGAGACCTTCTGGACTGCTTCGGGCGTTAAGCCATTAGGCTGCAGACGCGACACGCTCTTGACCGGCGACCACTTCACATCAGCAGCCTTGCCGTCACGAAGCTCGGCCAGACGCGCCTCACCCACGCTGGTGGCTTTTTCGACGGCGGCCTTACGCTGCAGATACGAACGGATTTCGCCCGAGACCGATTCGAACGGGCGCAGCGATACCGGTTCGTACGCTGTGACACGAACGGAGATCAGCACATTCGGCGCCACCTCGATGGCCGCACTGTTACGACGATCTTTCAGGCTGGCCGGGTTAAAGATGGCCTGCAGCACCTTGGGGTTAGCGAGCAGCCCTTGGGCACCCTGACCATTGGCGCTGATCCAGTTGCTCTCTTCCACTTTGAGATTGAGCGCCTTGGCCACATCCTTGTAGGTATCGGATTGCTCGTACACCATATTGCTAAAGTTCTCGGATTCCTTGGCCACGACCTTCGGGTCGTTCAGCACGACGTAGGCAACCTTCACGCGCTCGGGTAGCTGGAACTGACGCGCATTCGATTCATAAAACTGGCGGACCGCGTCATCATCCACACTCACCGACTTGAGATAGTCGGCTGCTGGCACCAGTGACACGGCAACATCCCGTTCCTGGGTTTCGGCATCGATAATCTGGTTGAGCTGGGTCTTCGAAATCTGGGTGGTGGCCGCAACGCCGCTGACCAGCATCTGACGGGTCAGATCACGGCGCAGATTCTGCTCAAAACTACTCGGGGTCATACCCTGGGCACGCAGCACCTGTTCGTATTTGGCCGGCGAGAACTTGCCGTTCTCCTGGAAGGCCGGGATCTGGGCGATCAGTTCGCGCAGGATGACATCATTGGCTGCAATGCCCAGACGCTCCGATTCGACCAGCAAGAGGCGCTGTTCAACCAGTTCGTTCAGAACACTCTGGCGGAACTCCGGTGATTCGAACAGACGGGCATCCACCGAGCCGCCCTGACGGGCACGGATCTGGTCGGCCCGCTCACGCATGGCGACATCAAGCTGCTGCAGCGTGATCTTGCTGCTGCCGACCCGGGCGACTTCATCCGTCGAAGCGGCATCCTTGAAGTAGGAGTCGATGCCCCAGAAGGCAAAGGGCAGCGTGATGAGCGCCAGCAGAATCTGTACGAATTTACGGTGCTTGTTAACAAGATCAAACATGAATAAAACCCGACACTAGGCAGAAGAAGAAAAACGACGCGACATTACACCACGGATCACGCTGATCCCGAGCACGATGGTGAGGACCGGATCAAAGAGATAGTCGAAGAGATTGTCCGAGGTCAGCCCGTGCAGGCCATACACGGCCAGGCTCAGCGCCAGCAACAAGGTAAGCCCGGGCAATGCGCGCCCACGCCACAGCACCCAGGCGCCCAGCAAGAGCAGTAACAAGCGGGGCTGGTAACCATAGGCATACGGATCCACCGGGCCCGAACCCAGTGCCAGCACATAGAACAGCACCAGCCCGGCCAGCAACCACAGACGGCGTCGGAAAGGCAATTCCGCCGTGACCCACGAGCGGAACACCCCCGGAAAACCAAACCAGACAAAAAAGACGACCCAGGTCACCGGGGCCAGATCACCGGTAAAACCATAAACATGGCGCCAGAGTGGCAAGCCGCCGACCGGCACAAGCAACAGGGCGGCGGCCAGCAATAGAAACGCCCGGGTGCGCGCGGGCCCACTGCTGAAGCGGTCACGGATCGAAGTGAGGGGCAGATTCATCGGGGCACCGCCGGCACAATGGGGTTACCGGGTTGATTCAGCCAGGCCTGGCTGAATACGGCATGGCGGATCCCCTGACGCTTCCAGGTATAGACCAGATGGATGGTGCCGCGCCGATCCTGCAATAAGGTGGGATAGGAAAATTCATCGCGGTCATCGGGGCTATCTTCGACGATACGGACCAGGGTCCAGGTGTCGCCACGATCCATCGAGCGCAGGAGCGAGAGCCGGTTCCGGTTACCCGGAATCGGGTTACAGGCCATGAGCAGGCTGCCATCGCGCAGGCCGATCATGGCGGCGGCTGAATTGGGGTTAGGGATTTCGCGGGGCGATTTCTGCACCCAGCTCTGACCGGCATCGCGCGTTTCACTCCACTGGATGCGGTTCTCTCCGGGGCCGGCATCGCGCAGGGCGGCGACGGCGTGTTGCGGGTCGAGCGGTACGACGGCCGGTTGCAAGGTGGCGCGCGGCATCGACATCCGTGATTTGCCCAGCACCCGGCCATCCGGCGTGAGATGCAACCACTCGCCATGCTTGTTGATGAACTCGTGATACACGGGCAAGCCCAGGCTGCCATCGGCGTAACCGACAGCGGGGTTACGCACCAGCGTGCTCAGATTGAAGAAGGGGCTGGTAATGAGGCGTTGCGGTGGCGACCAGGAGCGCCCGCCATCCGCCGACAGACTGCGGTTGATGGCACTCCCCGCCCAACCCCCGTAGGAGACGCTGACAAAATAGAGCTGCAGTCTGCCGGGCTCGGCGACCAGTAGTGGATTACCGAGCTTGCGGATGTTACGACCCATCTGCTGTTGCACGCCTTCGCGGGTCATCAGCACGCCGGCCGGTTGCCAGGGCGACCCGGTCGTCCAATCCGACTGATACAGCGATACATCGGCCGCCCCTTCGCGGCTACCACCAAACCAGGCGGCCAATAGCTGCACCGGACTATCAACCTGAGCGCCCTTGGCTGGCAGCACTTCGGTCAGGGTGGCGGCATGCGCCGAGGGGGTGGGCCGAGGCAGATCCGACCAGCTGAATCGTGCAGGCAGGCTGGCCGCCTGCTGACGGGCCAGTTTTTCGGCAGCGGGGTCCACCGCCGCCACGGCAAAGGCGGGTGCATCGGCTGAACCCGGAACCCGCTGACCGGCAAAGGCCAGAATCAGGGCGCCGGCAAAAAGCATCGTCGGGAACCACCGGCTAAGCACGGGAACTCCCGGAACGCGGGTATCGAGGAAGTGACTGCCCGGCGGGCTGCACGGCGGAAAGCGGGAACATACCGGCATTTTATCCCAAGGACAGGTATCATTCAGTCTTCGCCGGACCACTACCCCCGGCTTTGCCCGACCGACTGATGGATATCCGTTTCCAACGCGCCGTAGACAAGTATGCAGGGGTTCCCCTCTGCGCCCTCTTCACCGCCTGGGATTGGTGTCTGCGTAAGCTGGGTCTGCGCCGCAAGCGCGCCGCGTCGCCACAACGCATTCTGGTCATTCTGCTCTCCGAAATGGGCAGCCTGGTGCTGGCTGAACCCATGTTCCAGGCCATTCGCAGCCGTTACCCCGGGGCCGAACTGCATGTGATGCTCTTCGCCAAGAACCGCGAGGTGCTGGATCTGCTCAATGTGGTGCCGCCCCAGAATGTGATCACCCTGAACGATGCCGATCTGAAGGATTTTGCCCGGGATCTGTGGGAAGCCCTGCAGAAAATGCGGGCGCTGCGTTTTGATGTGGTCATTGACTGCGAACTCTTTGCCCGCGTCAGCAGCCTGATCGCCTACCTGTCCGGCGCCCCGGTGCTGGTCGGTTTCGAGCCGCATACCCGGGAAGGCCTCTATCGGGGCGGCTATCTAACCAACCCGGTGATCTACAACCCGTACCGGCATCTCAGCCACCAGTTGCTGACCATGGTGGATGCCATCGATTCGACGACCCACCCGGCCGGTAAAACGCTGCCACCGGACGCACCCATCATCCCGCCGACGCTGGAATTTCATCCGGGTGAAGTGGATGCCGAAGCCGCCAAACTTGAAAGTGATTTCCCAACAATCGCCGGTAAACCATTGGTTCTTATATACCCGAGTGGTGGCATCCTGCCGATTCGAGCCTGGCCGCTGGAAAGCTATTACCGGGTGGCCGACCACTTCCTGCAACAGGGTTATGCCGTCGGTGTGATCGGCCTGAAGGGCGACAAAGCCTTTGGTCAATCGGTCCTGAACCATTGCCGCAACCCGATGTGCATCGATCTGACGGGCTACACCCGATCCGTCCGTCACCTGCTGGCTCTCTTCCATCGCGCGGCCCTCCTCATTACCAATGATGGTGGCCCGGGACAGTTTGCCGCCATGACACCGATCCCGACCATCATTCTGTTTGGCCCGGAGACCCCGCGTCTGTACCGCTCTTGGGCAGAGAACGCCTACTTCTTCCATCAGCCGCTGGCCTGCTCCCCCTGCCTGACCGCCTACAACCACCGGATGTCACCCTGCGATGGCGACAACCAGTGCCTGAAGCAGATCACACCCGAGCAGGTGCTGGCCAAGGCCCACGAGTTGCTGGGGCTGCCGCCGGCAGCGCAGGCGGTTTCATTTACGCTGCAACCGAACCAGTAACGCATGCACGCGCTCATCCAGACGTTGCAGCAGCTGCCCCTGATCGGCGCCCTGTTCCGCCCCCGTTTCATCAAGTTTGGCATCGTGGGCGCCTCTGGCGTGGTGGTCAACCTGAGCGTGCTGTTTATCGGCCAGGAAATGCTATTCAGCCATGTCGGGTCGGAAACGCTGCGCCTGAATCTATCGCTGGCGCTGGCCATCTTTATCGCGACGATCAGTAATTTCACCTGGAACCGGCGCTGGACCTGGCAGGACCGCCGCGCTCTGCGCACCGTGCCCATCATTGTGCAGTTTGGCCAATACGCCGTGGCCTGCTGGGTCGGCATTGTCATCCAGTTCGGCCTGACCAATCTATTTGCTCTGTTCCTGCACTATCTGGCCGCCAACCTGATCGCCGTCGTCATCGCCAGTCTGTTCAACTTCGTCGCCAATGATTTCTGGACATTCGGGCGCCACAAGCTGCGCCGCCACGAACGCGAGA
>JACCED011306360.1_pt1 | contig 12273 bp, 10 predicted proteins | sample 7455021 | NCBI WGS metagenome assembly JACCED01 (sample SAMN15323456, study PRJNA562643) | freshwater metagenome | isolation source: river surface water | place: USA:Blue River Watershed | collected 2017-08-19
AGACCCGCCTTGACAAGCCCATCTCGAAGCACTTCAACCAAAATCCGATTGGTATTTTCGGCGGCCGTTCCACCGCGCAAAACGATAGCGTTGCCACTCTTGATTGCAAGTGCAGCGATGTCTATGGTGACGTTGGGTCGAGCCTCATAAATGCAGCCAATCACTCCGAATGGGACTCGGATCTTCTGAAGACTTAGGCCATTTGGGAGTATCTTTCCCTCAATTGCCTCGCCAACTGGGTCTGGAAGTGAAATTACGTCAGCAATTGCATTAGCCAACCCTTGAATTCGTTCGCTGTTGAGCTTTAGTCGGTCCATCAAACCCTGAGAGAGACCAGACTTCACTCCATTTGCAAGGTCTTGCTCGTTGGCGGAGATAATCTGATCGGATCTCTGCAAAAGGATTTCACTGATTAATGTCAGGGCAAGGTTCTTTTTATCTGTGCTTGCCTGTCCAACAGAAGGAGCGGCAGCCTTAGCTGAGGCAAGAATCTCTTGGACTGTCATCTGAAAATCCTATTCCCCTGACTTTGGTTCAAACCAGGTGTGAGGAACACTCTGTTCAAGCAAATTAGGAACATTCTTGGTTGCCGTCAGCATTACCGGGATTCCTGCCTCGGTGGCGAGCTGGGCTGCGGCCAGCTTGGTAAGCGCTCCTCCGGTCCCGTAACCGGTCGAAGTTCCAGAAATCTGGATCTCACTCAGGTCCTGACCATATGAAATACGTTCGATACGTTCTGCCCCCTCCTCTGTAGGAGGTTTCGTATAAAGCGCATCAACATCGCTGAGCAAAATCAGTAGATCAGCCTTGGCAAGTTTTGCCACGCGAGCTGCTAGCTGATCATTGTCACCGAAACGAATTTCGTGAGTGGCAACCGTATCGTTTTCATTAATCACAGGCACAACGTTTATTTCGATAAGGCGCTCGATGGCTCGGAAGGCGTTCTCACTCGTCTCTGCCGTGTCCAAATTGTCTACGGTCAGCAAAATTTGGGCAGGGATTAGTTTGTGGCGCTTGAAGCTACTTTCATACTTAGACATAAGAATCGCCTGTCCAATTGCAGCCAATGCTTGGGAGGTTGCTAAATCTTCGGACTTGACGGTAAGTCCAATTAGGGGCGAAGCCGTCGCAATAGCTCCTGAGCTAACAACCAATACCTCAACCCCGTGACTCTTTAGTTTCGAGGCCAGGTCAACAATCAGATCTAAGTTTCCAGCGTTTGCGCCAGTGATTGAGGAAGAACCAACCTTTACAACCACTCGCTTTGAATTCAAGATTTGGGACTGATTGCTAATCAATTTCTTCCTCCAAGAAAACGCTTGATTCACGCACTGCTTCACGCTCGGCTCTTCCCTTTGCGCGAGTGTCCATCATTTCGTGATACTCCTTGCGCCTTTCGACGTTAGTTCTTCTGCGATTCGCATCAATGCCTTCGTCGATATCCGTACCCGCTTCAATTAGTTCTGTTACCGACGCGACCAAAGGATCCCAATCGAATACAACTCCGTTGCCACTGCCGATGATGACGGTTGAACCTCTGCGGGCACCCTTCTTCACAAGCTCGTCTTCGACACCGAGTTTCGCGAGTCTTTCTGCAAGATATCCAACAGCTTCGGAGTTTCCGAAGTCTGTCTGTGCGACCCAGCGCTCAGGCTTGATGCCTTCAATTCTGAATACTTCTTCCCCACCGATTTCCTCACGTCTTACTGTGAAGCGACCCTCATCTTTTTGCTTAGGTAGCAGCGAAATACGTTTAGCCGCAACCGGTGTGGAGTTCTTTCTAGCCTCAAGAACTAAAGACGACAAAGCAAAGTTGAGTTCTCTCAACCCTTCATTCGTGGCCGTCGAGATTAGGTAAACCGGATACCCAAGGGCCTCAAGGTCCGGCTTTATAAACTCAGCAAGCTCTCGAGCTTCCGGAATATCAATTTTGTTCAGGGCAATCAGCTGCGGTCTTTCAACCAGCGGAGTTTGACCCTCAGGAACTTCGTAAGCCTGGAGCTCAGCGAGAATCACCTTCAGATCGCTTAGCGGATCGCGATTGGGTTCTAAAGTCGCACAGTCAATGACATGAAGCAGTGCGCTGCAGCGCTCTACGTGACGAAGGAATTCGAGACCAAGTCCGCGCCCTTTGCTTGCGCCTTCAATAAGTCCAGGTACGTCTGCAACCGTGTAACGGTTTTCGCCAGCCTGCACCACCCCCAAATTGGGGTGGAGTGTGGTGAATGGATAGTCAGCAATTTTTGGGCGAGCAGCTGATATTGCTGCAATTAGAGATGATTTGCCCGCGCTTGGGTAACCAACCAATGCAACGTCTGCAACCGTCTTGAGCTCAAGAACTATGTCGCCGGACCAACCCGGTACGCCAAGTAGTGCAAAGCCCGGAGCGATTCTTCGCTTGGAAGCAAGCGCTGCGTTACCAAGCCCACCAAGACCACCCTCGGCGACCAGTAGTTCCATGCCAGGTTCGGCTAAATCCGCTATCAGCTTTCCATCTGGACTCTTCACAACAGTGCCGACAGGAACAGGAAGAACTAAGTCTTCGCCTCTAGCCCCGTTGCGATAATCTCCCGCACCCTTACCGCCGCTCTCAGCAGATCTGTGTGGTCGGTGATGGTAATCAAGCAAGGTCGTTACGTTTAGATCTGAAATCAGCGAAATGGAGCCACCGTCTCCACCATCCGCACCATCTGGACCTGCAAGAGGTTTAAATTTCTCGCGGCGAATGGATGCACAACCATCTCCACCGTTACCCGCGCGAAGGTGCAGCGTAACTTGATCAACGAATGTGATCACGTGCACCTCCTTCAAACTAAAAGAGGCGGACCCTTTGGGCCCGCCTCGTTAGGAAAACTATTTACGCAGTGACAATGTTCACTACGCGGCGGCCACCTTTAGCTCCGAATTCAACAGAGCCTGCAGCAAGAGCGAACAGAGTGTCGTCTTTACCGCGACCGACGTTTGCACCCGGGTGGAAGTGAGTACCGCGCTGACGAACCAAAATCTCACCGGCGTTTACAACCTGACCTGAGTGACGCTTTACTCCCAAACGCTGCGCGTTTGAATCGCGACCGTTACGAGTGGAGCTAACTCCCTTTTTGGATGCCATTTCTGCCTACCTACTTAATCTCGGTTACCTTGACCACAGTCAAGTCCTGACGGTGACCCTGGCGCTTCTTGTAACCGGTTTTGTTCTTGTACTTCTGAATAACAATCTTTGGACCACGGGTCTGCTCTAGCACTTCTGCTACAACCTTGACCTTGGAAAGAACCTTTGGATCGGTGGTTACTTTTTCGCCATCGACCAGCAGCAGGGCAGGCAACTCAACAGTGCCCGAGGTTGCTGCAATGCGGTTCATGGTGACGATAGTGCCAACCTGAACCTTCTCCTGGCGACCGCCAGCGCGAACTACTGCGTAAACCACGACAAACCTCTTGTTCTTGAAGAATTTCTGCCCCTAGATCTCAGGAGCAACAGCGCCCAAGTCTAACCAAGAAATTGGGGCCGGTCAACCATTTTGGCTATTCCTGGGACTTGGACCGGCCCAGGTTTATAACCCTTCTGCGCTTGGCCTTTTTGGGGGCTGGGCCCTCTGGAAGTGACTCCAGCACGGCATTCAAGATCTCCGTTTTACCCTCTGGCTCCTTGGGTTCCTCAATGGTCGAGGCGGCGGCTATTTGGCTGACAACAGACTTGAAAGCGTCTGCCTGCTCGGGAGTAACCACCTTCTTGACTACTTCTTCCTTGGCCTTCTTCTTGTTTTTGCCCTTGCCAGCAGGGGCCTCGGGCATTCTGAACCTCGGCTCCTCATGAAGGGTCACTCCCCTACCGTTGCAGCATTCGCAGGTGGTTGAGAAGGTCTCCAGAAGTCCAACGCCAATTTTCTTCCTGGTCATTTGGACCAATCCCAGGGAAGTAACCTCAGAAACCTGGTTCTTGGTTCTGTCTCGGCTCAGGCACTCAAGGAGGCGCCTTCGCACAGCTTCCTGATTTGACTCTTGGATCATGTCAATGAAGTCAACGACGATAATGCCACCAATGTCTCGAAGCCTTAGCTGCCTGACAATTTCCTCGGCGGCTTCCAAGTTATTTTTGGTCACGGTCTCTTCGAGGTTTCCACCCGAGCCGATGAACTTTCCAGTATTTACGTCAATCACTGTCATGGCCTCAGTTCGGTCAATGACTAGCGAGCCGCCGGATGGAAGGTAAACCTTACGATCTAACGCCTTGACAATTTGGTCACCGATTCGGAAGTGATCAAAAATGTCCTCGTCGCCCTTGTGCTCAACAAGCCTCTCAACGAGATCTGGCGCAACCGAGTCAAGGTATTCCTTGATGGTTTTCATGGATTCCGAACCGGAAACGACTAGTTTTTGAAAATCTTCGTTGAACACATCTCGGATGATCTTTACGAGCAAATCTGGTTCAGAGTGCAGAAGCAGCGGGGCCTTACCACCCTCAGATTTTGAGTTAATGCTTTCCCATTGAGCCTGCAGGCGCTTCACATCAGTGATTAACTGTTCTTCACTCGCGCCCTCGGCCGCTGTTCTGACAATCACTCCAGCATCTTCGGCCAAAACGTCTTTCAGGATCTGCTTTAGCCTCTGGCGCTCACCCTCTGGAAGTTTTCGTGAGATTCCCGACATGCTGCCACCTGGGACATAGACCAAAAAACGCCCTGGAAGCGAAACCTGCGATGTTAGCCGAGCACCCTTTTGACCAACCGGATCCTTAGTGACCTGAACCAAAACCTGGTCGCCAGTCTTCAGCGCCAGTTCAATGCGGCGGGGTTGGTTGCCAGTCTCGGCAGCCTCCCAGTCCACTTCACCCGAATACAAAACCGCGTTGCGCCCGCGCCCAATGTCTACGAACGCTGCTTCCATGGAAGGGAGAACGTTCTGCACTTTGCCGAGGTAAACATTTCCTATCAAAGACGCGCCCTGCGATTCTGCAACGTAGTGTTCGACAAGCATGCCGTCTTCGAGAACGCCAATTTGAATCCTGGAGTCTTTCTCTCGAACCACCATGGTTCGTTCGACTGACTCGCGTCTAGCTAAGAATTCAGATTCGGTAACGGAGCTTCTGCGCCTGGATGAGTCCCTGGAGTCGCGACGACGATTGCGCTTTGCATCCATGCGAGTGGAGCCTGGTTCCTTTGCAGACTCATCAGACTCAACAGCTTTGGATTCCTTTTCGCGAGTCTTCTTGGGTTTCTCAGATTTCTCTTTGCGAATTGGCTTTTCGGGCTTGGCCGCTGCCTTTTCTTCCGCCGCGAGTTTGCCACTTCTTGGATTCACCTTCGGTGTTGGAAGGTCCGGTGCTTGAAAGATCAACTGAGTTGCAACAGGTGCAACTGTCTCTTCTGCCTTTTTTCTAGCCAAAATGTTTGCCTTTTGGTGACCAACTGCTACACGCCCCCGCTGGTCTGCGTAGTGACACCCAACCGCAATCGGATGTCTAATCCTTTAATCGCTAGATCCCGTTCCTAAATATGAACCGTCTAGCAAATCCTTTGGCGCAAGCGTGTTTGCACCTAGCCCTAATTATGCCATTGAGTACAAGAAATGGGATACTTATTGGGTGATTTTCCCAATAAGCCTGGTTTTGCTGGGTATAACCGGCTGGATTGCCTCCTTTAGCCTTACTCTCGAGAGATTCAAGGTGGCTGCAGACCCTGCAGCGACTACCGCCTGTGACATTTCCCCGTTTCTAAGCTGTAAATCAGTGATGCTCAGCGAGCAAGCGGCTCTCCTCGGATTCCCAAATCCCCTCATTGGAATCGCCGCGTTTATGGCACCGATAGTGGTGGGCATGGCGATTCTGGCGGGTGCGACCTTCAAGTCTTGGTTCTGGCAGTTATTCCTGTTGGGAACCATCCTGGGAATGTCGTTTGTACTTTGGCTATTTAGCCAGGCTGCCTACTCAATCGGTTCCTTGTGCATGTACTGCATCGTTTCCTGGATTGCGATGATCCCGATATTTTGGTCCGTCCTTGGCTATGCCATGAAGGAGGGCCACCTGGTAATCAGGTGGATGGGAGCCGGGGAGTTTATTTTTTCTTGGGCCTGGGTTCTAACCCTCGTAACTTACGTATCAATAACGCTCTTGATTGTCGTGCAGTTCTGGGATTACTGGCCGACCCTGTTCTAGAACCACAGACTCAGTTCTCGTTTTGCCGAATCTGCGGAGTCTGAACCGTGCACCAGGTTTTGAACAACTTTTGTTCCCCAGTCGCGACCTAAGTCTCCCCTGATAGTTCCGGGCGCTGCGACTGTTGGATCAGTCGCCCCTGCCAAAGACCTGAATCCTTCAATCACTCGGTGACCCTCAAGTTTGATTGCAACCACGTCGCCCGAAGACATAAATTCAAGCAGGGGCTCATAAAAAGGCTTTCCGACGTGCTCTTCGTAGTGCTTAGCCAGCAAATCGCGAGAAGGGGACACTCTCTTTAGGTCTGCGACAACGTAGCCTTTGGCCTCGCAGCGCGAAATGATCTCGCCAATGAGGTTTCTCTTCACGCCATCGGGCTTGATCAGCACAAGTGTTTGTTCCATTAGTTCTCCGCCTCCAAGTTCAAGCGCTCCAGGTTGGCCCTCGCTCTATCGATTGTCCCACCTGCGAGCATTGCCCAGGCCCACAATCCGGCAAAAATCGATCCGATGATAAACATTCCCCACAGCCAAAACCCGCTTAGGACAAATGGGATCTGCAGTGCCCAACCAAGTCCGTAGCCACCTGGTCTACCAAGTAAGCCAGGAGTTGCGATGCAGAGGATGGAGACGCTCAGACCAACCGCCCATACCCATTCCGCGGGTGCGACCTTTAGCCCAAAACCTGCAAGGGTGGCAAAAAATGCCGCGAATGACTCGAAACTAAGAACCATTGCTCCCAGCAACCGCTTAGTCGACTTCGGCTTGGCCATCTTCATCCACCTCGATATTGGAACTGAATAACTTCAATAAGTCTCCCACCATATAAAGGGAACCGGTGGCGAAAAGAGCCATTGATTCGGCCGCGGCTCGATTGCGGGCGTACTCGAACGCCTCAGCGAGATTTGGTTCTAGAAGAACTTGTTTGAAGCCAACGGATCGAGCTGCGTCTGCAAGATCGGAGCTCGGCATCTTCCTGGGGTTATCGACTTCTGTGACAACAAGTGTTTCAAAAACATCTTTCAGCTCAAGCAAGGTGTTCCTAGCATCCTTGTCGGAAAGCATGGAAATCAGACCAATTGACTTTGGATAACCGAAGTGCTCCTTGATAGCAAGCGATAGTGTCCTCGCCCCGCCTGGGTTGTGTGCACCGTCTAAAACAATAAGAGGGTCCTTTGATAGAACTTGAAGTCTTCCTGGACTAGTCGAGTCAGCTAGCGCAGAGCGGAGAATTTCGTCACCGATTGGCCGCTCGCCCGAGCCCAAGAAAGCTTCAACCGCCGCAATCGCGGTAGTGGCATTTTCCGCCTGGTGTGAACCAATTATCGGCATCCAAAGATTCTCGTAACGCCCGGCTAGTCCCCGGACGCTGAATCGCGTCCCATTCCCATCCGGAGTATGGGTAAGAAGTTCAAAAGCTTGTCCTGAGTGAAAATGTGCTTCCGCAATTGTTGCCCTATCAGAAAGAACTTCTGTTACATCGGGCAATTGGGGTGAGGTGACAACCAGAGATTGGGGTTTTATGATTCCGGCTTTTGTTTTTGCAATTTCAACCTCTGTGTTGCCCAAACTCTTTGCGTGATCAATCGATATAGCTGTGAGTACCGCAACATCCGCATCAGCGACATTAGTTGAGTCCCACTCCCCTCCCATTCCGACTTCGAGAACTAAGACATCGATGGGGGCATCAGAGAAAATTTGAAACGCGAGCGCAGTAAAGGCTTCGAAGAAAGTTAGCGGTTGGTCACCCGCTGCAATCAGTTCGGCGTCCGCCAACTCAAGTAGTGGCTTAGATTCCTCGTAGGCAAGGACAAAACTTTCGTCACTTATCGGGTCTCCGTCGATAGCGATACGTTCATTTATGGAGACAAGGTGTGGTGAAGTAAGGCGGCCGGTTCGAAGCCCATGCTCTCTCAGGATGCGTTCGATGATACGAGCAGTTGTGGTTTTTCCATTTGTGCCGGTGATGTGAATGATTCCGTAGTTCTTCTGAGGATCTCCAAGAATCGCGACAGCGCGTCTGGTTGGTTCTAAGCGTGGGCGAATCTGATTCTCAGGCTGACGAGCGACTAACTCAGCTGTGACTTGCTCAAGTCGCTTGGTCCAGTTATCACTCATGCGAGTTTCGAGAGTTGAATTAGAAGCGAGACGTCGTCCCCGATTGTTAGTTCACTCTGTTCGCCAGCCTCGCTGATTTCAAATTCCAGTGCCAAAGTCTCTTTGGCAATAAAGTCCCTATGTTTTGAAAGAGCAAGAGCTCCGACTGACGAAGATTTGAGGTGCAGGTGAATGCGGTCGGAGACATCAAGGCCAGCTTCCCTTCGGGCTTGCTGCACGTGCCTCACTGCGTCTCTTGCCATGCCCTCATGCTCGAGCTCTTCAGTGACTTGGGTATTCAGCAGCACAAACCCAGATGAGGTGATACCTACCTTCTGATTTTCATTGCCACCGGAGGTAGACAACACAAGTTCGTACTCATTTGGTAGAAGTTCAGTGCCATCGACAATCACTGAACCGTCTATCTCGGTCCAGTTGCCGCTCTTCGAAGCACCGATAATGCGTTGGACGTCTTTTCCAACTCTCGGCCCGAGCTCTCGAGCGTTCACTGTGAGCTTCTTGCTAAGTCCAAAGCTAGCTGCGGTTTGATCGTTCGCCTCTACCACCGAAATGGACTTGACGTTGAGCTCATCAGCGATTAAATCAGAGTAGTTACTCAGCGTCTTAGCGTCGCTGACAGCAATGGTTAGTTCGCTCAGCGGAAGCCGAACTCTAAGGCCAGCAGCTTTACGCAGTGACAAGGCCACAGAGGCAGCCTCTCTAATGGCATCCATATCAGCGACTAAGGAATCATCGCTTGGGAAGTCATTTGAATCAGGCCAGTTCTGCAAGTGAACCGAACGGCCGTTGGTCAGACCTCGCCATACTTCCTCTGAGATAAGAGGCAGTAGGGGTGCGACTACTCGGGCTAGCGCTTCAAGCACCGTGTAAAGAGTGTCAAAGGCGTCCTTGTCCCCTTCCCAGAAACGATCGCGAGACCTACGGATATACCAGTTGGTCAGCACCTCAGCGAAATCTCTAACCTTTGCACTCGCGTTATAACTGTCAAAAACGTCCAGGTCAGCAGTCACGTTCTCTATCAACTGTCTGGTCTTTGCGAGGATGTAACGATCCAACAACTGCTTAGAACTGGTGGAAGGACTTGCCTCGTAGTTCGATGCGTTCGCATAGAGACTGAAGAAGTAGTAACTGTTCCAAATCGGCAACAGCGCTTGTCGAACACCCTCGCGAATACCCTGCTCAGTTACAGAAAGATTTCCACCACGAAGAATTGGGCTCGACATTAGGAACCAGCGCATGGCATCCGAGCCATCACGATTGAAAACTTCGTTTACATCCGGGTAGTTGCGGAGTGACTTGGACATCTTCTGACCATCGTTACCCAGCACAATTCCGTGACTAATCGCATTCTTGAATGCCGGTCTGTCAAAAAGAGCGGTCGATAGAACGTGAAGCGTATAGAACCAACCTCTGGTCTGCCCAACGTATTCGACAATAAAGTCTCCCGGGAAGTGAGTTTCAAACCACTCTTGATTTTCAAAAGGATAGTGAACCTGAGCAAACGGCATCGAACCGGACTCGAACCAGCAGTCCAGCACCTCAGGGACTCTTCGCATCATTGACTTACCGGTTGGGTCGTCTGGGTTTACCCTTACCAACTGGTCAATTTCAGGTCTGTGGAATTCGGTTACCTTAACTCCGAAATCACGTTCGAGTTCCTCAATCGAGCCATACACATCGAGGCGTGGATAATTGGGGTCATCAGACTTCCAAACTGGAATAGGTGCTCCCCAGAATCGGTTCCTCGAGATTGCCCAATCTCGCACGTTCTCCAACCACTTGCCGAACGAACCGTTTTTGGTGTGCTCTGGAACCCAGTTGATCTCTTGATTGAGTTCGAGCATGCGATCGCGAAGCTTTGTGGTTTCGACAAACCAACTTGAAACCGCTTTGTAGATCAGAGGGTTCTTGCACCTGTAACAGTGCGGGTAGCTGTGATCGTATGAAGCCTGACGCAATAGCCTTCCAGCTGCCTTCAAGTCCTGGGTGATTGGCTTATTCGCATCAAAGACGTGCTGACCCGCATAGTCAGGAATAACAGAGGTGTACTGCCCACGCTCATTTATTGAGACATAGGTTGGGATTCCAGCAGCATTACAAAGATTCTGGTCGTCCTCACCATACGCGGGGGCCTGGTGGACGATACCGGTTCCTTCAGAATCTGCAACGTAGTCTCCGACAAGAATCTGCCAAGCATTTTCAACCTGAAACTTTGATGTGTCCGCATAGAAATCAAAGAGTCTCTCGTAACGAAGCCCAGCAAGTTCTTTGCCCATAATTCTTTTTTGAATGGCTGCCTTCGCAGTCTCATCATTTTCGTAGCCCAAATCTTTTGCATAGCTGCCAAGCAAGGAAGTTGCGATCAGGAATCTTGTTCCTTTTGCTCCGCCGCTCACGCCATTAGGGCCAACCGGCACAATTGCATACTCAATCTCGGGACCGACCGCTAATGCAAAATTTGTGGGAAGGGTCCACGGGGTGGTGGTCCAGGCCAACACATTTACGCCATCTAATTCTGAACCTGGGGCAAGAATGGGAAAAGTAACAGTGACAGATTGATCCTGTCTGGATTTGTAAACCTCGTCGTCCATACGAAGCTCGTGATTTGAAAGCGGGGTCTCGCATCTCCAGCAGTAGGCGAGAACCTTGAAGCCTTCGTAAATGAGACCCTTCTTGTATAGCTCCTTGAAAGCCCAGATCACACTCTCTGTGTAACTGGTATCGAGAGTTTTGTAATCATTATCAAAATCAACCCAGCGTGCTTGTCTGGTTACGTAGGTTCTCCAGTCCTCGGTGTATTTCAATACAGAGGTTTTGCAAAACGCATTGAACTTGGCCACGCCGAACTTCTCGATTTCGGGTCGTCCAGAAATGCCCAGCAATCGTTCTGCCTCAACTTCGGCAGGCAATCCGTGAGTGTCCCAACCGAATCGTCTTTCGACCCGATTTCCCCGCATGGTTTGATAGCGAGGCACTAAGTCCTTGGTGTAGCCGGTAAGAAGGTGGCCGTAGTGTGGCAGGCCATTGGCAAATGGCGGGCCATCGTAAAAAACGAACTCTTGGGCTCCCGCCTCAGTTCTTTGGTCTATCGAAGCCTGAAATGTGTCATCCTCGGCCCAGTGTGCGAGCACCTCTTCCTCAATTTTGGGAAATGCGGGGCTAGCAACAACGCCATCGGCGTCGGAACGGTGCTTTGGATACATTGGGGCTTTCTAGCTAGCTAACTGAACAATGTTAATCTAGAGCAACACATAACTTTGGAGTCCTCCCCCGTGAATGCCCTTCCCGAGCCCCTAAATAAAGCCGTCGTACCCGAAAAGGCCACCGTCGACGGGCTTGAGACCAAGTGGGTGCCCGTTTGGGAGGCTCAAGGGGTTTATCGATTCAACGCCGAAGCCAACCAGGCGAACATCTACTCAATCGACACTCCCCCTCCCACGGCCTCCGGCTCTCTGCACGTGGGCCACGTTTTCAGTTACACCCACACCGACGTAATTGCGCGTTTCCAAAGAATGCGCGGAAGAGACGTTTACTACCCAATGGGTTGGGATGACAATGGGCTTCCAACCGAACGTCGAGTCCAGAACTATTACGGAGTGAGATGCGACCCCTCTCTTCCGTACGTCAAAGATTTTGTACCCCCGCAGGAAGGTGGCGACAACAAGAGTTCCAAGGCCGCAGATCAACTGCCAATTTCACGACGTAATTTCATCGAACTCTGTGAGCGCCTGACCGAAGAAGACGAGAAGGCTTTCGAAAACCTGTGGCGCAACCTAGGGCTGTCAGTTGATTGGGCCCAGACATACCGCACGATTTCTGCAACCGCTCAAAAAGTTTCTCAAAAAGCTTTCCTAAACAACTTGGCCAGGGGTGAGGCGTACCAAGCAGACGCGCCAACTCTCTGGGATGTCACGTTCCGAACTGCAGTTGCACAAGCGGAATTAGAAGACAGAGAACAACCAGGTGCGTACCACCGTATTGGATTCGACGGACCAGACGGAAAGG
>JACCED010648849.1_pt1 | contig 12269 bp, 9 predicted proteins | sample 7455021 | NCBI WGS metagenome assembly JACCED01 (sample SAMN15323456, study PRJNA562643) | freshwater metagenome | isolation source: river surface water | place: USA:Blue River Watershed | collected 2017-08-19
ACGGCATGGAGACCCACCTGTCCAAGAGCGGCACGCCGACCATGGGCGGGGTGCTGGTACTCCTGTCGATCGCCATCTCCACGCTCCTGTGGTTCGACCTGTCCAACCGCTTCGTCTGGATCGTGCTGATCGTGACCCTGGGCTTCGGGGCGATCGGGTGGGCCGACGACTGGCGCAAGGTCGTGAACAAGGACCCCGAGGGCATGCCCTCGCGCGAGAAGTACCTCTGGCAGTCGCTGATCGGGCTGGTCGCGGCGCTGTACCTGGTATTCAGCATCTCCGAGAGCTCCAACCTGAAGGTGGTGCAGCTGTTCTACACCTGGGTCACCTCGGGCTTCGACGTGGACCTGCCGCCCAAGGCGGGCCTGATGGTGCCCTTCTTCAAGGAGGTGTCCTATCCCCTGGGCGTGTTCGGCTTCGTGATCATGACCTACCTGGTCATCGTCGGCGCGAGCAACGCGGTCAACCTCACCGACGGTCTGGACGGCCTGGCCATCATGCCGGTGGTGATGGTGGGCTCCGCGCTGGGCGTGTTCGCCTACGTCACCGGCAGCGCGGTGTATTCCAAGTACCTGCTGTTCCCGCACATTCCGGGCTCGGGCGAACTCCTGATCTTCTGCGCCGCCCTGGCCGGCGCGGGTCTGGCCTTCCTCTGGTTCAACGCCTATCCGGCACAGGTCTTCATGGGCGACGTGGGCGCTCTGGCCCTGGGCGGTGCGCTGGGAACCATCGCCGTGATCGTGCGCCAGGAAATCGTGCTGGCCATCATGGGCGGCATCTTCGTGGTGGAGGCGCTGTCGGTGATGGCGCAGGTCGCGTACTTCAAGTACACGAAGAAACGCTACGGAGAGGGTCGCCGCATCCTGAAGATGGCGCCCCTGCACCACCACTTCGAGAAAACCGGCTGGAAGGAGACTCAGGTTGTGGTGCGCTTCTGGATCATCACCATGCTCCTGTGTCTGGTCGGCCTGTCCTCCCTGAAGCTGCGATAAGCCATGAATTCTCTCCAAGACCAGCACATCGTCGTCCTCGGCCTGGGTATCTCCGGCCTGGCGATGGCCCGCTGGTGCGCGCGGTGCGGCGCGCATGTGACGGTCGCTGACACGCGCGAGGCGCCGCCTCACCTGGCCACCCTGCGCGAGCAGCTGCCGCAGGCCCGCTTCGTGAGCGGTCCTTTCAGTGAGTCATTGCTTGAAGGCGCGCAGGCGGTGTTCCGCAGCCCGGGCCTGGCGCCTTCGCAGGTCGACACGGTGCTCGACGCTGCGCGCAGCCGGGGAATGCGTGTGGGCGGCGAGCTCGATCTGTTCGTGCAGGCGCTCGAGGTGATCCGCGTGCAGACCGAGGCGATTGAACGCGCCGAGCAGGCGGCGCGCGCCGCTGCCGAGGCTGCACAAGTCGCTGCTGAAGCTGCCGCTGAAGCTGCCGCTGCTGCGGCTGCCGCCACCGCTGCCGCGGCGACCGACACGCCAGCCGACACCCCCGATACGGACGCAGCGCCTGAGGAAACGCCCGACGAGGAGGTCGCTGCAGGTCCCGAGGCCACCGCCGCCGCCGCACTGGCCCACGGCGACGACGAGCCCGCGACCCTCATCGCCGTCGAGCCCCAGCCTGCAGGCTACCGGCCCGCCATCCTGGCCATCACCGGCACCAACGGCAAGACCACCGTCACCTCGCTCACCGGTCAACTGGTGGAGCGCGGCGGCCGTAGCGTGGCTGTCGCGGGCAACATCGGCCCGTCGATGCTGGACACGCTGGCGGCCCGTATCGACGCCAACGACCTGCCTCAGGTCTGGGTGCTCGAGCTCTCCAGTTTCCAGCTGGAGGGCGTGCAAGGCTTCGAGCCCACAGCCGCCACGGTGCTCAATCTCTCCCAGGATCACCTGGACTGGCATGGCGGCATGGACGCCTATGCCGCGGCCAAGGCGTGCATCTTCGGCAGCCAGGGCCTCATGGTTCTCAATCGCGAGGACGCGCGCGTGATGGCCATGCTGCCCGCGCCGGTGCGCCTGAAGGGCGGCAAGATCGAGCAACGCACGCACATCACCTTCGGCAGCGACATGCCCCAGCGCCCCGGCGACTTCGGCATCGAGGTCGTGGGCGGCATGACCTGGCTGGTGCGCGCCCTCGAGGCCGACGAAACCCTCAAGCGCCGCCGCGACGAGGAGCAGGAGCTGCACTTTCAGCGCCTGATGCCCGCTGACGCCTTGCGCATTCGTGGCCGCCACAACGCGGTCAACGCCCTGTCTGCGCTGGCCCTGGCCGTGTCGGCCGGCTGCCCCCTGGGTCCCATGCTGTATGGCCTGCGCGAGTACCGTGGCGAGCCGCACCGCGTCGAGCCCGTGGGCTTTGTGGGCGACGTTGAATTCTTCGACGACAGCAAGGGCACCAACGTGGGCGCCACGGTGGCGGCCCTGCAGGGCCTGGGCGCCGACCGCAAGCTGGTGGTGATCCTGGGCGGGGACGGCAAGGGCCAGGACTTCAGCCCGCTGGCCGACCCCGTGGCTCGCCATGCTCGCGCCGCCGTCCTGATCGGCCGCGACGCGCCGCAGATCCGCGCGGTACTCGAGCCGCAAGGCGTGACCCTGCTGGAAGCCGAATCGATGGCGCAGGCGGTGCAGCTGGCCGCCAGCCGCGCTCACGCAGGCGACGCCGTGCTGATGTCGCCCGCCTGCGCCAGCTTTGACATGTTTACCGACTACGAACACCGTGCGCGCGTCTTCGTGGAAGCCGTGCACGCCCTGGCCCACGAGGCCGGCAGCTCGCTGGAGGGACAGTCTTGAACCTCTCGCCCGCCCAGCTGCTGCAGTGGATCACGGGTCGCTCCGGTACCGACGTACCGGTGCGTACCAGTGGCTATCGCGCGGGCGGATCGGACGCGCGGGTCGAGCAGTTCGACTTCACGCTGCTTTGGGTGGTACTGGGCCTGCTGGCCTTCGGCCTGGTGATGGTGTACTCGGCCTCCATCGCCATGCCGGACAACCCGCGCATGGCACGACTGACCCACCACCATCATCTGTTGCGCCACATCTTTGCGCTCGCGGTCGGTCTGACCGCCGCCATCCTGGCCTTTCAGGTGCCAGTGGATACCTGGGAGCGCTTTGCGCCCTGGTTCTTCGTTGCGGCCCTGATCCTTCTGGTGGTGGTGCTGATTCCCGGTATCGGCTCGGTGGTCAATGGCGCGCGCCGCTGGATCTCGCTGGGCTTCATGAGCTTTCAGCCCTCCGAACTCGCCAAGTTCGCGGTGGTGCTCTATGCGTCCGATTACATGGTCCGCAAGATGGAGGTGCAGCAGAACTTCCTGCGCGCCGTCGGGCCGATGGCGCTGGCCGTGGCGGTCGTGGGTCTGCTGCTGCTGGCCGAACCCGATATGGGCGCCTTCATGGTGATTGCCGTGATCGCCATGGGCATCCTGTTCCTGGGCGGCGTGAATGCCCGCATGTTCTTCCTGATCGCCGCCGTGCTGCTGGTGGCCTTCATGCTCATGATCGCCCTGTCCGAGTGGCGGCGCGAGCGCATCTTCGCCTACCTCGACCCCTGGAGCGAAAAGCATGCCCTGGGCAAGGGCTACCAGCTGTCGCACGCCCTGATCGCCATCGGCCGCGGCGAGATCTTTGGCGTGGGTCTCGGCGGCAGCGTCGAGAAGCTGCATTGGCTGCCCGAGGCCCATACCGACTTCCTGCTGGCAGTGATCGGCGAGGAGTTCGGTTTCGTAGGCATCCTGTTGTTGGCCGTGGCTTTCTTCTGGCTCACGCGCCGCATGATTCATATCGGCCGCATGGCGGTGGCCATGGACCGCCTCTTTGCGGGCCTGGTGGCCCAGGGCGTGGGCATCTGGATCGGTTTCCAGGCCTTCATCAACATGGGCGTGAACCTGGGTGCGTTGCCCACCAAGGGCCTCACGCTACCGCTTCTGAGTTATGGCGGCTCTGCCATCCTGGTGAACCTGGTGGCGATCGCGGTGGTGCTGCGTATCGACTACGAAAGCCGCGTCGTGCAGCGGGGAGGGCGGCTATGACCCGGCGCGCCCTCGTCATGGCCGGTGGCACCGGCGGCCATATCTTCCCGGGACTGGCTGTGGCCGAGGCTCTGCGCGCTCGCGACTGGACGGTGCACTGGGTGGGCGCCCCCGACAGCATGGAGAGTCGCCTCGTGCCCCCGCGCGGCTTCGCCTTCGAGACCGTGAACTTCTCCGGTGTGCGGGGCAAGGGCCTGGTCACGCTGGCCCTGTTGCCCCTGCGCCTGCTCAAGGCCTTCTGGCAAAGCCTGCAGGTGGTGCGCCGCGTGAAGCCCGATGTGGTGATCGGCCTGGGTGGCTACATCAGTTTTCCCGCCGGGATGATGAGCGTGCTTCTGGGCAAGCCCCTGGTGTTGCACGAGCAGAACTCGCGTGCTGGCATGGCCAATCGCGTGCTGGCCTCGGTGGCCGACCGCGTCTTCAGTGCCTTCCCGAAGGTGCTACCCAAGGCAGCCTGGGTGGGCAACCCGCTGCGTGAGGGCTTTCTGCGCCAACTGCCCCCTGCACAGCGCCTGGCCGGTCGCAGTGGCCCCCTGCGCCTGCTGGTGGTGGGAGGTAGTCTGGGCGCACAGGCGCTCAATCAAATCGTGCCCCAGGCGCTTGCCCTGATCCCCGCCGCGCAGCGGCCGGTGGTGACGCACCAGAGTGGCGCGCGCCAGATCGAAGCCCTGCGCGCCCACTACCAGGCGGCCGGCGTGCAGGCTGATCTCACGCCGTTCATCGACGACACGGCCCAGGCCTTCGCCGACGCCGACCTGGTGATCTGCCGCGCCGGTGCCAGCACCGTGACCGAACTGGCTGCCGTGGGTGTGGCTGCGGTGTACGTGCCCTTCCCGCATGCAGTGGACGACCACCAGACCACCAACGCGCGCTTCGTGGTCGACGCAGGTGGCGGCTGGCTGGTGCCGCAACGTGAACTCACACCCGAGGGCCTCGCGGCCCTGCTGCAAGGTCTGGATCGCGCGCAACTCCTGGTGCGCGCCCAGGTGGCCAAGTCCCTGGAAAAAACCGAAGCGACCACCGAGGTCGTCGCGGCCTGCGAGGCCCTGGCTTCATGAAACACGCGATCAAGCACATTCACTTTGTCGGCATCGGCGGCTCGGGCATGTCCGGCATCGCCGAGGTGCTGCGCAACCTCGGCTACGAGATCTCCGGCTCGGACCTTGCCGACAGCGCCACGCTGCGTCGCCTGCAGGGTCTGGGTATCCGCACCTGTATCGGCCATGCCGAAGCGAACATCGCCGGCGCTGATGCGGTGGTCACATCCACCGCTGTCCAGGCCGACAACCCCGAGGTGGTGGCTGCCCGCAAGCGGCTGATCCCGGTGGTGCCGCGCGCGATGATGCTGGCTGAACTGATGCGCCTGAAGCAGGGCATCGCGATTGCCGGCACCCATGGCAAGACCACCACCACCAGCCTGGTGGCCAGCGTGCTGGCCGAGGGCGGGCTGGATCCCACCTTCGTGATCGGCGGGCGCCTCAACAGCGCGGGCGCCAATGCCAAGCTCGGCGCGGGTGACTACATCGTGGTGGAGGCCGACGAGTCGGATGCCTCCTTCCTGAACCTGATGCCGGTGATGTCGGTGGTGACCAATATCGACGCCGACCACATGGAAACCTACGGCCAGGACTTCGGTCGTCTCAAGGGCGCCTTCGTCGATTTCCTGCACCGCATGCCGTTCTACGGTACTGCGATCCTGTGCATGGACGACCCGGCGGTGCGCGCCATCATGGCCGACGTGCAGTGCCCCATCACCACTTATGGCGTGGACGAGACGGCCCAGGTGCGCGCCATCGACATCCGCCCTGATGGCCCGCGCATGCGTTTCACCGCACAGCGACGCAACGGCGTGGTGCTCCCGGATCTGGACGTCACCCTCAACCTGGCCGGCCACCACAACGTGCTCAATGCGCTGTCGGCGATCGCGGTGGCCGTGGAATTGAACATCCCCGACGCTGCGGTGCAGAAGGCGCTGGCTGAATTCCGGGGCGTGGGCCGCCGCTTCCAGAGCTATGGCGACCTGCCGGTGCGCGCGGCCAACGGCGGCGGCACCTTCCGCGTGATCGAGGACTACGGCCACCACCCGGTGGAGATTGCGGCCACGCTGGCCGCTGCACGCGGCGCCTTCCCGGGCCGCCGCCTGGTGCTGGCCTTCCAGCCGCACCGCTACACCCGCACCCGCGACTGCTTCGAAGATTTTGTGCGGGTCATGGGCCATGCGGACGCAGTGCTTCTGGCCGAGGTCTATGCCGCCGGTGAGACGCCCATCGTCGCCGCGGACGGCCGGGCCCTGGTCCGCGCGGTGCGGGTGGCAGGCAAGGTCGAGCCGGTCTTTGTCGAGGACATCGCCGATATGCCCCAGGCCATACTGGAAATGGCGCGTGACGGCGATGTGGTGATGTGCATGGGCGCAGGCTCGATCGGGGGTGTGCCCTCCAAGCTGCTGGATCAGGGAGGCGCGGCATGACGACCGCACAGAATTTCGGCAAGGTGGCAGTCCTCCTGGGAGGGCGTTCTGCCGAGCGTGAGGTATCGCTGATGTCGGGGGCCGGCGTGCTGCAGGCCCTGCGGGCGCGGGGGGTGGACGCCCACGCCTTCGATCCGGCCGAGCGTGAGCTGTCCGACCTGCGCAAGGAGGGCTTTGACCGCGCTTTCATCGCCCTGCATGGCCGCTTCGGCGAAGACGGCACGGTGCAGGGCGCCCTGGAGCTCCTGGGTATTCCCTACACCGGTTCAGGCGTCATGCCTTCGGCGCTGGCCATCGACAAGGTCATGACCAAGCGCGTGTGGCTGTCCGAGGGCGTGTCGACGCCGCGCTACGTGCTCCTGCGCAAGGGGGCCACCACGCTGCAGCAGATCGCCGAGGTGCCGCGCACCCTGGGCCTGCCCCTGATCGTCAAGCCTGCGCGGGAAGGCTCCTCCATCGGCCTGAGCAAGGTGACCGATGCTGCCGACATGGCCCGCGCCTTCGAGGCTGCAGCGGCTCTGGACACCGACGTGCTGTGCGAGCAGTTCATCGCCGGCGACGAGGTCACCTGCCCGGTCCTGGGCACCGGTGACGGCGCTCGCGCGCTGCCCGTGATCCGCATCGTTGCACCTCAGGGCAACTACGACTACCAGAACAAGTACTTCAACGACGACACCCAGTACCTCGTGCCCTGCGGCCTGCCCGAGGGAGAGGAGGCCGCCATCCAGGCCATGGTGCTGAAGGCCTATCGCGTCCTGGGTTGTCGCGGCTGGGGTCGTGTCGACGTGATGATCGATGCCGCCACACGCCGGCCCTGGCTGCTGGAGCTCAATACCTCGCCGGGCATGACCAGCCACTCCTTGGTGCCCAAGTCGGCGGGCGCCGCCGGCATTTCCTACGAAGACCTGTGCCTGCAGCTGCTTGCCAGCGCGGCGCTGGACAACCCCGGGAGCGTGCATCGTCCATGAAATCGGCTGCGCCTGTGCCCGTCGACATCCGCGTGATGAACGCCACCGCTCTGCTGATGCTGGGCGTGTTCGGTGTCATCGCGGTGTCGGCGCTGGGCTGGTGGGGGCTGCGCCATCCGGCGTTCTCGCTCAGTGGGATCACGGTGCAGGGCGATGTGGCCCACAACAGCGTTGCCACCTTGCGGGCCAATGTGACCCCGCGTGTGCAGGGCAACTTCTTCACCGTCGACCTGGGCGCCGTACGCCAGGCGTTTCGCGAAGTGCCCTGGGTGCGCGAGGCGGTGGTGCGGCGCGAGTTCCCGCACCGCCTGCGCGTGATCCTGCAGGAACACCGGCCAGTGGCCTTCTGGGGCCCCGAGGGCGAGACCCTGCTGGTGAACAGCTTTGGCGAAGTTTTCGAGGCCAATCCCGGCGACCTGGACCAGGACGATCTGCCGCGCCTGTCCGGCCCGCGCGAGCAATCGGCCCAGGTGCTGGCGACGTACCGCACGCTGGCGCCGATGTTCCGCTCGCTGGAGCTGGAGATCGAGCAACTCACGCTCACCGCCCGGGGCAGCTGGCAGGCCTTGCTGGATACCGGCGCGCTGGTCGAACTGGGACGGGGCACGCCCGAAGAGGTCGCTGCGCGGGCGCAGCGCTTCGTGCAGACGCTCACCCAGGCCACCTCGCGCTACGGGCGCCGCCCTGAGGCCCTGGTGTCGGCCGACCTGCGCCACGCGGACGGCTACGCCATCCGCCTGCGCGGGGTCAGCACCCTGGGCAACGACGTACAGAAGAAATAGAGAGGACTGCAATGGCAAAGGAATACAAGGACCTGGTCATCGGACTGGACATCGGCACCGCCAAGGTCATGGCGGTCGTCGCGGAAGTCCTGCCCGGTGGCGAACTCAAGCTCGCGGGTCTGGGCGTGTCGCCCTCCCATGGCCTCAAGCGCGGCGCGGTGGTCAACATCGACGCCACGGTGCAAAGCATCCAGCAGGCACTGAAAGAAGCCGAGCTGATGGCGGACTGCAAGATCACCCGGGTCTATACCGGCATCACTGGCAGCCACATCCGCGGCATGAACTCCAGCGGCATGGTGGCCATCAAGGACAAGGAAGTCACCGCTGCCGACGTGGCCCGCGTGGTGGACACCGCTCGCGCGATCAACATCTCCACCGACCAGCGCCTGCTGCTGGTCGAACCGCAGGAGTTCATGATCGACAACCAGGACGTCAGGGAGCCGATCGGCATGAGCGGCATCCGCCTGGAAGCCAAGGTGCACATCGTCACCGGGGCGCAGAGCGCAGCGGAGAACATCATCAAGTGCGTGCGCCGCTGCGGCCTGGAGGTCGAACAGCTGCTGCTCAATCCCCTGGCCTCCAGCCAGGCGGTGCTGACGGCCGACGAACGCGAATTGGGCGTGGCCCTGGTGGACATCGGCGCAGGGACCACCGACGTCGCCATCTTCACCGGTGGCGCGATCCGCCACACCGCAGTCATTCCGATCGCGGGTGACCTGATCACCAGCGACATCGCGATGGCCCTGCGCACGCCCACCAAGGACGCCGAGGACATCAAGGTCGAAAGTGGCTATGCCAAGCAGCTGCTGGCCGATCCCGATGACCAGGTCGAGACGCCTGGCCTGGGCGACCGCGGCCCGCGCACCATCTCGCGCCAGGCCCTGGCCGGCGTGATCGAGCCGCGGGTGGACGAGATCTACCAGCTGGTGCAGCAGGTCATTCGCGAATCCGGCTACGAGGAAGTCCTGGGCTCGGGCATCGTGATCACTGGCGGTACCGCAGTCATGCCGGGCATGGTCGAACTGGGTGAGGACATCTTCCTCAAGCCGGTGCGGCGCGGCATTCCCAAGTACGTGGGCGCGCTCTCCGACATGGTGGCCCAGCCCCGCTCCGCCACCGTCATGGGCCTGCTCGAAGAGGCTCGCCTGGCCCGTGTGCGCGGACAGAAGGTGGCTCAGAAGAACGGCTCGGTGAAGACGGCCTTTGGTCGCTTCAAGGATCTGATCGTGAGGAATTTCTGATGCGTCGCATCCGACTCTGGCTCGCGCGGGGCAGCCCGCCCGCGTACCGCCGTGGTCGAAGTTGTTCGACCGCGCCCCCAGCCAGCGGGTAGGACGAACCCCGAAGAACAAGAAAACAGACAACGAGATACAGGCAACTGCAGTTTTTGAATCAAGGAGTTAGACATGACCATCGAAATGATCGAAGTCGAAGAGTTCAATATGGGCACCCAGATCAAGGTGATCGGCGTGGGAGGCGGTGGCGGCAATGCCGTCGAGCACATGATCGAGCGCCAGGTCCAGGGCGTTGAATTCATTTGCGCTAACACGGACGCCCAGGCCCTGCAGCGTACGGCGGCCCACAAGACGATCCAGCTCGGTCACAGCGGTCTGGGCGCCGGCAGCAAGCCGGACAAGGGTCGTGACGCCGCTGAATTGGCCGTCGACGACATCCGCAGCGCCATCGAGGGTGCGCACATGCTGTTCATCACTGCCGGCATGGGGGGTGGCACCGGTACTGGCGCCGCGCCGGTGATCGCGCGTGTGGCCAAGGAGATGGGCATCCTCACCGTGGGCGTGGTCACCAAGCCCTTCGACTGGGAGGGCGGTCGCCGCATGACCAATGCCGACGCCGGCCTGGCCGAACTTGAAGCCAATGTCGACTCGCTGATCGTGGTCCTGAACGAGAAGCTGCAGGAAGTGCTGGGCGACGACATCACGCAAGACGAGGCGTTCGCGCACGCCAACGACGTCCTGAAGAACGCCGTGGGCGGTATCGCCGAGATCATCAACGTTCCGGGCCACGTCAACGTGGACTTCGAGGACGTGCGCACCGTCATGGGCGAGCCGGGCAAGGCGATGATGGGCACTGCGGTGGCCGAGGGGCCGGACCGCGCCCGGATCGCTGCCGAACAGGCCGTGGCCTGCCCGCTGCTGGAAGGCATCGACCTGTCCGGTGCGCGCGGTGTGCTGGTGCTGATCACCGCCGCCAAGGGCAGCCTCAAGCTGTCGGAGTCCAAGCTGGCGATGAACACCATCCGCGCCTACGCCTCGCCCGACGCCCACGTGATCTACGGCACCGCTTATGACGACAACCTGGGCGACCAGGTGCGTGTGACCGTGGTGGCTACCGGCCTGTCCCGCCAGGGTCAGCGCCGCACCGCGCCCCCGCTGGCCGTGATCCGCACCGGCACCGACAACGTGCCGATCAACGTTTCCAGCGTGCCCACGTCCAGCATCCCCACCCTGGGGAGCGTGGTCGCTTCCGCGCCGGGTAACGTGGCCGGTCTGCCGCCGGTGGCCGCCCCCGCAATCGGTACCTCGGCCGACCTGAACGTGCCCAGCGTGTGGCGTACCAATCGTACGCAGGCCGCCGCCAAGGTCGATGCGCTGTCTTCCGGTGGCATGGAGGACTACGAGATCCCGGCCTTTCTGCGCCGCCAGGCCGACTGACCTGAGCCCGGGCCGGCGTTGACCTTGTCAGCGTCGGCCGCAGTCTCGCCTCAGCCCAGTCGGCTCAAGGCGTCGCGCAGTGCCGCGCCATCTGCAGGCCGTACGACACGGGCGACCTCCTGGCCCTCGCGCAGAAAGACGAGGGTGGGCCAGAGCTTCACGCCATAGCTGCGCCCCAGCGGCCGGCCCTTGCCATCCTCGATCTTCAGATGGCGCAGACGGGCATGACCCTGCAGGGCCTGGGTGATGGCGGGCTGCGCGCCTTGGCACCAACTGCACCAGTTGGCGCCGAACTCCAGCACGGTGGTGCCTTGCAGCGTGTCCGCCTGGTCTCGGGTGAGGGTTTCGGGGGTGTAGGCTGTGCTCATGCCCCAGATTGTCGCGCGTGCTCCGACGCGGCAGGGGTGTCCGGTACCCAGCCCAGGGACCGCCGGCACCTGCGAAAATACGCGGTTTCGCGTGTCAAGGAAGTTCGATGCCTGCGGTGATCCCTGTTGTTGATGTCGAGTACGAGCAGCCCTCGGGGGCCCGCTGCGACACCCGTCACGCCTGGGCGCGGGTGCCGCCCGAGCCTTCGCCCACCGAGCGCACCGCCCTGAAGGACCGCATCCGCCAGCGGCTCAAAGAGCGCAACGCGGTGATGGTTTCGCACTACTACGTGCACCCGGACCTGCAGGACCTGGCCGAAGAGACCGGCGGTCTGGTGAGCGACTCGCTGGAGATGGCCCGCTTCGGCCGCGACCATCCGGCGCAAACGCTGGTGGTGTCCGGAGTGCGCTTCATGGGCGAGACCTCCAAGATCCTTTCGCCGCACAAGCGCGTACTGATGCCCGATCTGGACGCGACCTGCTCGCTGGACCTGGGCTGTCCGGTGTCGGAGTTCAGCGCGTTCTGCGACCAGCATCCGGACCGCACGGTGGTGGTCTATGCCAACACCAGTGCGGCGGTGAAGGCGCGGGCCGACTGGGTGGTGACGTCCAGCTGCGCGCTGGAGATCGTTCGCGCGCTGAAAGACGCGGGCCACAAGCTGCTGTGGGCGCCTGACCGCCACCTGGGGGGCTACATCCAGCGCGAGACGGGTGCCGACATGGTGCTGTGGAACGGCTCGTGCATCGTGCACGACGAATTCAAGGCCTTCGAGCTCGAGGCCCTCAAGCGCGATCACCCGCGCGCGAAGGTGCTGGTACATCCGGAGTCGCCCGCCGATGTGGTGGCGCTGGCCGATGCGGTGGGTTCGACCTCCGGCATTCTCAAGGCGGCTCGCGAGATGGATGCACGCGAATTCATCGTGGCCACCGACAACGGGATGATGCACAAGCTGCGCACGCTCAACCCAGACAAGGTATTCATCGAGGCACCCACTGC
>JACCED011428893.1_pt1 | contig 12266 bp, 9 predicted proteins | sample 7455021 | NCBI WGS metagenome assembly JACCED01 (sample SAMN15323456, study PRJNA562643) | freshwater metagenome | isolation source: river surface water | place: USA:Blue River Watershed | collected 2017-08-19
CTGAAGATGCGCCGGAGAGCGGTTTCTCCGAAGAGACCGCTACGCTTGAAGCCGATGCCGGCGGTGAAGATGAGCACGAAATTTCAACGGCTCATACTCATGATGATGAAGCGTCCGAAGCGGAACATGACGCTTCCTCGGATGATCACGCTGACGAGGTGACGGAAACGCAAGATCATCATGCCGCGTCGCATGAAGATCACGGCAATGTCGAAATTGCCTCGCATCATGATGACTCGACGGATGAAGCTGAATCCGTTTCTGTTGGTAATGAGCCGGTTGAAGTTGGTTCTGACGAAGACCATGTCGTTGAACAAATCGGCGGCGGTGATGCGATGGAAGATATTCCTGAGCGCCCGCGTCAGGCGCGTCGCCATTATAAGATTCAAGAAGTTATCAAACGCCGTCAGATTTTGCTTGTTCAAGTTGTGAAAGAAGAACGCGGCAATAAGGGTGCAGCGCTCACAACCTATCTTTCGCTTGCCGGTCGTTATTCTGTATTGATGCCGAATACGGGTCGCGGTGGCGGAATCTCGCGCAAGATCACAAATGCAGCAGACCGCAAGAGATTGAAATCGATCGCGCAGGAACTTGAGGTTCCGGATGGAATGGGCGTTATTCTCCGCACTGCGGGTGCCGCTCGGACGAAGCCGGAGATCAAACGCGATTTCGAATATTTGATGCGCGCATGGGAGACGGTGCGCGAAACAACGTTGCAATCAACCGCGCCGACTCTCGTTTATGAAGAAGGCTCACTCGTCAAACGCTCGATCCGTGATCTTTATAATAAAGACATCGACGAAGTGCAGGTCGCAGGTGAAGACGCCTATAAGGACGCGAAGGATTTCATGCGCATGCTCATGCCGAGCCATGCGAAGAATGTGAAACCCTATCGCGAGACAACGCCGATCTTCGCGAAATTTGGTGTTGAGCCGCAGCTTGACGCGATGTTCTCAAGCCAAGTCACGCTGAAATCTGGTGGCTATATTGTTATCAACCAGACGGAAGCGCTTGTCGCGATTGACGTGAACTCGGGACGTTCGACGCGCGAGCATAATATCGAAGACACCGCCCTTCGTACCAATCTCGAAGCGGCTGACGAAGTCGCGCGGCAATTGCGTTTGCGTGACCTTGCGGGCCTGATCGTCATCGATTTCATCGATATGGAAGAGAACCGCAATAATCGTGCGGTTGAACGTCGGTTGAAAGACGCGCTTAAAAATGATCGCGCGCGCATTCAGGTCGGACGTATCTCGCCTTTCGGTTTGATGGAAATGTCCCGCCAACGCATACGCACAGGCGTGCTTGAAGGCTCGACCGTGACCTGTCCGCATTGCGCGGGCGCGGGTATGGTGCGTGCCACACCATCGGTCGCTCTTCATGTGTTGCGTCATGTTGAAGACATGTTGCTGAAAAGTGCATCGCATCACATCACGGTGCGCGCACGAGCCGATATCGCGCTTTATCTATTAAACCAGAAGCGCATGCATGTGCGCTCTTTGGAAGAAACCTTCCTCGTCAACATCACCATTCTCGTCGATGAAACATTGACCGGCACACATCCGTTCCATGTCGAGCGTGGTGACATTGTGATGCCGGGCGATGTGCAGATCATGCCTCGTCCCAATCCTTCCGCTCCTCTGCTCATTGAGGAAGTCGAAGAGGAGATCATCGAAGAAGACGTCGAGGATGAGAGTGAAGAGCAAGATGATCGTGAAGACTCTGATGATGAGCGTCGCGGTGATCAAGAACGTGGCGAAGGTGAACAAAGCGAAGGCGGTGGACGTCGTCGGCGCCGCCGTCGGCGTCGTCGCGGTGGTGGCGAACGCAATGCGGATGGTTCAATTATGCCGCTCAATGCGCCGCAACCGAGTTTTGCTGGTGAGCCTTTCAGCGGAACACGTGAGATCACGGCTGAAGGCGATGTTATAGAAGAAACCGAAGTCGTCGCTGAAGGTGCAGAAACAAATGAAGGCAATCGCCGTCGTCGCGGACGCCGCGGCGGTCGTCGTCGTGATCGCCGTGGACGCGGTGAGGGTGAAGCCTCATTAGCTTCATCAGATGAAACAGACTCAAATTCAACTGCACACGGTGAAGGGGCTTCTGAATCGTCACATGCGGCAGAACCCCAACGTGAAGTTGTGCGTGAAGAACGTGCGCCTATGGTCGCGCAACAACCTTCTTATGAAGCGCCGACGCATGGTGAAGAGCCGCAGCCGCTTCCAGAACCGATCACAACTGAACCCGTTGTGATTGCTGATCCATCAAAGCCGAAAAAAGGTGGATGGTGGGCGAAGGCTAAAGCCTCGCTTGGCAATTAAGCGCACGAAAATTTGAACAAACAAAAACCCGCTTGGTTCGTTTCAAGCGGGTTTTTTTATTGTTATCATTTCATATCAGCGTGTTTCGGTCTTTGGTCCCAAACGTTTGTCGAGATATTTATCAACGACCACCATCAAATCATCGATCTTATCTTCAAAGAAATGATTGGCGCCTTCAACCATCTGATGTTCGAGCTTGATGCCCTTTTGGGTCTTCACTTTCTCGATGATCGGAATGACTTCCTTGGCGGGTGCCACGCGATCTTGCGTGCCGTGAACAAAAAGACCTGACGAAGGGCAGGGCGCCAAAAACGAAAAGTCAAAACGATTTGCTGGCGCCGCGATTGAAATGAAGCCTTCGATTTCCGGACGACGCATCAGAAGCTGCATACCGATCCAGGCACCAAAGGAGATCCCCGTAATCCAGCAGGCGCGGGCATCCGGATTGATCGATTGCGCCCAATCAAGCGCCGATGCGGCATCAGACAATTCGCCTGAGCCATGATCGAATGCGCCTTGGCTGCGGCCCACACCACGGAAATTGAATCTTAGAGTGGAAAAACCGCGTTCAAGGAACGAGTAGTAGAGCGCATAAACAAGCGGGTTATTCATCGTGCCGCCAAATTGCGGATGCGGGTGCAGGATGATCGCAATCGGTGCGCCGCGCGTTTTTGATTGGTTATAGCGCCCCTCAATGCGGCCGGCGGGACCCGTAAAAATGACCTCAGGCATCGTTTTTTCACCTCGGCGTGGTACCGCGACGGGTTCATAGATCGTTGCCCGCCCTTCCTTCGCTTGACAGCTGCGGATGGCGAAGCCAGAACCCTTGAACGTTCCACGGAACTTGGTTGGGTGGGTCCCAACCGTCTCGGATGCGGTGTTTAGCACGGTGGCCGGGGTGAAATGCAAGCATTTCCGGCAATTGGCTCGAAAAACTAAAGGAGGCGGTTGCGGCCATGAGCGGCGTCAGGTCCTATCTCGATCATAATGCGACGGCACCGCTGCGTGCCGAGGCGCGGGCGGCCATGCTGGACGCGTTGGACGCAGTCGGGAACCCTTCTTCGATCCATGCCGAAGGGCGTTCTGCGCGCGGGCGGATCGAGGCGGCGCGCGATCAAGTGGCGCGGCTTTGTGGTGCCTCGGCTCGCGATGTTGTGTTTACGAGTGGAGCAACCGAAGCGAATGTGACCGCTCTCACGCTCGGCCTCAAAACCGATGGCGACCCACACCCCTTTACTCATCTTTTTATCAGCGCCGTGGAACACCCCTCAGGCGTTGAGGGCGCGCGCGCGCCCAAAGAGGCACAACGGATTTTGTCGGTCGATGCCAATGGACTTCTAAACCTCACCGATCTTGAAGAAGAACTCAACAAAATCAATACGCTTGGCGGCAGAGCTCTTGTATCGGTTCAAACCGCTAACAGTGAGACCGGTGTCATTCAGCCGATCCCGGCGATCTCGCAAATGGTCCATGCACAGGGGGGGCTTCTGCATTCGGATGCGGTGCAAGTGGCTGGCCGTTTACCGCTCGACCAGGTCGCGGCGGGGGCAGATATTCTGACGCTCTCGGCTCATAAAATTGGCGGGCCGCAGGGTATTGGCGCGCTCGTTTTCAAGTCAGGCGGGGTGAGCCTGCAAGATCGGTTGATCCGCGGTGGCGGTCAGGAAAAAGGCGCGCGCGCCGGAACCGAAGGCACGGCGCTCATTGCCGCTTTTGGCGCGGCGTGCGCGGCCGCCGAGGCGGCGATTGAAAGCGAAACGGCGCGGTTGGCCTCACTCAGGGATGAGGCGGAAGCGGGGGTTCTGAAGCTGGCACCCGAAGCGGTGATTTTCGGTAAAAATGCCCGGCGTCTGCCAAACACGCTCTCTTTCGCAATTCCGGGACTGACGGCCGAGACGGCATTGATGGCTTTTGACCTCGCCGGGGTCGCATTGTCATCCGGTTCCGCCTGTTCTTCCGGCAAGGTCAAGAGGTCGCATGTGCTTGACGCGATGGGCGTGGCGTCCGATATCGCCAAGGGTGCAGTGCGAGTCAGTTTTGGTTACTCGTCTTCGAACGAAGATGTCATCCGATTTCTGTCAGCGTGCGAAGATATTGTAAGGAAAATGAAGACGCGGACCCGCGCCGCGTGATAAAAGCGGGTTTGAGGTGACACCGCGCCCTTGAAGCCGGTTTGTCAGGAGAGTCAAATGGTTGCCGTCAAGGAGACCGTCGAGCAGGTCAAACAGCTCGATGTTGATCAGTATAAATATGGGTTCACGACGGACCTCGAGGTCGACAAGGCCCCTAAAGGGCTGAACGAAGAGATCGTTCGTTTTATCTCGGCGAAGAAGGGCGAGCCGCAATGGATGCTCGACTGGCGCCTTGATGCGTATCGTCGCTGGAAGACGATGGATGAGCCGCAATGGGCGCGCGTCCATTATCCTAAGATCGATTTCAACGATTCCTATTATTATGCCGCACCTAAAAAGAATGCGGCGCCGAAGACGCTCGATGATGTCGATCCCGCTATTCTCGACACTTATAAGAAACTCGGCATCCCCTTACGCGAGCAGGAAATTCTTGCCGGTGTGCAGACTTCAAAAGTTGCTGTCGATGCCGTGTTTGACTCTGTTTCGGTTGTCACGACGTTCAAGGAAGAGCTCAAGAAAGCGGGCGTGATTTTCTGCTCGATTTCGGAAGCGATCAAAGATCATCCGGAACTCGTCAAAAAATATCTCGGCTCGGTTGTGCCGGTCACCGACAACTATTATGCGACGCTGAATTGCGCTGTCTTCACTGACGGATCCTTCGTTTACATTCCCGAAGGTGTGCGCTGCCCGATGGAATTGTCGACGTATTTTCGTATCAATGAAAAGAACACCGGCCAGTTTGAGCGTACGCTCATCATCGCAGAGAAGGGCTCTTACGTCTCCTATCTCGAAGGCTGCACCGCGCCGCAACGTGATGAAAACCAATTGCATGCGGCAGTGGTTGAATTGGTCGCGCTTGATGATGCTGAGATCAAATATTCAACGGTACAAAATTGGTATCCAGGTGATGCCGACGGCAAAGGCGGCATTTACAATTTCGTGACGAAGCGCGGCGATTGCCGTGGCGCGAATTCGAAGATCAGCTGGACGCAGGTCGAAACCGGTTCCGCGATCACGTGGAAATATCCGTCTTGTATTTTGCGTGGCGACAATTCGCGCGGTGAATTTTATTCGATCGCGGTGTCGAACGGCTATCAGCAGGTCGACAGCGGCACGAAGATGATCCATCTCGGCAAGAACACAACGAGCCGCATCATCTCGAAGGGTATCTCTGCAGGTAAATCGCAAAACACCTATCGCGGTCAGGTGTCGGCGCACCGCAAGGCGACGAATGCAAGAAATTTCACGAATTGTGACTCTTTGCTGATTGGCGAAACCTGTGGCGCGCATACGGTTCCCTATCTCGAATCGAAAAACGCATCCGCCGTATTCGAGCATGAAGCGACGACATCTAAGATTTCGGAAGACCAGCTGTTCTATTGTCGTCAACGCGGGTTGTCGGCAGAAGAAGCAACGGCACTCATCGTCAATGGTTTCGTAAAAGACGTGCTGCAACAGCTGCCGATGGAATTTGCAGTTGAAGCGCAGAAACTCATTTCGATCAGCCTTGAAGGCTCGGTCGGCTAACCTCTCTCGCGTAATGCGCCTCATTAATTGAATTTGGGACACTCACTATGTTGGAAATCCGCAATCTCCACGTCGCCATTGAAGACGGCACGAAGAAGATTTTGAACGGCCTCAATCTCACAATCCGTGATGGCGAAGTCGCAGCGATCATGGGCCCGAATGGTTCTGGCAAATCGACTTTGTCTTATGTGATTGCTGGCAAAGAAGATTACGAAGTGCTTGAAGGTGAGATTTTGCTTGATGGGAAAAATCTTCTCGAGATGGAACCTGATGAGCGCGCGGCGGCCGGTGTGTTTCTCGCTTTCCAATATCCGCTCGAAATTCCGGGCGTGGCGACGATGACTTTTTTGAAAGCCGCGTTGAATGCGCAGCGCAAAGGTCGTGGCGAAGACGAATTGACGACTCCCGTTTTCATGCGTCGCGTGAAGGCGGGCGCCGAAAAGCTTGGTATTCCGCAGGACATGTTGAAGCGCGGCTTGAATGTTGGTTTTTCGGGCGGCGAAAAGAAGCGCATGGAAATCCTGCAGATGGCATTGCTCGAGCCATCCATCGGCATTCTCGATGAAACGGATTCAGGTCTTGATATCGACGCGTTGAAGATTGTGTCCGAAGGTGTCAATGCGCTGCGTTCAGCCAAGCGCTCGTTCCTCGTGATCACGCATTATCAGCGTCTGTTGAATTATATCGTGCCGGACACGGTGCATGTGATGTCAAAGGGCCAGATCGTTCGCACAGGCGGCAAGGAATTGGCGCTTGAGCTCGAAGCCAATGGCTATGCCGACTATATAACCAACGCGGCGGCGTGAGGGTCGTATGTCGAATATCACGCCGTTAAAAACCGAAGCGGAGCAGGCGCTGATCGCGCAAGGTGCAAAAGTGGCGCCGGATCGTCAATCGGCATTTGCGCGTTTTGTTGATGCAGGTCTGCCGCATCGTCGCGTTGAAGCCTATCATTACACGGATCTCCGCGCGCTTTTGAAGAACGCACCGCCTCCGGCACAGGCTGGCGGCAAGGTGACGACTGCGTCACCGCTTGCTGACATTGATGCATATAAAATCACACTTGTTGATGGTCATTATGACTCATCGCTTTCAAGCGCTTTGCCGCAAGGCGTGAAGCTTCAATCCGTCTCGACATTGGCTGATGATGGCGCTGATGAGAAGGGTGTACTCTCACCTGATCCTGTGATCGCTTTGAACGCTGCCTTTTCGGAAAGCGCACTTGATATCGAGATTGCGGCAAAGACCGAGCTCGCAAAGCCGATCGTGATCCGACTCGTGACAACGGGTGCTCATGCATCCTATCCACGCGTGCGGGTGACTATTGGCGATCACGCAAAGGCGTTTTTCGTTGAAAGTCATGAAGGTGGCCTATCGGGCTCGCTGATCGATAGTGTGCTTGAACTGCGTTTGGGCGATCATGTCGAGATCGATCACTTGCGCCTTAATCTTGTTGATCCTGCCGCTATCGTGCTCACGACCTTCGGTGGCGCGATGGGGAAAGAGAGCCTTTATCGTGGTCATAATTTTGTAATCGGCGGTGCGCTCTCGCGACATCAGATTTTCTTCCGTTTTGAAGGCGAACAGTCGAAAGCCGAAATTTCAAGCGCAAGTCTTCTGAATAAGAAGCAGCATGCGGATTCAACGCTTGTTGTCGATCATGCTGTTCCGGAATGCCAAAGCCGTGAATTTTTCGCGCATGTGCTTGACGATGAATCGACGGGCGTGTTTCAGGGCAAGATCATTGTTCGTCCGGGTGCGCAGCAGACGGATGGCAAAATGATGAGCCGTGCCATCGTGCTTGAAGATGGCGCGACGATGAATAATAAGCCGGAACTTGAAATTTTTGCTGACGATGTCGCCTGCGGTCACGGGGCGACGGTCGGCGCGCTTGATGAAGATTTGCTCTTTTACTTGCGCGCGCGCGGTCTGCCGAAGACGGAAGCTGAAGCTTTGATGTTGCAGGCCTTTGTTGGTGAAGCGCTTGAGTCGATTGAGCATGATGGTTTTCGGGAGATACTTGAGGTACTCGCTGAAGCGTGGCTGAAGGCACGGAGCGCGTGATGGCTGAAGCCAAGACCTTTGATGTCGAAAAGGTGCGGGCGGATTTTCCGATCCTCTCGAAGCAGGTTTATGGCAAGCCTCTGATCTATCTCGATAATGCTGCTTCAGCGCAAAAGCCCAAACAGGTCCTTGATCGCATGATTTATGCCTATGAGCATGAATATGCGAATGTCCATCGTGGGCTTCATTATTTAGCCAATGCCGCAACTGAAGCCTTTGAAAATGCACGTGAAACCGTGCGCGCTTTCATCAATGCGGCTTCAACAGATGAAATCATTTTTACGCGTAATGCGACAGAGGCGATGAATCTTGTCGCCGCCTCGTTGGGGCGGATGGTGCTTCAAGAGGGTGATGAAATCATTCTCTCGATGATGGAGCATCATTCGAATATTGTGCCTTGGCATTTTCATCGGGAGCGTCATGGCGCGGTGATCAAATGGATCCCTTGTGATGAGCGCGGCGTGCTTGATCTGGACGCTTACGAAAAGCTCTTTACGCCGAAGACGAAGATCGTCGCCATTTCGCAAATGTCGAATGTTCTTGGAACGATCAATCCGATTGCCGAGATGGTGAAGATCGCGCGCAAGCATGGCGCCTATGTGATGGTTGATGGCTGCCAAGGCGCGGTTCATGTGCCCACTGATGTGCGAGCTCTTGATGTCGATTTTTATTGCCTCACAGGACATAAACTTTATGGCCCGACAGGCATTGGCGTTGCCTATGGTAAGCGTTCACTGCTGGAGAAAATGCCGCCCTTTAATGGCGGCGGTGAAATGATCAGCGTCGTGACGGAAGATGCCGTCACCTATAATGAACCTCCGCATCGTTTTGAAGCAGGAACGCCGCCGATCGTTCAAGCCATCGGTTTGGGTGCTGCGCTTGATTATATGCAGTCAATGGATCGCGGAGCCGCATTGAAGCATGAAGATGCTTTGGGTGTTTATGCAATGGAGCGCCTGTCAGAACTAAATTCACTTCGCATTTTTGGGACGGCTCCGGGCAAGGGCGCGATTGTGGCATTCGAGATGCAGGGTGCACATGCGCATGATGTGGCGACGATTATTGATCGCTCAGGTATTGCGGTGCGTGCAGGCACCCATTGCGCTCAACCGCTCTTGAAACGCTTTGGTGTCACCTCCACATGCCGTGCGTCTTTCGCATTCTATAATACTCATGCGGAAATCGATGCGCTGGTTGAAGCTTTGCGCAAAGCGCAATCGATGTTTTCTTGAAGCGGTGGAAGAGATGACCATGAATGATGTCCCTCAGCCTCTTGAAGAAAAGCCGAACCAGCCGGATATTGCCGCGCCTTCAGCTTTGCCGCCGGAAGAGATTGATCGTCTGACCGATGACATCATCGCGGCGTTGAAAACCGTTTATGATCCTGAAATTCCTTCAGACATTTACGAGCTTGGCCTGATCTATCGCATCGCGATCAATGACGACCGCCATGTTGAAATCGATATGACATTAACGGCACCCGGTTGCCCTGTGGCGGGCGAAATGCCGGGTTGGGTTGATACGGCGGTCAGCACCGTGCCGGGTGTTCGCTCGGTTGAAGTCAGAATGGTTTTTGATCCGCCTTGGGACCAGTCCCGCATGTCGGAAGAAGCGCGCGTGGCGCTCGATATGTTTTGAGGTCCTCGGGGCTTGGTGTTTGGGCTTTATGCCCCATATGATAGAGTGAATCATCCGTCGGGCCTTGAACCCGGCTGGGGAGTGTAAGATGGCAGGATCAAGTCTTAAACTGATGTCTTTGACCGATGCCGCTGCTGCGCGCATCCGCTTCATTATGGAAAACGCTGAAAAGCCGATCGCGGCGATCCGTGTGGGCGTCAAAAATGGCGGCTGCGCGGGTATGGCCTACACAATTGATTATGCCGAGAGCCTCGCTCCGCATGAGGATGTCGTTGAAGACAAGGGCGTGAAAGTCGTCATCGATCCGAAAGCGCTGATGTTTCTGATCGGCACCGAGATGGATTATAAAACCGATAAATTCACGAGCCAGTTTGTCTTCAATAATCCGAACGAGACATCGGCCTGTGGCTGTGGTGAATCGGTTGCGATCAAACCGGTTGATCCCGCAGCGCTTAGGGCTGCCGAACACTAAAGCTTTTTGATTTTAAGCTTTTGCTTTCATCCCGCGCGTCAAAAAGCCGGGCATCTGATCGCCAAATCCAACGGGTGTCGGTCCATCATCATCGCGTCGATGTCGGGGCGAATGCTGTGGCTTTTTGTTCTGCGGTGCGTGAGGACGAGGCGCTGAAGACTCGCGCTGTTCAGGCTTTGGTGTTTCGCGTTGAACGATTGCTTCTTTTGCTTCCGCGGGCTTTGCGTGCGCTTTTTCCGCACGTGGCGCACGACGGGATGATCCGCGATCAGATCCCCGTGCAGATCTATCTGAGCGTGATGATCGCTCCGCTCGTGGCGCGGGTTCAAACACCGCTTCTGCGAGTGTTGGGCCAAGCCAAGGAATGGATTTCTTGATGAGGCTTTCAATGCCTGCGAGGCTTTTGTCATCAGCCGAAGTGATCAACGTATAGGCTGTGCCAAGGCGTCCTGCACGACCTGTGCGGCCGATGCGGTGAACATAGTCTTCCGAGTGATGCGGTGCATCATAGTTGAACACATGGCTGACATCGGGAATATCAAGCCCGCGAGCCGCAACGTCCGATGCTACAAGATATTGTGTTGTTCCATTGCGAAACGCTTCAAGCGCCAATGTACGAGCGCGTTGATCCATATCGCCATGAAGTGCTGCAACACTAAATCCATGCTTGGTCAACGATTTAAAAACAATCTGCACATCGCTTTTGCGATTACAGAAAATGATGCCGTTTTTCACATCCGTCGCATCGCGCATCAAACGACGAAGAGTCTCACGTTTTTCTGCGGCATGATGTGAAGACGCGACCAGATATTGTGTGATCGTTTCAGCCGTTGTTGATTGACGGGCAATTTCGATGCGTGCGGGATTATGCAAGAACGTATCTGTGATCCGTTGGATTTCTGGCGGCATGGTTGCCGAGAAGAAGAGCGTCTGGCGCGTGAAGGGCACCATCTTGCAGATGCGTTCAATATCGGGAATGAAGCCCATATCGAGCATCCGGTCGGCTTCATCGATGACGAGAATTTCAATTCCGGTGAGAAGAAGTTTCCCGCGCTCGAAATGATCAAGCAGGCGCCCTGGTGTTGCAATCAACACATCAACACCGCGTGTGATTTTGATGTCCTGATCACCAAAGGACACGCCACCGATCAAAAGCGCGACATCGAGTTTTTGGCCTGAGCCATATTTGACAAAGCTTTCTTCAACTTGCGCCGCAAGTTCACGCGTCGGCTCGAGAATGAGCGTGCGGGGCATACGCGCCCGCGCGCGGCCTTGTTCCAAAAGCGTGATCATGGGCAGCGTGAAGGCGGCCGTTTTGCCCGTGCCGGTTTGTGCGATGCCCAACACGTCGCGGCGCTCCAACACGCGCGGAATGGCTTCAGCCTGAATGGGGGTCGGGGTTGTATAACCGGAAGCGGTGACCGCTTCGAGGACTTTGGGGCTCAGGCCCAGTTCGGAAAAATTCATGTTTTAAAGGCCGCCTCTCAGTCGCGGCAGACCGACCCATCAGGGAGCGGTCGGATCAAAGGGAAAATCGGGTCAGGCGATAGGTAACGCCGAAACGCGGGCGGATCATAGGGTTTTGGCCTTCCAAGTCAATCAAGGCTTTTGTCCGGGCGGACCCTTACCCCTTATCCCGTAAAAGCCGCGACTTTTCGCGTTCCCAATCACGCTTTTTGGCCGTTTCGCGTTTGTCAGCGGTGTTTTTGCCCTTGGCCAGCGCGATTTCGACCTTCGCGCGGCCGCGATCATTGAAATAGATCTTTAAGGGCACAATCGTCATGCCCTCGCGTTGCACCGCGCCGACCAGCTTGTCGACTTGGCGGCGATGGAGAAGCAGTTTTCGCGGCCGTTTGGTCTCGTGATTGAACTGATGGGCTTCGAGATATTCCGGAATATAGGCGTTTACCAGGAAGAGCTCGCCATTTTTCTCGGCGGCATAGGACTCTCCGATTGTCGCTTTACCCGCGCGCAAAGATTTGACCTCGGAGCCTTGCAGCGCAATGCCCGCTTCAAATGTGTCCGCAATTGCATATTCAAACCGTGCTTTGCGGTTTTCAGCCGCTATGCGGCGGGGTTTTGCGTCTTTTTCAGCCATAGGGCCTATATGGC
>JACCED010377618.1_pt1 | contig 12265 bp, 11 predicted proteins | sample 7455021 | NCBI WGS metagenome assembly JACCED01 (sample SAMN15323456, study PRJNA562643) | freshwater metagenome | isolation source: river surface water | place: USA:Blue River Watershed | collected 2017-08-19
ATGAGTGGCGCAGGCTGGCGAGTATTTGGTGCCATCGCAATTGGTCTTGTTCTCGCACAGTTGGTCAGCCGACTCACCGAGTACTACACCTCCACACACTTCCGTCCAGTGCAAGAAATTGCAGAATCTGCAGAAACTGGCCCAGCAACAGCAGTGTTGTCGGGTACCGCATACGGACTTGAATCAAGCGTGTACGCAGTCATTGCAATTGCAGTTGCCATTGGTGTTGCGCTTGGTCTCGGTGGTGGAAACCTCACCTTCTCGCTGTATCTCGTTGCACTTACTGGTATGGGCATGTTGTCCACCACTGGTGTGATTGTTTCTGAAGACACCTTTGGTCCTGTTTCAGACAACGCTGCAGGTATTGCAGAAATGTCTGGCGAGTTCCATGGTGAACCAGAAAAGATCATGGTGAGCCTTGACGCAGTTGGTAACACCACAAAGGCTGTTACCAAGGGCTTCGCGATTGGTTCCGCAGTGATTGCAGCTGTTGCGTTGTTTGCATCGTTCATTGAAACTGCCGGTGGCAACTTGAAGAACGCAAAAGGCGAACTGTTGGTGGACACTGTCACCAACCTCGCTGATGGCGTGTTCAAACTTCCAGAGTTGGCAATCAACGTTGCTGATCCGAAGATCTTCATTGGTCTTCTTCTCGGTGGCGCTGTTCCATTCCAGTTCTCTGCACTTGCAATTCCCGCTGTTGGCCGCACTGCAGGAGTGGTGGTGCAGGAAGTACGTAATCAGTTCCGCGATGGTGGAATCATGGCTGGAACAAAGAAGCCCGAATACGGCCCAGTTATCGACATTTGTACGGAAGCTTCATTGCGTGAGTTGGCAACACCAGCTCTGCTTGCAGTACTGACACCAGTCATTGTTGGTTTCGGCATTGGCTGGCAAGCGCTTGGTGGATTCCTTGCAGCAGGCATCCTCACAGGCCAACTCATGGCTAACTACCTCAGCAACGCAGGTGGTGCATGGGACAATGCAAAGAAGTACATCGAAGATGGACACCACGGTGGCAAGGGTTCCGACCCGTACAAGGCAGCAGTTGTTGCTGACACCGTTGGTGACCCATTTAAGGACACCGCTGGTCCAGCACTCAACCCATTGATCAAGGTGATGAACCTTGTGTCGTTGTTGATCCTTCCAGCAATCATCACCAGCCAAGATGACGATGCAAAGCGTCTCATCATTGCTGGTATTGCAACTGCAATTCTTGCTGGCTCGGTTGTTCGCTCTAGTCGCCAGGGCAACACCATCTCAGCAAACTAAACAGCTGTTACAGAAGGCCCCGGGCAGAAATGCTCGGGGCCTTCTGCTTTTTCTGATCTCATCTCACAAACGCAAAGTTCGTGAGATGAAACGTGGCAACACTTCCCTCTAGACGGCACACTGTTCATATGAGATATCTCAGTCTTGAGTGGATTGAATCAATGCAAGCCGAAGTAGCCGCGTCTGAATCACTTGCTGCACTTGCGCACACTCACGCCATCGGTGTCACCCAAGTGATTACAGATGGTCCCGAAGGAACCGTTTTGTATCACTTGCAAGTTGGCGACGGAGTTGCATCATTCGGCCCAGGTGCCGCGCCTCAAGAACATGTCCGTATGGAACAAACCTGGGACACCGCGGTCAGCGTTGCAACGGAACAAGCTCCCGCCCAAGAGTTCTTCATCAAAGGACTTATTCGAGTCTCTGGAGACCCACAACGTTTGATCGATTGCGCACCAGTTTTTGGCGCATTGGACTCGGTGTTCTCAGCCGTTCGAAACAACACCGAATACGCGTAAGGAATCTGGCGCGCCGTTAGTGGTTGGCTACGACCGCAATGTCTTGTGTCGTACCAGTAGACGAATCTTCGTTACTGCCAAAGACCACACTGAGAATCACAAGGGCTCCAGCAAGCAAAAACACGCTTGCCCGCAACGACGTGCGTGGACGCGAGGAACCAGCTCCCACAGCCCCGTACGACGCGCCTGAGAGGCCATCGTGGGCGTTATGGGTGTGAATTGCTTCGGTCATGGCTCATTCCTGATAATTCCGACTTGATTAGTCAGGTATTTAACCAGACAGAATGCCCGTGCGCAACCTGAGGGCACAAAACGAAAAAGGGCCCGCCGGGAAGACCCCGACAGACCCTTTCGTCGATGTATCGGAAACTAGATGAGACCGAGCTTCTTGACTTCGTCGCGCTCTTCAATGAGCTCTGCAACCGAGGCATCAATTCGGGCGCGGCTGAAATCGTCAATGTCGAGCCCCTGAACGATGCTGTACTCCCCGTCTTTGCAGACGCATGGGAATGACGAGATGATTCCTTCTGGAACTCCGTAGCTGCCATCTGACGGAATAGCCATTGACACCCAGTCCCCTTCAGCGGTTCCCATAGCCCATGAATGCATGTGGTCGATGGCGGCATTTGCTGCTGATGCGGCAGATGAAAGACCGCGAGCCTTAATGATGGCTGCGCCGCGCTTTGCAACAGTGGGAATGAAATCGTTTTCCAACCATGCCTGATCGTTGATGAGTTGAGCAGCGTTCTTTCCGCCAACTTCGCAATGGAACAGGTCTGGATACTGAGTGCTGGAGTGGTTACCCCAAATTGTCATCTTCTTGATGTCGGTCACTGGCTTGCCAACTTTTGCTGACAATTGCGATACGGCGCGGTTGTGATCGAGACGTGTCATTGCGGTGAAGCGACGTGGATCAAGACCCTTTGCATTGTTCATTGCAATCAATGCATTCGTATTTGCGGGGTTACCTACAACAAGAATCTTCACGTCTTTCTTTGCAGCTGCTGCCAGCGCTTGACCTTGTGGCTTGAAAATTCCGCCGTTTGCGCTGAGCAGGTCGCCGCGCTCCATGCCGTCTTTACGTGGCATTGCACCAACAAGGAATGCTGCGTCTGCATCGCCGAATGCTGTTTCGGCATTGTCTGTGCACACCACTCCAGCGAGAAGTGGGAATGCGCAGTCGTCAAGCTCCATGCGAACACCTTCAAGCGCACCAAGCGCTGGTGTGATTTCCAGCAATTGCAAAATCACTGGGGTGTTCGGGCCAAACACGGCACCGGAAGCGATACGGAAAAGGAGGCTGTAGCCGATCTGGCCGGCGGCGCCGGTGACCGAAACACGTACGGGAGTTGTCATGCCCCAAGCGTAGGCACACCGATGCCCTGACTCCCAATACTGACTAGTGAAATTGGGCTGAAATTAGCGCCCGAGGGCCTTCATGATGAAAGCAACGTAGTTGTCTTGACCCACTGCATTCGGATGAATGCCGTCTGAGGCGAACCACTCTTTCTGAGATTTTGAGTAGTCCAGCCAGTCGAGAACCGTGACGTTTGGATACTTCAATGGCAATGCATTGATGATCTTGTTGTTGATGTTTTGGTACTCCCGGCCGGGGACTCTGACAGTCAACACAATGACGCGATCGACATCTGCAAGCGGGCCCATGACACGGTCGAATGTTGCCTCGTTGGTGGTGCCGTTTGTTCCGAGATGAATAACAACGTTTTCGCCAAGTTGATTTATGGACTTGTAATAGTTGAACACTTGCAGTGCCTCGAGAACTTGTCGATTCTTTTCGGCATTCACGACAAGCCCCTGTGCAGTTAACTTCCGCGCCGAACCCAACATGACGGAATCACCGACTGCAAGAACATCAATGACTTCTGCTGGAACAGTTGTTGTTACAACAGGAGCAGTTGTGTTCACCGGGACAGACGTTGATGGAATGGTGACCACGGAATCCTCGTTGTCATCAAGGTTTGATGCAACGTCGTCTTCAATGACACGCGCACCAGCCATGCTGACAATGGAGAACAGCGGAACAATTGCCATCGTTGCAGCAACAATGGGCAACGGGCCCCACATGCCAGTAGAACGAGTTCTCCACGCCGTCCACGCTTCACGAGCTTTTCCGTTGCGAATTGGCGTTTCAATAAATTGATACGACGCCTCGGTAACCACCAACGTGATAGCCATCAACGCGATGAACTCTTCCACCGTGAGAAGAACACCAGCGCTCTTTCTGTAGGCCTGGAAAATCACCCAGTGATACAAGTACAAGCCATAGGAACGTTTGCCAAACCACACCAGAACTGGTGTGCCAATGACATATTTGCCCAGACGTGATCGAGGATGAGTCACGGTGGCAATGGCGAACACCGTGGCGAGCCCAACTAAGAACAATCCGCCTTTGTACAACAGTTCGTATCCCTGCGTACCAACATTCTCCACGAGAACAACTTCACGGAATTTCCAGCACATCCACGCGAGCGACGCAATGCTGAGAACACCCAGAACGTCGAGACCATTTGCGTTTGAACCAGCGCGTCCGCGGCGAATAGCCCACGGGCGCCACAATGTTGCCAATGCTGCACCTAACAACAAACCTGATGCGCGCGTGACGGTTCCCAAATAGAGATAGTCAGTTCGCAACACTGTGCGACCAAACAATTCCATGTATTGATCTGGAGTTTTTTCAAATGTTCCAATTGGGCCTGCACGGAACACCGCAGCTGTATACAACGCAACAAGGCCAGCTAGCGCTGTGAACAACATTCCAATGAGTGGAAGTGTCTTGTTGCCAAGTCTGCGCAACAGCACAAACATAACCACTGGCCACACGATGTAGAACTGTTCTTCTACCGCTAACGACCACAGATGTCGAAGTGGTGCAAACTCTGACGCCGTGGTGTACGAAGAACCAGTCCACACTTGGAACCAGTTAGAGACATACGCAACGCCGGCGATAACGTCGCCACGCAGTTTTCCAAGGCGATCTGAATCAAAAATTGCGCAGTACGTAATGGTTCCGATGAGCAACGTGAACAACGCTGGCAACAGTCGGCGCGCGCGACGAATCCAGAATTGCTTTAGCGACACCGTGCCCATTCGTTCACGTTCAGCAATCAACAACAGTGTGATGAGATAACCCGAGATAACAAAAAAGACTTCAACGCCTAAGAATCCGCCGCCCAGCCATTCCCGATTGGCGTGGTACACAATGACCGCAAGCACTGCGAGTGCGCGAAGTCCGTCGAGACCTGGAACGTAAGGCACAACAGGACCACGACGTGTTCCCCACGCAGGAGTTCCTGAATTGATGTTTTGTGGATCTAACTGACTCATGAGAAATGCGACTCAGGCAACGGGAAGGCCCAATTGGGCGTAGATCTCCAACGTGGCCGTTGACTTGTTCAACGTATAGAAGTGCAAGCCAGGAGCCCCGGCTTCCAACAACTTGGCACAAAGTTGAGTTGCTGCATCGACACCAATTTGTCGAACCTCTTCTGGCGTACGACCTGCTTCCAATTTCTCGCGCAGCCACAACGGAAACGCAGCGCCAGACAATTCGGCCATGCGTTCTACTTGCGCAATGTTGGTGACGGGCATGATGCCGGGCACCACTGGTTTGTTAACACCAAGATCTGCAAGGTCGTTAACCAGAGACAAGTAGTGATCAATGTCGAAAAAGAACTGCGTGGTTGCAAAGTCGGTAACACGCAACTTGTCGGCCAAATGACGCCGGTCGGTTGCCAAATCTGGCGAACGCGGATGCCCTTCAGGGTGCGCCGCAACACCAATACCTACATCGCAAATGTCTCGAAGATGTTCAACAAGTTCTAATGCGTACGTGAAGTCACTTGGTGCCGCATCTTCTGCGTTCTTTGGTGGGTCACCAGCGAGAGCGAGAACATTTTCAATTCCTGCCTCAACGTATGTGGACATGATGTCTGTGATCTCTTGACGCGTGTGGCCAACACATGTGAGGTGCGGCATGGGTGGGACGTTGGTTTCCTTTTTCACCCACAGCACCGTGTCGCGGGTGTGCTCGCGAGTGGAACCACCCGCGCCATAAGTAACTGACACAAACGACGGCGCCAGTGGCTCTAGTTCGGCAATGGTGCGGCCCAGCGACATAGAACCTGCGGCAGATTTGGGAGGCGAGAACTCAAATGAGAACGTGCGTCCTGCAGCGAGGAGGTCTCCGATTTTCGCCATTTATGCAGTCTACGACTTCGTTAGTGGCGGAAGTGGCGGGTTCCAGTGAACACCATGGCAATGCCATGGGTGTTGGCCGCCGAGATGGATGCAGAATCCCGCACACTGCCACCGGGTTGGATAATGGCAGTGACGCCTGCGGCGGCCAACTCTTCGACCGTATCGCCGAACGGAAAGAAAGCGTCGCTTGCGGCAACGGCTCCACGTGCAGAATCTCCCGCACGAGTGATAGCGATTCGCGCAGCATCAACACGATTCGGCTGACCACCACCAACACCCACCACAACTTCATTGTTGGCCAAGACGATGGCATTACTCCACGTTGCCGCCACTGTTTGCCAAGCCAGAAGCAAGTCTTGCCATTCAACATCGGACGGAGCTCTGTCTGTCACCACAGTGAAATCATCAAGTGGTTCATCTGCTTCATCAACTTGTTGCACGAGAAGCCCGCCATCGATGGAACGAACGTCGATGGCCATGGAGTGATACGGAGCGACGGCTTCAATAAGTCGCAAATTTTCCTTCTCACACAAAATCTCTAATGCTTCTGCGCTAAACGATGGCGCAATGACAACTTCCGTGAACACCTGAGAAATCTCTTGCGCTGTTGCTTCATTCACTTCACCGTTGACAGCAACAATTCCACCAAACGCACTAATTGGGTCTGCCGCATGTGCCTTCGTGTATGCACCATGAATAGTGCTGTCTAATGCAACGCCACACGGATTGGCGTGCTTCACCACAACGGCTGCTGGTCGATCGAAGGTGCTCACTAATTGCCATGCGGCTTCTGTATCCAGCACATTCAAATACGACATTTCTTTGCCATTGAGTTGTACGGCAGAATCCCACCAACTTTCAACACCAGGCAAGCGATATCGCGCACCGATTTGATGTGGATTCTCGCCGTAACGAAGAATTTCGGCGCGTTCAGCAACCATTGTGAGAATTGGTGGCACTAACGCGCTTGCTCGATCTGGGTTTTCGTCTGCCAGCCATGATGCAATTGCCGCGTCGTAGGCGCTAGTGATGCGAAACGCTTTCTGTGCAAGAACGCGTCGTGCAGAAATACCGAAGTAGCCACCTTCAATCATCTCCAGCACATCTGCATAATCGGCGGTATCAACAACAACACCGACGTGAGCAAAGTTCTTTGCTGCCGCGCGCACCATTGCTGGCCCACCGACATCAATGAGATCAATGCCAGGCTTCGAACCAAATGGATACAAATTCACAACAACCAGGTCGATTTCGTCGATTCCGTATTGTTGCAACTCATCCATGTGTTGTGGATTGTCTCTGTCGGCCAAAATGCCACCGTGCACATTGGGATGCAACGTCACCACGCGGTGATCAAGAATTGGTGGAGTTCCAGTTACCTCTGCAACATCGGTGACAGGTACGCCAGCAGCCGAGATGTGCGCAGCAGTGCCACCGCTTGACAGCAGTGTCCATCCCAACGCATGAAGCGCCGAGGCAAACTCAGCAATGCCGGTTTTGTCGTAAACGGAAAGAAGTGCGCGTGGCACTCAGCGCAGCCCGGCGACGATTTCAGCCATCAACTCGCCAGCTTCGGTGGGGTTTTGTCCCACTTTCACACCAGCATCGCGAAGTGCATCCATCTTTCCTTGTGCTGTTCCCTTACCGCCCGAAACAATGGCGCCAGCGTGGCCCATCTTCTTTCCGGCAGGTGCAGTAACACCAGCGATGTATGCAGACATTGGCTTTGTGACGTTGGCCTTGATGAACTCGGCTGCTTCTTCTTCAGCAGATCCACCAATTTCACCAATCATGATGATGGCGTGTGTCTCAGGATCGTTTTGGAACTCGCGCAAGCAATCAATGAATGATGTTCCAGGAACTGGGTCTCCACCAATGCCAACACATGTTGATACGCCAATACCACGTTGCTTCAATTCGTACAGCGCTTGGTATGTCAATGTTCCTGAACGCGACACGATGCCAACGTTTGGTCCGGTTGCCGATGGAAGTTCTGCGATCTCGCCAGCGGTAATGCCGATGTTGCACTTTCCTGGGCTAATGATTCCTGGGCAGTTTGGACCAAGCAAACGAACGTTTGGATAATCGCGCACCAATGTGTTGTACGTACGTGCTTCGTCTTGTGCAGGAATTCCTTCGGTGATGCACACAATGAATGTGATGCCAGCAGCAGCGGCTTCAAGAATTGCTGCAGATGCTGCCTTGGGCGGGACGGTAACGAATGACGCGGTTGCACCAGTTGCGGCCACCGCTTCAGCAACGCTGTTGTACACGGGGATGCCTTCAACATCGGTGCCACCCTTGCCAGGTGTTACACCAGCAACAACTTGTGTTCCATAGGCCTTGTTACGAAGTCCGTGGTACTTGCCTTGGCCTCCGGTGAGACCTTGCACGATGACTTTGGTGTCTTGGTTTACGAAAATTGCCATGTTGGTGGTCCTTACTTCGAGAGTGCCACTGCGGCCTTTGCGGCCTCGAGCATTGTTGGCTTGCTGGTGAGTTTTGATTCGGGAATTCCGGCGTTAGCCAAAATTGAACGTCCCTCTTCGGCGTTAGTGCCATCGAGACGAATAACGATTGGTGCGCGAAGTTCTACGCGACCAAGTGCTTCCACGATTCCCTTGGCAACTTCTTCGCCACGAGTGATTCCACCAAAGATGTTGATGAAGATGCTCTTCACGTTCTGGTCAGAGTTGATGACCTCGAGTGCGCCGGCCATTAGGTCTGCATTTGCGCCGCCACCGATGTCTAGGAAGTTTGCTGCAGTGCCGCCCACTTGATTCACCACGTCGAGGGTGCTCATTGCAAGACCAGCGCCGTTTGCGATGATTCCCACCGTGCCATCAAGTCCGATGTATTGCAGTCCCTTTTCGCGTGCAAGCTTTTCGCGGGCATCGAGTTCTTCTGTTGCCTTGAACTCTTCCCACTCTGGGTGACGGAAATCTGCGTTTGCATCGAGGCTGACTTTTGCGTCCAGCGCATGTACTTCGCCTGTTGGCTTCAGAATTAACGGGTTGATTTCTGCAAGGTCGCAGTCACCTTCAGTGAAGCAGCGGTAGAGCTTTACAAGAATGTCTGCAACACCTTGTTGTGCCTTCTCTGGAATCTTTGCGTCAACAGCAGCTTTCTTGGCTGCATCTGCAGAAAGGCCAACGACTGGGTCGATGTGCAGCATGAGAATTGCTGATGGATTCTTTGCAGCAACTTCTTCAATCTCCACGCCGCCTTCTTTGCTCAACATGAGCAAGTGCTTCTTTGCGCCGCGATCGAGTGTGAACGATGCGTAGTACTCCTCGGCAATATCGCTGGCGTTTTCCACCCATACGCGCTTCACAAGGTGGCCCTTGATGTCCATGCCAAGAATGTTTCCGGCGTGAGTGCGCACTTCGTCGGCGTTGTTTGCCAACTTGATGCCGCCAGCCTTGCCGCGACCACCAACTTGCACTTGTGCCTTCACAACAACTGGATAACCAGCTGCATCTGCTGCCTTCACTGCTTCATCAACAGTGTGCGCAACATCGCCTTTTGAAACGGGGATGTCGTAGCGCGCAAAGTACTGCTTGCCTTGATACTCAAAGAGGTCCATGAATTACTCCGTGTATTTCTATTCGCGGTTGTCGAGTTCTTCTTCAAGCCACTGACTAATGGCTTTGAGTGATGAGCCAGGCCCAAAGATGTTTCCCACGCCTTGTTCGCGCAACACGCGTGCATCAGCATCGGGAATTACACCACCGCCGAACACCAAGATGTCGGCCATGTCTCGATTGCGCAGTTCTTCCATCACTCGAGGAAACAATGTGTTGTGCGCACCAGAGAGAAGTGACAAACCAACTGCGTCTGCATCTTCTTGCAGTGCAGTTTCAGCAATTTGTTCTGGGGTTTGATGCAGACCGGTGTAGATGACCTCAAAGCCGTGATCTCGCAGAGCACGGGTAATGGTCTTGGCTCCACGGTCATGACCATCTAGGCCAGGCTTGGCAACAACAACTCGGTAGGGGCGCTTCACAGGAAAGAAACCCTACGCCGAATAGGTACTGCCTTACCAACCCGCCACAATGGGGGCATGGAAACACCCCGCTTACGCTCCCCCCTGGCTCGGGCTGTTGTGCCTGTTTTGGGCGGAATTGTGTTCTTCGTTGCCTTTTTTGCAGGCCTGTGGTTCGTCGCCGACACCATCACAGACCGCGCCGACTCTGGCGATGCCATTGCCAACAAGGTATTCGAGGTGGGCAAAGTGGAGGCCATGGCCAAGGCCGTCGCCGAAGGCGGACCTCTGCTGTTCCCCGACCTCAAGAGCCCCGATGGCGTTCGATCCATTGTTCTCGACCACACCGGAGATGACCCAGCAGTTGGCTGGCGCGTGTACTACGGCTACCCCGCCGACCGAGATTCCACTTGTTTAGTGACCCACGAAGAAGGGTCGCGTGAATTCACAGACTGCGACGGCCGCACTCTCACCGTTGACGATCTCACATTGCCGCAATCCGTGCGCCCCATTGTGGAGAACAGAAAAACGTTGTACGTGGATTTGCGCGGCGTCACCACCCCAACATTGCCGTAGGGCCCGCCGCGATTTACGCGGAGATTATTTCGCTGACACAGAGTCGACGAGACGAATTGCAAACTCTTCTGAGTGTGCAGCAAGTTTGCCGCGATGCAGTGCAAGACCGCCAACAACTTCTGCACCACGAGACAACAATGTGTTTGTCATGACATCGAGTGACTTGCCTGGATTCAGCGCAAATGTGCAGAATGCAACTGCTTTCTTCCCAGACATTGCAGGCAACGCACGCAGTCTGTCAATTGCCCATGGTGCCTGACCAACAACAAACAGCCCGTGCACCCACGTGCCAACGATGACGGTGTCTGCTTCTTGAATTGAAGCGTGATCGGGAGTCTTCACTGCTGAGAAACCAGTGATAGACCAGCCCTCTTGTTGCAGGTTTGCGGCGATGAGTTCGCCAGCCTTCCATGTATTGCCGGTGAGACTTTCAATGAGAATGGCTGCCTTCATGGCTTCCATTTAACTACTCCGCACGGCGCAGAAAGTATTTCAGGACAATTTCTTTAATGGCGCCCATGCCAATGCAAGGTGTTTGGTGCCTCTGTCACGGAAACGAACTGTGACTTCAGCCTTGTCGCCAGTGCCCTTGATCTCAATAACGACACCTTCGCCGAACACTGCATGCTCAACGTCGTCACCGGCTTTCAAGCCAGCAAGATGCTCGGTGTTTCTGGGCTGAGCAGGCGCACGGACTGCACGCTCTTGACGGCGCGCCCCAAACGTGCGGCCTTCTGGTTCGTCGTCGTTCTTGCGTCGATACGACGGCAGATCTGCATCGTGCCAGTCGCCGGGTGTGCGACCAAAACTGCGGCCGTGATCTGCGCCTGAATCAACATTGCCTTGTCGGTCGAAGAGTTCAACAGGGATTTCCGCAAGGAATCGCGACGGCGGGTTGTATTGAGACTGACCAAACAGCATGCGATGCCATGCGTGTGACACAAAAAGACGTTCGCGTGCACGAGTGAGACCTACATAAGCAAGTCGACGTTCTTCTTCCAGTTCTGCTGGTTCCGTTAAGGCACGGTTGTGCGGGAAGATTCCTTCTTCGCAACCCACCAAGAACACCACGGGGTATTCCAATCCTTTTGCCGAGTGCAATGTCATGAGCACAATGTGGTTTTCACCATCTAGGTCGTCAGTATCTGCAACTAGTGCAACTTGTTCAAGGAATTCGTCGACCTGAGTGTATTCAGCAGCAGAACCGATGAGCTCTGAAATGTTTTCTAAACGACCTGCCGCTTCAACGGAGTCTTCTTCTTCCAACTCAGTGAGATACCCGCTGTTGTTCATGGCCAGTTCCAGCAATGCCGATGGCCCATCTGCAAGAGACGCGTGCATTTCGTCGATGAGAGCAACAAACGATGTAATGCCTTTTGCAGCTGATCCGCTAACGCCAGCTTCCGATGCGCGACGCATGGCATCTATGAATGACACGCCGTGCGTAGCTGCAAACGAGTCAACTTTGCCAATGCTGGTATCCCCAATTCCGCGCTTGGGAACATTAAGAACACGCTTAATGCTGATTTCGTCGAGTGGGTTAGCACCAGCTTTCAAATACGCAATTGCGTCCTTCACCTCACGACGGTCGTAAAACTTTGTGCCGCCCACAACTTTGTAAGGCGTACCCGCGCGCATGAATGCTTCTTCAATAGAACGACTTTGAGCATTGGTGCGATACATGACTGCAATGTCG
>JACCED010309444.1_pt1 | contig 12262 bp, 9 predicted proteins | sample 7455021 | NCBI WGS metagenome assembly JACCED01 (sample SAMN15323456, study PRJNA562643) | freshwater metagenome | isolation source: river surface water | place: USA:Blue River Watershed | collected 2017-08-19
GGCAATGTTGATTCACCAGAATTCAGTGTTGGCCATTTATTCTGGCAAGCTCTGCGCAATGTTTTGTCTAACATCGTCACGGCCCCTTTTAGAGCTCTTGCATCCTTGTTCGGCGAAGAGGGCATGGATGGCATTTACACCGCTGCTGGAGAGAGTGTCATCACGCCTCCTGAACAGGAGAAATTAGAGAAAGTAGCCAAACTGCTTGAGAAAAAAGCCAATGCCATTGTTGAGTTTTATGGCACCTATGACCCACAAATCGATCGCCAAGAGTTGGCCAGGGTCAATGCAGATCGTGCCATCTTATTAGCCGCAGGGTTCCAGTTAAAAGACACTGAACCTTTACCCAATCCAAGTTTGTCTGACCCTCGCGTTCAAAGTGGTCTCAAATCAGCTTATGGCTCGCAAGTGGGGCGCATCAAACTGGCTCAACAACTCATCAAACTGCCAAACAATCCTGCCCGTTGGGAAATCTTGCGCAAAGAGTTGATCGAGGCGCAAAACATCAATGAAGCACGCTTGGCGGCCTTGGCCAACGCTCGCGCAAGTCATGCGCGAGATGCTTTCTTGAAAAACTCACCGGACATGAAAGACCGAGTCAGACTCGGTAAGCCGCAGCAAGTGAAGGCTGAAGATGCTGGTATTCCTCTGGGCATCTCATTGATTAGTAAATAATTCAATCCATCGATTACATTTAAAACTTCTTTTGACAAAATACTCTTAATGCGAAGCATCTGGCGATCATGAAAAACAAATTACAACAATTGACCCAACGTTTACTTGAGCCACCCATGCTCTTTGTCTTGCCTTTGATGATCATTTTTTTCGTCGGTTTGTTGATTTGGTTTTTAGTGCCAAGCCCACCGAATAAGATTGTGATGACAACGGGTGCTGATAATGGTCTTTACTACCGCTTTGGCCAACAATTGGCAAAAGAACTTGCAAAAGAAAAAATCACTTTAGAAGTTGTGCCATCAGCAGGAAGTTTAGAAAACATAGAGCGCTTGAACCAAGCAAACTCAAAATTCCACGTCGGTATTTTGCAAGGAGGCGTTGGTCAGGTATCTGAGAATCCACTGATTTCAGCTTTGGCATCGGTATTTGACGAGCAGGTTTGGATCTTCTATCGCAAATCAGCATTCAAAGAGCCTTTAACAAAAATCACGCAATTAGAAAATAAATCAGTTTCGATTGGTTTGCCTGGAAGTGGTACACGTGACTTAGGATTAAAGTTACTAGAGCTCAATCAAATGGACGTGAAGTCTGCAAAGCCAGCCATTCAATTAAAAGAGTTCACGGCTGCACAGAGTCTAAAAGCTTTGCAAGCCAATGAGCTCGATGCGGTGTTATTGGTCAGTGGTCCACAAGCGCCGATTGTTTTGGAATATCTTCGCAGTCCTCACTTAGCGGTGATGAGTTTTGAACAAGCTGATGCTTACACAGTGCGCATGCCGTTCTTGAAAAAAGTCACAGTTCCAAGAGGTGTGATCAATTTGGCTGAAGATCTTCCCAGAAAAGACATTGCCATATTGGCTGCGCCAGCAGCTTTGGTCGTTAATGATGATATTCATCCTGCCTTGATCACGCCCTTGATGAGAGCCATGAACGCAAGCATTAGTCAGTTAGGTCTTTTGCAAAAAGAAAGTGACTATCCCTCTGAGCATGGCTTTGCCTGGCCTCACAACGATGATGCACAACATTACTTAAAAACTGGACCATCTTTTTTACATCGTCATCTGCCATTTTGGAGTGTGGTTTGGGTCGATCGTGCCATGAGAATCATCTTGCCTCTCTTGGCTATCTTGATTCCACTGTTTAATCTCTTGCCAAAATTGATTTCAATGGGTGTTGATGCAAAAACATCGGCGGTCTATAAAAAATTACGTGCTTTGGAGTTTGCGGTTGCTGCAAATCCTAAGAAGCCATGGCAAGAGGAATGGCAGGCTTTGCAAAAACAAGCTTTGGCCATGAGAGTGCCAAAAAAATATGCTGTGCGAGTTTATGAGTTGCGCATGTACATTGAAATGGCTGGAGAGAGGTTGGCAAAAGCAACTTGATTGGTCCCGCCAACAGGAATCGAACCTGTGTCTATCGCTTAGGAGGCAGTTGTACTATCCACTGTATTTATCATTATAAATCAATAATTTAGTTACTAATTTTTATAGCACACCTCTTGACTTTAATGCATATTTTATGTACAAGTATCTAAAAAATATCTAATAAAATCCCGTAACCACTACTCTTAGTGGGGGGGTAGGGGCTTTTTATAACGTCATGTTTTAGTTAGCCGCAGACTTTCATAATGAAGAAAATCTATCCCCTATTTTGCGTTGCCACCTTACCGTCTAGTTTTGAAAAAAGAAAAAATATTTCTTCCATTGCCAGGAAATTATCTTGTCATTTGAGTAATAGCATCTGGCCCTTAACTCAGACAATTGATTAATGCATCATTGCTCGCTTAACCCACTTAAATGCTTGGTTTTGTGGCTAAATAATCGATTCACTGTTATGATTTTTACATATCGAATCTATAATTCTCATGAAAAATATATACAAAAAATATCACAATTTAAAAAGCATTCTGATTTTTGTTGGCCTATCCATTTTTAGCTCTACAGGAATTTCTCAAGTCGGTCTTGGGGAGTCTTTATTGAGGGGGGCTGGAGTAACTGGCGTGGATAATAGCTCTCTAGCCCTCCCGCCAGGGGTTGATTCAAAGTCATTCGAGGCTTTCACTCACTACGAAAAGCTTTGTAAAAAACAATTATTTGATGCTTGTTTGTTGGCCGCAAAGATATCTAGATTGGATCCGCCTCCAAAACAAATTTTTGATCTACCTGAGTCAAGACGGGTTGCTTTGTCCCTGCAATTGCTCGAAAGAGCTATTGACGGTAATAACTTGGAGGCGATGGAGCTAGCTTATGATCTTTATTACGTAATTAATCCAATCGAAAGAGCTTTTTCTGCAAATGCAGACGATTCAAGGGCTGAGGCATTATTAAAAATGATGCTAGAAAAAAATTATCCAGGAGGAATAGTTAGGCAGGCTAAGATTTATTTAGTCCACCCTGATTACCTATTGAACTTCTCAAAGAAGAAGGAGGCGTGTTTGTCCATAAGGCCGCTCGAAAAGATTGGCAACCTCACAGAATCAACAAAAAAAATATTAGATGATTTAAACAGCGGTAACACTTATTTGCTATGCAAGGTTTACTAAAAGATGACTTTTAATAAGTTTTTGAGATTATTGATTTTATGTCCGCTTGTTTTATTTATTCAAAAGCCAGGATATTCTGCCGAATTTGATGCAAGGTATATCTCGGCTATTTGTAATTCAGGACAAGAGATTAATCAGATTTTTTGTGATTACAGAGCAAGTCAAAGTGTCAAGATTGACAATGTAGGGGCAAGAATTTCTGGCAAGGCAGTTCAATTAAGTCCTGAGTCATTCACCCAATTTCCTGCTAAGGACCAATCTACAGCAATATTATTTCTTGTTGATACAAGTGATCCTGCAAGGAAAAACACAATAGAACGAAGAATTGTTGGTGATCTATTTGATATCTTATCCAGCACCTCTGGATCCAGATCACATTTGAAATATGGGATAGCGACTTTCGATACTGATCTCAGAGTTATCTCACCTTTCGGATCAAGTCATGCTGATACTGTTAATGCCCTGGCTAAGATTAGAGCAAATGGTTTGGCCACAGAGTTTTACAAATCTATCTTAGACGGTATTGCACTACTAAATTCAGTTGAAGCAACGCGAAAAGGTTTAGTCATCTTATCTGACGGAAAAGATGAAGATAGGGCATACAAGCACGATGATGTAATTAAAGCTGCCCGTGACTCTAAAATAATGATTATGGGGCTTGGGTACGCTGAAAAAAAATCTGATTATCCTCACCTTCAAACGCTAAAACGCTTGTCTGATGAAACATTTGGTTTATTTTTAAATGTGTCCGACAAGACATCATTTTCTAGTTTATTAGATGCCCCGTTTTCTTTTGTTGAGAAGGGTTCTCGTATAGCTATACCTGTCGCTGGTCATTTTGGTAACGAGACTGTTACTCTAGATTTTGGGTTGTCAGATGGTAAAAAAATATCAATTGAAACCAAGATAAATATTTCTGACAAGCGACCAAAAATTGACATAGTACTTATCTTTCTAAAGAAATATTGGCTCTATATTTTGTTGCTTCTTTCAACGTCTTTTATTTCTGGATATTTAGTACATAGGTTCATTAAAAAAATTAACCTTGATAAATCCACTAATAAAAATTATGCATATCTTCAGGAACAAAATTCTTCAGAGTCCAAGTATGTTATTAATAAAACTGCTGTAAGAATTGGCAGAAATAAAGATAATGATTTTTGTTTGATAAATGATTCAATTTCTTCTCACCATGCTGAGTTGTATATGAAAAGAGAGGGCTCATTTTTTATTGTTGATTTAAATTCAACAAACGGTGTTTTAGTCAATGGAATTAAGGTCAGTCAGCAAGAGCTGCAAGACCAAGATTTAATTGAGTTAGGTGAGGTAAGGTTAATTTTTAATCGTAATTAAATGCTCGGAGATGATTATGTCTAACGATGACACAACAAGAATTATTGCAAGAAATTCTTCATTAAATGAAGACTCCCAGGAAACTGTACCTTTTGGTACAAATCCCCTCAGATCAACCAAGACAGATGATGATTCGCATACGAAGATATTTCGTCCATCATCTTCTCAGGGGACTGAAAAAAATGATCTAAGCAAAGAGCCAGTTGTTGGTTGGTTAGTTGTTGTTAAAGGCCCGGGAAGAGGTCGTTCACTCAATTTGACCTATGGAGTTAACAGCATTGGTAGATCATCCGATGAAAGAATTTGTTTAGATTTCGGCGATGATGAAATATCTAGACAACGTCATGCTCTATTAACTTACGATCCAAAAGGAAAAAAGTTTTATTTACAAAATGGTGAAGGTGTTAACCTTACTTACATCGCTGATTCTCCGGTTCTTCAAACGACTGAGCTGAAGGGTGGAGAAATAATATCTCTTGGAAAAACTGAGTTGTGTTTTGTGGCTTTCTGCGGCCTTAATTTTGATTGGTAATTGATAATGTCGAAATTATCCTCTCATTCTTGGATTCAAGATAAAGATTTTTCTGGAATTCAATATATTGGTCAGCGTGAGTCTCAAGAGGATTTTTGTCAATTTAGACTGTTATCTGATGGTGGATTGTTAGCAATACTTTCTGATGGAATGGGAGGCCACACCTCCGGAGAAGTTGCAAGTAACGCTGCAGTTAACGCCTTTGATAAATCTTTCGTATCTTACTCAGGAGTCTCTATTTCATCAAAGTTAGGGGCTTCATTAACTTCTGCAAATTCTGAATTAGCAAAATTAATCGACGCTAACCCAAGGCTTAATGGTATGGGCTGCACTCTAATCGGCGCTTACATTAATGCTAACTACATCTATTGGGTAAGTGTCGGTGACTCACTTTTATACTTGTTTAGAGATGGGAAGATTAAGCAAATTAATCAAGATCACTCTATGGCTCCTTTAATTCAAGAATCATTGAGGGCCGGAAAAATTACTCGACAAGAAGCGGAAACATACCCAAATAAAAATGCATTGAGATCTGCTTTGATGGGGTCTGAAATTCCACTGATTGATTCACCTGAGGCCCCACTTAAGTTGTGTGCTGGAGATATTTTAGTAATTGCGAGCGATGGCCTATTGACGCTTAGTGAAAATGAAATTGTCGCAGTTATTAATAAAAACAATAGTGTGGATGCAGAGGTTATTTCGAATAACCTAATTAAGATTGTCAAAGAAAGAAATATTAAAAATCAAGACAACATCACGGTACAGGTGATAAAAATGCCTGCGGATCTTACCAAGAGATCTAGTGCTAGAACAAAGATATTTGCCTCTATTCTTGCTTTGATTATTCTGGCTGCTATTGCTTCTGTTTTAATCTTCAATCAGGGTCTTAAAGGTTGGTTTGCTTTTCCATTTAATACGAGTGGCGATGTTGTATCTGAAGTAAAACCAGTTCCTTTGCAAGTCGATGACGTTAAAAAAAATGAGCAGGGTCCTATTGATAAAAATTCCAGACCTGGTGGGTTAGGTGGCTCTTTAGATTTAGAGAAAGATAAAAATGTAAATCCAGAAAAAAATAAATCAGATACAAAAAAATCAGACAAGAAAACTTTAGATGATAAAAATAAAAAAGATAAGAAAAAGGAACCTTCTGAATCCAAGCTTGACGATAAATCTTCTGGCAATGAAAAAATTAAACCTCCCGCTGTCGATCTTGATAAAGAGAAAATGGTAATTCCAGATTCATCAAAAAAAGATGAGATTGAAAAAATATGAAGAAATTATATTTATTTTTGATCTTTTTTTTCGTTGCAACGTTTCATTCGTATGCAGATATTGGTATTAAAGAGTTAGATAAAAGTATTGTTCTATTGGTAGCCGTTTCAAATGGCAAGGTGATGGGAAGTGGTTCAGGATTTGTGGTTTCTAAAGAAATTGTTGTTACAAATCACCATGTTGGTGACAAATATGAGTTGGTTGTTTTGACGCCTGGTGTAAAAGATAAGATCAAGGTATACAAGGCTAATAAATTATGGGGTTCTAAAGAGTTCGATCTACAATTTTTGAGTGTTCCGAATCTACCTAGTTCAGCTCTTCCTATAGCAACTTCACCTATAAAAAAAGGACAAGATGTTATCGCCATAGGTTTCCCGGGTGTAGCGGATAACGATATTGTTTCACATAGCGCTGTTGAATCTACCGTATCTAAAGGTATTGTTGGACGAGTTTTGGAGGGCTCATGGTACGAGAATCATCGTGAATTCACTTTAATTCAACATAACGCATCAATTAATAGAGGTAATTCAGGCGGACCATTATTAGATACATGTGGTCGAGTCATTGGCGTCAATACAAGAAAGGCTTATAGTGAGATTAACATTACCAGATCTGGCGGTGCTGTTACAAGTCAGACCGAAGGTATCTTTTTTGCTTCAGGCGGAAAGATTCTTGCTGAATTATTAGCAAATAATAATATTAGTTTCACTAATAAATCTACTTCATGTGAAGCATCATCACAAAATTTAAATACTTTTTCACGCCATAATTTCTCGTTATGGGCAGCTGTTTTGGCAATTAGCCTAGGTGGTCTGGCTGTATTTGTGTCTTTCAGAAAAAGAGAAATAATTTCTGAAACATATACACAGTTTAAAAAACGCTCTAATTCAGCTTCAAAATCATTCGGTCAAAGCACTGGTTATTTACTTTCTGGTAATGACAGTACCGGAAGAGCGATAAAAATTAGATTGGACAGTAGTTTTGAGATTGGTTCTGAAATAACTATTGGTCGAGATAAGCTTGCAAGGATTTGTCTTGATGATCAAACTATATCAAGAGAGCATGCTGTTATTAAGATAACTACATCCGGTCTTGCAATTAAAGATTTGAATTCTACAAACGGTACCTTTGTTGGGGCTATTAAGGTTGGAGCATATTATCAAGATATTTCTTTAGGTCAAAAACTTACATTGGGAAAAGTCGTTCTTGTGTGTAGCAAGGAGATGGTATGAAGTATGCCGGATTTTGGAAGCGCGTAGCTGCTTCTATTATTGATTCCATAATTTTGATACCAGTATCTTTTCTTATTGGGGCACTACAAACTTTCGGTGGTGCTTACATGGAAGGTTTTTTCGTTGGCATAGTTTTATCATGGTTGTATTTTGCAATATCAGAGTCACAAAGTTGGCAGGCAACACTTGGTAAAAAGTTGATGGGTATTAAAGTAACTGATCTCTATGGTCAAAAAGTTTCATTTGCCAGAGCTTCTGGACGCTATGTATCTAAGTTTTTATCGTACATAACATTAGGTTTAGGTTATGTTATGGTTGCATTTACGAGAAGAAAGCAAGGTCTTCATGATCTGGTAGCTGAAACTTTGGTTATAGATAGCGCTCCGAATATTTCGTTGGAAAATTTCAATTCGTCAAATATTTCCCCAAAAACTGTTGTTGTTTCTAAACAAATATCAGACTTTGAGAGCAACTCATCAAACAAAATAATCTTGGCCGGCTTTAACTCTACTGGTCATGTCATAAGGCTTCACTTCGAGGTATCTGACCCAAAATTAATCTCTCAGGGTTTAATAATTGGTAGGGATGCTAGCCGATCCGATCTTCACATATCAGATACATCCATCTCTAGAGTGCATGCAAAAATCTATAAAAAGGATGGAGATTTATGGATTGAAGATATGGGATCTACAAACGGAATGATTGTCAATGGTAGAAAAGTAAAACCAGGTGACTCAGCATTTCTCTCAGTCAGCGGGACTATAACAATTGGCGGAATAGATCTAACATTAGGTAGAGGATAAAAAATGACGTTTAATTCTGATGACATTAGAGCAATACCCTCGGGGCATGTGCTGACTGACTATAAGTTTGAGAAAGTTCTTGGTCAGGGCTCATTTGGTATTACTTATCTTGCCACAGATGTCATGCTAAATAGAAAGGTTGCAATTAAAGAATACTTTCCTAGAGAGTTTGCCGCTCGAGACTCTACTCTAACAGTTAGAGCAGCGGGAAATAGTGATGATAGAGATAACTTTAATTGGGGTTTGAGAAGGTTTTTAGAGGAGGCTAGAGTACTAGCTGTTTTTGATCACCCTAATATCATTCAAGTTAGAAGATTTTTTGAGGCAAACGGGACTGCATACTTGGTTATGGATTACTGTGATGGAGTACCTCTAGATGAGCTGTTAAAAACTAATGGAGTTTTCTCAGAATCCCAGCTTGAGTCTTTTTTACCACCGATACTAGATGCTCTTGAGATTATTCACAAAACCAATTTTTTACACAGAGATATCAAGCCTGCAAATATTTTTATAAAAAATGATGGTTCTCCTGTTCTATTAGATTTTGGTGCTGCAAGACAAGAGTTGGTTTCGCACAGCAAGAGCATTACAGCTATCGCCACGCCAGGCTATGCTGCATTTGAGCAATATTCCTCTCATGGAAATCAGGGCCCTTGGACAGATATTTACGGGCTCGCAGCTACTATCTATAGAGCTATTACTGGTAATAAGCCGGATGATGCAACAAATAGAATGCTTGAAGACTCGCTTATTCCAAGTGCAAAATTATGTTCTGGCAAATTTAGAGAAAGTATTCTATTTGCAATTGACGTCGCTATGTCAATCAAACCAAAGGATCGTCCGCAAACTATTGCTGAGTGGAGAGCAATGCTCAAAATTATTCCTCTCTCACCAAATTCAAATAAGAAGAGAGTTAAAGCTGATAGTGTTGTTAAAAATGAAGCAAATACATTGAACATCAATGTTGAACCAGAGGAAAAAAAGGTAAGTGAAATCGGCTTGCAAAAAAATATTAATCAGAATAATCAACCTGATTCCAAGTCTAAAAATAAAGTAAATAAAAACTCATTGATTACGGCTGGTGTTGTGTTTTCAATTGCAACAGTAGGATTTGCTTTTTATTTTTTAAATGATTCAAATTTAAATGTTAGTAAATCTAATCCAGCCATCACGCCTGTAAGTATTTCTGATGGAAGTATAAAAAAAGATGAGGTTCAAAAGCAGGAATCTAAACCTATTGTCGATAAAAATGAATCTGCTCAGCCAACTCCCAAAAAAGTAGAGTTGGTAAAACCTGATTGTCCTAGTGGAGCTCCCATTGCTTCATGGAATAATTGTATTGGTTCGCATACATATCCTAGTGGGGCTACGTATAAGGGTGAGTGGCAAGCTGGTAAACGCTCTGGTCAGGGATCTGGGTCATCGACTAACGGTTCTCAATACGTGGGTTCTTGGCAGAATGACACTTTCCACGGTTATGGAGTTATTAAATTTACCTCTGGCGATGAATACAAAGGCCAATTTTTAAATGGCTTTTTCCATGGTAGGGGTCTTTATACTTGGGCTAGTGGTGATAAACATGACGGACAATATGAGAACGGTAAAGCTAATGGAAGAGGGAGTTACTTTTTTAAGAGTGGTAGAAAATACATCGGTAATTTTGTAAACTCAAAATTTGATGGTCAAGGAACAATGTTTGACGCAAATGGTCAGGTAGTTTATTCAGGGACTTGGTCTAACGGTGAAGTTCAGTCAAGTAACGCTAAATCTTCTGGTGATTCAAATCTCGAAAAATGTAGATTAGCAGCAACAAATGCTAAGAAATCAACGCGCTTGCCATATAAGATTGACTCTGTAACAACTCTAACAGACATGTTCTGCTTAACAAGCTCATCTGAGAAACCAATCTTTACATATAGGTACGAGATTGATACATCTCAAAACGTGAATCAAGATTTCCTGGATAAAAATATTCGCAGCAATAATATAAAGTTGGTTTGTGGACCTGATCTCAAAATGTATTTACCCATCGTAGATATTGAATACCAGTATTTTTATTCAAGATCTCCATCTAATTACAATCCAGGTGGATTGGTAGGTAAATTAAGATATTCTTCAAATGACTGTCGATAGTTTGTTTTATTTTATTCATCATGTAATTTTTATAAAATAGAAAATTCTTAATTTAATTTATTAACTTTGAGTCTGTTTGATTTAATAAAAAAAGTGTCGTAATCCATGAAAAAATTATTTTTTGTATTTTTACTGTTAGTCTGCAGTGCTGCTCAAGCTGAGTGGCAACTCGTTGTGACGAGTCTTGATAAGACCAGAATGTATTATGTTGATGCAACTACAATTCAAAAAAATAAATCTGGATACTTGAGAGCATGGATCATGGTTGATTATTCAACAGTTAATGAATTTGGAAATGGATCTGATAAAACTCTAAGTGAGTTTGATTGTGATGGCAGGACCAGAATGTTGGTGTTCATTCCGTATAAGGGAAAAATGGGGCAAGGTAAGCCCGGAGAGCAATTTGTTCCTGAGCCAAAATGGTATTTCACTACTCCTGGCGACATTAATAGTCATTTGCTTAATTTTGTATGTCAGCCCAGATGGAATTAAATGAATTTCCATCATCAGATTAGCTTATATATGTTCCTTTCATCATATAGATGCTTATCCTGAGTACAAATGTGATCTCAGATAGGTTAATTTTAAGTTTCGTTTGAAAGTTGTATTACAACTTTTGACTTCCAAGTATCTAAATAATATCTAAATCCAGATTGATTTATATATTTAAATACTTGTTTTATATGGGTAATATTGTTTTGCCTGGTCCCGCCAACAGGAATCGAACCTGTGTCTACCGCTTAGGAGGCAGTTGTACTATCCACTGTACTATGGCGAGCTCTTGAATAATCCAGATAGAGCCCAAGCTTAACACTTCAAATCAAGTGCTTGATCAGATCACACCTTTATCTCTGAGTGCTTTCATTTCTGCTGCGCTCATTTGCAGACGCTCTTGCAAGATTTCTTCAGTGTGTTCACCCAGTAAAGGTGGTGGTCGATGTTCAACCACGGGTGTTTCACTCATGCGCATGGGGCTGCGTACCAAATTCACTTTGCCCGCTTTGGGATGAGGCATTTCCATCTTGATACCTCTAGCAACCACTTGCTCGTTGGCAAAGACTTCCTCAAAGTTATTGATTGGTCCACAGGGCACACCTGCTTGCTCTAACGCATCGATCCATTCTTTTTTGGTTTTCTTGGCCACCATGGCGCTCAAGATCGGAACCAAAATGTCGCGGTGTCTCACACGCTCTGGATTGCTTGCAAAACGTGGATCATCAGCTAACTCTTCTTGACCGCCGGCTTTTACAAAATGGCGGTACTGACCATCATTGCCGCAGGCAACGATGATCCATCCATCTGAGGCCTTAAACGTTTGATAGGGCACGATATTCGGACTGGCATTGCCCCAACTCTTTGGCGCAACACCGCTAGCCAAATAATTACTCGCCACATTGGCCATGGTTGCTACTTGAACATCTAACAATGCCAAGTCAATGTATTGACCCACGCCGGTGCGATCACGATGAACAACTGCGGCCAGTATGGCGGAGGTGGCATACATGCCTGTAAAAATATCTGCGATGGCCACGCCGGCTTTTTGAGGGCCGCCACCAGGTAAATCCTCTTTTTCCCCAGGCACGCTCATAAAACCACCCATGCCTTGCACGATGAAGTCATAGCCAGCACGATGAGCATACGGGCCTGTTTGCCCAAAACCCGTTATAGAACAATAAATTAGATCTTTTTTGAGGCTTTTGAGACTCTCATAATCCAAGCC
>JACCED010046218.1_pt1 | contig 12261 bp, 13 predicted proteins | sample 7455021 | NCBI WGS metagenome assembly JACCED01 (sample SAMN15323456, study PRJNA562643) | freshwater metagenome | isolation source: river surface water | place: USA:Blue River Watershed | collected 2017-08-19
GCCCGCCAACTTCCGCACGCTCGACCTCAATCTGCTGCGCGTCTTCGACCAGGTGATGACGGAGCGCAACCTCACGCGCGCCGCCCGCAACCTGGCGATGACGCAGCCGGCCGTGAGCAATGCGCTGGCGCGCCTGCGGGATTTCCTGGGCGACCGGCTGGTGGTGCGCAGCGGGCACGGTGTCGAGCCCACGCCGCGCGCACTCGCGCTGTGGCCGTCGGTGGCCGACGCGCTGCGCGTGCTGGAGGCCTCGCTCGCACCCGGTGAGTTCATGCCGGCGCAGGCCGAGCACAGCTTCGTGCTGGCCATGGCGGATGCGACCGCGGCCACGCTGATGCCGGGGCTGGTGGACATCATCGGCCGCGAGGCGCCGGGCGTGTCCCTGCGGGTGGTGCCGCTGACCACGCGCGACCCGCGGTCCCTGCTGGACAACGGCCAGGCGGACCTGGCGGTCGGCTATTTCCCCGGGACGCTGGCCGAGCTCACCGCGCAGGCGCAGGCGGGCGTGGCGACCGGTTTCGAGCACCGGCGCCTGTACCTCGGCGAGTACGTGTGCGTGATGCGCAAGGGCCATCCGCTGGCGGCGGGGCCGCTCACGCTGGACGGCTTCTGCGCGGCGCGGCACCTGATGGTGAGCTTCTCGGGGCGGCCCTACGGCGTCATCGACGAAACGCTGGCGGCGCTCGGACGCCAGCGGCGCATCGTGCTCACGGTGAACCAGTTCTTCACCGCCGGGCAGGTGGTGGCGACGTCCGACCTGCTCACCGTGCTGCCGCGCCACTTCGTGCCGGTGACCGGCATCGCCGGCGAACTGGCCATGCGCGAGCTGCCGGTGCCGATGACCCCGGTGCACGTGGATGCGCTGTGGCATCGGCGCGAGGCCCGGCGCAGTGCGCACGCCTGGCTGCGCGCGGTGGTGGTACGCGCCGCCGATCGGGCGTTCGCGAGCACGGAGGCGGGCACCGGCGTGGTCGCAGGCGCGGAAGCCCTGCACCTCGACGGCCCATCCGCCGCCGAGAACGCGCGCCGCCGGAAGGGCACCGCGCGATGAAGATCCAGCTGCTGTCCGACCTGCACCTGGAGGCGCATCCCCATCTGCGCATCGCGCCCGCGCCGGGCGCGCAGCTGCTGGTGCTGGCCGGCGACATCGGTTCCTACCAGGCCGGCAGCCGCCTGGACGACCCGGACTTCGGCCTGGCCCGCTTCGCGCCAGCCCGTGGCTGGCCAGTGCCGGTGCTGTACGTGCCAGGTAACCACGAGTACGACGGCCTCGAGTTCGAGCCCGCGCACGCGCGCCTGCGCGAAACTTGCCAACGCCTGGGCATCACCTGGCTGGAGCGCGAGGTGCGGGTGATCGACGGGGTGCGCTTCGTCGGCACCACGCTGTGGTCCGACTTCGAGGCGCTGGTGCCGCGCGAGGCCGACGCGGCCACGCAACGCAAGGCGCGCGAGAAGGCCTGGCGCGCCGCGAACTTCTACCTCTCCAAGCATTCGGCGCTGCGGCATGGCGAGCGGATGCTCGCGGAGCAGCTGCGCGAGGTGGCGCTGCAATGCCAGCACTGGTTGCGCGCCGCATTGGCAGAGCCGTTCGACGGCACCACGGTGGTAGTGACGCATTTCGCGCCCAGCCTGCGCAGCGCCGATCCGCGCTACGGCCTCACGCCTGGCACCGCTGGCTTCTGCAACGCGCTCGACGACCTGATGCCGCTGGCCGACTGGTGGCTGCACGGCCACCTGCATTGCCCGCAGCATTACGAAGTGGGCCGCTGCCGCGTACGCGCGAACACACTGGGCTATGCGAACAAGGGAGAGCAGGAGACGTTCCGGCCGGACGCGGTGATCGACTTGCAGTCCACGCACCCCGTCGGGTGAAGACACAGGCCGCGCACGGCGGCGTGGATCAGCGGGTGTGCAGCCCGTCGAAGCAGGTGCTGATCACCAGCTCGATGATCTCTTCGTCGCTGTGCTGGCCGCCGGCCTTGAGGAACTCCACCACCGGGTCGCAGGCACGCGCGAACAGCGTATAGAGCACGCCGATGGGTGGCAGGCGCGGGTTGAGCGTGCCGTCCTGCTGGGCCGCCAGGATCCACTCGCCCAGGCGGTCGCTGATTTCCATCAGGCCGTCCATGTAGCCGCGGTTGGCGATGAGCGTGGAACGCAGGGTGGAGTTCTGGCTGGGCAGGGACGGCATCTGGCCGGCCAGCTGCGTCTCCAGCGTCCAGCGCACCACCGCCTTGAGCTTGTCCAGCGGCGGCTGGCGCTCGGTCAAGGTGGCGAGGAATTCGCGCGCGCGGCCCATGGCCCGCACCATCGCCGCGGCGGCGAGGTCTTCCTTGCTGGGGAAATGCTTGTAGAGGCTGGCCTTGGCGATGCCGACATCGGCAGCGACTTCGTCGACGGTCATGGCCTCGAAGCCCTTTTCGGCCAGCAGCCGGTTCACTGCGAGGATGATGGCTTCCTCGCGCGCAGCCAGCATCTGCTCCTTGAAGGAGGGTCGGCTGGCCAGGGCCCGATCGTTCATGGCTCGGATTCTAGGTTCGCCGCCTTGCCCCTGAACAGCCCCGGTGCATTGCCGCAGCGGCCCGCTGGGAGACGGCGCGCACGCGCACTGGGACGGACACCCCGGACTGTCAGCCTGGCTGGATCAGTGCGACGCGGGCGGCACGGGTCAGCGCCTGGGTCAGCGCATCCAGCACGCCCGATTCCAGGTTCCAGCAGTGCCAGTAGAGGGACACTGGCACGCTCAGTTCGGGGTTGAGCTGCACCAGTTCGCCGCTGCGCAGCCCCTCGCGGGCCATCAGCTCCGGCACCACGCTGGCGCCCCAGCCGGCGCGCACCGCCCGCAGCTGCCCTTCGGAGCTGGGCACGAAGACCTGCGGCGGCGTCACCGCGGGCAGGCCCAGGGCCTGGCCCACGAACTCGGCCTGCATGTCGTCCTTGCGGTTGAAGGCAATGAGGGTGATGTCGCGGAAATTCGCCGGCGTGACACCCTGCGGGCAGTGGGCGCGGGCAAAGCCCGCCTCGGCCACCAGCACATAGGGCATGGCGCCCAGCGGCACCACCCGGCAGCCGCGCAGCGCCTGCGGCAGCGTGGTCACGCAGCCCAGCACCTGGCCCTCGCGCAGGCGCTCGTGGGTGAAGTCCTGGTCGTCGGTGATGATTTCCAGCGGCAGGCCCTGGCGCATCAGGTCGTCCAGCGCGGGCAGCGCCCAGGTGGCGATGCTGTCCGCATTGATGGCGATGGACACCCGCTCTTCTTCGCGGCCGCCGCGCCCCAGGCCTGGGGCGAGCTTGCGCAGCTCGCCGTCCAGGTCGGCCCGCAGCAGCCGCAGCTGCTTGGTGTGTTTGAGCAGCAACAGCCCGGCCGCGGTCGGCTTCAGCGGCCGGCTGCGGACGATCAGAGGGGTGCCGACCTGCACTTCCAGGGCGCGCAGGCGCTGGGACACCGCCGACTGGGTGATGGACAGGCGCTGGGCCGCCTTCTCGAAGCCGCCCTCCTCGACGATGGCGGCCAGGCATTCCAGGGCGTCCGGGTCAAAGGTACTCATGGACGTGATCTCCCCGTTCTTGTATTAGTGATACTGATAATTCTCGTGCAAGTTTAATGCCACTGTTCAGTTTGACAGGGTTCCATCACACTGCCGTGACATGAAAGTCCTGATCCTTGGCGCCGGCATCATCGGCACGAGCACCGCGTGGCACCTGCTGGAGCGCGGCCATGAGGTGGTGGTGGTGGACCGGCAGCCGGCCCCGGCCCGGGAAACCAGCTTTGCCAACGCGGCGCAGATTTCGGTGAGCTATTGCGAGCCCTGGGCCAACGCCCAGGCGCCGGCGAAGGTGCTCAAGTGGATGTTCCGCAAGGACGCGCCGCTGCTGTTCCGGCCGCAATGGCCGGTGGGCGATGGCTGGCGCCAGTGGATGTGGGGGCTGCGCTTCCTGGCCGAATGCAACGACGCGGCCTTCGAGCGGAACGTGCAGCAGCTGGTGGCGCTGGGCAACTACAGCCACGAGGCGCTCAAGGCGGTGGTGGCGGCCACCGGCATCGACTACCACCGGGTCGAGCGCGGCATCGCCCACTACTACACCGACGACAAGGCCTTCGACGATGCCGCGGCCGGCGCGGCGGTGATGAACAAGTACGGCGTGGACCGCCGCGTGATCTCGTGCGACGAGCTGCTGGCCATCGAGCCGGCCTTCCGCGCCTTCGCGCACCGCATCGTCGGCGGCACCTACACGCCCAGCGACGAAAGCGGCGACGCGCGCGTGTTCACCGAGGAACTGGCGCGGCGCTGCGAGGCGCGCGGGGCGCAGTTCCTCTTCGGCCGCGACATCGAGCAGCTGCAGGCCGAGGGCGGCGCGGTGACGGGCGCGCGCGTGCGCGATCGCGCCACCGGCGGCGCGCGCACGATGCAGGCCGACGCGGTGGTGGTGGCCTGCGGCTCGTACACCGCCGGCCTGCTGCGCGGCGTGGGCGTGCACCTGCCGATCTACCCGGGCAAGGGCTACAGCGCCACCTTCCGCATCCTGCAGCCCGAGCGCGCGCCCTGGGTGTCGACCATCGACGACGAGGTGAAGTGCGCGATGAGCCGCCTGGGCGACCACCTGCGCGTGGCCGGCACGATCGAACTCGGCGGCTTCGACCTCTCGCTGGACACGCCGGTGGCGCGCGCGCGCTGCGAAATGCTCGCGCGCCGCATCGAGCAGGTGCTGCCCGGCGTGTGCGACACGCGGCTGGAACGCGAAGGCGGACAACCCGGCTTCTGGACGGGCCTGCGCCCGGCCACGCCGACGAACATTCCCTACATCGGCCGCACGAAGGTGCGCGGGCTGTGGGTCAACGCCGGCCACGGCACGCTGGGCTGGACACACGGCGCGGGCTCGGGCCTGGCGATGGCCGAATTGATCAGCGGCCAGCGGCCGGCGATGGACTTCCGCTTCTACGGGTACCCGACGGGCTGAACCCGGCGCGCGCGGCTTGCGGGCATACTGGCCGGCCTGGCATGCCGCGCCCGCCGGCATGCGCCACCACCGACCGCCCCATGACCCGCCCCCGCCAAGCCCTGAGCCCGAGTTTCACGCCGCGCGAGTTCCGCAGCGCGCTGGGCATGTTCGCCACCGGCGTGACCATCGTCACCACCCGCGGCGAAGACGGGCAGCCGGTGGGCCTGACCGCCAACTCCTTCAACTCGGTCTCGCTGGAACCGCCGCTGGTGCTGTGGAGCCTCTCGCGCGCGGCCGCCTCGCTGGCCGCCTTCCGCGACGGTTCGCACTACGCGATCAACGTGCTGGCGGCCGACCAGCGCGAACTCGCCGAGCGCTTCGCCGCCAAGGGCGCCGACCGCTGGAGCGGACTGGACGTGCAGCCCGGCGCGGGCGGCGCGCCGCTCATTCCGGGCGCGGCCGCCACCTTCGAGTGCTTCAACCGCAGCCGCTATGACGAGGGCGACCACGTGATCTTCGTCGGCGAAGTGGAGCGCTGCGCCTGGCGCGAAGGCGCCTCGCCGCTGTTGTTCCACGGCGGACGGTTCTACACCGAGCATCCGCTCTGAGCGGGGCCCCCGCCGCCCGGGCCGTTACGATCGGCCCATGCGCGCACGCAAGGACCATCTCGACGGACTGGCCACCGGCCTGCTCGTTGCCTGCTGCCTGTTCTGGGGCTTCCAGCAGATCCTGATCAAGACGACCGTGGCCGAGGTGCCGCCGCTGTGGCAGGCCAGCCTGCGCTTCGCGGGCGCGACGGCGCTGCTGTGGCTCTGGTGCGTGGTGCGCAAGGTGCCGCTGTTCGCACGGGACGGCACGCTGCGCGGCGGCCTGCTGGCCGGCGCGCTGTTCACGGCGGAATTCACCTGCATCTACCTGGGCCTGCGCGACACCACCGCCTCCCGGCTCACGGTGTTCCTCTACACCTCGCCCTTCGTCGTGGCCCTGCTGCTGCCCCGCTTCGTACCGGTGGAGCGCCTGCGCGGGCTGCAGTGGGTGGGGCTGGTCATCGCCTTCACTGCGGTGGCGGCGGCGTTCGCCGAGGGCTTCATCGGCCATGAGACCAGCCTGCGGCAGCTGCGCGGCGACGCACTGGCGCTGGCCGCGGGCACCTTCTGGGGCCTGACCACGCTGGTGATCCGCGCCAGCCGCCTGGCCACCGCGAGCGCCGAGAAGACGCTGTTCTACCAGGTGGCCGTCACCGCCGTGGCCGCGCCCTTCGTGTCGCTGGCGCTGGGCGAGACCTGGTCGCTGTCCTATTCGGCGCAGGCCTGGGGCTCGCTGGCGTTGCAGACGGTGGTGGGTGCCTTCGCGAGCTACCTGGCGTGGATGTGGCTGCTGCGGCACTACCCCGCAACGAAGATGTCCTCGTTCACCTTCCTCACGCCGGTGTTCGCACTGGTGTTCGGCGTGGCGCTGCTGAAGGAGCCCCTCACGCCGCAGCTGGTGCTGGCGCTGGCGGGCGTGGCGCTGGGCATCGTGTTGGTGAACCGCGCGCCGCGCAAGGGGTGAGGCCGCCGCTCAGGCCCCCGATGCGGCGCGCCGCTTCGCGAAAGCGACATACCAGTCCAGGCATGCCGGATTGGCCATCGCATCCTTGTTGACCACCTTCTCGATCGGCTGCCCGAGCAGCAGCTTCTTGATCGGCAGCTCCTGCTTCTTGCCCGAGAGGGTGCGCGGGATCTCGTCGACCTGGAAGACGTCGTTCGGCACGAAGCGCGGCGACAGCGCAGTCTTGATCGCGTCGCGGATGCGGCCCTGGAGCGCATCGTCCAGCACCAGCCCCGGGCGCAGCACCACGAACAGCGGCATGTAGCTTTCGCGGCCCAGGTATTCGAGGTCGACCACCATCGAGTCCATCACCTCGGGCAGGGCCTCCACCGCGCTGTACAACTCGCTGGTGCCCATGCGGAGGCCGTGGCGGTTGATGGTGGCGTCGCTGCGGCCGTAGATGATGCAGCGGCCGCTGGGCGCGATCTTCAGCCAGTCGCCATGCCGCCACACGCCGGGGTACATGTCGAAGTAGCTGGAGAGGTAGCGCTTTTCGCCCTCGTCGCCCCAGAAGTACAGGGGCATGGAGGGAATGGGCCGGGTGCACACCAGCTCGCCCACCTCGCCGATGACGGGCTGGCCCTGCTCGTTCCAGGCCTCCACCGCGCAGCCCATGAGGCGGCACTGCATCTCGCCGGCCACCTGCGGCAGCTCGCGGTTGCCGCCGATGAAGGCGCCGGCGAAGTCGGTGCCGCCGGAGATGTTGCACCACCAGATGTCGGGCACGCCCAGTGTCTGGAATTGCGCGGTGCCCCAGCGCTGCGCGTCTTCCGACAGCGGCGAGCCGGTGGTGCCCAGCGCGCGCACCGACTTCAGGCCCGGAAAGGCCGAGAGGTCCACGCCGGCCTTGAGGCAGTTGGCGAAGAAGGCCGCGCCCGCGCCGAAGAAGGTGACGCCCAGGTCGGCGGCGAAGCGCCAGAGGGTGGTCCAGTCGGGCCGCTCCTTGCTACCGCCGGGGTTGCCGTCGTAGATGCAGCAGGTGGTGCCATTGAGCAGGCCACTGGCCTGCGCGTTCCACATCACCCAGCCGGTGGAGCTGTACCAGTGGTACCGCTCGCCCCAGGTGTTGGGGTGGTAGCTGCAGCCCACGTCGTTGTGCAGGATCTTGAGGGCCAGGGCCACCACCACCGTGCCGCCGTGGCCATGCACGATGGGCTTGGGCAGGCCGGTGGTGCCGCTGGAATAGACGATCCACAGCGGATGGTCGAAGGGCAGCCACATCGGCTCGAAGGCGGCCACCGGCGCGTCGTCGCGCGCGGTGGCTTGGGCCATGTCGGTGAAGGGCGCCAGCGGCGCGAGCGCGCTCTCGTCCACCCCGAGGTTGCGATGGAGCACCAGGTGGCGCACCGTGGGCAGGGCCGCGCGCAGTTCGGCCACCACGCCGGTGCGGTCGAAGTCGCGGCCGCCATAGCGCACGCCGTCGCAGGCAATCAGCACCTTGGGCTCGATCTGGCGGAAGCGATCGAGCACCGCGTTCGTGCCCATGTCGGGCGCGCAGATGCTCCACACCGCGCCGATGCTCACCGTGGCCAGGAAGGCCACCATCGCCTCGGGCACGTTAGGCAGGTAGGCGGCCACCCGGTCGCCGGGCTGCACACCCTGGGCCTGCAGGTGCAGGGCCAGCGCCGCCACCTGGCGCCGCAGCTCGGGCCAGGACAGTTCGCGGTGGTCGCCGCGCTCGTTGCGGCTCACGAGGGCCGGGAAGCCCGCCGCATGCGCAGGCTGCACGTGGCGCAGCACCTGCTGCGCGTAGTTCACCTGCGCGCCGGGAAACCAGCGGGCGCCGGGCATGCGGTCGTTCTCCAGCACCGCGCGGTGGGGCGTGGGGGACTGCAACTCGAAGTAGTCCCACACGCTTTGCCAGAAGGCGGGCAGGTCGCTCACCGACCACTGCCACAGGTCTTCGTAGCGGTCGAACTTCAGGCCGCGACGGGCGGCCAGCCAGTCCTGGTACAGCCGGATCTGGGGGACGAAGGGGGCGGTGGAGGTCACGGCATTCATGGCGAAAAGCCTATCAACACACAAGGCTTGGCGGTGTCGCTAGAGTGAATTCCATGAGAACCCCCCCGGACCGCGGCTTCAAGGGCAACAAGCAGTCCCTCCCCTCCAAGCCCTGCGTGGCCTGCGGCCGGCCCATGACCTGGCGCAAGCGCTGGGCCCGCACCTGGGACGAGGTGAAGTACTGCAGCGACGCCTGCCGGCGCCAAGGGCCTGCCCCCCGGGCGACAACGCCGGCTGGGTCCGCCCGCTAGGATGGCGCCATGGCCCTCTGGACACGCCCCACCACCCTGGACACCCTCGCCGAGACCAGCCGCGACACCGCGGTCGACCACCTGGGGATCGAGTTCCTCGAGGTCGGCGACGATTTCATCCGCGCCCGCATGCCGGTGGACCGGCGCACCTGCCAGCCGCACGGCCTGCTGCATGGCGGGGTGAGCGTGGTGCTGGCCGAGACGCTGGGCTCGGTGGCCGCCAACTGCTGCCTGCCGCCCGGCTGGCGCGCGGTGGGCCTGGACATCAACGCCAACCACCTGCGCGGGGTGCCGGTGGGCCAATGGGTGACCGGCATCACCCGGCCGGTGCACGTCGGCCGCACCACCCAGGTGTGGCAGATCGACATCCAGGATGAACAGGGCCGGCCGGTGTGCGCTTCGCGCATCACCATGGCCGTCCTGGCGCCGCAGGCGGGCTGAAGCGACGGGCCGCTCAGGCCTCGTCCGTCTCGCCGGACTGCTTCAGGCGCTCGCTGCGCCAGTAGACGTCATCGCCGCCGTTCATGCGATTGAGTACGCGGGCCAGCACGAACATCAGGTCGGACAGGCGGTTGAGGTATTGCCGCGGCGCGTCGCGCAGCGTCTCCGCCTGGCCCAGCGCCACCACGGCGCGCTCGGCGCGGCGGGCGACGGTGCGGCACACATGCGCCTGCGACGCGGCGCGGGTGCCGGCCGGCAGGATGAACTCCTGCAGCTTGGGCAGCGCCGCGTTGTGGTGCTCCAGCGCCTCGTCCAGCGTCACGATGGCCTCGGGCTTGAGCAGCTCGAAGCCGGGGATCGACAGCTCGCCGCCGAGGTTGAACAGCTGGTGCTGCACCTCCACCAGCAGGTGGCGGACCTCCTTGGGCAGGGGCTCGCACAGGAGCAGGCCGATGTTCGAATTGAGCTCGTCGACGTCGCCCATGGCCTGCACCCGCAGGTGGTTCTTCGGCACGCGGGTGTTGTCGCCCAGGCCGGTGGTGCCGTCGTCGCCGGTGCGGGTGGCAATCTGGGTCAGGCGCTTGCCCATGGGGTGTCTCCGGGTGTCTCCGATGTGTCTTCGCGCGGGCCCTCAGGGGGCGTCGAAGGCCCGATTGTGCAGGAGGCGGGTGTTGCCCCCGGTGACGGGCGGCCGGGGCCGTCCTACACTGGTGGGCTGAGCAAGGAATTCCCCATGAACGCCCCGACCGACCTGACCCACCTCGTCCCCGCCATCGCCCCGCGCCCGGTGCCCGCCGCCCTGGTCGAGGCGCTCAAGGCCCGCTTCGGCGCGCAGCTGTCCACCGCGATGGCGGTGCGCCAGCAGCATGGCCGTGACGAGTCGCCCTTCGACGTGCCGCCGCCCGATGCGGTGGTGTTCGCCGAGTCCACGCAGGACGTGGCCGACGCGGTGCGCCTGGCTGCAGCGCACGAGGTGCCGATCATTCCCTTCGGCGTGGGCTCCTCGCTGGAAGGCCACCTGCTGGCGGTGCAGGGCGGCATCAGCATCGACGTGAGCCGCATGAACCAGGTGCTGTCGGTCAACGCCGAAGACCTCACGGTGACGGTGCAGCCGGGCGTGACCCGCAAGCAGCTCAATGAGGAACTCAAGTCCAGCGGCCTGTTCTTCCCCATCGACCCGGGCGCCGACGCCAGCCTGGGCGGCATGTGCGCCACCCGCGCCAGCGGCACCAACGCGGTCCGCTACGGCACCATGCGCGAGAACGTGCTGTCGCTGGAGGTGGTGACCGCCAGCGGCGAGGTGATGCGCACCGGCACCCGGGCGCGCAAGTCCTCGGCCGGCTATGACCTGACCCGCCTGTTCGTGGGCAGCGAGGGCACGCTGGGCGTGATCACCGAAGTGACGCTGCGCATCTACCCGCTGCCCGAGGCGATCTCGGCGGCGGTGTGCTCGTTCCCGAGCATCGAGGCGGCGGTGCGCACCACGATTTCCATCATCCAGCTGGGCGTGCCGATCGCGCGGGTGGAACTGATCGACGCCAACAGCGTGCGCGCGGTGAATGCGCACAGCAAGCTCACGCTGCGCGAGGAGCCGATGCTGCTGATGGAGTTCCACGGCTCGCCCGCCAGCGTGAAGGAGCAGGCCGAGACGGTGCAGGAGCTCGCGGCCGAATACGGCGGCAACGCCTTCGAGTGGGCCTCCACCCCCGAGGAGCGCACCCGCCTGTGGACGGCGCGTCACAACGCCTACTTCGCCGCGGTGCAGTCGCGCCCCGGCTGCCGCGCGGTGACCACCGACACCTGCGTGCCGATCTCCCGCCTGGCGGACTGCCTGCTGGAGTCGGTGGCCGAGGCCGATGCCAGCGGCATTCCCTACTTCCTCGTCGGCCACGTGGGCGACGGCAACTTCCACTTCGGCTACCTGATCGACCCGAACGCGCCGAAGGAGCGCGAGGTGGCCGAGGCGCTGAACCAGAAGGTGGTGGCGCGGGCGCTGGGCATGGGCGGCACCTGCACCGGCGAGCACGGCATCGGCCTGCACAAGATGGACTTCCTGGTGGCCGAGGCCGGTGTCGGCGCGGTGGACATGATGCGGACGATCAAGCGCGCGCTCGATCCGAAGAACATCATGAACCCGGGGAAGATCTTCTCGATCTGACCTCCATGGCCTCCGTCCCGGCTGCGCCTGCGTCCGACAGCTGCATCTTCTGCCGGCTGGTCCGCGGCGAGATTCCGTCGACCCGGGTGTACGAGGACGACCTGACCCTGGCCTTCATGGACCTGGGCCAGGTCAACCCGGGCCATGTGCTGGTGGCGGTCAAGCGCCATGCGGCGACGGTGCTGGACATCACACCCGAGGAGGCGGCCGCCGCCATGAAGACCGCGCGCCAGGTGGCCCTGGCCGTGAAGGCGGCCTTCGACCCGCCGGGGCTCACGCTGCTGCAGGCCAACGGCAAGGAAGGCGACCAGACGGTCTTCCACTTCCACATGCACGTGGTGCCACGCCATGCCGACGACGGCATCGCACTGACCTGGCCCCGAAAGAACCCGCCCGCCGAGCAGCTGGAGGCCTACGCCCGCCAGATCCGGCAGGCGCTGGACGGCGACGGCGGCAGGCACTGACGTCGATCCGAGGCACGTCCTCATCCGGGCCGGGCCCGTGGCCGTACCTGTCAATGAACAGCAGCAGGCCTTGCAGAAAGCTCAATGCCGAGGGCCTTCAGCACGGCCAGCGTCGTGCGCAAGGTCGGATTGCCGTTCACGCTGAACGACCTGTAGAGCTGTTCCCGCGACAGTCCGGTTTCGCTGGCGATCTGCGTCATCCCCTTGGCGCGGGCCACGACACCGACCGCATGCGCCACATAGGCCGGGTCGTTCGTCTCGAACGCAGCCGCCATGAAGTCGGCGATGGCCTGGTCGGACTTCAGGTGCTCTGCAGGGTCAAAAGGGGTCAGTTTTTCAGCCATGATCAGTCGCTCCATTCCTGGGCAAGAAGCAAGGCGGTCTTGATGTCCTTCGCCTGGGTGCTCTTGTCGCC
>JACCED010165596.1_pt1 | contig 12260 bp, 7 predicted proteins | sample 7455021 | NCBI WGS metagenome assembly JACCED01 (sample SAMN15323456, study PRJNA562643) | freshwater metagenome | isolation source: river surface water | place: USA:Blue River Watershed | collected 2017-08-19
ACTTGCCGTCAGCGAAGAACTCGGTCGCAGCTACATCGAGCGCAAGAGCGATCTCACTTCCTGGCTTGTAGCCCGCTTTCTCGATCGCTTCGATGATGAGGTCGAGTGCGGCGCGATTGCTCTCAAGGTTCGGAGCGAAGCCACCTTCATCTCCGATCGATGTAGCAAGGGATCGCTTCTTCAACACTGATTTGAGGTTGTGATAGATCTCAGCTCCGGCGCGAAGCGCCTCGGAGAAGGAATCTGCGCCGATCGGCGCGATCATGAACTCCTGGATATCGACATTCGTATCTGCATGTGCGCCACCATTGAGGATATTCATCATCGGGACCGGCAATGTGGATGCAGTAGGTCCTCCGATGTAACGGAAGAAGGAGAGATCTGCGCTTTCGGCGGCTGCTCTAGCTACAGCAAGCGATACGCCTAGGATCGCGTTGGCTCCGATCCTTCCCTTGTTTGGAGTGCCATCGACCTCCAGCATCGCGGTATCGATCTCGCGCTGATCTTGCGCATCGAGTCCTTCGATCGCAGGAGCGATCTCATCCATGACGAAGCCGACTGCCTTCAAGACACCCTTACCGAGATAACGATCTCCGCCATCGCGTAGCTCGACTGCCTCGAACGCACCCGTTGATGCTCCACTGGGGACCGCAGCCCTAGCCGCGGTGCCATCTTCGAGGACGACTTCCACTTCGACAGTGGGATTACCTCGAGAATCAAGGATCTCTCGAGCAAGAATCGCATCAATCAGCGCCACGTGAACTCTCCCTAGATCTTGGATCACTTTGCCAAGGACGAATCTTCGATGACTGCCTGGGTGAGTGAATTCTATCGCTCGCTCTCGACCCTTCGATCGATGCTCTCGGCGTATCGAAGTGTCGCCCTGCGTAACTCACTCTCGGGATCGATCCCCTTCTCGACCGCGACTCGGATGATCGCCAAGAGCGCTTGACCGATTTCTCCGTCAGCTAGTGATGCGAGATCACTATTGGTATCGACCGTAGGCATCTCCTTCGAGTTCTTCATCGCCCGCTGCAGATACTTCGTCGCAAGGGAGAGTGCCGGCTGCCCGGTCGGGACTCCATCGAAGATGTCCTCTCGAGACTTCTCTTGGTTCTTGATCCGCTCCCAGTTGCGCAAGACCTCACTGCTGGAATCCACCTGCTGTGATAGATCCGACGTGAATACATGTGGATGTCGACTCACCAACTTAGCTGCGACACCTTCTGCGACGATATCTATGTCGAAAGGGTCGGACTCTCGCTCTTCGCCGATCCGTGCATGGAAGAAGACCTGAAGTAGAAGGTCACCGAGTTCCTCGACGATCTCATCACGATCGCCTCGTTCCACCGCATCGATGAACTCGTAGGACTCCTCAAGTAGATAACGAGTGAGGGAGATGTGGTCTTGTTCCCGATCCCATGGACATCCACCCGGAGAGCGGAGCCGATCCATCACCTCACGGAGATGATGGAGCGGATCAGAATTCATCACTCTTGGCTTGTGACCGCGCCGTTGCTGTCGCCACCGGGCTTGACTGTGGCGGTCGCTGCATCCCAGACGCCATATCGAGGATTGAGAGTCACAGAGAGTTCCTCTGCCTTCTTGACGAGGAGTGACTGTTGCGCGCTTGCAAGGTCCTCTCGCGAGATCCCTTGCGCAAGGAGCGCTTCGCCGACTCGCTCATAGATCTTCGAGGCGACGATGTACTTGTCGAGATCGACTCGAGCGATGTTCGCACCGACGAGCGCGCCGGGTAATCCCTCTTCGCCGCCAAGTTGTTCGATGATGTATTGATACTCGGCATCGATCGCAGTCTGAGTAATCTCGATACCGAACTCCTTTGCCAACTCATCGAGTAAGACAACCGAAATATGGAACTGGATCTGCGAACGCGCGAGGAAGTCCTCGATCGGAAGCTCTAGGCCGGCAGTGTCGACCTCGCCACGCTCCCGCATCACATCCTCGATGCTGGTCTGAACCGTCGCTATGGGAATCTCGACATCACCGATGATCGCAGCCGCATCCATCTTGGCGCAACCGGAAAGAAGCAAGAGAGCCGATCCCAACAGGAGGACCAACCGCACTTTGGCTCTTTTCATCTGCTTCCTACCTTCTCATCTCAGTGTCTCTGTAGATTCCGTGATTCGATGACATCGATCCGAAGGCACATTCTATGTGAGCGCTGTGAGCGCTCCTCGCACCCAAGCGAGCGTCTCCTCTTCCACTTCGCCGAGTTCTTCGTCACGCGAGCTCTTGCCTGGGGGCACCACTGATCCACCTAGTGGATGTGCGATAAGCAAGGCCTGACTCGCTCGCTTGTAGATGCTCCCTGGGTACAAACGCTTCATTCGCAATTCTCGTGACTCTGGCAGGGTGATGGGGGCCACTTTGAGATGTTGTCCTTGCCAGATCAATTCCGTTATCTCAAGTTCTCGTGCTTGATTACGGATGCGTGCAACTTCCATCAGCAGGCGGACTTCAGTGGGCATCTCACCGAAGCGATCCTTGAGCTCTGCGATGATCTCTTCGATCTCGCTCTCTTGATGTGATTCAGCGAGACGTCGGTAGATGTCGAGTCTCAGCCGATCCGACTCGATGTAATAGGTAGGGATGTGGGCCGTGACAGGTATCTCTACCTTGCACTCCTTCTCTAGGGAGTGAGCGGTCAAGTTGTCGCCCACAAACCCTTGCGATGCAAGCGCGACTTTCATCTCGGCAACCGTCTCGCCGACCATCCTCATGTAGAGGTCGAATCCGACATCGGCGATATGTCCTGACTGTTCGCCACCGAGGAGATTACCCGCGCCACGGATCTCCAAGTCCTTGAGCGCGACCTGCATCCCAGCGCCGAGATCGGTATTGGTTGCGATCGTGGTGAGTCGATCGTGCGCCACCTCACTGAGTGGTTTATCCGCGTCATAGAGGAAGTAGGCATAACCGCGCTCTCTTCCTCGCCCCACTCTCCCTCTGAGTTGATGTAATTGGGAGAGACCGAAGGTATCTGCGCGCTCGACGATCAAGGTATTCGCATTGGCGACATCGATCCCGTTCTCGATGATCGTGGTTGCGACGAGTACATCGAACTCTCGATTCCAGAAGGCAAGGATCACCTCCTCGAGGAGGTTCTCACTCATCTGACCATGAGCGACTGCGATCCGCGCCTCTGGCACCAGCGCCCGAAGTCGTATCGCAGCATCATCGATCGTCTCGACACGGTTATGAAGGTAGAAGACCTGACCGTCTCGCAAGAGTTCACGATGGATCGCGGCCTGGATCTGACGGGGATCATGGACGCCGACATAGGTGAGGATCGGATGGCGTTCCTCTGGCGGAGTCGTGATGGTCGACATCTCGCGGATCCCCGTTATCGCCATCTCAAGGGTTCTAGGGATCGGGGTGGCGCTCATCGCAAGCACATCGATCGAGGCGCGAAGTCTCTTCAAACTCTCCTTATGTTCGACACCGAATCTCTGCTCTTCGTCGATGATGACGAGTGCGAGGTCCTTGAATATGACATCACTAGAGAGCAGGCGGTGGGTTCCGATCACGACATCGACGCTTCCCGCCGCAAGACCTTCGACGATCCGCTTACTCTCACTCGCGGTGTTGAATCGTGAGAGTGCCGCCAGGCGGACTGGGAATCCCGCGAACCGGGTAGAGAAGGTGGCGAAGTGTTGCTGCACCAAGAGCGTAGTCGGCACCAAGATCGCGACCTGCTTTCCATCTTGCACTGCTTTGAATGCGGCACGGACTGCGATCTCAGTCTTTCCATAACCGACATCGCCACAGACGAGGCGATCCATCGGTCGCGTCGACTCCATATCGCGTTTCACATCCTCGATCGTGGAGAGTTGATCCGGAGTCTCCACGAACGGGAATGCATCCTCTAACTCGCGTTGCCATGCAGAGTCAGGTGAGAATGCGAATCCAGGGAGACTGACCCGCGCTGCATAGAGTTTGATCAACTCGGCTGCGATCTCCTTGATGGCCTTCTTCGCACGCGCCTTGCTCTTGATCCACTCACTGCCGCCGATGCGATTGAGAGTCGGTCTCTCACCACCGATGTACTTCGTGACGAGATCGAGCGCGTCGGTCGGGACGAAGATCCGATCCCCAGGATGTCCGCGCTTCGCAGGCGCATATTCGATGACGAGATACTCACGGACTCCCCCTGCAAAGGTACGAGTGGTCAGTTCGATGAACTTTCCGATGCCGTGATGCTCATGCACGACGAAGTCACCATGTTGTAGCGAGAGCGGGTCGATCGCCTTACGGCGACGGGATGGCAATCGCGCTCCTTCGCCGTCGCCACCACTACGCCCCCGACCTTGGATGTCTCGATCCGTCAAGAAGGCGATTCGTAGCTCTTCTGAGATGAAGCCAAAAGGAAGCGGCGTCTTCGTCAGATAGACGAATCCACGATCCTCATCGCTCGCAGCCGCAAGATCAAAGGATTCCTTGATCCGGGTCGGCAGCTCGTTTGAGATGAACTCCTCATAACGTTTGACCAACCCTGCACCCTGCGCACCGATGATGACAGTGAATCCCTCACTGATCCAGGTCTTGAGGTCACGAATGAGCGCATCGGTATCACCACGATAGGGATCGACAGCTTTCGCGGGCCAGGCGAGATGGTCAGATGGCACTACTTCACTAGAGATGTCACCAGAGTTGTCACCAGAGATGTAGGTATCGAAGGATCGCACCCAGAGTGAGCACTCTCGCATCTCTTCGATGACATCCTCGAAGGGCATGAAACTTCCCGCCTGCAATCGTTCACGGAGATCTATCGGAGTCTGGCCGCCATGTGCGGCGCTTGACCATGCTGCAGTGAGGAATTCATCGTCGGTCTTCGCTAGTTCGATTGCTCTGGTGCGCACGCGTGCACTCTCGACCACGACCAGTTCGCTTCGTTGCGGCAGCAGCGAGTGGAATGGAACCATCTCGTCAGCGAGCAATGGGGCTAGAGATTCCATACCATCGACATATGCGCCTGAGGCGATACGAGTTGCGATCTCAGATAACTCCGGATACTCCATGGCGAGTCGGTCGGCGCGCTCTCGAACTCGATCAGTGATCAGAAGTTCCCGACAAGGTAGGAGTTGGATCTTTGAGAGCGTCTCCGTGAGGGATCGCTGATCGCTCAAGGAGAAAGGGCGGATAGATTCGATCTCATCGCCGAAGAGATCGACACGAATCGGATGTTCGAAAGTCGCAGGGAAGATGTCGATCAATCCGCCACGGACCGCGAAATCACCACGTCGTTCCACCAAATCGACTCGCCGATAGGCCATCTCCACCAGGCGAGAGGTGATCTCCATCAACGGTGCTTCAAGACCCACGGAAAGGTCCAATAGATGGCGATCTTCCATCGCGATCACTGGCTGCAAGAGCGCTCGTACCTGGGTGACGATCACCTTGAGACGCTCATCTCGATTCAACAACCTGTGACGAGTCTCGATTCGTCGAGCAAGAGTGTCGCTTTGGGGACTCAGGCGCTCATGCGGAAGCGTCTCCCACGCCGGGAAGTCCGCGACCGAATCAGATCCGAGCAAGTGTCTCAGCGCTGAACTCACTTCGCCCTGCACTCGCGTCGAGTGTGTGACGACGGTGAGAAATCCCGCTTCGGCCCTTGATGCCAGGGCGAATGGAAGCAGTGGAGTCGGTGCAGTGATGAGATCGATCGATCGATCATTGAGCACATCGCTCACACCTAAGCGCGCCAAGAGACCGGCTGCCATCTAGACTTCCCCTATTCGTTTCTTTCATCCACTCGAAGGAGCGAAGAACTCCAGAGTTACTTCAGCGCCGAAGCAACGCCAAATAGCTCCACTTGAGTGTGACCCGGGGGTCGCTAGTCAAGGGAGCGGAGTCGAGTTTATATGAGCGATCACGAAGCACGGTTGCGAGCAGATGTTCGCACCCTTGGTGACCTGCTCGGTCAATCCCTGGTCCGCCAGAGCGATCAATCACTGCTCGATCTAGTCGAGCAGGTCCGACTCGCAGTGAGAGAGAGCGAGATCGATCTCGACGTCACTTCCTTGATCTCGAACCTTCCCACCGAGAGAAAGATGCAGCTGGCAAGGGCATTCACCACCTACTTCAACCTGGCGAATGTCGCAGAGCAAGTACATCGGTCACGTTCGCCGCATGGAGAGTGGATCTCTAGGGCGATGACGCGAATCAAAGAAGGATTGGATGCGGCGCTCTTCACTGAGAACGAACTGAAGGAGTGGATCTCCCATCTACAGATCCGTCCGGTCTTCACTGCGCACCCTACGGAAGCGGCGCGACGCTCGGTCCTCTCCAAGTTGAAGACGGTCTCCACTCTCCTTGAGGAAGAGCCGTCAGATCGACGTGATGAACGCTTGGCAGAGATGATCGATCTTCTCTGGCAGACAGATGAGCTTCGACTCGATAGGCCGGAGCCGATCGATGAGGCGACCAATGCGCTCTACTATCTCGACGATCTCTTCAGGAGCACCGTCCCTGGCGTACTCGATGACTTCACTCGGGAACTTCGAACCATCGGAATAGAGCTCTCCCCCACCTCCACTCCACTTCGATTCGGAAGTTGGATCGGTGGCGATCGAGATGGCAACCCTCATGTCACCGACAAGGTGACGGCACAGGCGATCGTCCTGCAGATGGGGCATGCGATCCGCGTGACCTTGGAAGCGCTCGATGAGATCCGTCAGGCGCTCTCGGTCTCACAGCGCCTCGTCGGCGTCAGTGATCGAGTCAAGGAATCGGTAGCTCGCGACTTGGAGAGATTGCCTGAGATCGAAGCGCGATTTAGGAGGATCAACGTCGAGGAGCCTTATCGCCTCAAGGCGACTGCCATCAGGCATCGACTCTTGCTCACTCAGAGACGTCATGCGGAATCGAGAGGGCATGAGGAAGGGCGTGATTACGCATCCACAAAGGAGCTCCTTGAAGACTTGATGATGATCCATGAATCCCTGATGGAGCATCGCGGTGAGTTGATCGCAAAGGGTGCGCTGCAGCGAGCGATCCGGACCATCTCGGCATTCGGCCTCACCCATGCCATCCTCGACATCCGAGAGCACTCCGGTGCGCTCCGACTCTTCATGGCCGAGGCAGGCATCGAGGATCCCGAGAGACTTGCTGCTACTGATCTCGATCACCTCCTACGAAATCATCTCTCCATCGATCGAAGCAGACTAGGCGAACGCTCGACCCAGACTCTTGCGACATTCGAAGTGATCAAGCGCTCTCTCGACACCTTCGAACCCGCTGCGATTGAGAGTTACATCATCTCAATGACCGAGGATGAGCGAGATGTGCTCCGAGCTGCGGTGATCGCGCGAGAGGCTGGTCTCGTCGACCTAGATAGCTCATCGGCACGGATCGGTTTCGTGCCACTACTCGAGACTGTCGCTGAGTTGCGAAACGCAGGAGAGATCCTGGAACGTCTCCTTGCATTGCCAAACTATCGAAGGATCGTCGAGCTGCGCGGCAATCTGCAGGAAGTGATGCTCGGTTACTCTGACTCGAACAAGGATGCTGGCATCACCACCTCACAGTGGCAGATCCATCAAGCGCAACGTGCTCTGCGAGATGTCGCCAAGCGCCACGGTATTCAACTCCGCATCTTCCATGGTCGTGGCGGTTCGGTAGGTCGCGGCGGTGGGCCGACCTATGATGCCTTGATCGCACTTCCATGGGGCAGCGTCGACGGAGCGATCAAGTTGACCGAACAAGGCGAAGTGATCAGTGACAAGTACGCATATCCCGCACTCGCGCGCGAGAATGTGGAATTGTTGATCGCAGGTGCGCTAGAAGCTACTGTCCTCAATCGGAAGGCGCGTCAGAGCGAAGAGGAATTGAATCGCTGGAACAGCGCAATGGATCAGATGAGCGAGGCCGCCTTTGCGAAGTACCGCTCATTGATCGATCACCCAGACTTACCTGAGTACTTCTATCAATCGACCCCTGTCGATCATCTGGGCCAACTCTTCCTTGGCTCTCGCCCCTCGCGGCGCTCAAATGAGCGAGGCCTTAGCTCGCTTCGCGCGATCCCATGGGTCTTCGGTTGGACGCAATCGAGGCAGATCGTCCCTGGTTGGTTTGGCGTTGGAAGTGGGCTCGAGGCCGCTCGCCTTGCTGGATCACACTCGCTCTTGGTCGAGATGCATCGCGATTGGCACTTCTTCTCCTCATTTATCTCCAATGTAGAGATGACGATCGCAAAGACCGACCTCGCGATGGCGCGTCGATATGTGGATCGTCTCGTCGAACCAAGGCTTCATCACTTCTTCGATGAGATCTCCGCGGAGTATGAGAAGACGAAGAGTGAGTTGCTCCTTCTCCTAGGCACCGACCGACTCTTGGCAGGACAAGCGACCCTCGCGAAGACGCTGAAGGTAAGGGATTCCTACCTGGCACCGATCCATCTCTTGCAGATCGATCTCTTGGCTCAGATGCGTGAGGAGAAATCGGATGAGATCTCACGCGCGCTCTCCCTCACCATCAATGGGATCGCGGCAGGGCTACGAAACACCGGCTGAAGAGAAGATCAGGAGTTGAATCGGGATTGCGCGTTGGAGAGACCCTCGCTCACCAAGCAGACCAGCGCATCGCTAGCGCGTTCCAAGAACTCATCCAATTGATCGCGCTCTGTGGAAGAGAATCGTCGAAGCACGAAGTCTGCTGGATCTTGACGACCGGGAGGGCGGCCGATCCCAAGTCGTAATCGGTGATACTCCGGCGTGCCAAGCGATGCCGTGATGCTCTTCAGGCCATTGTGGCCGTTCTCGCCGCCACCCAACTTCAATCTCAGCGTCGCGAAGTCGATATCCAATTCATCATGGCATGCGATGACGCACTCTGGGGTGACCGAGTAGAAGTCAGTGAGCGCGCGGACATTGCTACCTAGCGTGTTCATGTAGGAATGTGGTTTTGCCAGGACGAGGATCGACCCATCAGGAAGCCTGACATCTGCGACATCGTCGCGCGACTTATGTCGCGAGAAGCGCACTCCATTGGAGTTTGCGAGATGGTCCACCACCATCGCGCCGATGTTGTGGCGCGTTGATTGGTACTCCTCGCCAGGATTCCCAAGGCCGACCACGATCCATCGCTTGGATCCGGTCTGCATCGTCGACTACTTCTTCTCGGCTTCGCCTTCTGCGGCAGGTGCAGCAGCCTCGGCTGCTTCGCCCTCTGCGGCAGGAGCAGCGACCGGCGTCTCCTCGACGGCGGCGCGGACGGAGAGATGTACGACCGTCATGTCCGATGGAGAGACCAATGTGACTCCATCAGGAAGCTTCACTTCGTCAGCAGTCTTCGAATTTCCAGCGGTAAGACCGGTGATGTCGAGTTCCAAGAATTGTGGGATGGAGATAGCGAGGCACTCCACCTCGATCGAGTTGTGGACGTGCTCCAAGATGCCGTCACGGTCGTATTCACCCGTTGCATGGACGGGAACGAAGACCCTGACGCGCTCATCGCGACGGACGAGGAGGAGATCGATGTGCTCGAGATAGCCCTTGAGTGGGTTACGGACGATCGACTTCGGGAGCGTCAATTCCACCTGACCTTCGATATCGATATCGAGAAGAACGTTCGAGGTCTTGATCGCCTGCATGACGTCCTTGGCAGGAAGTGAGATGTGGAGTGGATTGGTTCCGTGACCGTAGATCACTGCAGGTACTTGTCCTGCCTTACGGATCCTTCGTGATGCGCCTTTGCCGAATTCAGAGCGGCGTGCGCCTTTGATGGAGATTTCTGCCATGAGGACTTTCCTTCTCTTGTCGATAACGGACCGATGTGGTCCCTCGCCTGGACGGCAGAGAGTAGCCGCGCGGGCTCAGAAAGACAAAATCGGGCAGTTCCTAGGAGTGACCATCGAAGAGACTAGTAACAGAGCCATCTTCGAAGACCTCGCGAACGGCTCGTGCCACGAGAGGTGCGATGGAGAGGACGGTCAACTTATCGAATCGGTTCGCATCCGAGATCGGCAAGGTGTTGGTTACCACGACCTCACTCACCTTCGAACTTCTAAGTCGATCTGCGGCAGGGCCAGAGAAGACGGCGTGAGTGGCAGCGATGATCACTTCAGATGCACCCTCGTCGATCAACGCATCGACCGCCTTGGTGATCGTGCCGGCGGTGTCGATCATGTCGTCGATGACGACGCAGGTCTGACCCTTCACATCACCGACGACCTTGCCCGTCGTCGCTTCGTTCGGCACCTTCGGATCGCGCGTCTTATGGATGAATGCGATCGATGCACCACCTAGGAGATCGCTCCAACGTTCAGCGACGCGAACGCGGCCAGAGTCGGGCGAGACGATGGTCAATTTGGTGCGATCAACTCGTGAACCGACATAGTTAGTAAGGAGTGGCAACGCGAAGAGGTGATCGACCGGTCCATCGAAGAATCCTTGGATCTGTGCGGTGTGGAGATCCACCGTCATAAGGCGATCGGCTCCGGCGGTCTTGAAGAGATCAGCCATCAATCGAGCGGAGATCGGTTCGCGACCTCGATGCTTCTTGTCCTGTCGGGCATAACCATAAAAGGGTGCGACGACTGTGATCCGCTTCGCCGATGCTCGCTTGAGGGCATCGACCATGATCAATTGCTCCATGATCTGTTTGTTGAGTGGTGCAGCATGAGACTGGATGACAAAGGCATCACAACCTCGGACGCTCTCCTCGAAACGAACGAAGATCTCACCATTGGCGAAGTCATAGGCAGAGGTGGGAGTGATCGGAACTCCAAGTTCCTTGGCGATCTCGTCTGCGAGTTCAGGGTAACCGCGTCCAGTGAAGAGACGGAGCCTCTTCTCGGAACCTAACCGCAGCTCATTCATCGCTAGCTCTCCGCTCTCTTTGATCTCTTACTAGCCGCTTCAGCCGACTTGGTATTGGGCCTTCGTCGCAATACCCAATCCAAGATGTTGCTCTGTCTCGACCTTCCGACGCCCATAGCACCTGGTGGGACATCCTCGGTGATCACGGAACCAGCGGCAGTGTATGCGCCATCGCCGATCGTCACTGGCGCGACCAACATCGTGTCACTGCCGATACGGACATGATCTCCGACTTCGGTGCGATGCTTCTCGACGCCGTCGTAGTTGACGAAGACCGTCGCCGCTCCGATATTGGTCTCCTTGCCGATCGTCGCGTCGCCGACATAGGAGAGATGAGGGACCTTGCTTCCCTCACCCACGAGCGAGTTCTTCACTTCTACATAGGCGCCGATGCGGGATCCGGTGGCAAGTTCCGTCCCTTCGCGCAAGAAACTGAACGGTCCAACTTGAACCTGATAACCGATCGCAGCGCCTCGTACATAGGACTCGATGATGCGCGCATCCTGACCGACCGAGGAATCGACCAGAGTCGAGCGTGGTCCGATGGTCGCACCGGTCTCGACGATGGTCTTGCCGAGCAATTGCGTACCCGGCAACAAAGTGACATCGGGCGCGATCTCTACCGTCACATCGATCCATGTGGAGAGGGGGTCGGTGATGGTGACGCCACTGAGCATCAAGGCGTCGTTGATCCGCTCTCGCATCACACTCGTCGCTATCGCCAACTGCCTACGATCGTTGACACCGATAATCTCAGTCTCGTCTGGGATCAACTCGGCAGCGACCACCTCACCCTTGCGCTGAAGGATCGAGATGACGTCGGTCAGATACTCCTCGCCTTGGGCATTGTCCGATGAGAGCTCAGCGAGTGCGCCACGAAGTGCGGCGAAGTCGAAAAGATAGACGCCGGAGTTGATCTCATCGATCTCCTTCTCGAACTCCTTGCAATCCTTCTCTTCCACGATCCGAGAGATCCGTCCCTGATCATCGCGGATGATTCGGCCATAACCAGTTGGATCGAAGACTTCTGCGGTAAGGACAGTTGCCTTCGCCTTCATCTCGAGATGACGTGAGTGAAGCGAACGGAGTGATGCTCCAGTAAGCAATGGCGTATCACCAGCCATGATGATGACGGTCGATGCAGTACTTCCATGTTTTGCGACGAAGGCCTCGAGTGCTAGGCGCGCCGCGGCACCGGTTCCATTGCGGACCTCTTGATGGACGAGGAGAGCATCCGGTGCGATCTCGTTGAGATGGCTCTCGACTGCTTCACGCTTCGCACCGACGACGACCGCTCGATGTTTCGGGGAGAGATGATCGAGTGCTGCAAGAACGTGTCCAATGAGGGAGCGACCTGCGATCTCGTGGAGGACCTTCGCTTGGGCTGATCTCATCCTGGTGCCTTCTCCGGCCGCCAGG
>JACCED010002661.1_pt1 | contig 12258 bp, 21 predicted proteins | sample 7455021 | NCBI WGS metagenome assembly JACCED01 (sample SAMN15323456, study PRJNA562643) | freshwater metagenome | isolation source: river surface water | place: USA:Blue River Watershed | collected 2017-08-19
ACTCGTAGACACCGGGAGTCAAGCGAGTAGAGGGCTGCTCATAGCGCCATGCAAGCGTACGCTCGCAAGTCTCAATCGCTGAATCACGAATATGTTGCTCCAAGATTGGCTGAGGACAGCCCGGGACGCTTGGAGACAGGCGGTTAACCAACGAGAGGAATGTACGGGTACTCATGATGCGACCACCTGTTCTTTAGGTAGACCCGCTTCTTCGGTATCCGTCAATGTTCGGGCTTGTGCGCTCACACCAAGAGCCTGCGTGAACGACTGCTGGAACAACTGCGCACGGTTAGAGTTCACGTGCTCGTTGTCAACTGATTCAGCCAAGAACACAGTACCGTCAACCACTACTGGGAAGAACGCATCGGGTAGCAATGCTACAGTTTGCGAACCAGTGTATGTAGGAGGAGTCTGTGCATATTCCCCGATGAGGATTTGACCTGCGGGGGCTTTAGGGTAGATGAAGAACTTGTTGGGGTTGCGCACATGGCGCATCCAGTTGACAGCCGGGCCAGCAGTATCGTTCATCCAACCGGGGTATGTTTGGTCAAGAGAGTTCCGGTCAACTTCCGTCACACCAGAACCATCTTTGACTTGGAAGATTTCAATGACTCGGATGGAGTCAGACGGAGGGGACTGAATAACAGCCCCTGCCGTGCATGTAATCTCCCCGATGTAGGCAAAGAGGTCGGGGCGCAACACAGACATACGCTTGAGCGTTTGATTGGCAAAGCCCAGCAACACCGCATCGCTGTAGCGTTGCGGAGCACTGATGTCTTGTAGAAGGCGACGAGCCTCGGTGACTACATCATTGAGTATCATTCGGGTAATCCCTTAGAAGCGTCAGCGTTGAGTTCTGCGTTCTCAACAGGCGGAGGAACAGGAATCTCCTCAGCAGGAGTCTCCAGCTTCAGGCCAGTCTTACGACCAGTTTGTTTCTTCGGAATGAATCGCTCAGGGAACGCTTCTTCTTCAGTCACTTCCTCAACCATCGGATTCTCAGCCAATAGCTCGGTGTAGTCATAAATAAAACCATCACGTTTGTTTCGTAAATAGCGGGCCATCAAGTTCTCCTTTTTGCCACGTTCATATTATCAACCAAGTTCGGGTATTTACGCCCGGCTTTCTTGGCTGCTGCTTTTGCCTTTGCTTTCTGCTCGGGCGTCAAAGGTTTGGATTCACCCAATCCCTTCGGTCTCGGTTTGTTCCAGACTTGTTTTACCATTTCACTTTGTCCGCCCAATATGCCGCAGACATTTTGCCCTTGGCAATGTTCTTTGCGTGACGTGCTTCAAAGCTCCTCTTACGAGCCTTCTCAGACTCAGTAGTCGGGTTTGCTCCAGCACCTTTCACACCCTGCTGACCAAAACGAATTGTCTTGACCTCAGTACCAGACTTTGCCACAACAACGTGACTTTTGGTAGGGTGGTTGGGAGTACGCTTGGGTTGGTTGTAGCCTGATACCCCAGCACGCTCTAGTCGTGGGTCTTTCGTAGCCATCACACCTCCTCGTAGATAACAGTGACTGTCGTGTCTACTGCTGTGAACACAACATAAATTCCATCATCGAACAAGATGCCGGGGTCTACAAATGGTACGTTGTCCATACCCTTGCCATACACATCGAAGTGATAGTGAGTCTCACCACCTGATGGAGCAGTTGTTCGGTCATAGAACTCAATGACAGTATCTCCGGAGTTCGGATGAAATACCAATAGCTGTCTGAACAACGCCCGCTTACCAGTCACAAGCCCGGATGCTGTGAGTTGTTTTGCTTTTAGATTCATCTGATTCTCCTGTAAGAAGGGGGCCGAAGCCCCCGTTCCTTATGCGCAGTCCATCACCAAAGCCCAGATACGGACTTTAGCAGCGTCAACGCTTGCTGAGTTGATAGTTACATCAAGTGTGTCAGCAGCACTGTAGTACTTACCATTGGTGTAGCCAGCAACCGTGTTCGGTGCAGCTTCAGCCAAAGTAAGAGCCATAGCGCCAGAAGCCACAGAGTTCAAGCTAATGTCGTTCAGGTAGCCGTCAGCATCGCTGCCGTCACCAAAATCGAAAGTAGCTGAAGCACCTTCAGCAACAGTAACGTCGTAACCAACGCGCATCACAAAGCTCTTAGCAGGCAGAGGGATTGCTTCAATCACGTCGCCAGACGCAATAGCAGCAGCACCAGCAGCCGAACGAGCAGCAGCGATAGCAGCGAAGTCAAGAACAACTTCCATACGAGTAACTTTGTTCAAGCCCTCGGCACGGAATCCAGCAGAGCCTTTGTTAAAGCCCAAAGAATCGGTAATAGTCGCCATTTCAAATCTCCTAAAAAGTTGCAGTAGAGGGGCCGAAGCCCCTCAATCGTTTAAGCCAAAGTAACAATGCCTTGAGACAGAGCTTCAGGCTTCACCACTTTGTAGCCATAAACTTGCAAGCCACGGATGACGTTACCGAAAGTAGACTCTGCACGCAAAGACTCCATCTCAGTCATTTGAGAGGCAAAAGTGAAGCCCATCTTATGACCACCGATGATACTGAACTTGCCGCTAGAGACAGACAGATTGTGGCTCACATAAAGAGTGAAGCGGTCAATCATGCCCAAGCGACCGTTACGCAACACAGAGATGTTGTCGCCAGTCAAAGACGCATCTTTCAGGTCAGACTTCTTAATCATGCCAGCCATTTTGGCAGGGATAACCAAGAAACGGTCTGCTTCAGGAGCGTTAGCTTCGTCAAGCACAGTACCCATGTCAACGATGTAGTCGAGCACGTTGGTCTTGGTGATAGCGATTGGAGAACCAGTCGTACCCAAGTCGATGTTGCCAGTGATGCGACCAGCAGTTGCGCCTTTGTTCAAGGCAGAAATGTCTGGCAGGATGTCTGTCAGAACGCGCTGGTCAATCTTAATCTTCATACGCTCAGAAGCGTCTTTAGACCAAGTGTCCATCATGTTCACGTCAGATTGAACCTTGTCCACGTCGTCTTCGATACAAGCGAAGTACTCGCCCTTGTCGATAACCAACTGGATTTTTGGCTTATCAGGATTCTCAACGCTCAGGGTTTGGCCCTTCACGTAAGTCTTGATAGTGATTTCAGGAGTGGTACGGATGTTAACCGTGTCACCCATGCGGCGAATTTCGCCTTCATAGTTGGTGTTAGAGATTGCTGCGAGCACAGTGGCGTCGTAGAAATTCTCGATGAGTTTGCCAGACCAAATCTCTGGAATGAAGTTGCCCGAATAATTCGGACGACCAGCAGCTACGGGAAATCCCATGATATTACTCCTCTAATCAAGCGTTTACAGTTATGCGACCTTCTCTCTGTGCAGAGAAAATGTCACGTTCAATGCGGTCACGCTCTGCTTCACGCCCTTTGTACTTACCCTGACGCACATCGTTGAAGAAGGTTTTGATGTCATCAGGGGTGTAGGTCTTGGCGTTTGTGCCAGTTGGTGCACCTGTGCTGCGCCCTTTACCGGGGGCAACTTGGCGTTCCAACTCGGAAGCAGACACATTCCGGCGCGTGTTTTGAGCAGCAGTGGCTTGTCCAGTAATCTCAAGCCAAGACTTGAAGAAGTTACTTACTCTCCGCACGTCGAGGGTGCGCTGGGCATCCTCAAGAATGGTTTGACGGCTGATACCAGACAACGAATCGACTTCGAGAAGCCAAGACTGGAAGTCTGGGTCTTCGTTGATGTCTTTCCAGTTCGGTACGAAACCAGTCAAATCAGACCAAAATTGCTGTTCGGCAGTCATAGCTTGGCGTTGTGCGAGGTTGTGAACCTGTGGCACGACGTTAACTTGCAACTGCTGAAGCATACGTTCAATCTGCACAATCTTCTGGGCGACAGGAATCAATTCCTCTCGTGTCACACGGCGCATAACGTCGAGCGACTCCCCATATTCCTCTTGGTCTTTCTCAGTAACAAGCGGGTCAACTTGTGGTTGGGCTTGTGCTGAGCGACCAGAAGATTGTTGCGCAGAAATGGTAGCCAGCAACTGCTCCATTTGCTGTAGACGGCCTGTAAGTTCCTTGTTCTGACTGTGCAGACGAGGAACCTCAGCGTTGTACATGCCTTGGAGGGTCTTGTACTTCTGCGTAAGATTTTCTTCTGAGCCTTTTCCGTCATCGTTCGTGTGCTCACCACTAGATGACTGAGCAGCATTGTTCGTTGCAGCGTTCTCGTCGGCGGGCGGAGTACTGGTATTGGCTGCGTCATTGGGCGGAGTTCCACCATCGGCTGGAGGGGTCGCCCCGTCGCCATTGGTTCCATCACCATTGAGTTGCTTATACAGTTCTTGAACTGCCTCGGTCTGTTTACGAATTTGCTCTGGAAGTGCCATAGTTAAACGCTCCTATCGGTATGCGTGGATTAGACGGCGAGTCATATCAGTTAGGACTTTGCCGCTAGTTCAGGGGACTCTTTGGCGAGTTTGTACAACTCACCCAAAACTTGGCATCGCCCCTGCATCAATGCCGCGTTGTTGACCGCATTAGGAAGTTGCTCTAACTCGTGCATACGCCACGTCTTCAACCAGTCCAAAAGTTCTGGGTGTTGACGAACAGCGAGGGCAAGAGCCTTCACAACGCTAGGGTCAGGCCGTATCACGGTTGACCTCCACTACGGTTCATGACTGTGTTGGCTTCCATACCACCTTTGGGAGTGCCATCAGGTTGAACTGGTGCACCTGCTGCTTGCTGCGGAGCAGCCAGAGCTTGTGCCTGTTCAGCAGCCGCTGCTACACGGCCCCGATAAGCAAGTTTCTCCCGAGATGGAATGAGTTCATCCACAGGCATTTGCAACCCTTTAGCCACTTCACGAAGAATCGCGGCGCGACCATCCTTACCAAGAATCGACATGTCGATTTCATTGGCGGTTGCGTTGAGGAATTCGATACGGCGCACGTTGACAGTCTCTTTGACAGCCAAGTTGATTGCGCCTTTGGCGACGACTTGAACGTCACCCTTAATGGACTCGTCCTCGTCGTAACGCATGTTGTATACGAACTGACGTTGGACAATCGGTTTAATCACATCACCGTCGATGTGACCAACCACTTGGCGGATACCTTTACCAGCAGCACCCATCAGCATAGACAGGCCAGACGATGTACGGCCTGCGCCTTGTACATCGGTGTTGCCGTAGAGATATGCTGGGATACCGGAGTGGTCATCAGCCAAGCGTGCAAATTTATCGTACACAGCCACAAGGGTCTGTGCATTGTCTTCAGGCTGCGTAAAGCGCACAGCAGGCGCACTGGAACCAACAGGGTCATTGGTGACCTGCCAGATTTTCCAAGGGTGCATCTGCGTGATGTCCTCGTTCGGAGGAATACGCTCAAGGTTCACTTCGACCTGCGGGCCTGAAGCGATACCCATGTTGTTCACCAGCGCACGAGCAGCAGCGTTACACACGTTCTGCAAGTCTTCGATGATTTCAGGGATACCCTTACCCCAGAACGCACCGGGGCACTTGATGAACGAAGTCTTGGCGTACGGCTTCTGACCCAGTGGGTCATAGTTCAGCACTGCCTTGATGACATAGTTGCCAATCATCCAGACGTTGGCGTCATACTCTTGGGCTTCGTCAGGAACTTCTTCCTCAGTCATACCCCATTCACGCAGCATCTTGCCGGAGACTTTGCCCCAGAACTCAAGTGCATCGAACACATCGGTCGGACGCATGTAGGAGTAGTACTTGCGCTCCTCCTCCTGCTTAATCAACTCGACATCTTCGTTAATCCAAGATGGGCCAGAGCCTTCACTCAGGATAGTACGGATAGCGTCTTCGTCGTAGCCCGGCACACCGATGAGGTCTGCGAGGTCAGAGCGAGAAAGCGGGTGATGCTCGAACAGGTAACCATCTTCGATACGGGTGATGCCCGGCTCGGGATAGATACGGAACGGGTCAACACGCTCAAACTCAGGAGCAAGTCGTTCTGTCGGCTCGACAGTCGTACGACCCATGACAGTCTTCCAACCGAGCGTACGCTGACGGCGCACAATCGGCCCTTTGATGAAGGCAGCGGGGAAAGTAACGAGGTCGGTGATGAAGTCGTTGAACGAATCAGACCAACCGCCTTGAGCGAACTGGTCTTCAATCTTGAGCTTCATCTTGTCCGCACGAATCTGTGCGTCTTGCAAAATCTTGAAGCGATAGTCTTGTGAGACCATCTCTTTAATCTGTGCCATCTCCTCTTTGGTAGGAGCTTGCTGATTCTCTTGCAGCATCGTCAACACTTCGTTGGCGAAGATGTCTTGAATCTGCTGACGGTCACTCGGTGACAGGTCAGGAATCGGCGTAGGCACGATGTCCCAAGGAGGCGTACCGCTATCGAGCAAGATGTCACGCAGCCAGCTTTCTGCTGCACGACACTTTACTTCGGTAATCATCATATAGATTTCTGAACCGCCCTGAGCCTTAATCTGCTTGAGCTTGTCAGGTTCATACTCACCGTTGCGCTGACGCAGCGCACTGAGCATAGTATCTTCGATTGGCTTCTTGGCAATCTTTGCGACATCCCAGCACATACGAATATGCTGTGCCAAGCCCAACACCATAGGTTGGTTCTGGCGTTCCTGCAAAGCCTGCGCCGCTGCGTCCTCGTCTTGTTTGTCGAGTTCAGCGTTGGAGACTACACGAAGGAAAGTTAAGCCAGCCATGTCTTAATCATCCATCTCAGGACGCTTGTTAGTTTTCTTCTCTTGAACTTCCATGATGTCCTTGATAGTCATCACGGGGGGTTTCCATTCGAGGGGAGCATACTCCTTCGGCTTGCCAGCGAGACCACTGTTATCCATCTTCTCATTGTCTGAGAAGATTTGCGAAGTCTTACCAACTTTAATCTTTGCCATTGAAGCCTCCTGATTCACACCCTACCATATATTGTAGGATGCACATAGCAGGAAGTATACACATACTCAAAAATAAATTACAAGCAGAAAAAAATCCCCCGGAACTTTCGCTCGACGGGGGCAAGCCCTTGGAGAAGGGGAGGTGACAACTGCCTGCTTGCAGTACCCCCATCATATCAAGTCCATCCTGCCGAAGCAACAGGGCGAATGTCTCGCCGCTGCGGAGTGTGGTGTCCTTCCCCAACACTGGCGATATGCAGCATCAGATACTGCAACGCTTCAGCGACGTGGGAGTGTTTGTTCTTCTCGATGTCGCCGTCGCCCTTGGGTTTGTAGCGATACCCGCCCATCATGGCGGCTTTGAGTTGAGTACAAGACGGGTCAAGCAGGAACGCCGGGTCGCCGTCCACTTGCCTCATGAGGTAGTCGTCCACGGCGTTGAGTCGGGCAGACACGTTGTTGGTCTTGGCTGGGAACACCTTCAGCCCTTCGGCCTTGATGATGTCCACCGCTGAGCGTTCGTCAGTCTGCGCTCGCTGGATACCCGCAGGGTCAGTCACGACAATGATGGGAGCCCCACCGAACTTCTCGTAGATGAGCGGCTTGAGCATGGTACGCACGAAACGCTGCACGCCCATGTCAAACGATACACACTCGCCAAGTATCAGTGCCCGACCTCTTGGGTCTTGCTGTCCAATGACTGCGGCGGGGGTGAGGCCCAAGTCCATGCCGATGACAATAGGGCGCACACCGTTGTTGATGAACCGGAGTCTTTGCTTTGCCATGTGGTAGTCCGGTCTGAAGTATTTGTAGACGGGCATACCAGCAGACGACAGACCGTAGTCGCCGTCGATGTAGACACGGATGTATTCTTCCGAGCGACCTTGGGTATCGTAGTAGCCATCGGGCAGATTCTCCACGTTTTCTGCGTAGATGCTCCGACCGGACGGTTGCTTGAACACGTCCCAGCCGTTGTCGTTGGGTGACACGCCATCTTTGGGGTCAAGCCCCTCCATCTGGTAGTACCACCACGTATCCATAGTCGGTGGGTTGGTATCGCCCCACATCCCATGCCACGTCGGGCCGCCGTCTTTGGCAGACGGGAAACGCCCGATACGTTTGGACATCGCGTCAACAATGTCTGGGTGAATGTCTCGGCACTCGTTGAACCAAGCGAATGTCAATTCCAAGGAGTTCAAGTTGGCAACGTCGTCGGCATCGTCCAGCGCACGGAACATAATCTCACACTCGATGTCGCCCACTTTGAAGAAGTAAGTCTTGGTCGTGCGCATGTACTGCCCACACTGCCCCGGTGGAAACCAGTCCAAGAACGTCTTGATTGTCGTATCCTGCAACTGTCTCGCAGTTTCACGGACGATGGCTGCACGGGTGCGGCGGATGCCCTGCTGGTTGGGAGCCTGCATACTGGCTCGGCGCACAATCTCAAACGATGAGGTGACTGACTTACCCGAACCGACCGGGCCCATGAGCACACGCATCTTGGCGTCAGACGCCATGAACTTCTTACCTGTTGGCGGAGGCGTATAGTTAATGTCAAGTGCCATTGTGTACCTCCACTAGCATCACAAGGTAGCTGTTGCCCTTGCGCTTGCTTTTTACGATTTTGGTTTTGTATGACTGCCCCACGACACGTAGGCTGTTCTCCATGTTGTGAGCCTCTGACGCACTGAGGAATCTTGCAGTGCGCAATCCCTCGTAGGACTCAGTGAATCTGTTCTCAATGACCGATGGCAGTGACATCCGTTACCTCTGTTGTATCTGCTTCGATTGTCCGAGCGTCTTTGGGGTCGCTGCCAAGGTTGATGGTGATGCGCACTCCACCTCCACCACCTTCGTTCGTCACCTCGGTCTTTGGCTCCAGACCACCCCACTTCACAGTGGACTTAATCAGGTCGGCCTTGACTGCGGGGGATACGGCTGGGTCGTGAATCAACATCCAAGAAGTTGTCAGGAGTTCTTCCGCTTGGGCCCGCGCTTTGAGCTTGAACGTCAGCCCCTTCTCACGGACTTCCTCTCGGTAATGCTCGACCTTCTTCAAGAACACCGGGTCGGCGTTGAAGGCAATGATGTCAGATGCGGCTATCTTGTGACGTGTCATGACTTCTTGCAAAGTCTCGCCGCTCCCCTCTAGTGTGAGGGCAATGTCGAACGCCAGCCTATCTGACCACTTGGTGTGGTGTAGTGGTAGGGTATCCATGCTGGGAATATAACACGGCAACTTACTTGAGTGTCAAGAGGTTCGGTTATATGGAGATTAAGAAAGTTATCGGTTTAAGCTAACTTTACACGTTCCTTTTTTTGGGTCTTGCTTTAAGGGGTTTGGAATATAGAGGGGGGGCGGTCAAAAACGCAATCCATGTACCCCCCTCACAGCGACAGCGAAGCAAGCCAAAACGAAAAGCAAAGCGCATCGAAACGCCTTGAAATCAGGCGTATTTGACATTTTTGTAAAGTCTGGCAATCTGAATTTGTCGATGCAATTCCGCAACGACAGCAGGTGCAAACCCTGCACCTGCTCTTTAAAAACTTGTTAGGAGTTATACCATGAGTGAACGCACTCCGACCGCTAAGCGGTCTATCGCCCCCGTCACTGTGACGGTTGAAATCACAGCTACTCGTATCAACGAGAACGGGACACTGAGCGGGATAACCGCAAAAGTGGTGAAGCAAAGCGTCAAGGGCAACGAGTTTAAAACCTCAGTGCCCCCAATGGCAGGCGGTGCAATCTACCTCAAAGCCCTGAGCTTAGACGGATTGCAGTTATTGTCAGACGATGCGCCTAAGGCAACGACCGCGAAAGTGAAGTTGTTCTAAACCAAACCCCGACTGGTGACAGCAGTCGGGTTCTTTTTGAAACCATGAGGAGAAATCCAATGAAGGTACGCAAAGCAGAGTTGCACAAGTATTGTGTCAAATGGATAGAAGGCGATTCAATCTACTTTCGCTGGTTCAAGCGTGACAAACAAGCCATGCAGTTCCAGCAGGAGTTGATAGACGACGGAATCCCGATGCAAGACATCAGAGTCACGATGAAGTAAACCACAGCAGGGGAGAAATCCCCTGCTTTACAGGAGAAAGACATGGAAAAGTTCTGCGAGAAGCACCCCGAAGTAGCCGCCATCATCATTGCACCAGTACTTTACGCTGTGCTGTGGCTGACAATGGCTCTGTTCTAACCCAAGCCCGCCGAAAGGCGGGTTTTTTATTGCCTAAAACTTTACATTCTTTATATAGTATATATAAACCATACGTCGGGGGGTGCGGGCATGACACTTTTGCGCTGTAAGATGTAAAGTTATAGGGGAATTGCACCACAATCTATGTGTAATCTAAGCCAAGAGGGCAATTTAGATTGTTGTAAGGTATAACTTGACACGCTGGAAGCCAGTATTCATGCGGGTTCTAGCCATAGAGTAGTGTAAACAATCTAAATAATCTAAATAATCTATCAATCTATCACATATACCCTTTCACGAGAGAGGTAAGCTGTAAAGTTAAGGAGGCGGGTGCAAATGTGCACTTCTCCAATCACAAACTTTACTAGATTATTTGACTTTTTTAGATTATTCCGCCGTAAGTTGTTGATTCTTTTAGGAATTCCTAACAATCTAAGTTTTGTATTTGCACTCTCTCCATGTATATGGTATTCGCGGTGTTAGATTGTTGCCTGTCCTTGTAAAATTACTTAACTCAGCCGACCCTCCGAAGTTAGTGCTCGCTCACCCGCCAAGCCACGCCCAGCCTGTGTTTGCGTTTTTCCACGGCTCGGGCAATCTAACCCTGACCCCAGCAACACCGCTGTGGTGTCATGAATGTAATGTAAACTTTAACCAACTTCAGGAGTTAATTATGCAAGCAACAGTGAAGAAGTCCATCAAGCCCGTAACCTTTACCATCACAGTGGTAGCCAAGAAGGTTAATGAGAATGGCACATTCAGTGCCTTTGAGGTACAGAGTGTCAAGGGCAATGTAAAGAACAACACCTTTAAGGTAGTAGCCCCACCACAAGCAGGCGGTGCACTGTACATCAAGTGCGAAACACTGGAAGGTATGGAAGTACTGCAAGAAGGTGCACAAGCCAGTGCCGTTAAGACCAAGTTGTTCTAACTCGGTAGGGCAGAGTACCCCTCTGCCCATCTATCAACTTATTGGAGGATAATATGAACCAATCAGACCTTGTAGGCTTACCTCGTGTAGCCAATTCCAGTTGTAGACCCTATGTGGAGAAGCGTGAACCCTTCAAGGGTAGCAACCTCTACGGCATCTACTCGTTGATGGATGCAGACCAAGAAGTTTACACAGTGTATAGCTTCGACACTCACTACCCCATGTACATCTATACCAATGGCATGTGGTTCGAGAACGAGGATAGGTACAGTCGTACAACTTCAAAGCACAAGTCGCAAGCTAGACCCTTAGGTGTACAACCCATCCTGCTATCGACAAGGTGGATGCAGAGACTAGCCAACAACGGCTTTCAAAGCATTGCCAAAGAACGCATCTTGACAACCGAACCTACATACATGGAGGCTTGACATGGAAGACTACCACTTACCCATCTGTACCAACTGCTATGCCGTGAGGGTTGAACCTCAACGCCGCAACATGGCAAGACCCACCTGTATGCGGTGTGGTGAGGAAGTAGCCAAGCAACGCAAGTTTACAGTGGCTTGCAACAACAAGCAGGGGTATGAGCTTATCACTGACCCCCAACAACTCAAACAACTTAACCCAAAGAGGACAACATGAGGACACTCAAGTGGATGATTTATGGACTAATCGCAGGTGGCTTAGCCGCCTACTTGATGGATGTGCTGACACGATGAAGCCGACACCCATCAAACCAATGGGAGTATCAGTCAATGACTCGATGCTCAAACGAATCCTTCGATGGCTTATGACTGCCGTAGTGATGGTGCTCTTTTGTACCTTCATGGCAGTGTTAGCCATCGAGTGGATGGCAGGGTGTGGCGAAAGCTATACCGATGCCAAAGGCAATGTGCACTTGAACGAGTGTGTGTTTATCAACTTTCCCCCTAAGGAGTAATCCATGAAGCGACTATTCGCCCTTCGAGATAGCCGTGGACACCTTGTCCGCAATGACCACAACCAACCCATGTACTTTGCTGACAAGCCTTCGGCTCGAACTTACCGCAGTAAGTTGACACAAGACCACAGCACCTACTTCGTCACCTTCGGTGTTGACCACCGCCTCTACAAAGGAAACTAATCATGCGAGCCACATTACTTAAAGACACCATCAAGTCCCTGTTCCCAACACAGCGTACCATCTGTATCGAGGGTAGCCCCGGTGGTGGTAAGACAACCATCGTGCATAAAGTTGCCGCAGAACTTGACATCCCAGTAGTCGAACGACACATGCCAACCATG
>JACCED010902121.1_pt1 | contig 12255 bp, 1 predicted proteins | sample 7455021 | NCBI WGS metagenome assembly JACCED01 (sample SAMN15323456, study PRJNA562643) | freshwater metagenome | isolation source: river surface water | place: USA:Blue River Watershed | collected 2017-08-19
ACGCTAGCGGCGCTAACGTAAGTTTAGGTGCTATCGGCAACCTACACATCACTGGTGGTACTGCTAATCAGTTCCTACAAACAGACGGCAGTGGTACTCTAACATGGGCTACAATCTCAGCAAGTAAGATTTCTAATGGTACTTCTAACGTTGATATTGCTACCCAAGACGGCAACGTAACAATTGGCGTAAACGGTCAAGCTAACGTAGTTCGTGTAACAAGTAATGGCACACACGCTTCTACAACAATTCAAAATGACGTTACTATCTCTGGTAACCTATCTGTCACTGGTAGTACAACATATCTAAGTACAACTAACCAGTTTATCATTGACCCGCTAATCGACGTTGGTGTTGGTGCTAACAACTCACCGCTAACATCTAATGATGCTCGTGATCGTGGTATCGTAATCCACAGTTACAGCAGTGGTGTGAACTTGACAGTCAACAACGCCGGTAACCCAGTAGCACAAGGTGCTACCTCAATCCCAGTTACTTCTACAACAGGCGTAGTACTAGGTCAGAAGATCGGCTCAACAACTTCACCATCAGCATTTGCCGCTGGTACAACAATCACTGGCATCACTCCTGGTGTAGCTATCACACTATCTACACCAACACTAGAAGCTATTCCTAACGCTACAGTTCTAGCAGTTGGTAACGATCACACAGGCTTCTTCGGTTGGGACAACAGTACCGACACAATTATCCTAGCACATGATGTTACGGTCAACGAAGTAGCAGGTACAGTAACAGTCAACGAACTAGGTGCTATTACACTAGGTAACGTAACTGCTCAGCAAGTATCTCTTCCTGGTGCCGCTAATCTAATCGTAGGTGGCGGTGCCGCAGGTCAGACACTAATCACAGACGGTAGTGGTGGTCTAACATGGGGCGCAAGTTCACTCAAGTACACTAAAGAGTGGCACGTATCTGTCGATCAAGGCGACGATACTAACAACGGTAGTGAAGCCGCACCTTACGAGACAATCACTAAAGCACTTACAGATGCCGCAGTCGGTGACGTAATCTACGTTCACAGCGGTACATACACAGAGAACGTCACAATCAGCAAAGCAGTTGAAATCATTGCCGCTGACGGTGATGCCGCTACACTAAGTGGCACAGTCACATTCGACTCAACAACCGGCGTTGTACATACACACGGTTTGAAGTTGACTGGCACAGTAATGTTCGGCGCTACAGCCGAAGTAAACGTTATCGATGGCGAACTAACAGGTACTGTTACTAAGTCAGACAGTGGTACTCTACGCTTTGTATCATCTAAGGTTACTCCTACAGCGTTCAACATTGTTGCTACTGGTACAGTAACATTCTTTGGTGGCGAACAGCACAACGTCACAATCAATAACAACTCAGCCGTTGTTTACATTCACGGTAGTGATCGTCTACATAACACAACACTAACACTAGGTACTCTAGACATTAGTGATGCTGAAATCACATCTACAAATGCCACCTCTAACGCCATCACTACGGCAGTTGGCACAACTCTAAAGATTTCAACTGCTCACATCAAGTACGGCGCTGGCTTAGCTCGTATCTCTATTGCTGGTAGTTACACTCTAGAGAGTGTAGTATTTGACCAAGCTAACTCAACATTCACTGGTGCTACCTTACTACGTGAGGCAGCAATAAGCGATACAATCAGTCTACTAGGCAACCTAACAGTTGCTGGCAGTACTAACCTAGGTGCTGTTGCTAATGTACACATTGACGGCGGTACGACAGGTCAGTATCTACAAACAGACGGTAGTGGCACTCTATCATGGGTAACTATCGTTCAGAGTGAGCCAACAAAGTATGACTACGAGTGGCACGTTGACCCAGTTGATGGTATCGACGCTCAAACAGGCTCATCACAAAAGCCAAAGCAAACTATTGCCGCTACTCTAACAGCACTAAGTCTAGTTGCTGGTACACACATTGTTTATCTACACCCTGGTGTTTACACTGAAGCAGTCAGCGTACTAAATGCTAGTATTGACTTCGTTGGTGTAACAAACAACGGCTTGACAGTTGACTTACAAGGCGATTGGACACTAAACTCAACTACAGGCGTTCGTGCTCGTGGCGTCAAGTTCAGTGGTCAACTAGATTTCAACAGTACAGGTACATACTACTTCTATGACAGTATTATTGATGGTCAAGTAAACACCAACGCTACATCAACAGTTTACATGATTGATACAATCATATCATCTACAAACTTCAACGTAACATCTGCTACTAAGTTGTACATCACTGGCGGTTCAATCGCTCAGATGGACATCAACGCTAACGCCGCACGTGTTACAATCTATGATGTACCAAGCGTCAAGAATGTTACAAACACAGACGGTGTCTTAGTAATTCGTGACTCTGTAATTCACACTACATCAGCTGGTCAACCTGCCCTAACATCAGGTGCCGCTGGTGAACTAGTCTTACTAAACACATCAGTTTACGGTACTACTACCGCTACACAAGGCTTCATCAACGTTGCTGGTACATACACTATCAACAACACAACATACGATGTATCTCTAAGTAGTATTGCTGGTACAATGAGTACCATCGAATCAATCAGTACTGATATTCGTGCTCTAGGTGACGTAAACGTTGAGGGCAATCTAGCAATCACTTCACTAGCATCACTAACAGTTGGTGGCGCTGTAAACAATCGCTACATTCGTGCTAACGCTACAGGCGGCTTAGAGTGGGCAACAGTTACAGTAACAGGTATCGCTAACGGTACTTCTAGCGTAAATGTAATGAACAACGCTAACGTTGAAGTTAGTATCGCTGGTACAGCTAACGTTCTATCTATCACCTCTACTGAAGTCACAACTTCACTAGATATTACTACAAGTGGCGATCTAAACGGCGGCGCTCTAACAGTTACTGGTACATCAGACCTAGGCGCTGTTGGTAACGTCACTATCACTGGTGGTACATCAGGTCAGTTCTTACATACTGATGGTTCTGGTGGTCTAACATGGCAAACTGCTAACGTAGCGTTTATCTCTAACGGTACAGCTAACGTTCGTACATTCAACAACGGCAACGTAACAGTTTCTGCTGGCTCAACTGCTAACGTTCTAGTCGTAACAGACACTGGCGCTAACGTAGCTGGTACAGGTAACATCACAGGCAATCTAGGTGTAGGCGGCAACGTATCAGTCGGCGGCAATCTAGCAATCGCTGGTACTACTAGCTTCGTCGGCAACGTTACAATGGCTAACTTGTCAGTCACAGCTAACCTAGACTTGACAGGCCCAGCAAACATTCGCATCACAGGCGGTACAAACGGTGACGTTCTACGTACTGACGGCTTAGGTCACCTATCTTGGGGTCCAGCGATGGCCGCAGGTACGAACACACAGCTACAGTACAACGACAACGGTCAGTTCGGCGCTAACGCATCATTCACATACGATAACGCTACTAAGACATTAGTAATGAATGAGACAACCATCAACAGTACTGGTATCTCTCATGCTAACGCTCTAACAATTCGCTCAACACTAGCGGCTGCCCCTCTAGATATCAGAACAGCTAACGGTGCTATCGCAACAAGCAACGTTGGTGGTACTATCACAATTCAGTCTGGTTCAGGTGACACCGGCGGTATTGCTGGTAACATCGCTATTCGAGCTGGTGAAGGTAAGAACGGCGTAGACGGTGGCGATATCTTGATTAGTGCTGGTCAGAGTGACACAGGTCAAGCTGGTAACCTAACACTAGCGGCTGGTGTAACAACTGCTGGTGGCACATACGGCTCAATCAACTTCAGTGGCAAAGCTAACCTAGGCTTGCTAAGCAACCTAACAATCTTGGGTGGTGCTCAGAACCAGCTATTGACTACTGACGGCGCCGGCGGCCTAACATGGACTTCAGGTTCAAGTATCACTGTTACTGAAATCAAGAACGGTACATCTAAGGCACATCTACCTACAAACAACGGTAACTTACTAGTTGATGTAAACGGTGTTGCTAACGTAATGACTGTTTCTTCAACACAAGTAACAATCGGTAACGCCGCACCACTAAGTGGCTTGACTAACTCACTACTAACAGTTACTGGCAACAATAACTCACAAGTCAAGGCAACAGTACACAACAAGTCAAACACAACAGCCGCAAGTTCAGACTTCGTTGCTTACAGCTTCAACGCTACTGATACAACTGGTTACGTTAACCTAGGTATCACAAGTAACGCTTTCATTGAGTCTACAAGAACAGTAACTTCACTAAACGAAGGCTACTTGTTCATGAGTGCTCCTACTGGCAGTGCTACAAGTGGTAACTTGGTAATCGCTACTGACAAGACTGGTGCTACAAACGCTATTGAATTCTTCACTGGCGGTCTAGACCAAGTCAAAGACAATACAAAGCGTAAGTTGCTAATCAACAACGCTGGTGTTTCTTCTAACGCTAACGTGTCATTTACTGGTGCTAACGTAAGTCTAGGTGCTATCGGCAACCTAAACATCGCTGGCGCGACGGTAGCAGGCGCTTTCTTGAGAGCTAAAGATACCGCAGGCGCGGTTGAGTGGAGCTTAGAGATTGACGGCGGCTCAGCTTAATAGCTACAACAACAGCCGCTTTAGAAGCGGCTGTTTTTAATGACAATAAATAAAGAGTAAACAGCAAAGAATCCAAAATGCCAGTAAAACATACAATCAAACTAAGACGAGACACCGGCGCTAACTGGGAAGCAAAAAACCCAGTGCTATCTGCCGGCGAAGTCGCCCTTGATAGCACTAAGAACGCTTACAAAGTTGGCGACGGTACAAAAACTTGGACACAATTAAGCTATCTAATGCCGGGCAACTTGACTGCTATTAGAAACGGTACAAGTTCAGTCACATTTGATACAGTAAACGGCAACGTAGAGATTGGTGTCAACGGCAACGCCACGCTTGTTGAGTTCAGAAAAGACAACTCATTTATCAACAACGAGTTAGAAGTAGATGGTGACTATCTAACCGGTACGATGACAATGACCACCGATGCTAACGGTGATCCTATCCCTGGTACTATTACTACCTGGGGTAATATGCTTATTACTCACGACTTGTTTGTACTGGGTGCTGTTACTTCTTCTGTTGACCAGCCTACATTCAACGTGCCTGAGAACATTGCTAACTTAGGTTTTAACAACATCACTGATATCGTTGATATCGGTGTTATCGCTAACGCTAACAACGGCACTGCTAACTTCAACACTGGCTTCTATCGTGATGCTAGTGATGCTGGCACATTCAAGTTCTTCAACAATCTTACAGAATATCCTAACGGCAAACCAGTTGCTTCTGGTAGTCTCACACTAGCAGACATTGAAGTAGGCGGCGTCGATGCTACTCTTCTATTGACAGGCTCTAACGCTAGTGCTAACAACATCTTTGCTACAGGCGTATTCGAGGGTGATGCTTCTAACATTACTCAGGCAACACCATCTAACGGCGTTGCTGGCGGTTCATCAAACATCTTTATCAACAACAACTCAAACATCAATCTATCTATGGGTGGTGTTGCTAACGTTGGTGTTGTTACTAAGACTGGTCTAACAACAAGCCTTAACGTATCAGTTTCAGGCAACAGTAATCTAAACTCAGCCTCTAATCTAACAATCACCGGCGGTACGGCTGGTCAGTTTGCTAAAACAGACGGCAACGGTAACGTCACCTGGTCAGCGTTTGTAACTGACAGAATCGCTAACGGCACATCAAACGTCTTAGCAAACACTCAACACGGTGTTATTCACGCTTCAGTCAATGGTCACGTTGATGCCGCTACATTCAGTGGCACAGGTCTAGGTAGTGATCTACCAGTAACAATCACCGGGAATATCACAGCCGCGAACATTGTTGCTACAGGCTCTATCACTGGTACCTTAGACGCGGATTCAAACGCTCAACCTAATGTAACATCACTAGGTACACTAACATCACTAACAGTTGATGGTGACCCATCAGCTAACGGCTCTTATGCTAACGTAGTCTTAGGCTCAGTCAACGGCAATCTAAACTTAGGTCCAGCTGGCAACATTACAATCACTGGTGGCACAAGTGGCTACTCAATTCAAACAGACGGTGCTGGTAACGTAACATTCTGGGAAAATGCTAACTTTGTCGGCGCACCGTGGGCTACTACCAACTCATATGGTGTCGGTCAAGTTATCAAGTACAAAGGCTCGCTTTACATTGCCAACGACGACATTCCTGCTAACTACGGTTTCAGATTGGGCGCATCAGGCAAGACATGGAAGCCACTAGGCGGTCTAACCTACACTCATACATCAACACTAACAAACGCTATCAATGATGGCGCACTTGACCCAGCCGCTATTGACATTAGTGCCGCCGTCAACGTGCCACAGACAACGCCAAACATCTATTACACGCTAATGGCACCTACAAGTCCAGCACCACGTATTCTAACAATCAACAATACTGGTACTGAGGCATTCTACATCAACGGCGACTATCGCTTAGCGCCTAACTACTCTGTAGTAGCAGTGTGGACAGGTACTGCATGGCAGTTTGCGGCTGTAAACCCAGGCATCTCTAACTGGTACTTCAATGAAGCGGCTACAGGCCTGTCATATTCAGGCAAAGGCGGCACATTCTATGCTGTTGACACAACACTAACATCAATTGGTAACGCTGTTGCTCCACAGAACGTAGAGGGATTTATCTCCGGCGTACTAAGCGGCACAGGTTCATTCCAAGCATACGGCGGCGGTAACATCAAGTTGACTAACTTGAACACATACACAGGTTCAACAAACGTTAAGTACTCAACTCGTATGACATACTTAGACAACGGCGGTCTAGGTACTGCCGTAGCAAACACAACACAAACATACGCTAGTACTGGTACAATATCAACAGTAGGCAACACAGTTACAAGAACATTCAGTACAGACAGTATGATGGTCTTCCCTGTTACAAGTGTACCTACAACTTATGCGGCTAACTTGTTCGTAGTAGCAGGTGGCGGCGGTGGTGGCGCTGGCTCACTAGCAATCAACGATCTAGCAGTCAACGGCAAAGGTGGCGGTGGTGGCGCTGGTGGCGAGGTCATCTCAGCATCAGTAATCGTAACACCAGGTACAGTACTTGAGTTCACAATCGGTCAAGGCGGTAGTGGTGGTGTAACAGACAGTGAAAGCGGCGATCAAGGCGGCGCAACTACGGTTACAGTTATCGAAGGCTCAATGACTTATGCTAACGCTACACCAATCACATCGCTAGTAGCACGTGGTGGTCGTGGCGGCGGTGGCGGTCAGTCATTCACACAGCAAAACAGAGGCGGCGTGGGCTGGGATGTAGCATCAGGCGGTAGTTCAACAGATACAATCTACGGTGCTAATGACCGTACAGCGGCAGGTATAGGCATTACATCAACTATCTCAAACACACAGTTCGCAGTTGGCGGCGGTAGTGGTGGTAGTGCTAACCAAACAGGTACAACAGTAGCTAACGGCGCTAGTGGTGGTAACGGTAGCACAAACAGAAGTACAGACGCTACATCAGGTGCGTCGGCATCCTCTGGCACTGGTTCAGGTGGCGGTGGTGGTGCTGGGCAAAGTCATGGTCGTGCTGGTTCACCAGGCGGCAACGGCGGCAGTGGTCAAGTACAGATTCAATTCCAAACAAAACAAGGTGGTTCTCTAGCAACTGGTGGTGTATCAACATCAGCGGGCACTACAACAATTCACACATTCAGTGGCGATGGCTTATTCACTATCCCTCTAACATCAACAATCTCTAACGTTCGCTATCTAATGGTAGGCGGTGGCGGTGGTGGTGCGGGTGTAGAGGACTCATCAACTACTGGTAGTGGTTGGGGCGGCGGTGAAGGCGGTGAAGTCAAGACAGGCTACATCACAGTGACACCGGGTCAGACACTAAACATCACAGTAGGTGCTGGCGGCGGCTACACAAAAGTAGGCACAGCACTACGTGGTCAGAAAGGCGGCAATACAGTTATCTCTGGTCAAGGCTTCACGACACTAACAGCAGTCGGTGGTAACGGAGCATCTGCTAAGCCAGGCGGCACAGGCGGCCCAGGTGCTGACGGTGGTGCAGGTCTAACAGGCAACGGCGGTAACGGCGGCACTGGTACATCAAATGATATCACCGGACTCACAGTATTCTATGGCGGCGGTGGCGGCGGTGGTCGAGGCACTTCAGGCACAACTGCTGGCTCAGGTGGCAACGGTGGTGGTGGTAGTGGCGGCGGTATCAGTCAAGTAGGCGCAAACGGTCTAACTGGCGGCGGTGGTGGCGGTGCTGGCGCATCAAACGGCGTAGCAGGTGCTTTCCCTGGCGGCAGTGGTGGTAAGGGCTTAGTTGTATTCTCATACACAACTCCTATCAACGCTTATGACGTAACAACAAACTCACCATATTCTATTGAGGGTGTATTTGAGCACGATGCCTACAACAATCAAATCTTTACAAACACACTACAGGGCAATGGCTCATACGAGAAGAAGCGTTACACAGTTGATACATTCACAAACTTTGTAAACTTGGCTGGCAACGTCAAGGTTCAACAAGGTATTCTACGTATTGGTAACGGCTCATCTGCTTCAATGAACATGGGCAGTAACATCCAGACTTCTGATAACACAGAAACAATCTTCTACTCACCAGCTACAGTAGCGGGTCGTTACAATGTGTATCGTCCAATCTCTGGTGCCGGTAACGTGATTTTTGACTCACCGTCAAGTACTCAAGGTCAGTATTCAATGACTTCAACCTTGGCTGGCGTAACTGGCAACTTGATTATCAGACCACTCGCCGCACTGACCGGCTCAACAGCAGTCAACTTCCCAGCAAACATCACTGTTGATAACGGCGGCGCCCTACACGCTAACTCAAGCGTATCTGTATGGAGTGGTAACGCCACGATAAGTGGCAACGGCCAAGCCTTCTACGGCGTAACTGGAGCTATCGGCATAGAGTCAGGCTCTACTCTCAGTGCTAATATCAAGATGCTTGCTGATAGTAAGATATACATCTACGCCAACGCCGGTTCAAACACCGCATCTACAACAACAATATCATCAGCAATCACTGGTGATAAGATAATGTATCTACAGACGGCAACAATGAACCCAGTGTCACTAACTGGTAGCATTGACTCTACACAGCCACTAACACTGGTCTCAGGTAACTACACCTTTGCTACAACATTCAACACAAACCCATCTATGGGCGTTGATATTCGTTCAGGTACTAACGTAATACTAACTGAAGATGTAACATGGGGTAATCTAAACTCAGAGACTAACACCACAATCACTGCTCCTTCAGCGACAACAGTAATCACACTAGGTTACAACCATCGCTCAGCGACAATGAGAAGTAACATCAAACTTGGCTCTATCAACAAGGTAGGTACAGGTACTCAAGCTATTGACGTTGACATACTACCTACGACTCTAGCTAACGTTACAGGCAACACAACAGTAACAGCAGGTATCTTAGACGTTGGTGGCAACACTAACGGTGGTTATCTACCGTTCGGTAACATCAACGTTGCGGCTAACTCAGTGCTACGACTAAGCCGCACTGACTTGATTTCTAAAGGAAACACAGCAGTAAATGCTTTCCAACAAGGTATCCCACTCAATCAGAACATAATCGGCACTGGTAACATTGAGCTATACGGTAACATTCAGCAAAGTGAATGTACAGGCTACTATCCTGGTCTATACTACCCAGCACAAGAGAATCACACAATGCCAGACAACACTGGCTTCACTGGCAATCTACTAATCAACGCTGGTTCTAAGTGGTCGGTATTCTCTGACGTAGACAGATTCTCTAACGTAATCGTCGGCTCTAACGGCGCTCTACACTTGAAGGCATACTATAACGAGAGTGTATTCCGTACTAGTGGTACATTCACTGTTCCTACGGGCACAACATACACGGCACAATACGTAGTCATCGGTGGCGGTGGTGGCGGCGGTGGCGGCGTTTACTATAGTTCTGGTACTATCAACTACCGTGCCGGCGGCGGTGGCGGTGGCGGTGGCATCGCAAGCGGCAGAAATACAGCCCTAGCGCCAAACACATACACAATCACAGTGGGCGCTGGAGGCACAAGCGGCCCTAGTCGTACAGACGGCTCTGACTGGCCAACTCTAGGCGGTGTAGGCGGCACATCATCAGCGTTCGGTCTGACTGCTACTGGTGGTCAAGGTGGCAGAGCATCTACATATGCCGCTAACGGCTCTGTAGGTACACCAGGCGCATCAACAGGCGGTGTCGGTCAGTGGTCAGCAACTAACGGCACAATCAATCAGAACGCTGGTCAAGGTGCTCTAAGTACAGTGACGACTGCTAACACATACTGGCAGTCAACTCGCTGGGCAACAGCTGGCTCAGGCGGTCTATCTGGCATCTGGTCAGTAGTACAAAACTCAACAACAAGCTCAGCAAGTCCAGCTGGCGCACTAGGCGCTCGTGGTACTACAGCACCATCCGTACCGACCGAATGGGGCGGCGGTGGCGGCGGTGGCGGCGTCACTCGCAATGCTGACAATACAGCGTTCATCGTACATGACGGTGGCGTAGGCGCTAACGGCGCTGTTGGTATCTTGTGGTACAATAACGCTACAGAGTTTGTATACACGCCTAACGTCAGTATCACTGGCAACGGCACACAGGAAGGCGGCGTACAATATGGCGCTATCAACTGCACTGACGGTAACTGGAATCTAACAGGCAATATCACAGTCGCTACGACTGGCGGTGTAACTGACACTAAGATTTACGCTAACAAGCAGGTTCGCTTCACAGGTCAGAACATTACTGGCTCAGCAAACTTGAACATCGACGGTACAGCAGGTGGTTTAGTTGTTTTAGCAACTACTACTAACACAATGTCAGGCAACATCAAGTGCTATTACGGTCAGAACTTAGCGTTCAACACTAGTATTAGTACCGATTGCTCAGCAAACATCATTGTTCAGGCATGGTCAGGTCAGAGTTCTACTCTGCACATCGGCCAGACTGAGAGCAATATTGCCTTTACTACCTCTGGTAACTTGAACGTTCAAACAAACGGTCGTGTCAAGTTCTACAGTCAAGGAACTAACCAACTAAGCAGTATCAATGTAAATACTTTGACTGTTGGAACTTCTTGGACGGTTGATATCATGGGTAACTTGACACAAAATGGCACATATACCATCATTGGTAGTACTCAGACCTTACCGTCTACAGTGCCATCAGTAGGCACAGTGCCAACTGGTAAGACAGTAGTGTTTAGCTACGTGAACGGCACTGGCTTAGTAGCGACAGTAAGCTAATATTTTGTCTGAATATGTAGCGAAGACAGGCAATCGTAATGGTTGCCTGTTTTATTTGATAAATACATTATCAACCTTGGAAGCATAGAAAAAATGGCTCAAAAATTCACAATCAAGTTACGTAGAGACACAGGCGCTAACTGGGCGTCAGTAAACCCAGTACTAGCAAACGGCGAACCTGGCTATAACACAACAACAAACCAGATCAAAATGGGCGATGGTACATCTCAATGGTCAGCCTTACCTTATCTAAGTGCCGAATCTGGTAACATTATTCTAAACGGAACTTCAAACGTAGCGATTCCTGCTACTAACGGCAACGTTACAATGGGCGTCAATGGCACTGCTAACGTAGTTGTTGTGTCTGGAACTAAAACAGAAGTCAAGGGTAATATGCAGATTGCTGGCAACTCAGTAATCGACCAAGACTTGTATGTTGCTGGTGACCTATTCGTAGGCAACAACCTAACAACAATCAACCAAACAACTATTACAGTTCAAGCACCTATGATGTACTTGAACAACGATGCTACAGACGATACAGAAGACACTGGTATGGTCGGTATGTACAACGACGGTAGTACAAAGTACACTGGTATCGTTCGTGACGCTACAGACGGCGTATTCAAGTTCTTCTCTAACTTGGGCACAGCACCTACGACAACAGTTGACTTCGCTGATACAAATCTCAAGTACGCTAACATCAAAGCGGGTAACCTACTAATCGAAGGCGGCTTGACCCTATCAGGCAACATCACTGCTAACAACATCACAGCAAACTTCTTCCACGGTGACGGTAGTAACTTATCAAACGTACCAGCTGGCAACAGAATCGTCAATGGTACTTCAAACATTATTGCTGAAGTCAATGGCAACATCAACTTCTCTGCTAACGGCACAGCAAACGTTGTTCAAAT
>JACCED010052136.1_pt1 | contig 12249 bp, 9 predicted proteins | sample 7455021 | NCBI WGS metagenome assembly JACCED01 (sample SAMN15323456, study PRJNA562643) | freshwater metagenome | isolation source: river surface water | place: USA:Blue River Watershed | collected 2017-08-19
GGCAAGCGGTAGGTCGGCAGATCTTTCAGGGCGTTGATGTTGCGGAATTCAGGCCGCTTTTTGGCAAGTTCTGTCATGAGGAGGTCTTTCTGGGGTGCACCTGCGGGGTCGAGGACATACCTGGGGAGGGCAGGTGGCGCGGAAAATTCTATTGCAACCGAACAACCTGACGCGAGGGTTTCACTGATTCCCCTAGTTCAAGCTGTTGCGGTAGTGACGCGTGTCGGTTCTGTACAGGCCGCGACGCCACTCCATCGGGGTGTCATGATAGGTGTAAGCCACCCGCTCAACGCTCAACAAAGGGGTCGCGCAGGTGACCCCGAGCCAGCGGGCCTGCTCGTCATCGGGTTGGACCGCGCGAATTTGCTCGTCAGCGCGCACCATTCGCACACCAAATTCGGTTTCAAACAGGGCGTACATGGCGCCCCGGTGGGCCCGCAGGCGCTCGGCCGTGAGGCCTTTGAATGGGCCGCCGGGCAGCCACAGGTCCTCCAGAATGGTGGGCACGCCCGAAAAACTCAGCACCCGGCGCACATGCAGCACGGGTTCACCGCCTCGCAAGCGAAGCGCGCGTGAAACATCGGCGCCTGCGCGCACGCGCTTGCAGTCGATGATGGTGCGCTGTGCCGGCTCTTGCCCTGGGGTGTCCCGCCCATCTGGCACCAGCTTGAGAAAACGGTACTGCACCTGCTCCTCGGCATGGGTGGTCACAAAGGTGCCCTTGCCCTGGCGCCGGGTCACCAGGTTTTCGGTGGCCAGCTCGTCAATGGCCTTGCGCACCGTGCCCTGGCTGACCCGGTAGCGGGCGGCCAGCTCCATTTCGCTGGGGATGGCCTCACCCGGTTTCCACTCGCCGGATTGCAGGCTTTGCAGCATCAGGCCCTTGATTTGCTGGTACAGCGGGCTGAAGGCGGGCACGGCCGCGAGCGGTGCCAGATCGGTGCTGGCAGCAGGTTCGGGGAGATAGGCGGGGTGGGTGGGCATGCGCAAGGTCAAACGGTCAGCGGCTGTCGCGTGTTGCGTCAGGCCGGTGTCAAGGCGCGATCATATCTTCTATAAGACATAAGACAGGTCGCGTCAGGGTTTTCGAGGGTAAACTTCGGCGTCTGACAGTCGTCCCTTTCACCATCCACTGGAGTTTTTTCCCATGAGCAAGAAGCCTGTTCGCGTCGCCGTCACCGGTGCCGCCGGTCAAATCGGTTACGCCCTGCTGTTTCGCATTGCCTCCGGCGAAATGCTGGGCAAGGACCAGCCCGTCATCCTGCAATTGCTCGAAATTCCCGACGAAAAGGCCCAAAAAGCGCTCAAGGGCGTCATGATGGAGCTCGAGGATTGCGCCTTCCCGCTGTTGGTGGGCATGGAGGCCCACTCGGACCCGATGAACGCCTTCAAGGACACCGACTACGCTCTGCTGGTGGGCTCTCGTCCCCGCGGCCCCGGCATGGAGCGTGCCGAGCTGCTGGCGATCAATGGCGCCATCTTCACGGCCCAGGGCAAGGCCCTGAACGCGGTGGCCTCGCGCAACGTGAAAGTGCTGGTGGTTGGCAACCCGGCCAACACCAACGCCTACATCGCCATGAAGTCGGCCCCGAACCTGCCGGCCAAGAACTTCACCGCCATGCTGCGCCTGGACCACAACCGTGCTGCGTCGCAAATCGCTGCCAAGACCGGCAAGGCCGTGGCTGATATCGAAAAACTGTGCGTGTGGGGCAACCACTCGCCCACCATGTACGCCGACTACCGTTTTGCCACCATCAAAGGCGAATCCGTCAAGGCCATGATCAATGACCAGGAGTGGAACGCCAACGTGTTCCTGCCCACCGTGGGCAAGCGTGGCGCGGCCATCATCGAAGCGCGTGGCCTCTCCTCCGCTGCCTCGGCGGCCAATGCGGCCATCGACCACATGCGGGACTGGGCGCTGGGCACCCAGGGCCACTGGGTCACCATGGGTATTCCGTCCCAAGGCTGGTACGGCATCCCCAAGGACGTGATGTTTGGCTTCCCCGTCACCTGCGAGGGCGGTGAGTACAAGGTGGTCGAAGGCCTGACGATCGACGAGTTCAGCCAGGCTTGCATCAACAAGACCCTGAAGGAACTGCAGGAAGAGCAGGCGGGCGTCGCTCACTTGGTCTGACAGGGCCACGGCATGACCCATCCACGCGAGGTCCTGCTGGGGGCGCAGGCCGGGGCAGTCAGCCTTCCGGTCTGTGACCACTACAGCGGCGTCGAGGTCCGCATGCGCAAAAGCCTGCAATTGCAGGCCGAGATGCTGCAGGAATTCGGTACTTGCGTGGTGGATGTCACCCTGGATTGCGAGGACGGTGCGCCCGTGGGCGGCGAAGTCGAGCACGCGGCGCTGGTGACCGAGCTGGCCCTGCAGGCTGATCCGTCAGCCCGCGTCGCGGTGCGGGTGCACCCGGTGGATCATCCGAGCTTTGAGGCTGATGTGTCGAGCATCGTGGGCCGGGCCGGTGCGCGTCTGCGGCATGTGATGGTGCCCAAAGTCGAGTCACCGGCCGATGTGGCGGTGGCGGCCGCGGCGCTGGACCGTGCGGGCCATCCCGACTTGCCCTTGCATGTGTTGGTGGAGTCACCCGCTGCGGTGCACCGAGCGTTTGACATTGCAGCGCACCCGCGGGTGCAGTCCATCAGCTTTGGTTTGATGGACTTTGTCTCGGCGCATGCCGGTGCCATCCCGGCCAGTGGCATGGGGGTGGCGGGGCAGTTCACCCATCCGCTGGTGGTACGCGCCAAGCTCGACATTGCCAGTGCCTGCCATGCGCACGGCAAGGTGCCCTCGCATTGTGTGGTCACCGAATTCAGCGATACCCAGGCCATGCGCGGTGCCGCCGAGCGTGCCGCGCGTGAGTTGGGCTACACGCGCATGTGGAGCATCCACCCGGCGCAAATCCGTCCCATCCTGGACGCCATGGCGCCCGATGCCCAGGCCATCGAGCAGGCGAGTGCTATCCTGCTGGCTGCGATCGATGCTCAGTGGGCGCCGATCAGCCACCAGGGCCAGTTGCACGACCGCGCCAGCTACCGTTTTTTCTGGCAAGTGTTGCAGCGAGCCTTTAACACCGGGCGTGTGTTACCGACCGAAGTCCGGGCGTTTTTTCAGACATCCTAGGAGCCGATGATGATGCGCAGGACAGGTCGTGTGGTGGTGTGCAGTCTGCTGTGTCTGACAGGATGGGCAGGCGCCCAGACGGGCTCCCAGGGAGGTGGCGCTTCAGCCGACACGTTCCGCCCCCGCGCCAGCAGCAACGTCAAACCGGCGAACGCGGCGGCTTCCAAGCCCCGACGCGAGGCAGCCCGCAAGCCAGCCGCCCTGGCCGCAGGGGCAGCCACTGCCGCGGCGCTGGCCACTGCCCCTGAGGTCATGCCAGGGCTGGAGCCCGAGTTGATGGCCTTGGCCGATCAGGTGCATCTGGGCCAGATGGCGTGTGAACTGGGACAGTCGGTGGTTATCACCACGGACGACAAATCCCCCGGTCGTTTTTTCCTGCACCACAAGCAGCAGACGTATCACCTGGCGCCCGTGATGTCCAAAACGGGCGCGCTGCGACTGGAAGACTCGCGCAAGGGCGCGGTCTGGATCCAGTTGTCCAACAAATCGATGTTGATGAACAGCCAACTCGGTCAGCGTCTGGCCGATGAATGTCAAAGCCCGGCCCAGGCGGCCGTGGCTCAGGCCATGAAGCTGGCGCCACCGGTCCATCTGCTTGAAGGCGGACGTGACCTGGCCCGCCAATAATTTTTTTCGCCATTTACAGGAGAGAGACCCATGTTGAAAGCCTACCGTGACCACGTGGCCGAGCGCGCAGCCCTCGGCATCCCGCCGCTGCCGTTGACGGCCCAGCAGGTGGCCGACGTCATCGAACTGATCAAGAACCCACCCAAGGGCGAGGAGGCCTTTCTGGTCGACCTCATCACCCACCGCGTGCCCCCGGGCGTGGACGATGCGGCCAAGGTCAAAGCCTCCTTCCTGTCGGCTGTGGCCCATGGCGATCTGTCCGTGGCGCTCCTCAGCAAAGCCAAAGCCACCGAACTGCTCGGCACCATGGTGGGTGGCTACAACGTCAAGCCGCTGATCGACCTGCTGGGTGACAAGGACGTCGCCGGCGTGGCCGCTGAGGGTTTGAAGAAAACCCTGCTGATGTTTGACGCCTTCCACGATGTGGCCGACAAGGCCAAGGCGGGCAACGCCAAGGCCCAGGAAGTGATTCAGAGCTGGGCTGATGCCGAGTGGTTCACCAGCCGCCCCGAAGTGCCCAAGAGCATCACCGTGACCGTGTTCAAGGTGCCCGGTGAAACCAACACCGACGACCTCTCGCCCGCGCCTGACGCCTGGAGCCGCCCGGACATCCCGATGCACTACCTGGCCATGCTCAAGAACACCCGACCTGATGCAGCTTTCAAGCCCGAGGAAGACGGCAAGCGTGGCCCGATGCAGTTCATCGACGACCTGAAGAAAAAGGGCCACCTGGTCGCCTACGTTGGCGACGTGGTCGGCACCGGCTCTTCACGCAAGTCCGCGACCAACAGCGTGATCTGGGCCACGGGCCAGGACATCCCCTTCGTGCCCAACAAGCGCTTTGGAGGCGTGACCCTGGGCGGCAAGATTGCGCCCATCTTCTACAACACCCAGGAGGACTCCGGCTCGCTGCCGATCGAAGTGGACGTGTCCAAACTCGAGATGGGTGATGTGATCGAGGTGCTGCCCTACGACGGCAAGATCACCAAGGGCGGGACCACCGTGGCCGAGTTCCAGCTCAAGAGCGAGGTGCTGTTTGACGAGGTGCGTGCCGGCGGCCGTATCAACCTGATCATCGGCCGTAGCCTGACGGGCAAGGCGCGTGAGTTCCTGGGCTTGCCTGCTTCCACCTTGTTCCGCCTGCCCAAGGCCCCGAAGGACACGGGCAAGGGCTTCACCCTGGCGCAGAAGATGGTCGGCCGTGCCTGCGGCATGCCCGAAGGCCAGGGCATTCGCCCCGGTACCTATTGCGAACCCAAGATGACCACTGTCGGCAGCCAGGACACCACCGGTCCGATGACCCGCGACGAGCTCAAAGACCTGGCCTGCCTGGGCTTCAGTGCCGACATGGTGATGCAGTCGTTCTGCCACACGGCAGCCTATCCCAAGGCGGTGGACGTGAAGATGCACCACGAACTGCCCGCCTTCATCAGCAACCGCGGCGGCGTGGCCTTGCGTCCGGGCGATGGCGTGATCCACAGCTGGCTCAACCGCCTGCTGCTGCCCGATACCGTCGGCACGGGTGGGGACTCGCACACCCGCTTCCCGATTGGCATTTCCTTCCCCGCGGGCTCCGGCCTGGTGGCCTTTGGTGCCGCCACGGGCGTGATGCCGCTGGACATGCCCGAATCGGTGCTGGTGCGCTTCAAGGGGCAGATGCAGCCCGGCGTCACCCTGCGTGACCTGGTGCATGCCATCCCGCTCTATGCCATCAAGGCTGGCTTGCTCACGGTGGAGAAGAAGGGCAAGAAGAACGTGTTCTCCGGCCGCATTCTGGAAATCGAAGGGCTGCCGGACCTGAAGGTCGAGCAGGCGTTCGAACTGTCCGACGCGTCTGCCGAGCGCTCCGCGGCTGGCTGCACCATCAAGCTCAACCAGGCGCCGGTGGCCGAGTACCTCAAGTCCAACGTTGTGCTGATGAAGAACATGATCGCCAACGGCTACCAGGACAAGCGCACGCTGGAGCGCCGCATCAAGGCGGTCGAGGCCTGGTTGGCCAAGCCCAACCTGCTCGAGGCTGACAAGGATGCCGAATACGCGGCCGTGATCGAGATCGACCTGGCCGAGATCAAGGAGCCCATCGTCTGCTGCCCGAACGACCCGGATGATGCCAAGTTCATGAGCGACGTGGCCGGCACCAAGATCGACGAAGCCTTTATCGGTTCGTGCATGACCAACATCGGTCACTTCCGTGCCGCCTCCAAGGTGCTGGGGGGCGCTCGTGACATCCCGGTCAAGCTGTGGGTGGCCCCGCCAACCAAGATGGACGAGAGCGAGTTGATCAAGGAAGGTCACTACTCGACGTTCGGCGCGGCCGGTGCCCGCACCGAAATGCCCGGCTGCTCGCTGTGCATGGGCAACCAGGCGCAGGTGCGTGAAGGCGCCACCGTGGTGTCCACCTCCACCCGCAATTTCCCCAACCGTCTGGGCAAGAACACCAATGTCTTCCTGGTCTCGGCGGAATTGGCGGCGGTGTGTTCCAAGCTGGGCAGAATTCCCACGGTGGCGGAGTACCGCGAAGCCGTGGGCGTTCTCAACCAGGATGCCGCCAGTGTCTACAAGTACATGAACTTCGACCAGATCGAGGAGTACGCGGAGACGGCCAAGGGCGTGACGGTTTAAACGCAGCCCAGGATCGGTGTTCCGTGAAGGGACGCCGACAGATGAACGGCCCGGCAGCGATGCCGGGTCTTTTTTTTGGAATGAGTCACTTTCTAGGACTGCCATGAACGACAGCGACCTGCCTGCACTGACGCCGACCCGCCCTGGGCTGTACCGCCATTACAAGGGCGGCCTGTATGAGGTGATCGACACCGCGAGGCACAGCGAAACGCTCGAGCCCATGACGGTGTACCGCGCGTTGTATGGTGAACGGGGGTTGTGGGTGCGGCCGGCTGCGATGTTTGCCCAGACCGTGGAGATCGAGGGCGTGCAACGCCCCCGTTTCGAGTGGGTGCGGCCGGCGTGAGTGCCCGCCTGCCCATCGCCCGTTGAGAGCGTTTACATCAGCAGGTGTTCGCCCGCGTTGTCCCCGCCCAGGATGACATAGTTCACCTTGCGGATGTCCATGAGCTTGGTGCCGCCAGCGTAAGAGATGGAGCTCTGCACGTCTTCCTGCATCTCGCGCAGGGTGTCGGCCAAGGTGCCCTTGATGGGTTCCAGGATGCGTTTGCCTTCCACGTGCTTGTACTCACCCTTGTTGAAGTCCGAGGCCGAGCCGTAGTATTCCTTGAACATCTCGCCGTCGACTTCCACCGTCTTGCCAGGCGATTCCTCATGACCGGCAAACAGCGAGCCGATCATCACCATCGTGGCACCAAAGCGCACGCTCTTGGCGATGTCACCGTGGCTTCGGATGCCACCGTCGGCGATGATGGGCTTGGTGGCCACGCGGGCGCACCACTTGAGCGCCGACAGCTGCCAGCCGCCGGTACCAAAACCGGTTTTCAGCTTGGTGATGCAGACCTTGCCCGGGCCCACGCCCACCTTGGTGGCGTCCGCGCCCCAGTTTTCCAGGTCGATCACGGCTTCCGGGGTGGCCACGTTGCCGGCAATCACAAAGGCGGCAGGCATTTTTTCCTTGATGTAGCCGATCATCTGACGCACGCTGTCGGCGTGGCCGTGGGCGATGTCAATGGTGATGTAGTCAGGCGTGAGGCCGGCGGCAATCAACTGGTCCACCGTGGCGTAGTCAGGTTGCTTTACGCCCAGGGAGATGGAGGCATAAACGCCCTTGCGCTTCATCTCGCGCACAAAGGCCACGTTGTCCAGGTCGAAACGGTGCATGACATAGAAGTAGCCATGCCGGGCCAGGTATTCGCAGATCGACTCGTTGACCACCGTCTTCATGTTGGCTGGCACCACGGGCAGGCGGAAGGTGTGGGCCCCCAGGGTGACGCTGGTGTCGCACTCCGAGCGGCTTTCCACGCGGCACTTGCGGGGCAACAGCAGGATGTTGTCGTAGTCGAAAATTTCCATGATGTCCAAGCTCCGAAAAAACACACGATGTTGTGGATGAGCGCTTGGCCTGGCCGGTTTTTTGGAAATAAAAAACCGGGCGCAAGAATCTTGGGCCCGGTGGCTGATTCTATCAGCGTAGGGCCAGCCGGTCACCGGTCCTGTGCCGGGCGGGGGCATGCCCCAGGCTGTACCCGCAACCCTACAATCGCGGGCATGACTTCCTGGCCTGCTCGCGACGACCCTTTTGCACCCCTGAGTAGGCCTGACACAGCTGGGGCTGCGGGTGAACGTCCTGCTTCAGCGGAGTCCCCCCTCTTGCGCGGGCTCAACCCCGAGCAAAGCGCGGCCGTTCTCCTGCCGCCCGAACACGCGCTCATCCTGGCCGGTGCCGGCTCGGGCAAGACCCGGGTGTTGACCACCCGCATCGCCTGGCTGCTGCAAACTGGGCAGATCAGCCCCGGCGGGCTGATGGCGGTGACCTTCACCAACAAGGCTGCGCGCGAAATGCTCACCCGCCTGTCGGCCTTGCTGCCAGTGAATGTGCGCGGCATGTGGATTGGCACCTTCCATGGCCTGTGCAACCGCCTGCTGCGCGCGCACTGGAAGTTGGCAAACTTGCCGCAAACCTTTCAGATTCTGGACACACAGGATCAGCTCTCGGCCATCAAGCGGCTGTGCAAGCAGCTCAATATCGACGAAGAGCGCTTTCCGCCCAAACAGACCCAGTGGTTCATCAACGACTGCAAGGAAGAGGGGCTGCGGCCCCACGCGGTCGAGGCGCGAGACGCCGACACGCGGCGCAAGGTGGACATTTACGAGCACTACGAAGCCCAGTGCCAGCGTGAGGGCGTGGTGGATTTCGCCGAGCTGATGCTGCGCTCGTATGAACTGCTGCGCGACAACGACCCGGTGCGTGAGCATTACCAGCGCCGCTTCCGTCATGTGTTGATCGACGAATTTCAAGACACCAACCGGCTGCAATACGCCTGGATCAAGCAGCTCTGCGGCGCGCATTCGTCGGTCTTTGCCGTCGGCGATGACGACCAGAGCATCTACGCGTTTCGTGGCGCGCGCGTGGGCAACATGGCCGACTTCGTGCGCGAATTCCAGGTGCGGCATCAGATCAAACTCGAGCAGAACTACCGCAGTTGCGGCGCCATTCTGGACACGGCCAATGAGCTCATCAGCCACAACCGCAACCGCCTGGGCAAGAACCTGCGCACCGACCAGGGTGCCGGCGAGCCGGTGCGCGTGGTCGAGTCCCCCAGCGATTTCGCCGAGGCGCAGTGGCTGGTCGAGGAGGTCAAGCAGCTGCTGCGCGAGGGGCGCGATGGCGACGGTCAGCAGGGCGTGGCGCAGCGCAGCGAAGTGGCCTTGCTCTACCGCAGCAACGCACAAAGCCGGGTGCTGGAAACGGCGCTGTTCAATGCCGGGCTGCCCTACCGGGTGTACGGGGGCTTGCGGTTTTTCGAGCGCGCTGAGATCAAGCATGCGTTGGCGTATTTGCGTCTGCTCGAGAACCCAAACGACGACACCAGTTTTTTGCGCGTGGTGAACTTCCCGCCACGCGGCATCGGCGCGCGCAGTATCGAGCAGTTGCAAGACGCGGCGCGTGCTGCAGCCACGTCCTTGCATGATGCGGTGCCGCAGGTGACGGGCAAGCCTGGCGTCACCCTCAGCGCGTTCGTCGCCAAGATCGATGCCTTGCGCGCCCAGACGCAAGGGCTGAACCTGCGCGAAATCATCGAACTGATGTTGGCTGACAGCGGCTTGATCGAGCACTTCCGCGCCGAGCGCGAGGGGGCCGACCGGGTGGAAAACCTGGAAGAATTGGTCAACGCCGCCGAGAGCTTTGTGATGCAGGAGGGTTTTGGACGCGATGCGGTGGCCAGGCCGCAAGACATGCCCGCCGTGGCTTCGGGTGGTCAGTCGGGTGATGAGTTGGCCACTGATGCGGCCACTGATGCGGCGACCGAACCGGCCCGCCTGCAATCCTTGATGACCAACCAGGACACCGGTGAGACGCTCTCGCCGCTGGTGGCGTTTCTGACCCATGCCGCGCTGGAGGCCGGTGACAACCAGGCGCAAGCGGGGCAGGATGCGATTCAACTCATGACAGTGCATGCGGCCAAAGGGCTGGAGTTTGACTGTGTGTTCATCACCGGCCTGGAAGAGGGCTTGTTTCCGCATGAAAACTCGCTCAGCAGTGCGGATGGTCTGGAAGAAGAGCGCCGTCTCATGTATGTGGCGGTCACGCGGGCGCGTCGCCGCCTCTACCTCAGCCACTCGCAGACCCGCATGCTGCATGGGCAGACCCGCTACAACATCCGCAGCCGCTTCTTTGACGAAATGCCCGAGCACACCCTCAAATGGCTCAGCCCCAAGGGGGGCTTGCCGGCGCAGCGCTGGGGGGCAGATGGCGGATTCGAGCGGCGCGGTGAGCGCGCGGGTGGCGGGTCGGACTGGTCTGGCAGCGCGTTCGGCTCATCAGCAGGCAGACATGGCAGCGCCGCCAGTGCACCGGTGCCCACGCGCGCACAGGCGGCAGCCGAGGGGCCCAATGCCTGGGTGCGCTCGGGCATGCAGGTGTTTCACACCAAGTTTGGTGAAGGCACGGTGTTGGCGTTGGAGGGCAGCGGCGAGGATGCTCGTGCGCAGGTGAATTTTCCGCGCCATGGGGTCAAGTGGCTGGCGTTGTCGGTGGCCAAACTCACCCCGGTGTGACAGGGGCGATCTGGGTAAGCCGCTGGCCCCCAGCGCAATATCGCTGCGTGCAGCGGGCCCGCCTCAGGCCAGGATGGGATCGTTCACGAAGCTGTCGCGAAACGTGAAGTAGCTGGAGGTGAAGAACATGGCGGCGGTCAGCAACATGAGGGGCAGCAGTAACACCGAGGCGATTTCGGCACTGTCGGCCAGGCTGGCCACCAGCAAGATACCCATGGACACGGCCCCCAAGAGTCCAAACCAGGTCAGCAGGTACATGCCCATGGCGCGCCAGTTGCCCAGGCAGGCCACCAGGCTGAAAAAAATGCTTTTGACCGCGGGTTGGTTGTGCCAGTGCACCAGGGCCGGCGCATGCCAGAACAAGGCTGACAGCGGCAAGTAGAGCAGGGTGGAGACCCACATGGCGGTCTGAAAACCGCTGTCCAGCACGGTCTCTTGGGTGAACGTGCCACCCACCAGGTACAGCCGTGCAAAGGTGCCGCCGTCAAAGAGACTGGACAGGCCCATGATGCCCAGAAAGCCGCCAGCGTACATCACGCCCAGAATCAGCATCTCGCGTTTGCGTTGCTGCCCCGCCCGCAGGGCGCTCACCAGCACCGTGGGCAGGGGGAATTTGCCCAGGCTGGCCTCACGAGCCGCCGCCATCAGGCCCAGGGTCGCAGCGGGCAACAACATCAGGGCCAGCACGCTACCCAGCATGGGCAGCAGGGCAGAGAGGGACATCACCGCCATGAACATGAAAAACAGCCCCGACATCGCAATGGGCTGGCGCCAGAATGTCTGAATGCCTTGACGCACCCACAGCACGCCGGTCTTGGCAGGGACGATGTTGAGTTTCATGGTGTGTGGTGTGTCAGTCTCACAGCGCCCAGGGCGCCTGGACGCGCTGGCGCAGCACGCGCTCGAAGTGTGACGGGTCGTGCGCCTTGAGCAAGTTCGCTTCGCGCGGCAGATGATAGTCCCACAGGCGCGAAATCCAAAAGCGCAAGGCCCCGGCACGCAGCAGGGGATTGAGCAGTTGCCGCTCGGCGTACTCCAGCGCACGAACCGATTGGTAGGCGTCCAGGAAAGCCCGCATGCGCTCGGGAACGAACACGCCGCTGTCCAGGTCGATACACCAGTCGTTCAGACACACGGCCAGATCGAACAGCCAGGTGTCCACGCCGGCGAAGTAAAAATCGAAAAAGCCAGTGAGCTGCTCGCCCTCGAACATCACGTTGTCGCGAAACAGGTCGGCATGGATGGGGCCGCGGGGCAGGGCTGCGTAAAGACTGTCCGAGGCCACATGCTGTTGCATGGCCAGTTCGCTTTGCAGCAGGCTGGCTTGCTCGGCGTTCAGGTAGGGCAGCACCACCGGCGTGGTCTCGCTCCACCAGGGCAGGCCGCGCAGGTTGGGTTGCTCGCGCTCGAACCCGCGTCCCGCCAGGTGCATGCGGGCCAGTGTGGCGCCCACCGTGTGGCAGTGCGCAGGGCCTGGCGACAGCTCGCTGCCGCCGCGCAGCCGGTTCACCACCGAAGCGGGTTTGCCCTGCAGGGTCAGCACGATATCGCCCTGGCGGTTGGCCACTGGATCGGGCACTGGAATACCTTGGCTGGCCAGGTGTTTCATCAGGTACAGATAAAACGGCAGCTGCTCATGGCTGAGCCGCTCGAACAGGGTCAGCACATACTCGCCCTGGCTGGTGGTGAGGAAGTAGTTGGTGTTCTCGATGCCGCCCTGAATGCCTTGCAGGGACTGCACGTCGCCCAGTTGGAGTTCATGGGCCAGTGTCTGGGCCTCGTCTGCGGTCACTTCGGTGTAAACGGCC
>JACCED010307340.1_pt1 | contig 12249 bp, 11 predicted proteins | sample 7455021 | NCBI WGS metagenome assembly JACCED01 (sample SAMN15323456, study PRJNA562643) | freshwater metagenome | isolation source: river surface water | place: USA:Blue River Watershed | collected 2017-08-19
ATGTTGCACCTTCAACGAGGCCACAAAGCTCTGCCAGAGGATGGTAGAGGTCATTTTGGTTGCGGACGTAGTTAAATGACGTGACTTTAACAGAGGCCGCCATAGAAGCGAATGAGAGAACTAAGAGACCGAAAACAATAAACTTTTTCATGATAACTCCTTTTAAAATGAAGACCCCTTTAGAGTTACAAGGTTTATTCTTTCTGGCAATCTTGAAGTCCATGACCTCAGGTGACATCAATTGAAGATGAACCTTAATCTTAAAAACGTCCTAAGACATTGATTTTAGTATTAAAAATAATGCCTCCTTTCATTTAAAATCATCGTCAATTAAAATGGCAAAGATGATAAGAACTGGTCTTTTTGCTACACTTATTTTTTTCTCCATCCCTAAAACTACATTCGCCCAATGTAGAGACCTCTATCACTTTTATGCCATTGTCGATTTAAAAACTAAAATTTTAAAAATGACAAAAATTGATTCCGCACCTGAAAAATTTTGTGAAGATCTTGTCGTTCCTTCAAATGCTAATTTGGAAATTATCCTGTCTAAAAATAAAAATACTTTTTCGACAAAAGTTTATCGATCAATGCTTCGCTTTTGGGATCACCCAGAGGAAGACGGGAAATGGACAGGAGGAGTGATGCCACAAACAAAACTCTACATCGATTCGTTTCTTCCGGATTGGTACAAAGGCTCTGTGATTAAGATAAAAGATTTAAAAAAAGAGAAGATACTTTCTGAGGCCACATTATGATTTTTAAAACGACACTTTTCCTTTTTACCCTGAGTGTCTCATTTGTTGGTGAGGCAAAGCTTAGCATCATAGGGAAAACGACTATTAACATTCCTAAGAAAGAAGTAAAAACAGTTAAACCTTATAAAATTGTAATTGTGACTGACCCTATCGCCTCTCTAAGAGCTGAGGAATTCAAAAAGTATCTCATCACAAAACCTCCCTTTAGTCGGATGGGAGAAAAACTTCAAATTGAAATGGTTCCAATGGACTCTGATACAATGGGTTGCAAAAATGATATGCCAGACTCTCCAAGAATTATTAATTGTAATAGAGATTTAATTTATAAGACTCAGTCTGACCATAATGCTCATCTTGCTCTTGCATTTACCTCTAGTGGTTCTGGTGGTGCTGGAGGTGATATCCCCATTGCCTCCATGGATTATCCCATACAGACCATGTTTCATGAGATGCTTCACACCTTTGGACTCGCCGATGAGTATGACTACTCTGAATCAGAACAAAAAGTGTATTGCGATAATCCTTCTTCAAGCCCAAATGTTGTTTATTTTAAAGACACTCCTCCCTATGAAGCTGACTCGTTTGCAAGATCAAAGCACTCAGACAAAGTTCACTGGATGGGACAAATCCCCCTTGTCCAGCTTATCACCTCAGGAACAAACCTAGGCTCAGCTTCTTTAGAGAAAATAAATGCTGGTTTACAACCCTTGGGACTTTTTAGAGGAGGCTCTTGTAATAACTCTACTCTCCCGGGATGGAGACCCTATCAATCTTCAATCATGAAGGGTTATGACGATGACACTATTTATCCGATTTATGAGGAAGCAGTTCTGAAAAATATTGAAACTGCTCTCGGAAGAAAAACGAGTTTTCCTCCGGCCCAAGCGAACTGTATTCACACTCAGACAAGTATCCAAGTTGCCGAGAGCTTGGGATCAGATGTTCTCTCTATTGTGAGAAAAATACCTCAACCACACAACCATAAGCACTAGATCGCTGACGGCTCCACTCCTGATATAAGCTTCACGACTTCCGAGTTGTTAGAACTGATTGCCTTCATAAGTGGAGTTTCGCCGTTATTGTTTTTAAGCTTTAGATTTGCTTTATTCTCTAAAAGAAGTTTTATCATCTCTAAATTTCCAACATCAGAGGCGAGTAAATGAAGAGGTGAATTTCCATTTGAATCTTGAAGATTCACATCCGCTCCTTTCGAGATAAGAAATTGAACCGAATTTAATTTTCCGGTCTGGGCCGCTTTATGGAGTGCGCTCTGGCCGTCTTTTGTATAAAAATCAATCCATACATTAAGTGCTAATAATTTTTCGATCTGAGAAATATCCCCTGACTGTGCAGCACGATTTAATGCACCTTGAATCCCGACTTCTGGGATAGCACTTAATCTTGTGACATCCTCACCACGACAGCTGTTATTTGCACATTTTTTTGCCTCAACACATCCCTTCTCTTTATTTAACACATAATCCTGCTCACCTCTCACAAGAATTCCCTCAATGATACCTGAGGCAGCATTGAAAACTCCTGAACCAGAGTTACCTTGAAAACTGTCTAGATTTGCTGAAAAGAAATAAGGATGAGTGTTTTTTCTCACATTGGCACCACCCGCAACCTTCAAAGGAAGCCCAGAGGGAGATCCAATAATAAAAAGAGCTTCCTGATCGAGAATTTTATTTTCAGATGAAATCTCCAAAGGCACTCTTCCAACAACTCTTCTATCGAGTTGAATGAGGCCGTAATCAAGACCCAAAGACATATTGAGGGCACTTGAAATAACTTTTTTACACTTATAGACGTCAGACTCTTTAATCTCTTTACCAGCAGAATTTGAGACTGAATGATACTCAAAACCAAATACCCAGCTATAATCACTGCAAGCATTCGCATCTTGAACACAGTGCCCGGCCGTCACAACGAGATCAGGAGCAATTAAAAACCCACTACAAGTACTAGGATTCGGTTGATGAACGAATCTCTCACCTTCACAAAAAGTAAGTTTTGTATTCTGGTCATCTGAACCAATGGATTTATGAATTTTGCTATCATCCATGGACTCAAGCCAATCTTTAAGAGTATTTTGCCCAAGCTGAACAACCCCTGGTTTCGATGAATCCCGACTGATGAGCGCATTTGAAACCATCGAGACCACAGAGCTTGCTATTTTTTGCTGCAAAGGAGAGCTTTCACTAATTTCAAGCCTATTATCTGCCCCATAAATCACTCTCGCAGAAGATAACTGTGAAAAACTAAGAGCGCCTATGGCCACTAAACCCAAAAAAAGTTTCATCTTATGCTCCTTATTCGCATGGATTATTTATAGCTCAATTCACTTTCCATAACCGAAGAAAGTAATGCATAGTGTAAAATCTCTCCAATTGACTGAAAGTTAGTAAAAGTGGACACTTAAATCACTCCGTAACAGAAGGTAAGCATGGGAATTTACGTCAATAGAACTCTGAACATGAAGCAAATCGCCGCCATTGGATTTGATATGGACTATACCCTCGTTCGCTACGATTCAGTGGCCTTTGAGGAAACCACTTATAAAGAAATGCAAAAGAAGCTCATGGAGCTCAAAAACTATCCTAAAGTTGTGGGTGAACTCAAATTTAAGTTTAATCTCGCGATTCGAGGCCTCGTAGTGGATAAGCCCCATGGAAATATTTTAAAACTTTCGACCTATAGTAAGGTCAAGCATGCCTATCATGGAATTTCTGAGATGGATTTCAAAACACAACAAAAAATCTATCAGGGTCTTGTGATTGATCTCAATGATTCAGAGAGATTTTCTATTGTTGATACGACTTTCTCTATTGCTTATTGTGTTCTCTACATGCAGATTGTCGACTTAAAAGATAAACATCCTGAACTTAATCTCGCGGATTATAAGACGATTGAACAAGATATACTTGAGGCCCTTGATACATCTCATAGAGATGGCTCATTAAAAGGTGAAGTTCGAAAAAATGTAAAAAAATATATTGTTCAAGACCCAGAGATTGTAAATTCATTAGAAAGATTCAAAAGACATGGTAAAAAACTTTGGGTCATCACTAATTCTGATTACGAATACTCAAAGTTACTTCTTGATTACGCTATCACTCCCTTTCTAAAAGAACACAAAAGCTGGTCGGAATTATTTAATCTCGTGATCACGGCCGCCAGTAAGCCGCGATTTTTCACTGATAAAATGCCTCTTTTACAAATTGATCCCACATCTGGACTCATGAAAAATCATCACGGAAAGATTGAGGATGGAATTTATCAGGGCGGAAATGCACAAAATGTTCAAAAAAATTCAGGTTTATCCGGTGAGCAAATTCTCTATCTAGGAGATCACATTTACGGCGATGTCTTACAAATTAAAAAAACGTGTAACTGGAGAACGGCCCTCGTTATTGATGAACTCATTGCAGAGATTGATGGTCTTAACAAAAGTTTATCCCTCTCTTCAGAGATTAATAAACTCATGTCGGAAAAAATAGACCTCGAGCAAAAACTAGATCATTTGTTTGATAAAGAAATTGAGAAAGGAAAAAAGCCTGATAAGGAAAAAGTTCAGTCTCAATTTAAAAAAATTGAAAAAGTTGATAAAAAGATTGGGAAACTAATCCGCGAGCACTCTAAAAATTTTAACCCTTATTGGGGAGAAACCATGAGGGCGGGAGTGGAACCTAGTCGACTTGCTGGCCAGATTGAAAAATACGCTTGTATCTATATGTCCAAGATCTCAGATTTTACTGAGTACTCTCCACGGACCTATTATAGACCTCGAAAAAAGACCCTCCCACACGAAAGTTAGGTCGTCTTTAATTGAAATCTCGCTCCGAATAAAGATGTACTCACCTGAGGTATAAGCTCAAATCGTACGTTCTTCCCAAGAGTCATTCGTATTAGATTTTCTAGTGTCGCCTCTCTGTAGGAGTTTAAAAAATCAATTGTCTCCCTCTTAATGTTTGGTGAGAGCTGTTTTAGATGGTACTCGGGAAAATAACTGATGGTCGTTTTATCTAAGGTCACTTCTACTTTAAGTTGAAAATCTGTCTGAAAGAAGACCTGTTCTTTGGCAAATTCTTTTAACACACTCGTTATATCTAAAAGTTTTTTCCATTCGATGCCGTAATGATCCCAGTACACTTCATTCTGACCTAGGTGAACAATCTCTCTTATATCCTCATGAGTATTTTTTCCAAGTTTAATAAAGTAGTCGATTGTATCTAAGATAAGTTGAAAGTTTATAAGATTATCAAAATCAATAAAAAACTCAGGATCAAGACTAAGAGTGTTCATGTATTCAGTATGAAGTGGAGGAGACATTTTTTTTTCTAGATACTGGAGAAAGGGATAAATTTCTCTTACTTTTTGAGATCTAAAGGATCTGTATCTCTTAGGAATTTTAAATCCAAGGGAGACCTGATCGCTATTAAACTTAACCTTAGAATGTCTGTCGATGAATCCCGTTTCTAATGTTTCTGGTGGAATCGCTGTAAAACGAGCAAATAAAAACCACTGGGGAGCTGAAGGTACAAGGAGATTGTGTTCCATTTTTGAAAGAGCACTTTGGGAACAACCAATAGCGTGAGCAACATCGGACTGATTGAACTTTCTAAACTTTCGAGCGGCCTTCATGAGGGGCCCGATGGAGACTTCATGTTCATTCATAATCACTTCCTATGAACGAGTTTTATTCCATAAACTCAGGACCTCCTCTATTCTCTCTTTTGAAATGTTTATCTGTAAATTTGAGACTACCTCAAGAATGTCCGACAATTTCTTAAACCCAACTAAAGAAGTCGATACACCATAATACTCTAGATTATAATAAAGACAAAAAGCTGATAGAGTTAAATTAAATTCACGAAGAATGTGGTTTAGTTTCTGAGTTTTTTCAATTTTCACTAAAACATCTTTTTTATTCCACCAAGGTGCCCACGACCTGCAATCCTCAGATGAAAATCTTCGCTCAGGTGTTACCCGACCTGTTAGAATACCTTTATCAAAAGTTCCCCAGGCCATGCTGAATTTATCTTTCCACTCACCACTCAGTGAATCAAAAGGCATCTGATTAAAAAGATTAAGTTCGCTTTGAATAGCATCAATCGCACAGATCTCCTTTGCTCGCTGTAGATCGATGATATTGGTATTGCATAAACCAATGTGTTTAATTTTTCCTTCTTCCTGGGCCTTTCTAAGAACCTCTAGAGGGACTCTTACATCGATTCGAGAATCAGGCCAATGGATCATATAGATATCAATTTGTTCTCTTTGGAGACGCTTTAAACTTTGATGAAGCATTTTTTCCGTAACCTCTGGAGCATTCGACATGTTGACTCTTTTAGATTCATGCCAATCAACTCCAGACTTAGAAACAACTTGAGCAGACTTGGGAAGATAGCGACCAAGTCTTTCCTCCGATAGACCAAAACCATAAATAGGTGCGGTATCAAAAAGAGTGATTCCATGATCGAATGCAGTTTGAATGAGGGTTTCAGCTTCCTTCTCAGACATTTCTCCGAACCCATAACCTCCGCCTTCCCCACTTAAGGAAGCCCCGCCAAAAGTCACTCTTGGCATATTAGAGTTAAGAACATCATTTCCCTTTGAGATCATCCTGTCCTCCGACAGATCATTGACAAAAAACACTCTTACAAGCAAAGTTCAGGTATGTATCTTATCACAATGGCCCATCTAGGTGAAGCCCAGGGCACGATCGACAAATTTCACTTAATTAAATTGAGACCAGATCTCTATAAAAACGAGATCATGGTTTTACTGATCACTGGTGAAGGCCCCTTTGAAGCCGCAACTAAAACGGCATTAACTCTGCCTCAATTTGAATTCAAAGAGGTCATTAACCTCGGAATTGCCGGATCCCTAACGGATAGATTTAACATTGGTGATTTTATTGCTGTTCGAAGTATTTACCTCATTAATGAATTAAAACCCCAGTTTAAATCCTTTCCTTCGCTCCCAATGGGAGAAGACTGCCTCACAAGTTTTGAGCGTCTTCTAGACCCCACAAGAACCCATATCTTAAAAGGAGTTGGAAGTCTTGTTGATCGGGAGGCATGGGGTGTTGCCATGGCAGCAAAAACGGCTGGAGTCCCCTTTAGGGCCTATAAAATGATCTCGGATGTGGCCGGTACTACAAATGCCTGCGAACTTGTAAAAGAGAAGGCGCAAGAATTTGGAGAGTCCTTAGCAGAAAATCTCTCAAAAATTCTAGAGATCGAGACGAAAACTCACAAAGAAATTGATCTTCCAGGATTTTATTTTACGTTTACAACAAATCACCAGCTTTGGACTCTCATTTCAAAGTTAGAAATTAAATTTCAAGTAAAACTTAACGATATTTTATCCAGAATTAACGTTGAAGAAATAAAAGATCTAGACATTAGGCCTAAGGAGAAAACGAAAATTCTCATTGAAAGACTTGAGCATCTATTGGATCCTACAAAAAAAATACTCTCAAATATTCAAAAAGAAATAACAGAACAATTTTTAAAAGAAGGACTCAAGGTTCAAATAGACCCTCAATGGGAAAACTCCTCTCTTGTTATAAGTTTCGAAGCAAAAAATGATTCCGATGTTGAAAATAAAATAAACTCCTTAAGGAAAGTCTCTCTCAAAAGATTTTCAAATGTCATGAAGGGAGAACTCAATGTGGAATGAAATCTATGTTGAGGAAAAAATAAAAGACTTACCTCGAGTATCAGGCATTTTAAAGAAAATTAACCGTACACCCATCATTATTGAGAATTATAATGAAATCTGGGGTCGAAGTAAAAAACCCTATCTCCATAAAAGAGATTCCTTAAATCTTTTTATTGCAAAAAAAGAAGGACAGCTTTTGAAGTTAGCACCTGATGCCTACGGAACATCGGGAGAACTACACTATTATTTTATTCACGCCTACAATTGTATTTATGAATGCCAGTACTGCTACCTTCAAGGCTACTTTAATACTCCAGACATTGTTCTTTTCATCAATCATGAAGAAATAATTATGGAGATGCAAAACTTAATTGATCAGCAAAAAGGAAAAAGGATTTGGTTCCATGCTGGTGAGTTTTCAGATTCACTTGCTCTTTCACATCTAACGGGGGAGCTTTCACTTTATCATGATTTTTGTAAAAAGAATCCCACGGCCCTGATTGAACTTAGAACAAAATCTGTGAACACAAAGGAACTTGAGCTTCTCTCACCCCTTCCCAATTTTATTGTTAGTTTTTCTTTATCTCCCCATGATATCGGATCAAGAGTTGATTTAAAGACTCCGAGTGTCGCTTCTCGTATAAGAGTCATGACAAAACTTCATCAAGAAGGGTGGCCCATCGCCATTCATTTTGATCCCATTATTTATGAGGACAACTTTGAAAATACTTATGAAGAATTATTAAAGGAGTTGAAAAGAGAGTCGCTTACAGAACATCTTCATTATCTCTCTCTTGGAGTCGTGAGATTTACCAAAGAAGTTTATAGAGAAGTAGAAAGAAACTATCCTGATTCCGTCATCCATACTGGGCCCATGGTGAAAAGTTTTGACGGTAAGGTTCGCTATCATCGTCCGATGAGGCTTTGGATGATGAACACCATTAAGAAATTATGTCTCTCCCATGGTATACGAGAGGAAAAAATTTATCTTTGTATGGAAGACGATGCTTAAAACTCCAGAACTCTTTTTAAAGGGCTTCCATTTAGAGACATTTCATTTACCTGAGATAGTCAAAGATTATGTTCTGGAAGAAAACTGGTCTCTTCTGGATGAGGAATTTAAAAAGCTCTCCCATAAAGATGGAGAGCTTTTCCAATTTCTTTCCACCTATCATGAGTTTAATTCAATTGAGTTCATTATTAGTATCAGAGACTCTCAAAATGAATGGGAAGAAGACGGTATCTGGCATGATGATGGCTCCAGAGTCTTTGCTTTTTCACTTTCTCTAAATGTAAATCCTCATAACATTTCAGGGGGAAGATTAGGAATCAGGTCAATTGGATCCACCGACTTCCATGAAATACCAACTCCAGGTTTTGGAGACATCATCTTATTTCTTACCGGAGTCTATGGTTATGAACACAAGATTCACCAGGTGACACAAGGAAAAAGAATCATCATCGCTGGTTGGTGTTCTTAGAAAAAGGAGCTGATGAGATCATCAGCTCCGAAGAGAAAAATTACTTCTTAATTTTCGATTTCACTTGGCCAATAATAGTATTCGCCGTACCAAGAGCTTTCATGGCCGTTTCGCCAACTTTTGCTTTGATCTCATCCTTTGGATACTTAGCGAGAAGTTCTTCTACTTTTTTTGAAGCATCTTCTTTTGAGATTCCAAATTTTTCTTGAATTAAAGAAACCATCGCCACAGCGTTGCCTTTTACTTTCTCAAGATCTTTTTCAGAAATGGAGTCCCATTTTTTCTTTGCTTCAACGGAAACGTCTTTCCATTTTGTTTTTAATACTTCTTTATCAAAATTCATAAAGCTTCCTTTGCTATGGAAATTTTCGATAGCAGAGATGATAGCATCAGAATCAAGATGGTGCTTAGCATACAATTCATCAGCAGAATATGCACTTTGACCAAACTCCCCTTTTACAGCAAGAGTTGTCGCCTCAAACTCATATCCGAGTAATTTGAGTTGGTGAATGAGTTGAGACCCCATCCCCCCGATAAGTTGATGATCCTCTACCGTCACTAACTTTGAGCCACTATCCTCAATCCATTCACCAATTTGTTTGAAGTCCGACTTATTTACAAAACTATGGTTAATGACAGAGACCTTGATATTTTTTTCTTTAAGCTTTTCGGCCGCCTGAAGTCCTTTTGAGACAAGTGAACCTGAAACCACGATCGCCCCATCATTTCCAGATACTAATAACTGAGGTTCGTGAAGATCATAAATAAGACCTTCTTTAACTTCTAGGGCGAAATTTTCTCGGCCAATAAAGAAAACGTAAGACTCTCCATCTTTTCCACTCTCTCTATCAGTTGCGATTTGTTTGACTGCAGAATAAATATACTCCTCAGCTTCTTTAGCAGAGGCAACATTCACAACATTTAAATGAGGAATACTTGAGAGTGCACTTAAATATGTTAAAGATTGGTGAGAAGCCCCGTCGGCCGCATCTTGGAATCCAGTATGTGAAAAAACAGCAATAATCGGTGCCTGGGATAGAGACCCCATAATAAGAGGGAGATTTCCTTTCGTGACACCAAAGGCAGAAAAGGTATCAACAACTGGAATAAGACCTGCTTTCGACATCCCAATAGCGGTAGAAATCATATTTGATTCCGCCACACCAATATCAATAAAGCGATCTGGAAACTCCGTATGAAAAGCTTTAAGACCCGTTGAGCTTTGAAGATCAGAACTTATAGAAAAAACTGGAAAGCCTTCTTTCACAGCTTTTGAAAGTGCCTTACTGACTCCAATTTGAATTTTATCTTTTTTTGGCCCAGTAGATTCTTTTTTTTCTGGCTTCACTGTGAGGTCATTGGCCCAGGAAGTGAGTTCACTTGGAACTTCTTCGTCGCCCCAAATTTCTTTTAGGAACTGATGAATTCCCTCATCGTGTGGCTTAAGTGGAAAACCATGTCCACCAGATGCAGATTCTGTGGTCGATTTTACACCATATCCTTTAGTCGTTTTGATCCAAACGCAGACGGGTTTTGAGGGATTTTTTTCAGCTTGATGAATCGCCTCTTCTACCACGTGATAGATGTTTTCTAGATCATGTCCATTTTCAACCTTAATAACTTCCCAACCTTGGATATGGAGAGAGTCAAAAGTGGGCTGCATGGAATATGAATCTTTATCTATTCTCCCACCAAGTTTTGTATTGTTATCTGAAAGAAGAAGAACAAACGGATTTAATTTTCCTTTGCTCGCAAGACCTGGAATCGCAGCGAAGGCCTCTTTTGCCTCACCTTCCATTGAAGCCCCATCAGAGACAGAACAAACGGTGGTTCTTTTCTTACCAGAAATTTTATCCCCAACGGCGAGGCCTTGGGCCTGCGGGAGGGCCGATCCCAAAGGACCATTCGAAAGAAGAACTCCCTCTGGGTAGAGATGAGACTCTCCGTGGCCAGTTAATTTGGACTCCATAGAGCGAAAACCTTTAAGTGTCTCTAAAGTTAAGTCCCCATAACCAAGAACAGTTCGAAGAGCATAAATTCCATTTTCAGCATGTCCGATATCGTTCACGAAATTAAATTTTTCGAACCAATTCTTTTCTTTAAACATAATTCCATGAAGAGCAGTCCAAGTTTCTGTCATGGCCGAAGGTCCACCCCAGTGACAAGCAGCTCCGCCATTGACGGCCGCTAAATCCATCAGTGCAATGAGGGATCTAGTTGCCTTTGGGTTAGCGAGAGAAATATTTTTCTGCTTTGCATCTTTAATGGTAACTGCGTAACGAGGATGAGATTTTGGGGCCTCAAGAAGTTTTGATTTAATATTCAAGGGTTTAAGTGACATGAAGGACCACCTTTTAAGAATGAAATTTGAAATGAAATGAGTATGAAACCGACAAAGAGTTAAGTCCACAAGATTCTTCAGTTTTACTCTTGCCAAGGTGCCGAATAAAAGTTAACTTCATCGGACTTTATCATTAAAGACTAACGACAAGGAACGATTTATGGCACGTCAATGTGATTTAACTGGAAAGAGCCGTCAGGCCAACCATAAAGTGTCTCACTCGAACATCAAGACACGTACATTTAAGCAACCAAATCTTAAAACGAAGAAAGTTTTTGATCCAGAATCAGGTCAAACAATCCGTCTTAAGCTTGCTACATCAACAATCAAGACTCTCGATAAAATGGGTCTTTCTAAATTTTTACGTAAATACTACAAATAATTGTAGTAAACCTTCACAATAAAAAGTTTCGGGCCCACGAATGTGGGCCCTTTTTTTTAGTAAATGACTTTTGCTTCTCTAATGACTGTTCCCCATTTGGTTTGGCTTGAATCAGATGAGAACTCAATGCTAATTGAGTCTGTTTCGGCATAATCTGTTTCGTATTTCTGACCAGAACCAGAAATTTTCTCGACGACCGCTCCCTTAGCATCTTTGATCGTAACAAAATCATAACCTGATTCGGTATCATATTTTTCAATAACGACTTTTACGTACTTCGCCCCAGGAAAAGAATACTTCTTTGAAAGCTTGGTATTATCAAGATAAGGGTGACTTGTTTCAAAGACCTCGGAAAGCGCTTCAACTCTCCAAGCATTTTCATCTGGCCCCTGACGAGGAATACGTGTGTCAGTAAGGAAATTATAAGCACTCACTCGACCACCAGCGACCGTTGTCTTTCTATAAGAAGAAACCGGAACAGTCGTCGCCATTAAGCGGTTTCGTAGCTCTAGAACCGGAAGACGCCCAATCTCAGAGATAAGAAGTCCCACGACTCCTGAGACATGGGGAGTGGCCATGGAAGTTCCAGAGTAAACCTTATATTCACCATTTGGTGTA
>JACCED012508695.1_pt1 | contig 12249 bp, 11 predicted proteins | sample 7455021 | NCBI WGS metagenome assembly JACCED01 (sample SAMN15323456, study PRJNA562643) | freshwater metagenome | isolation source: river surface water | place: USA:Blue River Watershed | collected 2017-08-19
ATGACGGGATTGGAGGGGGGGGACAGGGTGAAGGGCGAGGGTGGGAGCACCACGTGGATGCCGGGGTGGAAGCTGAAGCGCGAGGCGAGTCCGGCGAGGATGGCGGCGAGGAAGAGAACGTTGACGAGTGGGACGATGTGGAGTGCGCCGAAGGGGGTGGAGGGGGAACGGGAGAGCTTCATTGCAAGCCGTTGGGGGGGAGGTGCGTGGGGCCGGTTCAGGCTTGCTTGTCTGCGCGTGCGGAAGGTTGGGAAAACTCGACGATTCCCGGGGTATCGCGGTGATCGCAGATGAGGTTCACGATCTCGATACCGGCCCGTTCCATGTCTCGAAGGATGCCATCGACGCGGGCGGACAGGTAGGCGTAGGCGAGGGCGCAGGGGACTGCGACCATGAGTCCACCGGCGGTGGTGATGAGGCTTTGGAAGATTCCGTCAGCCATTTCCGCGGTGGAAGAGCCGCCACCGGCGGCGGCGAGATCGGTGGTTGCGTCCAGCATTCCGAGAACGGTGCCGAGCAGGCCAATGAGCGGGGCGATGACGCTTGCGGCAGAGAGGATATTGATCCGGCGTTCGAGGCGGCTGACCTCGAGTTGGCCGGCGTCTTGGGTGATGGCGCGCAGTTCTTCGCGAGGTTGGTTGTGTCGGAGAACGGCGGCGTGGAGGACGCGAGTGACGGGAGCGGACACGGAGGCGCACTCGATTTGCGCTTCGGCCCAGCGTTTTTCGCGGATGAGGTTGGAGAGGCCCCGGAGGAAATCGGCGACGGGGATGGTGATTTGGTTGAGGAAGAGGATGCGTTCGAGGAACACGCCGCCGGAGAGAATGCTCAGGCCGAGGAGCACCCACATGAGGGGGCCGCCTTTTTGGAGATAATCAATCATCGCGCGGGGATTGAATCAGAGAGTGGGCCAGGATTCCAGCAAACGGGAGAGCGGTTGGCCCGAGGTGTTGGGATTAAAAATCGAAGGGCGAACCCTTTTTGAGGTTCGCCCGCTGAGGAGAAGGAGCCATTTACGCGGCTTCCGCTGAACGGTTATTGCAATGAGGGTGTTCCCGGCATGTCCAGAAGGAGCGGCATGGGAGAAACAGGGTTGATGGCCGCAGGTTCGAGGTCGAGTAACCCGACGGAATCCGCCCCGTTGACAGGCTCAATTTCCGGTCTGGGGGCGAGGGGCATCCCTTCGGTTGGGATGGATGCGGGTGTGATGACATCTGCGGGCGAAACACCGTCTTTCACGAAGGAGGACCCGTCACCAAACGTGCCGTGCAGTCGGGAGGACAGGGAGGCGAGTTGTGACGCGGCGCCCGATTTCTTCAGGAGCATGGGGCTGGTGAGCGCGAAAGCGACGCAGGCGGCTAACGAGGCGACCGTGGAAAGCGAGCGCAACAGTTTCCGACGGGGTGAGTCGGATCGGTGCGAGAGCACGGTTTTGCGGCGCGATTCGTCGAGTCGCATGGGGAGGAGATCGGACTCTGCTTGAAACCCTTCTTCGAGCATTTTGGACAGTTCAAGGAAGTCGCATACTTCCTGACGGGTGGCGTCGCAGCCCATCATCATGGATTCCACGTAGAGGCGCTCCTTTGGGGAAAGCTCGTTCAGCGCGTAGTCGGTGATATCGCGTTCTGTCAGCCTTGAACTCTTCTTGGTTTTGGCGTTCATCGCAAACGATTGGGTCGGTGGTTGGGCGTCCGGGGGGAGGACGTTAAAGGATTTAACTGACTTTGGTGAGGTAGATGATTTTCTCTTCGCGCTCGTCCCGTTCCATGAGGTTGCGGAGGTTGCGCATGGCGGCGTTCAGGATGAAGCCGACGTTCCCCACGGTGAGGCCAGTGATCTCGCTGATTTCTTGGTAGGAATGGAAATTCTGGAACCGCAGGCGAACGACTTCCTGTTGGTTGGGGGTGAGTTCCTTGAGGAGCGACATGAGGCGCGCGATACGCTCTTTTCGTTCGAGGTCTTCGGCTGGCGAGGGGGCATCGGAGCTTTGGCCCTCGAATTCGGTGCCGTCGACGTGAATGTACCGGTCTTGAGCTCGGAGAACTTTGAGCGAGCAGTTGCGGCAGACGGTGAATAACCACTGGGAAAGATGTCCTTCGATGGCTTCCTTCTCCTGTTTGTGAAGGCGCATGAACGTCTCCTGGACGACGTCTCTCGCACGTTCCAGATCGCGAACGATGCTGTAGGAATATTGCAGAAGGGGCCGCTCATAGCGCGTCATTGCGCTCTGAACCCATTCCGCTTTTTCGTCAGTCTTGGATTTTCCGAACATAGGGTTTTTGTGGTGGGGGGTTATGTTCTCTCTGTAACGCTTACCTGATTGCGGGCCAATTCTTTGGATTTTTCTCTGAAACTCGGGGGATGCGGCGTAAATGCGTGCTTTTCCCTTAGCACGGGTTGTCGGGGGTGGTTTCCGGACAATCGAAGAGCCGGTCGCGGATGATGCGTTCGGCAACGCTTGGGGGAACCATGTTCTTCCAATGGTGGGATCCATCGCGGATGGAGCGGATGACTTCGCTGGGAAAGATGCTCAGGAGAGCGGGGTCCGAGGGTTCGACGTGCAGGAGCGAGCCGCGGTCACGGAGATAGTTGTAAAGGGGCTGAAGTTCTGGGCTGACACGGAGATTGTCGATCGAGGTGATGGTATCGGTGGCGCGGTTGATGGCGGGGTAGACGAAGAGGCGGATCTGGTGTTTCAGGAGGCGGCCGAACGCTTCGAGGATTCCGCCTGGAAGTTTTGAGTAGAACTTTTCGTCGAAGAGGTTGAGCACGCGGGTGGAGCTGAGGGCGAGGCCGATGGGCTCTTGGGTGATTTTTCGGAGATACTCTGCGAGCCGGAAATACTCGGAGAAATCGGACACTAGGACCGTTTTACCGCAGGCGGCGAGGGTGTCCGCGCGGTGCAAAAAGTTGCGTGGATCGACTTCCGGTTGATCGGAGAGGAGGTTGCGCATCGTGATTTCGGCGAGTTCGACGATGGGTTTGTCTTCGAGGTCGGGGTCGCTGCGGAACCGTTTGGCGGCTTGGTCCAGCATGTCGATATGGACCTTTGTGACGGGATGGAACGAGCCGCGTTCGACGAGAACCGCCTTTTTGTAAAGGGCTTCTGAGGGTTGTAGGACGGAGCCATCAGGTCCGAACATGGCGGCGCCGGAGAGGCCGAGTTGGACGAGTTTGAGACTCATCAGGCGGTTATCAACGTTGCGGAATGCTTCGCCAGAAAACTCGATGAGGTTGATTTCGATGCGGTTGACGGAGAGTTGGTCGAGGAGAGAGTTGAGGAGTTTCTCTGGACTTTCGTGAAGGAAAGCGGCTCCGTGGAGGAGGTTTACGCCGACGACGCCGAGCGCTTCTGCTTGGAGAAGCGCATCCGCATCAAGCATCCGCACGTGGAGGATGATGCGGGAGGGTTTGGCGAGCGGTTCGTGTTGGAACATGACGCCCATCCAGCCGTGGCATTCGTTTCCGCCCTTGAAGGAGCGGGCTGCGACGGTGTCGGCGAACGAGAAGAAGCAGGTGGAGTTGCCGCGTTTGGCGGTGAGGCGCTGGACATCGAGCTCGAACTCGCGTTTGAGCATGGCTTCGAGTCGGATTCGCGACACATAACGCTCGGCTTTGCCATAGATGGCATCCGAGACGGTCATGTCGTACGCGGAGATGCTTTTGGCGATGGTGCCTGCGGCGCCACCCACTTGGAAGAACCAGCGGACGACCTCCTGTCCTGCGCCGATTTCGGCGAAGGTGCCGTACCAGCGTGGGTCTAGGTTGAGGTTGAGGGCTTTTTGCCGGGTATCGAGGGTGGGGTCAGCGGTCATTTTGGACGGGTGATGGTTCCGTTCTGGGGGGAGCGAGGGGGACTTCGTGGTAGTTGAGCGCCCATTCTTTCATGAATCGGACGCGGGCTGGGGTGATCCGGTAGATGATGAGGTCCGGGTTTGAGAGCGAGCCGAGGTATTTGCGGAGGAGGGGATTGTCGTCCCAGATTTGCTGAAGGAGGACGGGGTCGGATTCGATGGTTGCGGTGCCGGTGATGCGGGTTTGGTCGTGATGATCGTCGAGGTAGCAGAGTTCGACGTTTGGGCAGGCGGCGATTTCCGCGGTTTTGCCGTAGGAGCGAAGGTTGGCGATGTGGATGGTGAATCCGTCGACGCGGACGGGGGAGACGGGTCGGAGGCGTGGTTGGTGACCGTCCAAGGTTGCGAGCATGGGGAAGCGCGCGTTTTTGATGACGGCAGCGGCTTTTTCCACGAGTTCGGCGGGGGTGAAGGTGGGGGCCGGGGGTTGTGGCATAGGAGGGTGAGGTTAGCGGGGAGGGGAGGGAGATTTCAACTGGGTCAGGCGTGGCGGAGGGAGAGTGCGATGGCGCAGCCGACGGCGAGGAATCCGCCGAGGATGGCGCGCGGGCCGGGGCGTGAGCCTTTGAACAGGAAGGTGAAGAGCATGGTGACGAGCGGGGAAGTGGCGACGATGGGGAGGACGATGACGCTGGGCGTGGTGAGGAGGGCGATCTGGTAGCAGGCGACGCCGAGGGCGGGACCTGCGAGGGAGTTGCCGACGATGAGCGGGGCGCCTTTGCGGAGGCGTGCGAGAATGGGAGCTTCGGGCGCCTCGGGAGCTTCTGATGGGGGGGTGCGTTTACGGAGAACGGCGGCGGTCAGCAGGGTCACAGCGGTTCCCATGATGATGCGTTCGAATGCGGCGGTTCCGCCGTCGACGTGCATCCCTGCGGCTTCGGCGACCGCGTTGGCCTTTCGGGAGACGACGGCGCCGAGGGCTTGTCCTGCGGCGGAGCCGATGCCGAAGAGGATGCCGATGAAGAATTGCCGACGGTCTGGGGTGGAGGTGTTGTCGGGAGCGAGGGCGAGGGCGACGCCGGCGAGGATCCCAGAGGCGGTGAGGAGATCGACCCAGCCGACGGTGGTATCGAGCCAGAGGTACTCCGCAGCGGCTGCGATGGGTGTGGCGAGGCACTGGGTGAGGAGGATGGCGAGGCGGGGGCCAATGCGTGGGAGGGAAGCGAACATCGACATATCGCCGAGGCCGTAGCCGATGAAGCCGCTGAGGAGGAACCATGGGAGCGCGGGGCCGCCGAGGCCGTGTCCACCGGTGATGCTCCAACCGCCGAGGAGGATGGTGGCGAGGACGAGGCGCGCGATGTTCGCGAGCATGGGGCCGGCGGCTTTTGCGGACTCCGCGGCGAAGAGGATCGAGATGGAGAAGAAGACGGCGGTGAGGAGCGATGCGAGCATGGGCTGGCCTAGGCGGAGGTGAGGCGTTGGAGGAGGCGGTCGACGTTCACGTGGCGTTCAATCATCGCTTGGATGGCGTCGATCTTTTCGTATTCGCCTGGGAGGGTTTTCACGGTCATCGAATGAATCGCGCAGGCGATGGCGTAGGCGTCGAGGGGGGAGGAGATGACGGGGACTCCCGCGCGCTGGATGGTCTGCAAGATTTCAGGATCGGCTTCGTCGCCATCGCTGATGATGACGCCAGCGAGGCCGCGGCCGGGATCCTTGCCGGAGGCGGCGAGAGCCGCGAGGATGAGGTCTTCGCGGTCGCCTGGGGTGATGACGAGGGTGCCAGGGGCGAGGATCCGCGCGGCTTTCCCGGAGCTTAGGCCGCCGATGACGACGTGGTGGACTGGTGCATCGCCGCGGTCGTTTTCGCCGATGAACTTGCCTTTGATGGATTTGCGGATGATGCCGAGGGAGGGTTTGGTGAGTTTGGGCTCTTCGGGGATGCAGCCGAGGAGTTCGACGCCGATGCGGGCGAGTCCTTTCCCAGCGAACTCCGAGACGAGTGGGTACTTGGAGGGGAGGACTTTGTTCACGATGGCACCGATGACTTCGACGCCGGCTTTGTCGAAGAGGGCTTTGTTCAGCGCGATTTCGTCGACGGGGCGACCGATTCCGCCACGGGTCACGAGGATGACCTTGGAGTTCAGGGTGGCAGCGACGCCCGCATTCGAGAGGTCGAACACGGAACCGACGCCGGCATGTCCGCTCCCTTCGATGATGACGAAGTCTTTTTCCCAGGCAGCGCGGTCAAATGCAGTGCGGATTTTTCGGACGAGTTGGTCGTGGTTGGAGGTTTCGATGTAGCGGCGTGTGAAGTCGGGTTCGACGGCGATGGGGCTCATCGCTTCGAGGGGCGTATGGACGCGGTAGGTGGTGTCGATGAGCACCGTGTCTTCGTCGATGGACATCCCGTCAACGCGCACGAAGCGTTGTCCGACGGGTTTGATGTAACCGATGCGGCCGAGGCGCTTTCTGAGGGCGGCGAAGAGGCCGACGCAGGTGGTTGTTTTGCCGTCGTTCTGTTCGGTGGCAGCGACGAAGATACGTGGTGTGATGGTGTTCACGGTTTGGAGTGGGCGGGTTGTCCGCTGAGGGCGGGGATCTTGCAGAACAGGAGGCGGAGGCTGTTAAGGACGACGAGGAGCGTGCTTCCTTCGTGACCGATGACGCCTGCGGTCAGGGGTATTTTTGCGCCGAGAGCGAGGGCGACGAGGACGAGGACCACGCCGAGGGAGATGGCGAGATTTTGTCGGATCACGGAGCGAGCGGCGCGGCTGATGTCGAGGGCGACGACGAAGTTTTCGAGTCGGTCGTGCATGAGGATGAGATCGGCTTGTTCCATGGCTGCGTCGGACCCACGGGCACCCATGGCGACGCCGACATGGCTGGCTGCGAGGGCGGGTGCGTCATTGATGCCGTCGCCGATCATGGCGACGTTGCGGCCTTGGCGTTGGAGGCGAGAGATGGCGTCGAGTTTTTGGTCGGGGCTGAGGCCGGCGTAAATGTCATTGATTGCCAGTTTTTCGCGGAGGGATTCTGCGGCTTCGGGTCGGTCGCCGGTGAGCACGAGTGGGAGGAGGCCGCGAAGGCGGATGGCTTCGATGACGTCTTTTGCGGCGAGGCGGACTTCGTCACGGAGGCGGATACAGCCGGTTGCTTCGCGGGTTTTGATCCACACCTCGGAGACACCGAACGTATTTTTGTCGTGGGTCTCTGGGAGGTTTTCACTGGGCTCGATGATGAAGTCGGCGCGGCCGAGGCGGACGGGATGGCCGTTGAGGGATGCGATGAGGCCTTGGCCTGTGATGGAGCGTAAGTGTTGTACGGGCAGAGGTTGGATGCCTTCGGCTTGGCCGAATCGGGTGATCGCGCGTGCGAGGGGGTGGTTGGAGTGGTGTTCCAAGCTGACGGCGGCTTGCAGGATTTCGAGGTGTTTTTCGGCGGGGGAGGCGATGATGTTTTCCACTTTGAGTTCGCCGGTGGTGAGGGTGCCGGTTTTGTCCATGGCGACGACGTTGGTGTCGGCGAGGTGTTCGACGGCAACCCCGCCTCGGAAGAGGATGCCGTGGCGAGCACCGCGAGCGATGGCGGCGAGGATGGCTGAAGGGATGGAGAGGACGAGGGCGCAGGGTGAGGCCACCACGAGCAGGGTCATGGCGCGGTAGAACGCGGAGGGCGTCCCGTCCTGCGTTTGCAAAGGCGGGATGTCGAGAACGAGCCACCAAGTGAGGAAGGCGACGAGTGTGAGCACAAGGATGCCGAGGGTGTATCCGTTGCCGAAGCGGTCGGTGAAGCGTTGGGAAGGGGCCTTTTGGCGTTGGGCGTCGCGGATGAGGGAGATGATGCGTTGGAGAGCGGATTGGGACGCGGGGCGGAGCACCGAGGCGGTGATGGAGCCCTCGATGTTGAGGGTTCCGGAGCAGGCTTGATCACCGCGTTTTTTGGGGACGGGGATGGCCTCGCCGGTGAGGCTGGATTCGTCCACATGGGTGTCTCCGGAGGCGATGGTGCAATCGACTGGGAACTGTGAGCCTGGGGGGATGCGAAGGAGCATTCCGCGTTGGAGTTGCTCGACGGGTGTTTCGGATTCGGATCCATCTGGGAGAATGCGCAGCGCGGGTTTGGGCGCGGCGTTGATGAGGGAGTTGATGGCGCGCCGGGTGCGTTCGAGGGCGAAATGTTCGAGTGCGCCTGCGAAGGAAAAGAGGAAGAGGAGGATGGCCCCTTCGGCCCATTCGCCGATGCATGCTGCTCCGGCGGCTACGGCGAGCATGAGGAAGTGTACGTCGATTTGGCGGGTCCGGATTTTTTCGAGGACCTCGTGTGCCGGTTCCCATGCTCCTGCGAGGTAGGCGAGGGCGAAGGTTGCGAGGGAGGCGGGTTCCCAGCCTTGGTGATGGAGGATTGAGGCGATGGCGGTGGCGACGGCGCAAAGGAGGCTCAGAGCGAGCTGGGCTTTCCATTCGCCGTCGTGGTGATCGTTGTCGGAGAGGGTATCGGCATTGCGACTGAGGCGGAGCCAGCAATCCTGACAAGAAGCGGGTTCGGGTTGGGATTGCATGGGCATCAGGCGAACACGGGCTCTGGGAGCGACAGGGCTGGTGGGCGGGTGAGGGAATCGACGAGTTTTTGCCAAGCGTGTTGGCCTGAGAGGATCTCGATGTGAACGCGGAGGTAGAGGGTAGGAACCGCGTTTCGGGTGTGACTTTCTGGGAAGCGGACCGCGTCTTTTTCGGTCGTGAGAAGAGCGTGAAGTCCGCGATTGGTGCAGCGTTCGGAGAAGCGGTGGATCTCCTGATCGGAGAAGCGGTGGTGATCTGCGAAACGTTCGCGGATGTCGATGGTTGCGCCGAGTTGTTCGAGTTTTTCTTCAAAGCTTTCGGGGCGCGCGATCCCGGAGAGCGCGCCGACGAGTTTACCTTGAAGCCAGATGAGCGGGAGTTCTTCGCCGGTGTGGAGATTCACGAGATGAAGCGGCGCGTGCGTGCACTCGATGATATCGGCGAAGGGGTTGTGTTTCCGGATCGACTGGATCAAGGCGTGGTTACCTGCCGTTTCACATTTCGTGAGGAAAATGTAGTCGGCACGGCGGATGTGGTGGATTGGTTCGCGCAGGGTGCCGCGGGGGAGGAGGAACCCGTTTCCGAAGGGTGCTTGGGCATCGACCAGACAGACTTCGATGCGGCGTCCGAGCGGCAGATATTGCATTCCGTCGTCGAGGAGGAGGGTGTCGGCTTTAAAATGCTCGACCGCGGTTGCTGCGGCGCGCCGGCGGTCGCGGTCGGTGAGAACGACGACGTTGCCGAGCGATTTTGCGAGCATGTAGGGTTCGTCCCCGGCGAGACCGCTGTCGAGGAGGAGGTTTTTTCCATCGTGGACGATGCGCGAGAGGGTTGGAGAGACGTTTCGCCAACGGTTTTGCCAGCGTCGGAGCACGGGGGGTTTGCGGGATTTGTAGCCTCTGGAGAGAATGGCGACGCGGCGACCATTGTCGCGCAGGGTGCGGGCGAAGAGTTCGACGATGGGTGTTTTTCCTGTGCCGCCGACGGTGAGGTTACCGATGGAGATCACGGTGCAGCCTGGGAAGGAGGACTTGAAGTGGCCGGTGCGGTAGAGGTGAACGCGGAGGCGCACGATGGCGGTGAACAGCCGACTGAGGAGGAGGAGGAAGGCGCGGAGGAGCGCTGCGCGTTTGCCGCCGCGTCCGTGCAGGATGACGTCGATGGCGAAGCGTTCGAGGTCCTCGAGTCTCCGTTTTGCCATGGGGAAGGTCAGTCGAGGACGCGGAGTCCGGTATTATCTGCGGTCACGGTTTCGATGCGAACGTCACTGGGGGAGGGGCAGGCGTTGCGCATGGCGGCGGCGATGGGTTCGGGTGCGAGGTCGGAGATGCAGCAGATGGTTGAACCCGAACCGGAGAGGAAGCCGCCCAGCGCTCCGGCTTCGGTGCCGGCTTGGATGACGTCGTCGAGAAACGGGATGAGAGGTTTCCGGAAGGGTTGGTGGAAGCCGTCTTGGAAGGCGTCTTTGAGGAGGTCAGGTTTTTGCAGGGCGAAGGCGGCGGTTATGCGGCACGCGTTGGCGCTGCTCTGGACTGCGGAGAGGCGATCGAGCGAAGCGGGCAGGACTTTCCGTGCTTCGGGCGTGGACACTTCGAAGGAGGGGATGAGGAGAATGAAGGAGAGGTGATCCGGCACGGGGAACCGCGCGACGCGACCGCCGGAAGCGACGGTGAAGCCCCCGAATGCTGCCGGTGCGGCGTTGTCGGGATGGCCTTCGAGGGTGGCGCAGATGCGGAAGAGGTCGTCGATGGAGAGGGGGGAATCGGTGAGGGCGTTGAGGGCGCCCAGAAGGCCGAGGCGGACGGTGACGGAGCTTCCGAGGCCGCGGGAGGTGGGAATCTCGCCTTCGATGGACCATTGGACGTTGAATCTGGGGCGGGCGGCTTCCTTGAAAAAAGCGGAGACTGCCTGCTCGGCCATCGATTGGGCGGGGACGGGGCCTTCGAGGAGGTGGCCGGGGGCGAGCGTTGATGTGACTGTGACGCGGTTGGCGAGGTTGAGCGCGATGCCGAGGCAGTCGTAACCTGGACCGAGATTGGCGGTGGTGGCTGGGACGGAGACGCGAGCGGAGGCCATGATTGCGAGGGTTTCACAAACGCGAGGGCATGACGAAGCGAAAAGGGGGGGCGTGTGGCGCTCTGCGCCTGGGTGGTGAAGTTCGGGAGTACGTCTGAAAACACATAAAAAATGTCGACGCTCACGGGGAGGTTCTTGCTTACGGTTCAGGGCACGTCATATGTCCAAAAAAATTCGTATCGCGGTGGTGGGCCTCGGCTTCGGGGCGGAGTTCATTCCTATCTGGCAGCGTCACCCGTTGACGGAGTGCGTGGCGGTGTGTCAGCGGAATCCGGAAAAGTTGGAGGCGGTGGCGAATGAGTTTGGGGTGGCGAAGCGGTACGCGGATTTTCGGGAGTTGTTGAAGGATCCGGAGGTGGATGCGGTGCACATCAACTCACCGATTCCTGATCATGGATGGATGAGTATTGAGGCATTGAAAGCGGGCAAGCATGTGGCTTGCACCGTTCCGATGGCGACGTCGGCGGAGGAGTGTTTGGAGATCATCCGTTTGTGTGACAGCACGGGGTTGCGTTACATGATGATGGAGACGGTTGTCTACAGTCGTGAGTTCTTGTTCATGAAGGACTTGTATGAGCGTGGCGAGTTGGGTCGGATTCAGTTCTTACAGGCGAGCCATCAGCAGGATATGGATGGATGGCCGAACTATTGGCCGGGGTTGCCTCCGATGCATTATGCGACGCATTGTGTTGGGCCGGTGTTGGGATTGCCGAAGCGGGATGCGGAGTATGTGAGCTGCTTTGGCTCGGGATTGATTCGGGATGAGTTGGTGGGCCATTACGGATCGCCGTTTGCGGTGGAGACGGCGCATATCAAGATGGCGGGTTCGGATCTCTCGGCGCGGGTGTATCGGAGTTTGTTTGATACGGCGCGTCAGTACCGTGAGAGCATTGATGTGTACGGTTCGAAGAAATCGGTGGAGTGGCCGTTGGTGGAGCACAAGCCGCTGATTTTGCATACGGCGAAGCGGGCGGAGTCGGAGATTCCGGAGGAGGTGACCGCACCTGATTTTGCGCATTTGCTGCCGGCGGAGATCCAGCGTTTCACGACGCGCGGGGTGTACGATTCGGACGACAACCAGCATTTGAGTTTTACGCAGGGGGCGGGGCATGGCGGAAGTCACCCACATCTGGCGAACGAGTTTGCGCAGGCGCTGGCGACGGGGCGCGAACCGTGGCCGAATGCGCGTCAGTCGGCCAACTGGACGTGCACGGGAATCTTGGCGCATCAGAGTGCGTTAGAGGGCGGGAAGTTGATGGCGTTGCCGAAAGAGACGATTTCGGTTTGAGGGGCGGGGGTCTGTTTCGGTCGTGCTTGATCGCGCGGACTTGGGCCAACTTTAAGGTGCGCGTTGCTATTGGTTTGGGTGGGCGGACTGTGTATGGTTACGGTCCGCCTTCCGAACCTGCCTTAAATCTCCATGAGCCATTCGCTTCCACCGCCCCTCTCCATTGGAACCGTTCAACTGGGAGGGGACCGACCTCTCTTTATTCTCGGTCCGTGTGTGATTGAGTCGGAAGAGTTCACCTGGAAGATGGCCCGTGCGATTGGGCAGATCTGCGGTTCGGTGGGGGCGCAGTTCGTTTTCAAGGCGTCGTACGACAAGGCGAACCGGACATCGGTGAAGAGTTTCCGTGGACCGGGTGTGGAGGGAGGGTGCCGGTTGCTGGGGGAGATTGGGAAAGAGTTGGGTGTGCCGGTGACGACGGACGTTCACAGTCCGGAGGAGGCGGAGGTTGCTTCTCACTGGGTGGATATTCTGCAGATTCCGGCGTTTTTGTGTCGGCAGACGGATTTGATTGAGGCTGCGGCGC
>JACCED010336941.1_pt1 | contig 12248 bp, 10 predicted proteins | sample 7455021 | NCBI WGS metagenome assembly JACCED01 (sample SAMN15323456, study PRJNA562643) | freshwater metagenome | isolation source: river surface water | place: USA:Blue River Watershed | collected 2017-08-19
GATAGAAACGCTCCGTTAAGCGTGGAATGTGCTCCGATGAAATCCCTGGGCCCGTATCGGTAACCGAGAACTCGCCCTCGCCTGCAGCATTAATACCCCACGAGACCGTCACCGATCCAACCTCGGGGGTATAGCGTATCGCATTCGAGACCAAATTACTGAAGGCTGATAAAACTTCACGTTCCTCACCCAATAAATTACACGGTGTATTGAGATTAAAGTTCAGAGCATGCTTACCTTGCGATAAGGCATAGGCGTCATTTTTAATGAGCGACATGAGGTAGCTCATGGAAACACTATTCAGAGGTGCTGGCTGGGTATTGGCCTCGAGGTTTGCCAGGGTCAAGAGATCCTCAACCAGATTTTTCATACGCTTACCCTGATCCATCATCATCTCGAGGTATTGGGCTTTTTGCTCAGGTGGTAGATCGAGAGTTTGCACGGTCTCCAAGAAGCCCATCATGACGGTCAATGGTGTGCGCATCTCGTGCGAAACGTTGGCTACGAAATCACGACGCATTGCCTCCGCCTTACTCAAATCGGTAATATCCTGAATTAAGACTAAGCGCCGGTTCTCAGAGAATGGGAAGGCTTGTAGACGTAATATACGGCTTGAATTACTACCCATCTTTTCCAGTACAACAGGCTCGTCATACTTACGCCCCGTAATGTATTGCACAAACTCTGGACGCCGCACAATGTAATGGATACGTTGCAGAACATCACGCTTGAAATGAATTCCGAGGAACTGCTCTGCGATTGCATTGCACCACTCGATTTGATCTTGATCATCGAGCATCACAATGCCATTGGGAGACGCCTGAAATGCCTCTATAAAGCGTTTATGTTGACGCTCAATCTGTTCAATATCTTTCCGCAAGCCGGTAATAATCCGCTGAAGTTTAAAGAAGATTTCAGCCCAGGCGCCACCAAATCCAGACAAAAGAGAAATCCCCGCGCCCCTCACAAAGGCGTCTAGACGAGATTGATTGACGTAAGCAATGAAAAGACTAAGAACAATAATAAATACCGCAAGGAGCCATCCGAGTTCGTCGCCTACAAATGACTCACCGATCAAGCCAGCAACGCCGGCGACCAGAAGGATTGGGATAAGGCGCAGAAATCCAGAAAACATGGCGTCATCTTAGAGCATATTGGGGTGATGCTCAAAAATTAAGCAGATAAATTAACCTGGAGTTTTGGTGATCCGGTAACCGCTCCCGCGCACAGTTTCAATGTATTGATCGCAATTGGCTTCAGATAAGGCTGAACGCAAGCGCTTGATGTGAACATCAACAGTTCGCTCTTCGATATAAACCTGGTCGCCCCAGACCCGATCGAGAAGATGCGAGCGAGTATGAACCCGCTCTGGATTGCTCATAAAAAACTGGAGTAGACGAAATTCTGTTGGGCCTAAATTGACAAACTGATCCTTCTCACTCGGATGAGAAACGGTGACTCGATGGGTTGCGGGATCCAATTGCATGGGGCCTAACTTTAAGACCTCATCACCAAGCCCTAAAACCGAGTTTCGTCGCAGTAATGCCCTCACTCGCGCAATGAGTTCCTTCGGTGAAAAGGGCTTCGTGACGTAATCATCTGCCCCAGAATCGAGTCCTTGGATCTTATCGGCCTCAGCACCCTTGGCAGTGAGCATCAGAATCGGAATATTCTGTAACTCTGGATTGGCGCGCAGCTCTTTAGTAAATTGCACCCCCGACTTGCCAGGCATCATCCAATCCAATATCAAAAGATCAGGTCGGTGAACTCGGATCATTCGCATCGCCTCCTCTGTTTGCAAGGCGCGGTCGACCGTAAAACCTGAATGGCTTAGATTAATCGCAATCAGTTCTGCAATCGATGGTTCGTCTTCAACAATCAGAATGCGATGGGGCATGAGATTATTATTTGGTCGCTTCACGGATCAGATCGTCATGGGGCACATGACGCACATCAGAACCCTTCACAATGTAGATCACAAACTCCGCAATATTTTTTGCATGGTCACCGATCCGCTCAATCGCTTTTGCAATAAAGAGAAGATCTAATCCCGTAGAAATCATCTTTGGATCTTCAGCCATGTACGTAATGAGCTTGCGAACAAAGCCTCTAAACTCCTCGTCGATTTGCTTATCGTCTTCGACCACCTTTGCAGCACCAACGGCATCTAATCGTGCAAAGCAATCAAGCGACTGTCTCAAGAGATCGATTGCCATTTGGCCAGAGAGCTTAATCTCAGCAGCATTAATCTTATAGTTCACAGACTGCTCAATAATGCGCTTGGAACGCTTGGCAACTCGCTCAGCCTCGTCACCAGCACGCTCTAAATTAGTAATGGCCTTTGAAATCGCCATCACCAAACGCAAGTCACGAGCAGTCGGTTGACGACGGGCAATCAGTTCTGCGCAAGACGAGTCGATCTCTACTTCTAAAGAATTAACGGTTTTTTCTCGATCAATCACTTGATTGCATAAATCAAGGTTCGTCTCTGAGAACCCACGCATCGCGACTTCAATTTGCGATTCCACCAAACCACCCATTTGCAGCAACTTACTGCAGAGTGAATTAAGGTCTTCATCAAATTGCGATGAGAGATGGCGGTCGTTCATAATGTCTCCTAATTAACCAAAGCGTCCAGTAATGTAGTCTTCGGTTTCTTTCTTAGTGGGTTTAATAAAGATTTGGTCAGTCTTGCCGTATTCAATTAGCTCACCAAGGTCCATATACGCAGTGAAATCCGATACACGGGCAGCCTGTTGCATATTATGGGTCACGATCGCAATCGTGTAATCCTTTTTGAGTTCATTGATTAACTCTTCGATCTTGGCAGTGGAAATTGGATCTAAGGCAGATGTTGGCTCATCTAGCAGCAAAATAGAGGGCTTCACTGCTACCCCGCGCGCAATGCATAAGCGCTGCTGTTGACCACCGGAGAGTGATAAACCGCTTTGATTAAGCTTATCCTTGGCTTCGGTCCAAAGGGCTGCTTTATTTAAGGCCCACTCGACCCGCTCGTCCATTTCTGCCTTGGAAAGGCGCTCGTATAAACGAACACCAAAGGCAATATTCTCATAAATTGACATTGGAAATGGCGTTGGTTTTTGGAAAACCATCCCAATACGTGAGCGAAGCAAGTTAACGTCCTTACCCTTTTCGAGAATGTTCTCACCATAGAAGTTGATCTCACCTTCAGCACGCTGGCCTGGATAGAGGTCATACATGCGATTCAAAGTACGCAATAAGGTCGATTTGCCGCAACCCGATGGGCCAATAAACGCGGTCACTTTGCGCTCCAGAATATTGAGGTTGATATTCTTTAAACCCTGGAAGCTTCCGTAAAAGAAATTGAGGTTCTTGATCTCAAGTGCATTAACTGTTGGGGCTTCATTTGTTTGAGCCATTTGCGCAACATCAGTGCCCGAATGATTAATATCCGAATGGAACATCGGTTTCATAGTAGTTGTCATACTTTTACCTTTTCACGTAATACTACGCGAGCCAAAATGTTTAAACCTAAAACGGTGAATGTAATTAAGAGTGCGCCACCCCATGCTAAATTAACCCAATTATCATAGGGACTCATCGCAAACTGGAAGATTACGACGGGTAAATTGGCCATCGGGGCATTCATATTAGTTGAGAAGAACTGATTATTGAGGGCCGTAAAGAGTAAGGGTGCTGTTTCGCCGCTCACTCGCGCAATTGCTAGCAATACACCGGTGATCACACCACTTTTCGCAGCTCGCAAGACCACGCTCATCGATACTTTCCACTTAGGTGCACCGAGAGCAAACGCGGCTTCACGGAGTGTGGTTGGTACCAACTTCAGCATATTCTCAGTGGTCCGGACGACCACAGGAATTGCAATCAGTGAAAGTGCTATGGTTCCAGCCCAGCCGGAGAAATGCTTCACGTTGTACACAATGATTGCGTACACAAAAAGGCCAATTACAATCGAAGGAGCTGACAGCATAATATCGGTCACAAAACGGGTAACCTCAGAGAACTTATTGTTCTCCCCGTACTCTGATAAGTAAATTCCCGCTAAGATGCCAATTGGTGTGCTGATAAATGCACAGAAAAATACCATCATTAAGCTTCCAACGATGGGGTTTGCTAAACCACCGCCCTCTGAACCAGGTGCTGGAGTATTTGCCAAAAATAATGATGGGCTGATAGCTGAAAATCCTTTCCATAGAAGGATTGCCAAAATCCAAAGCAAGAACAGCATACCAATCGACATGGCCACCATCGAAAAGGTTAAACCAAAGGCATTAGCGCGCTTACGCTTAGCAAATAAAGAAGGATCACGTGTACTCATTAAGTCTTAGCTCCTTGATTCGCTTCCATGCGCATTAACATTAATTTCGCTAAAGTCAAAACAATAAAGGTGATTACGAAGAGCGCCAAACCTAGAGCAAACAGAGATGAATAATGCAAGCCGACCTCTGCCTCGCCAAACTCATTAGCTAGGGTTGAAGCAATCGAGTTCCCTGGGGCAAATAACGAGGGGGAAATCTTATGCGCATTGCCGATCACAAACGTGACCGCCATAGTCTCGCCAAGTGCACGACCAAGGCCCAACATAATGCCGCCAATTACTCCAGTCTTAGTGTATGGCAACACAACAGTCTTAACAACTTCCCATGTGGTACAACCAATACCATAAGCTGACTCTTTAAGAACCGGTGGAACAATTTCAAATACATCGCGCATCACCGAAGCAATGAATGGCAGAACCATCATTGCGAGAATGAGGCCTGCACACAAAATACCAATGCCGTTGAAGGCGCCAGAGAACAAAATACCAAGTCCGGGTATCTGGCCCAAAGTCGCAGCCAATGCAGGCTGAATGTACTCGGCAAATAAGGGGGCAAAGATGAACAAACCAAACATACCGTAGATGATCGATGGCACTGCAGCCAAGATCTCAATTGCGGTTCCGAGGGGACGCCTCAGAATCATGGGGCACATCTCAGTCAGAAAGACGGCAATTCCAAAGCTTAGTGGAACAGCGATTAACAAAGCGATCACCGAAGTGATGATGGTTCCATAAATGGCAATTAAGCCACCGAACTCACCATTGATAATATCCCATTCAACTGTGGTGAAGAATCCAAAACCAAACTTACTTAAAGCGGGTGCGGCATTAAAAATGAGTGAAGCGATAATACCTAAGAGCGTGAGCAAGACTGATAATGCGAAAAACTGAGTGGCAAATTTAAAAAGTTGATCTAAGAAACGCTGCCGTTTTGCAATGCTCAAAACTGAATCACTTACTGAATTAGTGTTCAATGATGCTTCCATGAATTTAGACCTTATTTAAGACAAAATCAGCCCCAGATTATCCAGGGCTGATTGTGTGACTATAAGTAATAAAGGATTACTTCGTATTGATTTGATTCCAAACGTTCTTACGAATGAAGTCCGTTGTAGCATCAGGCATTGCAACATAGTCGAGTTCAGCGGCCATCTTCTTACCCTCTTTGAAAGCGAAGTCAAAGAACTTCAACACTTCGGCAGAACTTGCCTTGTTGGTTGGGTTTTTGTACATCAAGATGAATGATGCGCCAGTGATTGGCCATGAGGTTGCACCAGGTGCATTGGTAATAAAAGTTCCCATGCCAGGAATCTTGCTCCAATCAGTACCTGCAGCTGCAGCTGCAAAAGTAACGTCGTCTGGCTGAACAAACTGGCCAGCTTGATTACGCAACTGAATGTGAGTCATATTGTTCTTTTTGGCATACGCATACTCAACATAGCCAATTGAGTTTTTCACACGCGATACGTTCGCAGCAACACCCTCGTTACCCTTACCGCCAACTGATGATGCAGCAGGCCACTTCACAGCAGCGCCAGCACCAACGGCCGACTTCCAATCTGCGCTTGCTTTAGCTAAGTAGTCAGTGAAAATTGCGGTAGTACCAGAGCCGTCTGCACGGTGTACTACGGTAATCTCACCAGCAGGAATTTTCACACCAGGGTTCAAGTCAGCAATACGCTTGTCATTGAAGTTGGTGATTTTTCCTTGGAAAATATCAGCTAAGGTTTGACCGTCTAAACGAATTTGACCTGGCTTGATACCGTCTAAGTTAATGATCGGTACAACGCCACCGATAATTGCGGGGAACTGAACCAATCCATCAGCCTGTAGATCCTCAAACTTCACTGGGTTATCAGTCGCACCAAAGTCTACAGTCTTGGCTTTAATTTGTTTGATACCGCCTGAGGAACCAATTGATTGGTAGTTCAAACCATTACCAGTGCGAGCTTTATATGCTTCTGCCCACTTGGCATAAATAGGGAAAGGGAATGTTGCACCAGCACCAGTAATGTCTGCAGCAAAGGCTGCTGGAGCAAAACTTGCCGTTGTTATGGAAAGAGCCGCTACTGCTAGGGCTTTTTTCAAAGTAATCGTCATTTATCTTCCTTTAAATGGGTCTCGCACATCGCGATAAATGAACAATAAATACGAAATATGACGCTTTAATGACAACTTAAGGCATGGGGAATATAAAAAATCAATACGAATCAATCGCTTAGGAAATATTTCCGACGAATAACGATATTATTCCCCCGCAGATTTTGAGGGGGAATACTGGCTTATGCTGGATTGCTTGGGGGATTTCCTGCCGCAGGTGCAGCAGCAAGCGCCGAACTGGCTGGAACGACCGCAGCCTTCCTGACGGGGACCTTCTTCGCAGGAGACTTTTTCTTTGCTGCAGGAGACTTTCTGGGTACTAATTTCTTCGTTGGAGCCCTTTTCTTACTTGCCACTTTGGATTTAATGGTTTTGCTAGCCTTTTTTGCCGCACTTTCGATATTCTTTTCAGCAAGCTCAACTGCGTCCGCTACGGCTTTGCGGCCCTCTTTGAAGACTTTAGCGCCAGCGTCGGATACCTCACGAACTACCTTGGCTAGCTTCTCACCACCCATGGGGATTTTCTTATCGGCCTCTTTAATCCAGTCGCTGATAGCATCACGGGCTCGATCAAAGTGCTTCTCGGCACCATCGGCTGCCTCGTTACCGATGTCCTTGAGGATTGCTTTCACCTTCTTTTGATAGATGCTCATCCGCTTTGCAGCATCATCAGCCGCTTTTTTCTGCATCGCCTGAAGTTTGGTCACATCCTTTTGAGCAGCAGTCTTTGCCGCCTCCATCGCTTGTTCGATGTTATAACGGAGTTCCGCAGCATGATGTTCACTTAATTGCTTGGCAGCATCAAGAAGTTTATGAGAAAGAGTAAACAACTCTTTCGCTTTCGCTTTCTTGGCAGCTTCGGATGGCTTTTTCATAACAGACCTCAAATCATTAATTGGAAAATCAGTCTAGCAAAGCAATATGACAGTGAATTGTTGCAATGCACAATGATGACTTTGTCATCATTTCGACATCAAAAGGTCATCAAGAATATTGAAAATGAAATTCTGTTTGGGCAGGGATTTTAAGAGGCTAGATTTTGATCAACTTGACTGCACAAAACATCCCCAAAACTACACAAAATGCAGCAATCATTTTTACTAACGCCATAGGGGCGATGGCAATGCGCACATTGATGAAATTGCTTACTATCACTGGTGTCAACCGAGACGACTTCGGTTGCTTGGCAGTGGGGACACGTCAGCGTTGCTTGGACTAGTTGATTCATCATTACCGGGGGATTTTCCTGAAGAATTATTTCAATCTGATGAAATCAATGAAAAATAATCTGCGTTACATTCTGACCACCCTTCTCCTAAGCGTTGGTTGCCTAGCTTTAGTACCAGCTAGCGCTAACCCAATTCGATTTGTGACGCTTGGTGATATGCCCTATCGTTCATCCGATGAAGCTTTATTTACAAATCTCATTACCGAAATTAATCAGACCAATCCTGCATTCACGATCTTTGTAGGTGATACTAAAAGTGGTAGTTCGCCCTGTACTAATGCGTATCTTGAATCCATCTGGAAATTCTTTAATCGCTTTGAGGGTCCATTAATTTATACACCTGGCGATAATGAATGGACTGACTGCCATCGCCCGTCTGCTGGTTCATTTAATCCAGAGGAACGCTTGCAATTTATTCGCCAGTTGTATTTTGGAAATAGCGATAGTTTAGGTAAAAAGCCACTACGCCTAATTCGGCAAGCCGATATTGATCCAGAACACAAACTTTTTTTTGAGAATGCTTACTGGGTTAGTGGCACCACTCTCTTTGCGACAGTGCACGTGGTCGGCTCAAACAATAATTTTGAGAATGCAAGTGAATATGACATGCGCAATCGTGCCAATCTTACTTGGCTTGATTATGTCGTTAAGGTCGCACAAGAGCACGCCCTCGATCATCTCGTCATTGCGATGCAAGCCGATTTATTTTATTCACCTGAGCAAGCAAGTTCTCCCACCAGCGGCTTACGAGACACGATTGGCCACCTCAATCAACTCTTATCGCAATGGAATAAGCCTGCATTGATTATCCATGGGGATAGCCATCAACTCATTATTGATCAGCCCTTCAAACACCCGGACACGAAACGCGTGATCGAGCGCGCGTATCGAATACAGGTAATGGGTGATCAACAAGTTGAAGCGCTTGAAATCACCATTGATTCAGGTAAACGCAGCCCCTTTAGCTTTCGCCCATTGGTGACTCGTTAGCGACTATGCGCCGACGGGCTTGCCGTCCTCGCGCCAAATCACAATGGTTGCTGAACGTGGCCGTGAGAACAACTTACGATCTGGCCAATCGCTGAATGCTTTTGGCTTATCAGGATTACTGCGCTCACTTGGACTCTCCCCTGGATGTTGGATATTGACAAACATGGTTTTGTAATCGGGGGTTAGATCAACACCCGTCACTTCGCAGCCATTGGGTCCAATCAGAAAACGCCTAAACTCGCGCGTCACCGGATCAGCGGCAAACATCATATTGTTAGTAATCCGTGCATAAGCGCCCTTTCCGAGAGCCCCTGAAGAGATATCGGTCTGAGTCCACAAAATGCCACGTTGATCAAACCACAAACCATCAGGTGAGCCAAACACGTCCCCCCGAATATTCCCTTTTAGGTTGGGGTCAGCATTCTCGGGATCGCCTGCTAAGACAAAGATCTCCCAATCAAATCGATCATTTGCTGCGTCCTGCTGGCGTGGTCGCCAGCGGATGATATGCCCCATCAGATTATTGTCACGTGGATTAGCGGCATTGATCGGAAACTCTTTACCACGCTGATTGTTGTTGGTCAGTGCTACATAAACATCCTTCGAAGTTGGATGCACCGCTACCCACTCTGGCCGATCTAGAGGCGTAGCTTTCACCTGATCGGCGGCTAGGCGCGACTCAACCAAAATATAGGCCTGATCCGGAAAACCATTCTCCGGAGTTAAGCCATTTTGTCCAAAGACCAAGGGGATCCAGCGGCCCTCACCATTCTCAGCGAACTGTGCAACAAAGAGCGTCCCTTCATCAAGCAGGGTGCGATTGATCTCGGGCTGATTGGGCCGATAGGCATTCTTGCTCACATACCGATAGACGTATTCACCACGCTGATCATCGCCCATATACACCACAACGCGCCCATCTTTGGCCAACGTTACTTCAGCACCCTCGTGCTTAAAGCGTCCCAATGCGGTGCGTTTGATCGGTGCTTGATCGGGATTGCGCGGATCAATTTCAACAACCCAACCGAAGCGATTGGGCTCGTTGGGGTTGAGATCAACATTAAAACGATCATCAAATTCTTCCCAACGATAACCAAAGCCTTTGGCATTAATGCCAATCCGCTGTTCTTCCTTAGATACCTGGCCTTTTTTCACAAAGTATCCATTAATGTTCTCTTCGCATGTCAAGTAGGTACCCCATGGGGTTACACCATTTGCACAATTATTTATCGTGCCTAAGGCCAAGCGCCCTTTGGGATCGGATGCGGTTTGCAGATACTTGGTACCCGCAGCAGGTCCTGAAATGGCACACGGCGTATAGCCCGTAATACGACGAGCATAGGGTCCTGCAACGACTTGCCAACTTCCCTTCTCATGCTTTTGAATATGCGCAATGGTGACGCCATGCGCAGCCTGACTTTTTCTGACCTTTTCTAAGGACCAATTTTTCATACCATCTGGATGCAAGAGTCCATCGTCGGTGTATTCATGGTTCACTACCCATAAGCCTTTACTGGAAGAACCATGATCAGGAAAGAATGCGCAACCGTCATGGTGCATACCAAATTGTTTGGCTTGCTGCTCGGGTGTATTAATCACATCATAGGAAATCACCGGAAACCTACCGTTAACCGGATCCCCCCAGGCCGCCAATACCGCCCAACGGTATCCCTTAGGAACCACAATACCATCTGTTGCCATGCTCAGTGGTATAGATTCAAAGGTAAACGGTTTAGTTGCACCCCACACGGATTTTGCAGTTTGCGCAAACCCAAGATTAGAGCCAAAGAGCGCAACTACTGCAGCACTTGATTTCAGAAACAAGCGACGCTGCGACTGCTCGGTAATAGCATGGGCAGGATCAAATCGCTGATTCACAATGGGATTATCGAATTCATTCATGGCGCACCTGGTGGCAATTAAGAGAAAAATATATTCCGACAGCTTAATGACAGTTTGATGAACACCGTTGAAGTCATTGAAATAATAGTGTTCTTCGTTAAGATAGGGCAATGAGTACTTGGCATAATCCAGTTGATATCTATTGCGAGCGATTAGATGCTAGCTTTTGGTCTGAGCCCATCAATGCAATCACCAATCTATCGTTCATCATCGCCGGATGGTTCATTTGGCGTATGCGATCATCTCGATCCGACTTGATGGCTATTATGCTCATTCTGATTGGGCTAGGTAGTTTTAGTTTTCATACCTTTGCGAATCGACTAACAGGTCTCTTAGATGTTCTTGCGATCGCACTTTACTTGGTCAGCTTTGCATATCTAATTCCAAAACAATGGTCTTGGGGCTCGCGCTGGACTCAAATCGGGTCCGTTATTACACTCATTATTCTGATTTCGCTTTGTCAATTAGCAATCAATGCTGTAAAGCCCGTGTTCCCTTGGGCGCCCCCCGGAATGTATTTGGGGGCTTGGTCAGCACTGCTCCTCTATGCCGTGATCACTCAGTATTCCAATACTATCGCTGCACGCTATTTATGGCTGGCAGTCCTGGTGTTCCCTTTCTCACTCCTGAGCCGTCAGCTCGACCTACCCTTGTGCGACTTTGGCTTTAATGCCCACTGGCTATGGCATGTGCTCAATGGGTTAACGCTCTACTTAACCAGCTACAGTCTTTGTCTAAACAATAAATCTATTTAAGATTTGTTTGGGATTTTTCCAGATGCAAATGAGGCGGGGTCATCCTTTTCATAAAGGCACCAGTATTGGATCTCATTAAATAGAAACTCACGCTCTTTATAGGTTAGTTCCCGAAAGTCTTCTAACGAAACGCCCTTGCCCGCTCGTAAATGCTTCATACACTCAATCATTTGATCGCGCATCATTAACCCCTTATTTATTGATAAATATCTGGTACGTACATTTCTTTTGGTACTGGCCCGCGGATGTAGTCGGGATTATGTACTCGCTCCGGCAAAACAATATGAGGATGGTCAATCTCCTGATATGGGATTTGCGCAAGCAAATGGTGAATGCAATTAAGTCTGGCACGTTTTTTATCATTCGCAGCCACAACCCACCATGGTGCCTCAGGTCGATGGGTTGCTTCTAGCATCGCCTCTTTAGCTTTGGTGTATTGCTCCCAGCGTCGACGTGACTCTAAATCCATGGGGCTCAATTTCCATTGCTTTAATGGATCATGAATACGTTGGGTAAAGCGGTTGTATTGCTCCTCATCAGAAATCGAGAACCAATATTTGATTAAGATAATTCCGGAGCCGATGATCATTTTTTCAAACTCAGGTACGGTATCAAGGAATTCGCGATACTCTTTGTCCGTACAAAATCCCATCACTTTCTCAACGCCGGCACGGTTATACCAACTGCGGTCAAAGAGAACAATTTCTCCAGCGGCGGGCAAATGCGCAATGTAGCGCTGGAAGTACCATTGCGTCTTCTCTCGCTCCGATGGGGCTGACAAAGCAACCACGCGGCAAACTCTTGGATTTAGACGCTGAGTAATTCGTTTAATGGCACCACCCTTACCCGCTGAATCGCGGCCTTCAAAAAGAACTACCACCTTGAGTTTTTGATGAACTACCCAGTCTTGTAATTTAATGAGTTCCTTTTGAAGACGAAAGAGTTCCCGAAA
>JACCED011878532.1_pt1 | contig 12246 bp, 6 predicted proteins | sample 7455021 | NCBI WGS metagenome assembly JACCED01 (sample SAMN15323456, study PRJNA562643) | freshwater metagenome | isolation source: river surface water | place: USA:Blue River Watershed | collected 2017-08-19
ATCAATCTCGCCCAAATTCTGACCACCGGGTAATATCTCAACACTTGATCCACGTCCATCAGCAGTGACGGGGAAGAAGTAATCTTCGTTCATTGACAATGGGTTATATGTAGCATCGAGCATAGACTGTCCACCGTGTGCTGATGGGATACGTCTTTGGTGAATTTCGTTTTTGATACGCTCAACGAATGCCATAGCCATGTGACTTGGCATGTTACCAACGTCAATCTTAAACATTCTACGTTCAGGGGCACGTTGTACACGATAGATAAGAACAGCATCTTCAAGTAATTCTTTTTGCTTGTAGACTTTGAAAATGTTTTCTAACACTGATTGACCAAAAGGCCAGAAGCGGTCAAGACCTTCAGTAAGACTTAAATGAACTACGTGTTTGGCATCGATAGCTGATTCAGTTTGACCTAAAGTAAATCTAGAACCAGTTGTGTTATATGGCATAGACGGAACTGTATAGCCCGAACTTGATCCTCCACCACCTGTTCCACCTAATCCTGTCGCTGGATTGGCAGCAAAGTCTGTATTGGTCTTTTGTGCCGCAGTTAAATTCTGTAGGTTAATGTTAATGTCTTTAATAACATACTGTTCCGGTAATTTACCTTCGCTTTCATTAACAATAACTTTAATGACCTTAGTCATATCAATCCAGTATAACTTGAAATTTTCTGGATCACGCACAAACACCTGATCTCCGTATTTTAATACATTACGGAATACTTTAAATGTTCTAGTGTCAAATTCGTTTAATTTACACCACTGTTGTAGTTGTGTCTTTAATAAATCTACTTCATGAGGAGTAGGATCTTCGCCGAATGATAAGTTAAACGGTGTCTTGTTGTGTTCATTCTTTTGTGTACTGAACTCAGCAATAATATCTAAACATGCGTTGATTTCAGCATCAACGTCCATCATTTCATATTGATTATATCGCTCAATACGGTTTGGGTGCCCGGTATAGACTTCGGGTAATTTACTACCGTAGTTCTTGTAACCAAACTGGTCATTGTTCCAGCCGCCTGTAGGCATTCCATTTTGTCCTGGACTGCCGTTCCAAGCGCCACTATTGCTGTTGCCGCCAGAAATAGGACTTGAAACACCACTTTTGTTAGTAAATCGTTTTTTGTAAGTCATAATAGATTGTCTAGTATTTAGTGTTAGACCTTAGAATAGGTTAATATTTTGTCAGAAATACCATTACCTTCATTCAATGCGTCAATGATATCATTGAATTTTGACTCCATCATTTCCATCATATCGATAAACATCGCCGGGTCTGCGGCTGATGAACTTGTAGAAGCCGTAGTAGATGTTGTGTTTGTCACTGTACCCAAATCTTGCTTAGTTACCTGTTGCATATTGTCGAGTAACTGACGGAATTTTTCAGTAGGAGCAACCATTTCATTGCCATGAAGCTCTACTAAATATCCGGTATCAGGTCCTTCGAACACACCTCCATTGCGAGCTTTTTCAATCTTACCAGGTTTAAAACCTTCCCAAATTGCCTGCTTTTTAACTAGATTTCTAAGTTGGTCGTCTTTTAAATCTTTTACAGTAGTATTGATATCTACCCCTGCGGCCTTTGCCAAATCCCTAGCATATGTAGACCCTAGTCCCGCATGCTGACCTGTCCATCGATTTACGGCCGCATCAATAGATAAATTATTATATGACGGTTTGCGCCACAAATCCATCTGTGCGTTTTCGCCAGCTTCGAGCGTTGGCATGATAGCAATACCTACACTACGCTGTTGGGCATCACCATTAGGATTAATAAACGGAGCAAGCGCACCGTGTTTCTTAGTGATATCAGCATAAGAGATGTTACCAGGGTTGTTTGTTCTCCACGAGACTGTGCCACCTTTACGAACTTCATCACCTAATACAACGTCTAACCCACGTGTGCCGGCTTTGCTAGGTGAACCGGTAGCACCTAAGCCTCCGACTGGTGGCGATGATCCTCCGCTACTACTTGATCCACTACTTGATCCACTACTAGAGCTTCCACCGCCACTAGAGCCAGTGCCACTAGATCCACTACTAGAGCTTCCACCGCCACTAGAGCCGCCACTTGAAACTCCACCTACTGTTCCTGCGCTAGACGGTGTACCGGATCCTATACCTCGTTTATTGTATATGTTCTCTAGCATTTTTTGAATCTGTTCAGGAGATCCACTGGCTGTGTTAGCAGAAGTTACAATAGTTAAGTCATTTAACGCATCGGTCAAATCCAACAACGCTTTAGTATTGATGTCTAATTGTCTGTTATTCTCTTTAGTATTAACATCTAAATTGGTAGTGGCTTTGATTTGATTTTTATCTAGCTCGGTTTTTGCTACCTCCGCATCTTTTGCCATCTTAGCGCTGGCAGCATCTTTCGTAGGTTCACTGCTTTTCCCACCAAATAATTTGCCCCAGTTTTGATACATGCCATAAGCACCACCTGCCAATGCGCCTAGTCCTCCGCCGATTGCGGTACCTACACCAGGAACAACACTACCGATCATAGCCCCTGTGCCACCGAATTTTAATGCGCTAGAACCTATATCTAGTCCGGCTGCTGTCTTAGTGTGACCGGCTGCTTCTGCTTTAGATGCGCCATAATCTAATGCGATGCCACCGACTAAGCCTCCTACACCACCAACAGCACCTTTAGCTAAACTACCTAAACTACCTATGCCTCTAGCTAGTCCGCCTAATTTACTTGCGCCTGTTGTTGGAGTAGGTGCTTTAGTGAATCTACCTTTAGCATCACGTGCTCTGCCTTTACCTTTATCAGGTGTTCCTGCTTTATCTAATAGATCACCTAGTTTAGCTTTTGTGGCCATGGCAGCTAAAGCGGTGGCCGCTGCTACGGCTGCGGCAGTTAATGCTGTGGCTGCTATTGTAGTAGAATTGAACCCGCTCATCATTGGATTCATTGCCAATACTATTTCGTCTACTTTCTTTCTAGCGGCAATACCTGCTTCGGTCATTTCATTTCTGAAAATTTGAGCAGGATCTTTTGCTACAGTATCACTTGTTTTTCCTGTACTAGGAGTTCCTGTTTGTCGCTTGGATGCTTCATAGGCTGCAACTTCATCACGTCCCATAAACTTACCAGATTCACGCAATGACTCCCCAGTAACACCCAGACGTTTACCTAAATCTTCACCACCATACTGTAACGCAGTGCCAAATGATTTTAACGATTCAGATTGTAATCCTTTTATTTCTTGATTGCGGGCAGCTGCATTTCTTCTAGCTTCATCTACATCTCTTGCCGAAGCGAGGTCGTTTTGAATCTTACCGGCATCGATACCCAATACAGCAAGACCGGCTGTTTGCTTGTCATAGCCGCCGGTTCTAGCAACACGACCCACTTTCATTGCCATGTCTCTACCGTATACGGCTTCGACTTCACGTAGATATTCTTGACGTTTCTTTTGCTCTAACTCTAATGAGTTAGCTTCTTTGTCTCGACCTTGTGCTCTTAATTCACGTATCTTGTCATCTTCTTGACGAGTTTGAATTAGTTCTTCATATTCTAGTTGACGGGCTTCTTGTTCTTTTTGTAACTTATCAGCACTCTTGCCTGTCATAGCAGATAGGCGAGTTAAGTTTTCTACATACTCTAATGATTCTTTTTTCAGTTTAGCACTGTCACCTGCTTGACCTTGTAATGACTTACCGGATAATTCTTGTAACTTAACATAGTCACCTTGCATTTCCATTAGTCGTTCTTGACTAATACCCATGCGTTCAAAAGCCATACGCTGTTCTTTAGTTACAGCAGTCATTTGACCAAATGCTTTTACACCGTCTGTTACTGTGTTGCCAAAACCAGCTAATCCTGAACCAGCTTTATTGGCTGCTTTAGTTAATACTTCTAAATTCTGAGATGAAAGTCCCGCATTGTGACCCATCTGTAATACTTCTTTAGCTGTCAGTCCACCGGCAGCACCTAATGCTGACAATTCATCTGTAGCTTTTAGCGATGCATCTGTTTGTTTTAAGGCAGCGTCAGCTGCCATAGTAGCGCCCTTAACAAGTCCGCCTATAGCCATACCAACTAAGCCAAAGTTTTTACCCAATGACCATGCAGCATCGCCAGCGGCTGTTAATCCTGATCCAAACTTACTTAAACTCTTTTCAGTAGTTAGTAACGCAGATCCTAAAGATTTAACACTAGTAACTGATGCTGTTACAGCCGCTGTTAAATTTTGTTGTGCTTGTAGATATCTTTCTAATGCTTGTTGCTGTGCTTTTTGATATGCTGTAGATTGTTTGGTTGTTTCACCGGCAGCTTTTAATTCAGCATCAAACGATTTAATACCGGCAACGTTAACACCCTGTGCTTGTGCTAACTTCTTCATCATTTCAATAGAGACAGCTTGTGTTTGCCCTAAGGAACGCAGGGTTTCGCTGTTCTCTCTGAGAGCGTCTGCCATCTGTTGTGCTAAATCGTCATTCATATATGGATATCCGTTTTTTTAGGGGGTATTTTCTACCAATAAATAGTCTACATATTATTTAGTATTGGGCGAACACCCACTTTTGATAAAGGAAAACATATGGCAATAGCAAACAACCCCCTAAAACAATATTTTCGTAGACCTTCAATATACGTAAGATTACCTAGCGGGGGTAAAGGATATCAACCCGGAGTAGTAAACATGCCTGAATCAGGTGAACTGCCGATCTACCCCATGACTGCTATCGATGAAATTACTGCCAGAACCCCTGACTCACTGTATAACGGTACTGCCGTAGTTGAATTGATTAAAAGCTGTGTCCCGGATATCAAGGATCCATGGTCAATACACAGCACTGATATGGATAGCATTCTTATTGGTATCAAATCTGCTAGCCAAGGTAACGAATTAGAGATTGAAACAGAATGTCCTAAATGTGAAGAAGTTAGCAAGTTTGGCGTTAACTTGGTTGCTGTACTGTCTACCATGAAGGAAGCAGATTACGGTAAGGAACTTGAGATTAGTGATTTAGCTATCAAGTTTAGACCATTGACATATCGTGAAATGAATGAAGCTAACCTAAAGCAATTTGAAATACAGCGTATGTTCATGTCAATTGAATCCATTGAAAATGAAGATGAGCGCATTAAGAAAACACAAGAAGCTATCGTTTCTATCACACAGACTACTATGGATGTGTTAGCTAAAACAATTGAGTATATAAGAACACCTTCAGCACAAGTAGTAGATACCAATTTTATTCTAGATTATCTACAAAACTGTGACAAAAATACATATACTACTATCCGTGATTATCATTCAAAAATGAAAGAAATGACGGAATTGAAGCCATTAGATATTAAATGCCCGCATTGTACAAATGAATATAAGCAACCATTCGTATTGAATACTAGCGATTTTTTCGGTTAAGGCTTCTACGCCTTGACCCTCAGGGCATACAGAAGCTGATAGAAGGAATGGAAAAAGAATGTACCGATATTAAGAAGTCAGCACTTACATTAACTTGGTACATGAGGGGAGGGGTGTCTTATGAAGACGTCCTAAACATGTCCAGTGAAGAACGAAAACTAATAAATGAATTAGTTGAGAATAACTTAGAAACTACTAAGAAAACACAATTGCCATTCTTCTAATCAAACCCGTAACTATTCATTTATTAAATTTACGGGTTTTTTCTTTTCTCTTTAAAGATGAACTTCGTTCATCTAGAACTTCGCTATCGCTCAGTTCTTATTTTTACGGTTATCTATTCTTTAAATTGTTTTATTAGAGGAGATACTCTGCCGCTTTGAAGCCATGGTAGTGCTATTCAGCACTACCAATGGTTTAGGGATCTTGCCATGCCCGTCATCCTTTGTTATCTTTTCCCCGTATTGTCGCCTATTTGTTGACACAATACGCTACCGGTTACACTGTAAAGTTTATGGGACTGTAGTGAAGCTGTCAAGTTTTAATGTTGATTCTTCTGTAACGCACATTCTATATCGCAAAGATAAAGTAGATATAGACTTGTTGAAGGTTCGCTTTTCCGATTGCCTTCTCGGTATATCCAAGAGTATTACTACTCTTGCTTACTCCAGATCCGTCAGCACAGCACAACCTGTACAAACTCAAGGAGGTTCCCCAATGGGAACAACAAATTTTTAGATATCGATAGTTAAAATATTATTTGTAGTAACAGTAGGATTTGACTTGGTGTCTATTGTGCTTGAATATGTTTTTAGTAGAGTACTGTTATTTTTAAAGAAACTGTCAAACTCCATTAGTATCCAGTCTCCGTGTTTAGCGGACGTATAATACCAGAAGTTGTCAGTCACCCATGTTAGCTTGCTTTGTACGCAAACATAACGTCCCTTGCGATTGAATTTCATAAACAATATGTTACAATCATCGGGATCTGCTACATCCATGAGTTGTTCTAGCCAACCATCTAAAACTTTGCATTCTCCGCTAAGCGTCAGATGGAATGGGAAGTCAGCATAGAATTTACATTCAATATTCATATTCTTGAATGATTGACCGGGTACTACATCGCCCTTGAAGGTGCGAATTTGTCCTTCGTGTAATACTTCTTTGCGTGATTGATTCTTCCCGCCCACATACGCTCCGGATCCGGGAGCACGAATAAAACTCTCTCCGTATAACTCGGAGAGATATTTAGCGATTTCTCGCTCGTAACCGGAACCTTTTTGTTTCTGTGGACTTGGCATAGACTTACTTATCACTAATAAACAGAATTAGAAATTATTCCATTTCAGTAGATGTAGCATAGCTTGTAAAGCCGTTTTCTTTCACAACCTTTAGAACGTTAGGTACACGACCTGCGAGTTCTTCACGGTGTGATACAAGCCAGATGGACTTGTGACGACGGCGAGACATGTCTTTGAGAATTGCTAGACTGTTCTCAACACCCATTGTGTCAAGACCACTATCAATCAATTCGTCAATGAATAGTGTATTGACCGGAGCATACAAGTTCTCCCATACATCACGGAAAGCAAAACTCAAACCAAGAATCAGTCTGTTTCGTTCACCACGTGATAAGTTGTCAAAATCAAGTTCACGACCCAATTCAGTGATTTCAACTGATAAATCGTTCTTAAAGACAACATTATGGGGAAGTCCGATTTTGTCTAGGTAGTGAGTTAGTCGTGCGTTTAGATAACTCAAGTTCTGGTCAATAATTTTCTTACGAACAAAACTGTCTTTGCTTGTCAACAAGTCAAGTAAGAACTTTTGATGTTCCATAGTCTTGGTAATCTCGTTGATTTTGTCAAAGTTTACAACCTGAAGTGCTTGGCTCTCCATGTCTTGAATTTGTTCTTGGTACGGATCAGTTTCCTGCGCCTTTGTCTCAATTTGTGATAGTAGCGATGATACTCGTGTTCTATGCTCGATTGCTTGGGACTCTGTATCGTAATGAGTAACCGGACGCTTACCAACATTGACGCTAGGCGTATCAAGAAGTTGTTCACTAAAGGGGTTATCCTCGCTGGATTTCTCGTCAATCTGCTTTTTGATGTTATCAATTTCCGTTGACTGGCGCACTGCCTCAGCTTCTGTCTTATAATGTGTAACAGGTTTGTCTCCTACAGTAATAGGACCAGCAACTAGTTCATCAAGTTGGAACTTCAAGTCATCTAAGTGACTCTTGCTATTATTCCACAACTCAACTTTAGCGTTCAACACTTTATCGTGTTGTTCATCGTGGAAATCCTGACCACAAGCATAACACTTGTGTTCTTTGAGTGTTTCAACTTCGGCTGTTAGTTTTTCGTAGTTCTTACCTTCTTTAGTAATATCTTTACGTAAACTGTCAACTTTGTTGTCATACAACGCCTTCAACTGTACTTGTTTGTTGTGTTCAGCTAAGTCTTTGTGTGCTTGTAATTCAGCGTCAAAGTCAATATGGCTCAACTCGTCCATCTTCAACTGTAATGCCGCGATATCTTTATCTTGTTTTTGCATCCACGCAGTCTGACGAGCAATCAACGCATCATACGTTTCTTGTTGCTTTTTCTTTTCATTGTAGATGACCAATTCTTTGTGCGCTAATAATTCCGCTTCGATGTCGATCTTGCTTAGGTCATCGTATGTGGTAGCAAGAGTAGCCAAATCTTCATCGTGTTTCTTGGTCCACAATGTCTGGCGGCGCTTGATAGCATCAATCTGCTCTTTGACTCTTTTGTTAGCTTCTTCAACGGCTTTGATTCTAAATTCTTCTTGTTGAATATCATCTTTGCTTTGGCGAATCAAGTCTTTGACAACTTCTGCTTTCTCAGAAAGCAATGTGATGCCCAAAAGCTGTTCAATGATTTCACGTTGTTCATTATTTTTCAGCGCAAGAAATGGTTCGGAATAAGTGTTCAGGACAACGATGTGCTTAAACATTTCGGGACTCATATTCAACACACGCTCAATTGCGGCTTGTGTTTCTTTGTTCTCACCTTGTTGATCTTCTGTGGCTTTCTGTTGAACATCGTTAACATAGAACTTCAATACATTGGGTTTGCGCCCGCGCTCGATCTTATAGTCAGTGCCGTTTACGTTAAACTCTAACGTAACCATCATGCCCTTACCATTTGTGCGATTAACTAAATTATCTTTTCTGATGTTGTTAATAGGTACACCGAACAACGCATAGGCAAGACCCTGAATAAGAGTAGTCTTGCCTGTTCCGTTACGAGCACCATCACCACCTAAGTCTAGGTTCTCACCTAGAATTAATGTGATATCTTTTTTGTCAAAGTCAACTGCTTGTGTTACGTTACCGATACTTAAAAAATTGCGGAGAGTAATATTCTTAATTGTTATCATAGATTGTTATAAATGTCCAGTAGTACCTTCTTGTCGAAATTTTTACTTTCGATGGCATTGATTTGGTCAATAACGATCTGGTCAACGGATTCGAACTTGAGTCCATCACTGTTCTGACCCTGCTCAATGCCCTCACCTTTAATAGGAATCAATGTCATTTCTCTTAATTTGTATTCTGGTATGAATGTTTCACGCAGGAAGTTAGCTTCTTCATATGAAATATCAATGTCAAGATGCACTCTAACATGACTGTCGATCAAAAGATAGCCCTCTGGGTTCTCTAATATTTCTGATAGTTTATGTACACGATAGATTGGTTGACGAGGCCATGCTTTAAATTCTGGCTCTTGATCCCATTCCAATATCATCATACCACGTGCGTCATCCCCTGCGTCAGCATAATTATGTGGGAAAGCATTACCGATATACCAAACGTTTTGCTTTGCTTGACGTTTGTGAAAATGACCACTGAATACTTTTTCAAAGTTACGAACGTGGTCATTGTTGAGTTCACCGTGATCGGGCATTTCAACCATAGCGTTCATAAAGTATCCTGGCAACTCAAAGTGACCGAACAAATACTTGCCCTTCATCTTTTGAAGTTTCTTGTAATCGTCGGCTACTAACCACGGCGCGATAACGACTTGTCCTTCATTGAAGAAATCATTAACAACTTTAACGTTGGGTAGATGTTTCGCCCATTCAACGCTATGTATATCGCGGCGGTCACGATAATACAAGTCGTGGTTACCAGGGATAAAGTAGACAGTATCGAATGAAGCATTCAGTTTCTCCAGTGCTTGTAGACCAAACTGTAGTGTGTGTATATTGATACTAGCACGGTGATGATTCCAATCACCCAAGAAGAAACATGTTTCACATCCCTCTTTCTTGGCAGTGTCAATAAACCAATCTACAAAATTAGCACAGTCTTGATTATGTTGTAGGCTGTTAGACTTTAATCCAAAATGAATGTCAGTGAACACAGCCGCTTTTTTAAATAGGTTACTCATATAATGATTATAAAGGAAGAGGGAGTGCTAAAGCAACTCCCTTGGTTAAATTGATTATTCTTCGTAAGACATTGAACCGGAACCAGAACCTTGCCGACTCCAACTAGGGTTAAGTCCGTTCAGTTCTAAGATATCATCACGAATGTTTTGATTACGCTTTTCGGTGTTTAGTACACGACAGAAACTGTTAGTGATAGCAGCCGTGTAGTAAGCAAACGGGTTAGCAGATTTGGCTTCGTTGAATCGCAATCCAACGTATGTCAACTGTAGAATAGCACTGTTGCGCATTTCATCGTTGTATGTGTATCCACGCCAGTTAAACTTCATGGCATATTTCTCACACATCATGATGTACATACGTGCTAGTTTGTTTGTGATTTGTCCGTGTTCTTTACTAAACTCACCTGTTTCTAAATCACCTTTCCAATGACTTTTCCCGATACAATGTGCTGTATTATTTTCATCAAAGCGATAATGCTGGAATGGTGGGAAATTAACCTTGACATGAACCATATCGTCAATCTCTCCCTTTGTTGTAGTATCTTCTAGGTCAGCAAAAATCTCATCTGGATCGGGCTCCTCGAATTCAAAGATATCTTTGGCAGTTTTCTTTTTAACGGTTTTTCGAGGTTGTTTGGGAGCGACCGGAACGTGATCCCAGGTCATAATGCGAAAAATTAAATCAGTGACAGGGATGGATAATGGGTCAGTTGTTCCTTTAGTTAGACCCTGTTCCAAATCCATTCGAATAGCTTTTGTTTCACGTGCTTGTTGAATGTTTTCGGGTTTAAAAGCATGTTCCAGTGACTTTTCTATAGTGTCTTGTGGCATATCTACTATGAAATCGTATCGATGAAATTCAGGTTCGATGAACGAACAGTATGTGTTTTTGCTATCGTGTATTTCTTTTAAAATGTCTTTGTTGTTCAAATAATTGACAGGTTTTCTTGGTGTTGGTAATAGTGACATGGGTTCCTTAGAGTTAAACTGATAGTATTATATCAGAAAGTGTATACAAATTACTACACTTTTTGGTTGAAGCGGGTAAAAACAGCACTTTTATTTAGTGCTAAATATAAGTAAGGAACAGAACAAATGGCTAACCAGACCAGACAACAAGTAGCAGATCAACTTAATAAACTCAATAGTCAAGGAGCAACTGAACAGCAAATCGTTGACTATGTGAATAGTGCTGGATATAAACCCGATGACTTTAACGTTGACTTAAATGGATCATTCAGGCCTATGGTCGTCGGTACCGGAACTGTAACTCAAAATTATACCGCGGCTGAAGCACGAGAAAGCAATCAATTTTATGAAAATCTTGCGGCATCTTCATCTACTATAACACCCACCGTATCAGCAACAGCTTCAGTGTCTGGAACTCCGACTACAGCTAGAACATCGACAACTACAACTACTGAAATAACTACTACAACGTTCCAACAAACCACCGGTGGCGGCTCTACCACTGTATACGCATTACCGCCTACTAGTACACCGGCCAGTGCCGCATATCAAGCACAAGCAAATCAAGCATACACATTAGCAGAATCATATAGATTAAACCCAGATAGTAAGTTTGGTAAATCTGCGTTAGATAAGCGTTTAGCCGACGGTAGAATAACACAAGAACAATATAATGAGATTGTAAATTCTACCCCCGAACAACGTATAGCACAATCACAAGCATACTCTACTCAGTATGAGCAGGCGAGATCCAACGAAACTGCATCTCAGATAGCTACACCACCTGCGGTAGTAGTACAACCGTCACAAAATACAAGCGAAATTTCAGTAGATTATCAAAAGACTACTAGTACCTCATCTACTCAATTAAATGGTGAAATATTAGAAGCTAATGTAAGAACTGAAACAGTTGAAGGTACATCTTATCAAGTAACAGTAGACCCAAACACAAATACGACAACATATACTGATGAATTGGGGCAGACCGTTAATTTAGAAACCACTGAAGTCCAGTCATCGAATATAGTAGTTGATGATGGTTCTGATCCTAATGTAAACAACGATAATACCGAACAAACATTTGAGCCATTAAGCGAGCCACCTGGGACTGCTGATGAATTTGATGGAATAGACCAACAAGTTTCAGACAATGAAAATACTCTGCAAGAACCACCTGAACTATCCGATGAAGAAGTAAACGTTTACTTTGACCAGCAACGAGAAGAACAAATAGAAAACAGTGAACCTGCTAATATTGAAGAAAATGTTTTTGACCCTAGACAAGAAGTAACGGAAAATGTATTTGATCCAGCCGCCGGCGGCGCAACCAACGCTAGAGGAACGGCTGTGGTTACTAATACACAAGCACAGGCAACAGAACAAGACGTATCTAACTTTTATCAAACAGGCGATTGGCGTGTTAGATTAAGTTTAGCTCCCGGAGCAAACTACTTGTACAA
>JACCED011739843.1_pt1 | contig 12243 bp, 9 predicted proteins | sample 7455021 | NCBI WGS metagenome assembly JACCED01 (sample SAMN15323456, study PRJNA562643) | freshwater metagenome | isolation source: river surface water | place: USA:Blue River Watershed | collected 2017-08-19
AGCCGCGTTGCCGTAATAGCGACGACGATTGCTTGCGTCGTAAACCTCGATCCAGGAAGGCTGACGCGGCACGAGTCGCAGCACGGCGGCACCAGTGGATACGGGCGTTAGGGCGGCAATCTGTGCTGGGGCTGGGGCTGACTCTGACTCTGACTCTGGCTCTGACGCGGCCTCCGCCACAGGTGTGGGCGCAGCCGGTGCAGGCGCGATCGTCGGCGTAGTGACCGGCGTCGTTGCAGGAACTGCCGTCGGTGGCGGCTCAGCGACTGGAGCGGGTGTCGCTGCAACGGGCGCGGGCACGCTTGATGAACCCCAACCGAGGATCAGCCAAGCCGCAGCGGCGATCAGCACCGTGAGGCCGACTGCGACGGCGCGACGAGTCCACACTTTGGGATCTACCGCACGCACCGGCGCGCGGGGAATCCGCGCCAAATCAGGCTCAGCGAGTTTCTCGGCGCGAAGAGTCGCCCACGCGCCCATCAATTGTTCGGTCGAAGCGCCGAGGTAGTCGGCATAACGACGCAGGTGCCCTTGCACGAAGACCGGCGCGCCCAATTCTTCGAAGCGATCGGCTTCGAGTGCGCGCAGCAGCACTTCATCACACCGCAGCTGCGTAGCCGCCTCGGCAAGACTCACGCCCTTGGCCGCGCGGGCCGTCGCCAGCAGCGTCCCGATCGAATCGCTCACGAGGCGAGTCCCGCTGCCATAGCGCCTGCCAGCTTGTCGCCGAGGCGAATTCGGGTGCGATCGTTCACCTTGCCAGCCAACTGACCACACGCCGCATCGATGTCGTCGCCGCGGGTGCGCCGAATCGTCGCCAATACGCCGCGCTGGATCAGCTCATCGCGAAAACGGGTAATCACCGGCATCGGCGAGCGACGATAGCTCGTGCCGGGAAACGGATTGAACGGAATCAGATTGAGCTTGGCGGGACGACCTTTGAACATCTTCGCGAGTGCCCGCGCATGCTCGAGTTGGTCATTGACGCCATCGAGCATGACGTATTCGAAAGTCACGCTGCGACCATTCTGCTCGTCGATGTAGTGCCAGCAAGCATCGAGCAGTTCGGCGATCGGATGCTTGCGGTTGATAGGCACGAGCTCGTTACGCAGTTCATCGTTAGGCGCATGCAACGATACGGCGAGTGCGCAGTTAACCTCTTCGGCGAGCTTATACATCTGCGGTACGAGACCCGACGTCGATAGCGTCACGCGACGACGCGAAATGTCGAACCCGAGATCATCGAGCAGAATGCGAATCGCCGGCACGACGTTACGAAAGTTCGCGAGCGGCTCGCCCATGCCCATGAAAACGACGTTGGTGATACGTCGATCGCCGCCCGGCTCGAAACCGAGCTCACGATTCGCTAACCACACCTGACCCACGATCTCAGCGCTCGAGAGATTGCGGTTAAAGCCTTGCTGCGCTGTCGAGCAAAAAGAACAGTCGAGCGCGCAACCGACCTGCGAAGAAATGCAGAGCGTGCCGCGATCGACCTCCGGGATGAAGACCATCTCGAAGGCCTGCGCACTATCGGCGCGCAGCAGCCACTTGCGGGTGCCATCGGCTGAGTCGTGTCGCGAGACGATCTCGGGTACGCGAATTTCGGCGCAGTCTTGCAACTGCGCACGGAAATCTTTGGCGAGATCCGTCATGGAGGCGAAGTCGCCCTCCGCGCGCTTGTACATCCAGCTCATCAACTGGCGCGCGCGGAAGGGCTTGTTACCGAGGCCGCCCACGAACGACTCCAACTCGGCTCTCTCGAGTCCGAGCAGGTTCGTTCGCGCGGTGGCAGCTTCGGTCATGGTGTTGATCGCGAGCGATCAGCCGCGCGGGCAGATCTCGATGCCGCGGAAGAAGTAGGCGATTTCCTGAGCGGCCGTATCCGGACCATCGGAACCGTGCACGGTGTTAGCCTCGATGCTCTCGGCGAGGTCGGCGCGGATCGTGCCGGGTGCCGCCTTCTTCGGATCGGTGGCGCCCATGATCTCGCGGTTCTTCGCGATGGCGTTTTCGCCTTCGAGCACCTGCAACACCACCGGGCCCGAGGTCATGTACTTCACGAGATCGTTGAAGAAGGGACGCTCACGGTGGACGGCGTAGAAACCTTCCGCCTCGGACTTGGACAGGTGCACCATGCGAGCGGCGACGATCTTGAGACCCGCCTGCTCGAAGCGACGATAGACCTCACCAATGAGGTTGCGGGCGACGCCGTCGGGTTTGACGATCGAAAAAGTGCGTTCCAAGGCCATGCGAAACATCCTTATGAGATTTGTTAGGAAAAAGGGTAGCCGCGTAGTGTACCCGCGAGAGCGCCACCCCGGCAACGCGAGGAAGCGCGCAAGTGACTGGATGACAAGGTTTTTTTAAACGCTGAAGCTTTCTCCGCAACCACATTCGCCCTTGACGTTGGGGTTGCGGAACTTGAAGGCCTCATTCAGACCCTGCTTCACAAAGTCGATTTCAGTGCCATCGATCAGCGGAAGGCTGGCGGGATCGACGAAAACCTTCACCCCACGATCCTCGAAGATGAGGTCTTGGGGTTCGGTCGAGTCGGCGTAATTGATGACGTAGGCAAAACCCGAACAGCCAGTTTTGCGCACCCCGAGCCGCAAGCCAATGCCTTGGCCGCGGGTCTCCAGGAAGTTCTTCACGCGATCCGCCGCAGCGGGCGTCAAGGAAATCGTCATGGTCTCGTGTCACCTCGTGAGTGGTTCGATTCTAGCGCCTCTTTGGCGGCGCGCCACGCATCTTCGACCCGAATCAAACGCCCGAGTTTCTCGATCGGCACCTGAAATTGCTCGGCCCACTGCGACGGATCGCCAAGATCGGTCGTCTCAGGTCGCCGGCCGGGCCACAGCCGCTCGAGCGCCTGCAGCACCCGCCACAGATCCGGGCAGGCGAAGGCTCTGAAACCGACCGCTGCAATCTGACCGTTCGCATCGAGAGCGAGGTAGCAGCGCACCCGCATCCCCTCGCGATGGGAACCCGCCTCCCCAACCGCCCAGGCAGAACCGGCGGCGAGCACCGGCTCAGGCACCGAGGCGGCATCGCGATCGCGCAGCTGCAAAACAGCACGGCGAATCACAGTGGCAGCGAACCTCGCCTGCTCTGCTGTGTTACCGCGGCCAAATGCCACCCGCAACGTCGAGCGGGCCCACTCGACTGGTACGCCTTGGGCGCGCAAGACGTACGAGGGCTCGCCGGAGGCCGAATCGCAAGCGGCACCACTCGAGACGGCAATCTCGGGCACCGCTGCCAGCAAACTCTCCCCTTCGACACGCTCGAACGTCACGGACACCAACCCTGGCAAGCGGCGCTCCGGATGATCGTTGAATCGCACGCCGTCGAGGTCAGCCAGAATGCCCTTGAACTCGCTTACCAGTGAGCCCGCCTGTTCGGCATCGCCTTTGAGTCGACGGGCTGCGAGGCGGGCAGCGGCAGCGAAGCCGGCAATCTGGTGGGTCGCCAAGGTGCCCGGACGAAGGCCGCGCTCGTGACCACCCCCGTAACTCAGGGGCTCGAGCCACGGTCTCGCACGGGCCGACACATAGAGCGCCCCGATACCCTTAGGGCCGTACATTTTGTGCGCCGACAGCGACAGCAGATCGACATCCAGCGCGTGCGCATCGAGGGGCAACTTGCCAAGCGATTGCGCCGCATCGACGTGCAGCAAAACGCCTGCCTCGCGACAAATGGCGGCGATCGCCGCGATGTCCTGCACGACGCCCGTCTCGTTGTTGGCGTGCATGATCGACACCAACTGCGTATCGCTGCGCAACGCACGACGCAGCGCTTCAGGATCGATGAGACCGCTGGCTTGCGGTTCGAGCCAGCTGATCTGCCAACCGCGTTTCTGCAAGTATTTACACGGATCGAGCACCGCTTTGTGCTCGGTACGTGAGGTGACGAGATGTCGCCCAAAATCATTCCGCCCACGCGCAATACCCAAAATGGCGAGGTTGTCGGACTCGGTCGCACCGGAGGTGAAAATGAGCTCGCGCGGATCGGCACTGATGAATGCGGCTATCTCGCGACGCGCCTGCTCGATGAGATCGGCTGCGACTTTGCCGAAATAGTGCGTGCTGGATGAGGGATTACCGATGCCCGCATCGCCCGCGAGGCAATCGCGCATCGCACTGATGACTTCAGGATCACAGGGCGTCGTCGACGCGTGATCGAGAAATATCGGCGCTGCCGGTGATGTCACTCGCGCGGCCCGGCCTGACGGCGTTTGTTCTGCACGGCCGTGAGAATGCCACGCATGATGTTGGCCTCATTCTGATCGAGTTCGGCGCGATTGATAAAACGGCGAATGCGCTCCATCAAATGTTTGCCGCTCGCCGTTCGATCGCGGAAGCCAATCTCCTGTAGCACCTGCTCGAGATGCACGTACAGTCGTTCCATATCATCCGCCGGTGCCAGCGGCACGATGGCCGGTGGCGATTCGTGCCGAGCACCGCGCGCGCGATACACCTCATAAGTTACCAACTGCACCGCCATCGCGAGATTGAGCGAGGCATATTCGGGATTAGCCGGGATACGCAGCAGCAGATGCGCGAGAGACAACTCGGCATTAGTGAGACCCGTGCGTTCGTTGCCGAACATCAACGCAACCGGGCCCCGCCCTGATTCCTCGACGACACGCGCCGCCGCGTCACGCACGTCGAGTACCCGGAAGTTTTGATCACGATCACGCGCGGTGGTCGCCACCACGAGACCGCAGCCTGCAAGCCCATCCTCGATGCGATCCACGATCCTCGCCTGTTCAAGGACGTCGGTAGCGCCAGAGGCGCGAGCGCTGGCTTCGCTGTGCGGAAACTCGCGCGGCCGGACGAGGACGAGTTGCGACAGACCCATGTTTTTCATGGCGCGCGCCACCGCTCCGATGTTGCCGGGGTGGGAGGTCTCAATGAGAACGACACGGATGTCAGCGGGGGCGGGTATCACGCGTGGTATTCTACCGACGTTTTCCATCGCTCTTTGCCAACATGCAGCCATTACTCAATATCGCCGTACGCGCGGCACGCCGTGCGGCCGAGGTCATCGTACGTAGCCTCAATCGGCTCGACTCGCTCGAAATCTCGAGCAAGAGTCGTAACGACTTCGTGACTGATGTTGACCGGGCTGCCGAGGCCGAGATCATCTCCACCATCCGCCGCGCTTATCCCGACCATGCCTTCCTGTGCGAAGAGAGTGGCGCGATCGGCTCGAGCCCCTTCGAGTGGGTCATCGACCCGCTTGATGGGACGACGAACTTCATCCATGGCTTTCCGCAGTTTTGTGTCTCGATCGCCTGCCGCGTTCGCGGACGGGTGGAACACGGGGTCATCTACGATCCGATGCGTCAGGAAGTCTTCACCACCTCCCGTGGTGATGGTGCCCATCTCGAGAATCGCCGCATTCGCGTGACGAATCTGCGCGGACTCGACGGTGCGCTGATCGGTACCGGCTTTCCCTATCGTGCGAACACGCAGCATCTCGATGCCTACATGGCGATGCTCAAGGACGTGATGATTGCGAGCGCAGGCGTCCGACGCCCAGGCTCCGCTGCGCTCGATCTCGCCTATGTTGCCGCTGGGCGCACCGATGGTTTCTTCGAAATTGGACTTGGTCCGTGGGATACCGCTGCCGGAACGCTGCTGATCGAAGAAGCCGGTGGTCGCGTGGGCACCTTGAGCGGCGGCGAATACACGCAAGGCGGCAATATCATCGCCGGCTCACCCAAGGTCTATGACGCGCTAGTCGCGCTCTGCAAACCGCATCTGACGAATACCCTGATCGAGGGTTGATCGATCCGGCGCGAAAACGCGCTGTCAGGGAACGATCGTCGTAAACAAGTAGACCGCGAAGATGACGAGATGCACCGTGCCCTGCAGCACGGTGGTTCTGCCGGTGCTGAACGACTGGGTACACACCAGCAGCGAGAGTGCAAGCAGCACGATTTCTTTGGTGCCGAGACCGAGATCGAGCGTCCAGCCCATCGCGATTGAAATAACGGCGAGCGTCGGAATCGTAAGGCCAATCGAGGCTAGTGCCGAACCGAGCGCGAGATTCATGCTCGTTTGCAAGCGATTAGCTCGAGCAGCCCGAAACGCCGCAATACTTTCAGGCAGCAGCACCAATGCGGCGATGAATACACCTGCCGCCGCCACCGGCGCGCCGACCGAACGAGCTAGGCTGTTGAGACCCGGCGCGAGTGCCTTGGCCAACAAGACTACAGCCACGAGCGCGAGCACCAAGGCAATGAAGGTCCAACCGAGCGGTGCACGCTCGACGTGCACTGCCGGCGCTTTACCCTCCGACACCGCCGAAGTCTCGGCCAGGATCTTCTCGTGGATTTCGTCGAGAAAATAATCTCGATGCTTGATCGTCTGGATGAAGACGAACGCGCCGTAGAGCACGAGCGACACGAACCCCACGAACGCCAACTGCAGCATCGAGTAGGCACCGCCGGGTGCCGAAGTGGTGAAGTTGGGTAATACCAGCGTCAAAACCGATAGAGCCGTGAGCGTGGCGAGTGCCGCACTCACGCCTCGCCGCGTGAAGGTCTGCTCACCGTGCGACAACGCGCCCGACAGCAGACAAAGACCCACCATGCCGGTGATGATGATCATCACGGCGGCGAACACCGTATCACGCACCAGCGTCGGCACTGGCCCATCGCCGCTCAACATCAAAGAAATAATCAGCGCCACCTCGATGATGGTGACCGCAACGGCCAGGACCAGCGTTCCGTACGGCTCACCTACCCGCTCGGCGATTACCTCCGCGTGATAGACCGCCGCCAACACCACGAAGACCAATACAGAGACGGTCGAAGCTACTGCGAGCGACTCAGGCAGCTTGCCGCCAAATACGCCGAGCGCCAAACCCAACAACGGAACCCATGCTTGCCAGCGAAGCACGGCGTTCATGGGGTCACTCTCCCGACGCCTTGCGCTCGAGACTATCGACGACGGCTGTCGTCACCATGTCAGCGCCGACGTTGACCATGGTTCGAGTCATGTCGAGCAAACGATCGGCACCGAGAACGATACCGATCCCCTCGGCCGGAACACCAAAGGTGATCAAGAGACCCGCAATGATCGGCAGAGAGCCACCCGGAATTCCGGCAGCGGCCACTGCGCCGAGCACCGCCAGCAGCAACAGCGTGACCTGCTGTGCAAAATCGAGGTGAATCCCAAACACCTGCGCCACGAACAACACCACGCAACCCTCGTAGAGAGCGGTGCCTGCCATGTTCATGGTGGTACCGAGCGGCAGCACGAAGCCGGCCGTCGTTGGCTTCATGCCGAGGTCGCCTCGCGCCGAGGCGAGTGCGGCGGGTAACGTCGCACTGCTCGAACTCGTCGAAAAGGCGGTCACGAGCACGGGACGGATCGTGCGCCAAAACTGCATTGGCGAATAGCGCGAGAACAGTTTCAGCCACAGCGACATCGTGCCGAAGAGGTGGACCAACATCACGACGAGGCAACCGATAACGAAAAGGCCGAGGGCAATGAGGATGTCCCAACCGATCTTTACCACCACGCTGTAGATCATCGCCGGGACTGCGTAGGGCGCAATACGCAAGGCAAACTGCACGATGCCGGTCATCAGTTCGGCGACGAGCTCGAGCCCCGACTGCAATTGCTCGCGCCGACGTCCACCCAGACGAATCGCCGCTGCCCCCAACAAGATCGCAAACAAGATCAGCGGCAGCACTTCACCGAGCGTGCCGCGCTGATTGCCCGTGATCGCACCGATCAGATTGCGTGGCATGAACATGTCGACGACGGTCTGCAGACTCATCGGCGGCTGCTCCGCTTGACGCTGCATGATCTTCTCGGTGTCACCGCCGTAAGCACTGACGAGACGAGTCTGCGTCTCGGGGTCTAGCGCGGCACCGGGTTGCAGCACGTTCATCATGACGAGCCCGAGCACGCAGGCAATCGACATGTTGAGGAAGAACAGCGTGAACGTTCGCGCCGACAGCGGCCCGAGGCGCGAGAGATCGCCGAGCTGCACGACACCGGCGGCAAGCGATGCAAAGACCAGCGGCATCACCACGAAGAACAGCAAACGCAGAAAGATCTGACCGAGCGGATCGAAGACCGCGACCGACAGCGCCTGCGCGCCTTCCAGCACAGCGGGCACCTCCGCGCCTACGATCAACGTGAGGGCGCCCGCGAGGGCGCCCACCACGAGACCGATCAGGATGCGATTGGCGAGCTTCGGGTCGGACTCAGCCATGCAGACGGGTCACTGCTTCGAACGCGCGAGTGGGCTGTTACGGAATCCGTAGAGGAAGTACAGCGCCAAGCCGGCAAGTGACCAGTAGACGAAGGTCAGCTGCGTCGAAGGCGGCAACGAGAAGAACAGGAAGCCGCAACCGAGCAACGCCAACGGGCCCACCACCCACACGGCCGGCGTGCTGAACGGTCGATGACGATTCGGCTCACGCACACGCAGGATGAGCACACCGACCGAGACCGCCATGAATGCGAACAGCGTGCCGCTGTTGGCGATGTCCGCGAGCACACCCACCGGGAAGAAGGCCGCGAACACCGTCACTGCCACACCCGTGATGATCGTCACGACGTAGGGCGTGTGGAACTTCGGGTGCACTTTGGTGAGCGTATCGGCAGCAGGCAGCAGGCCATCACGCGCCATCACGAAGAAAATGCGAGTCTGACCGAAGAGCATCATCAGGATGACCGACGGCAGCGCGAGGAACGCGGCCAGACCGATCAACTGCGATACTTTGTCCCAACCCAGCAGCTCGAGCACGAAGGCCAGCGGCTCACGACTGCAAGCAACTGCCTGCGCGTTCTCCGGGAGTGCGCATACCGCCGCGAACTCCGGGCTGCCCGGCGAGATCGCGCGACCAGCGGCATCAAGCACCGGCTGGGCACCAACCGAGCCGATCACACCGGCAGCGACCAGCATGTAGAAAATCGTGCAGATCGCGAGGCTGCCGATCAAACCGATCGGGATGTTGCGCTGCGGATTCTCGGTCTCTTCAGCTGCAGTCGATACCGCATCGAAGCCAACGTAGGCAAAGAAGATCGAAGCGGCGGCACCTGCGATACCGAGGCCCGTTGCGTCCCAGAAGCCATTCGGTGCGAACGGCTCGAAGTTGTCGCCGTTGATCACGGGTAACGCCAAGAAGACGAACAGGGTCAAAGCAGCAACCTTGATGGCCACGAGTACCGCATTGACGCTCGCGCTCTCGCGCGTACCGACGATCAGCAAGGAAGTCACGAGCAACGCAATCGTCGCTGCCGGCACGTTCATCACGCCGCCCGCGTAAGGCCCGCGGGTGAACTCCTCGGGTATGGAGATGCCGAGACTGCGATCCATGAGTCCGACGAAATAATTGGACCATCCGACCGAGACCGCACTCGCCGCGACGGCGTACTCGAGCACCAGCGCCCAACCGACGACCCAGGCGACGACTTCGCCCATGACCGCGTAGCTATAGGTGTAGGCCGAGCCGGAGACCGGCACCATCGAGGCCAGCTCGGCGTAGCAAAGCGCAGCGACCGCGCAAACGAAGCCCGCGATGATGAACGACACCATCATGCCAGGGCCCGCTTTCTGCGCAGCCTCGGCGGTCAACACGAAGATACCGGTACCGATGATGGCACCGACACCCATCATCGTCAGTTGGAAGCCACCGAGGGAGCGTTTGAGGCTCCGACGTTCAGCGTTGGCCAGGATGTCGTCAAGCGGCTTGATGCGCCAGTTCATGATCTGCCCCCCTCGGGATGTTGCGCCCGATTGTAGGGGGGCAAGGCGCCTGAGGGCTACACCCTCAGGGCATGTCGTCGATGGCGAGCTTCTTGCGGGTCGGGAAGAGGCTCTCGGCGGTCAAACCCAGATCCAACGCGATTGCCCCGGCGATGTAGATCGAGGAGTAAGTACCCACGATCACGCCAACGATGATGGCCGCCGAGAATCCTTGTAGTGCTGGACCACCGAGCAGGTAGAGCACGACAACAACGATTAACGTCGTGATGCTGGTCATAATGGTTCGGGAGAGCGTCGAGTTCACCGACTCATCAAGGATCTCCACCGGGCTCGCACGCTTGTTGGCGACAAAACACTCGCGAATTCGATCGAAAACGACCACGGTGTCGTTCAGCGAGTAACCGATGACAGCCAATACCGCCGCGACGACCGCCAAATCGAACGGCATCTGGGTCAACGAGAAAAAACCGAGCACCAGTATGGGGTCGTGCAAAGCCGCGATGATCGCACCCACAGACAGCTTGAGCGTGTTGAATCGCAGCGCCACGTAAATGAAGATGAGGATGACCGTCGCGATCAGAGCCCACACGGAACTATCTCGCAATTCCGCCCCGACCTGCGGCCCCACGATATCCACCTTGGACAATCTCACGTTGGGCTCAATCGCTAAGAGTGCGCCATCGACGCGCGAGCGAATCTCAGCCGGGCTCAACGAAGGCTGAGGCGGCAGTCGAATCGAAATATCGCGGGACGACCCGAAATTCTGTACCTGTGCCTCGGAAAATCCGGCAGCCTCGACGGCCGAGCGAACACGATCCAGATTGGGCTCTGAGGGAAAGTGCGCCTCCAACGTGACGCCACCCGTGAAGTCCACCGCGAGATTCAGACCGCGGAACCATAACGACAACAAAGAAATGGACACCAGCAGAATTGAAAGGCCGTACCAGACCTTTCGGGTACCCATGAACGGGAACTTGGTTTTCTTTTTGAAAAATTCCATCGATCTTCTCCCGCTCGAATCCGTTAGATCGGCAACGATGTCAAACGGCGGTTACCGCCGTACATCAACGTCAAAATAGCGCGGCTACCCAAGATAGCTGTGAACATCGACGTGGCGATACCGAGACACAAGGTGACGGCGAAGCCGCGAATCGGGCCCGTGCCGAGCGCCCAGAGCACGATTCCTGCGATCAGAGTGGTGATATTGGAGTCGGCGATAGCCGAAAAAGCTTTTTCGAAGCCTCGGGCAATCGACGCTTGCGGCGTTGTGCCGTTGCGCAACTCTTCGCGGATACGCTCGTAAATGAGTACGTTGGCGTCGACCGCCATACCGACTGTGAGCACGATGCCGGCAATGCCCGGCAAGGTCAGCGCGGCCTTCAGCAACGAAAGTAGAGCCGCCAGCATCACGACGTTCGAGAAAAGCACGACGTTCGCCACGATACCGAAGACACGGTAATAGATCGCCATGAAAATGAAGATACCGACCATGCCGTAGATGAGCGCCTTAGTACCCTTCTCGATGTTGTCCTTGCCCATCGATGGGCCGATGACACGCTCTTCGATGACGAAGATCGGCGCCGCAAGAGCGCCCGCTCGCAATAACAGTGCTAGCTCTTTCGCTTCGTTGGTGCCAAGACCGGTGATCTGGAAATTATTCGAGAAGACACCCTGAATGGTCGCCGTGTTGATGACCTTTTCTTCCTTGATGTCGCGAACAATCTTCTCTCCAGCCACCTCGACTTCTTCACGACGTTGCTCGATAAACACGACTGCCATCGGCTTACCGAGGTTCGCGCGCGTCGTGCGCAGCATCTCCTCGCCACCGCTGCTGTCGAGCTTCACGGACACACCCGGGCCCGAGTCGGTCGCGGCTGTCACGGCATCAACCAACTGATCGCCGGTGACAATGATGTCGCGCTTGAGGAGGGCTGGCTGACCATCACGCGTTTCGTAGAGCTTGGATCCAATCGGAGCCCGACCGCGCTGCACCGCATCCGACACGCTGTTTTGGGTATCGACCAAGCGGAACTCCAAAGTCGCCACTTTGCCGAGGATATCTTTGACCTCGGCGGAGTTCTGCACGCCCGGCAACTGCACGGCGATACGATCGATACCTTGACGCTGCACGACCGGCTCGGAGACACCGAGCTCGTTGACACGATTGCGAATCGTCGTCAGGTTCTGCGAGATGGCGTAATCCTGACGCTCCTTGATTTTCGCCGCGTCCAGGACCACCTCGAGAGCGGGCCCAGTTGCTGTATTGACCTGCTTGACGGTCAAATCGGGCAGAATGCGACGCATCACCTCACGAGCAGCGTCCGTCTTTCCACCCTCGGGAAGTATCACGCGAACGCCATTCGGCTTCACACTATCTTCGGTCACCTGCTGAACATCGGAAAAGGCCACGTCCGCGTCCGATAGCGCGCGGCGCAGATCCTGTTCATAGACCTCGAGTAGCTGATTGACGGCACCATCGACATCCACTTGGTAAAGCAGATACAGACC
>JACCED010033353.1_pt1 | contig 12242 bp, 8 predicted proteins | sample 7455021 | NCBI WGS metagenome assembly JACCED01 (sample SAMN15323456, study PRJNA562643) | freshwater metagenome | isolation source: river surface water | place: USA:Blue River Watershed | collected 2017-08-19
CCACACCATACAACGCCTTAATCTTCCGCAATAAAGGTCCTCGAGCCGCAATCACCCACTGGACCGAACGTCCCTTGAAATGACGCTCCGCAAGCCGACGCGGCATCTGGTTAAACACATCGTACGTAGCGAGCTTCACCACTCCCGAATCAGTGACCTCAATCGGCAAAATGTGATGCTTGAAGACAAACCGACTCGGCAGCATCCCGACTCCCGCACGCCCAATCGCCAGATTTTCCATCGCGACATAAGGAACCCGCGCCCATCCCGCAAGTGCCTCCGCAAATCGGATTTCATCCACTTTGCCAGAATCCAAAACGGCCATTGCCCATGACCCGCCAGAGGGCGGACGAATCAAAGCCAACTCTGCGACCAAGTCATCCGGTTCGACCTTTGCCGCCCGAAGCACGTCAGCCAATGCATCTCTCGAACTCATGCAATCCCTCCTTGGAGTCAAAACGAGGAAAACCTGTTATCGAGCCGCCGCACCCGTTCGCTCTTTCGGTGCAACAAAGGGCTTGGCTCGGACCGCTGCCCCCTCGTCGGATTTCCCTGCTCCCCCCTGCTTAGGCAAGAGTTCCGGTGGCATCGGAGTTTCTGAAAGGTTCCCCGGAAACAACGGCTTCTCCGGCGGACCCGTCAGGTCGAGTCCCTTGACCACATCATCCCGAACACCAAGGGCTTCCGCATTACCATACGTTACAACTGGTTTGATAATAATCACCAACTCCGTGCGTTTCTTCACAATCGACGACGACTGAAACGCTCTCCCAAGCAAGGGGATGTGCTGAAGAATCGGAACCCCAGAGACGTTCTTGTCGTTACTCTCCTTAATCAACCCGCCCAAGACCAATGTCCCTTCATTAGGCACCATCACGCTGGTCTGCAACGTGCGCGACGCAATCGTTGGAATCCGATTGTTATCAATCAATGTGTCCCCAGACCGCTCGGCGACCACCTGAACAATGTCCAGAAAGACTTCTTTGTCCGAGTTGATCAGCGGCATCACTTCAAGCGTCAACGCAATCTCTTTGTAGCTGATGCTCGAGTTCGTCACGAGGGAACTGCCCGCAGTCGCCCCAATGCCGCTCTGAATGTTGGTCGGAACCGCAACCTCCTCCCCACTGGAAATGGTGGCTTTCTTGTTGTTGGACGCAAAAACGCTCGGACTCGAACGAACCCGAAACTTACGCGTGGATTCCAATGCGCTCACAATCGCGGTCATCGCATTTCCCGCCGTTACAAATCCGCTCAAGCCACCGTTCCCAGCATTCAGCGCCTTGGTGAACTTTGAGTCCGCTAAAAGGTCAACGAGATTCATCTTCAACTGGCCGTTGCTGTCCGTAACCAGCGTCCCATTCGAGTTAGCTTTCGTTTTCAACCCGTTCCCCAAAAGGTAGTTCGTTCCAGAGCTCTCATCATCAGAAAGCGTCAACTCGCCGATGATTGTCTTCAGCATCACCATCGGCGCTCTCACATCTAGCTCATCCAAAATCTTCCCCACCTTGTCTTTCACCTCACCACTCCCAATCACGATGATCGCGTTCCGCCGCTTGTCCGCCAAAATCCGAGCGTTTCCCACAAGCCGCGTTTCAGGAACAATATCCCGTTCTTCAGTCCGCAGTTGTTGAGAAAGCGTGCTGCCGCCTCTGCCCGCGCCCGTCCGGTTCGCTCCGAATGCCGAGTTTCCGGAGTTGTTAAGGGATGAAAATGTGTTGGTCGGCGTCGGCGTCGCACCTGGCCTCGTTCCCTGCGCTCCCCCCTGATCCTTCGACCCTGGATCCGAAATCGCTTGAACCAATGCAGGAAGAACGTCTCCGGCAGAAACATACTTCAGTTCTCGACTCCACGGCGCGCCAAACTTCGCGTCCTCGTCGTAGTCCCGAATCAGCCCACGCAAAAACTCCATGTTGGCCGGACGCGAAACCACATGAATCCGATTCGTCCTCACATCCGCCGTCAGCCGAACCTTCCCAACAATGATGGAATCTTCGGACAAACCGCTGATTTCGATACTCGACGGACCGGACGCCGCCACCGCCGTTCCGGGAGCCGCACCCGCCGCGTTCGCAACCGCAGGAGTGGCTGGACGCGGAGCCGTCGTCGGAGCGGCACCTTGTTTGTTCTCGAAAAGCTCTTTGAGTTTTTCAACAACCTCCTTCGCATCCGCACGCTCCAAACCCACAAACTCACTCACCACCTCCGCCGGTTTGACGTCAGCCTCCTTAACCAACCGAATCAACCCGCGCAAAATCGCAGTATTCTCCGTGAGTAGAAGCGACTGCGCCTTCGGCAAAGCAACCACCGTGGGTGCATATTCCTGACGGGACGGAGGCATCGCATTCTGAAGAATGCTCGCCAACTCTTGCACATCCGCGAACTTCACTTTCATCAGATACATCACCACTTCCTCACCCGAGGGAAGCTCCTGCGGATCCACCAGAATTTTGAGACCTGCACGCCGCGGAGGCTGGGAGGTGCCCGTCGCCTTCACGATTTTAGGGTCCGTTTCGGACGGGATCAGATGAAACCCATTAAATAAAAGGGTGATTTCCAATATGCGCAGAGCTTCATCACTCGGAAGCTCCTGATTGATCACCAAGTTCACCGGTCCCTGAACGCTGTTGTCCGCTATCACGTGCCGCCCAGTCAACTCCTCGTACTTTGCAATCAAATCCGCAACCGGAGCATTCGGAAAAATCAATCGGTGCTTGGATGTCGCCGCCGCGGGTGAAACCGCTGCGGGAATCGGCGCTTGAGCTCTCGTTTGTTCCGCAGAAGCGCACAAAAACAAACCAAGCAGCAACGCATTAAAAAAAACAGCTCGAGACATAAAAGGGGAAAACAACACTCACGCTGCCGGTTACCGTCAGCAAGTGGGCAAGTCTGCCCAGAATCACACGGTTTGGAACAGTTAAAACCCCGTGGCCCTCAATCGTCACCCGTTCCCGCCCCCGCACTCGGAAGTTCTCTCCATCGCGAAGATCTGCGCCTTTCGCGGCGACAAGCCCAAATAAAGTCCCTCCAACCGCATCTCCCATCCAGACCTCTCCCAAATTTCCTCGCCTAACCGATCGCGCAACACCCACATCCCATCCGACAAATCCAGCAACACTCGGCACTGGGCCTCATGAGAAGCCAGATTCACCACCACCAAGTCTCTCCGCTCCCCATCGCCCCAGAGCACAATGACAGTGCCACGGTGGCTCTCATTGCCTTCCCAAGCCGGAACCGCAGCCAATACCTGCGCTCGGGAGTTTCCAATCAAGCTTTCCCCCAAAGCTAAAAACATCTCCCGGTGAATGCGAGCCCACTGGGAGTCGGTCTCCTCCTCCGCCCTCCTTCCAAGTTGAATCCGGGCAAACCGCCGAAACCCTTCCACCTGCCCGTCGTGCAAAAACCGCATTCCCGGTAGGCCAAAACTCATCAAAAGTGCCGACTTCAGCCGATCCAGCCCAATCAAGCCCGCCGCACGAGGCTCGTCATGGTTCTCCAAAAAATGCGCCCGACGAGCATTCATTCCGCCCATCCCGAGAATGTGCGCCACCGCTCCCGCCGCGTCATCGTGCACCAACCGATCGTACAGCGTCTTATCATAGGCGTAGTCAAATCCCGCCCCGCACAATCGCTCCTCCATCCCCCAGTAAGCCTCCGCCAAAAAAAGAAACCCAGGATTCCGCTGCCTCACCCTTTCGGTAGCCACCTCCCAAAACTCCCCCTCCGCGCACAAACCGTCGTACGGAAGATGCCCCCAAGTCCGAGCAAACACATCCGACAAAACCAGCATGGCCATGTCACACCGCACCCCATCGCATCGCCCCGCGATCGCCTCCAAAATGCCCATCATCGCCTCCCGCGCCTCACCACTGCGGTACTCGACCTGAACCGTGTCGGTCCATCCCGGAAAAAATGGATCTTTCCCGTGCGCCAGAAACCGCACTCCGGCTTGGGTCTCAACCCGAAAACTTCCCTCGAAAGCTTCGCTCGCCCCCACGAACCGCTCGGGATGAGTTTTTACCCACGCATGATCTCGACCGAGGTGATTGGGAACAAAATCCAAAACGAGGCTCACGCCCCGCTGATTAAGCCGCTTTCGAAAGCGCTCCAACCCAAGGTCGCCCCCCAAAAATTCGTCGACCCGCACCGATTCCACCGCATAAGGGGACCCCATCACGTCGCCCTCTTGCCAATCGGGCAGAGCCTCGCTGTAAGCCGATCGCAATTCGTCATGTCGTAACGCCTCGCCCCTCGACACAGCCCCCGTCGGCCAAACCCCCATAAGCCAGACGTGAGTGACCCCATACCCCACCCACCGGTCGAGTTCGTCGTCAGGCACCGACGCGAGATCCAGCTCCTGCCCCAACCGCTCCCGCAAACCCGCAATCCACTGCCGAGCATTCACCTCAAAAAGAAAAGGATCCCCCATGCCCCGATGCAATACACCCTAAACGCATCCGGAAATCACAAACAAGCCCACCGCGCCCCCTCAAACACCCCCCTCCCTCTGTGGGCGGTTGACACAATCCGCGCTTTCGAGCGGAATCACCGTCCTTTCCGATTATCCCATGAAGCGTTTTTTCTCCCTCGTCCTGTCACTTCTCCTCCTCAGCACTGTTTCCGCGCAGTCGCCAACAGAGACACCGACGGCGCCTCCCGCTCCCGCAGCACCCGCCCCCTCTTCGCTTCAGTTGGTGAATCCCGCTGCACCAGCCATTTCTTCGACCGCTGCTGCATCAGATGAACCCGGCGAAGGAGAAGATTGGTACAACTGGGCCAACAATCTCCTCGAAGACCTTGAGGCCTACTTCAAAAACACCCCAGCCAAAGGTCCGCTCGTCGGTGAACCAGGCCCAGGCCACAACGCTTGGATGATGATCAGCACCGCCCTTGTGCTGTTTATGACCCTTCCGGGCCTTGCTCTTTTTTACGGCGGACTCGTCCGGAAAAAGAATGTGCTCAGCATCCTCGCTCAATGCTTGGCACTCGCGGGCGTCGTGACCGTCATCTGGTGGGCCTGCGGATACAGTCTATGCTTCGCGGAAGGAGGCAGCCTGTTGGGCGGCCTATCCCACGCGTTCCTCCGCGACGTCGGGTACAACACCGGCCCCTACTCCAACTGGACCTCCCACAACATCTGGGCGATTTATCAGCTCACGTTCGCCATCATCACGCCCGCCCTCACCATCGGTGCCGTCGCCGAACGGATGCGCTTCTCGGCGGTCATGCTCTTCAGTGTCCTCTGGATGTTTGTGGTGTACTTCCCAGCCGCTCACCTGCTGTGGAGCCAGGACGGAGCGTTCAGCGGACTGCTGAACATCGAGCATGCCGCCATCCGAGCCATCGATTTTGCCGGAGGCATCGTGGTACACATGACGAGCGGATGGTCCGCCCTCATTCTCTGCATTCTGCTCGGAAAACGTCGGGGACACGGCCGTGAACCAATGCCCCCTCACTCCATGGTGCTCTGCATGGCGGGTACCGGCATGCTCTGGGTGGGTTGGTATGGCTTCAACGCCGGTTCCGCAGGTGCCGCCGACCGCGTCGCCACGACCGCTTTCGTCGCAACAACGCTTTCCGCCGCTGTAGGCTGCTGCGTCTGGGGCGTGATCGAGTATCTGCACCGAGGCAAACCCTCGGTGTTGGGTCTGTGCTCAGGAGCCGTAGCCGGTTTGGCCACCATCACGCCCGCCTCAGGATTCGTGACTGCCAATGGCGCCGTGCTCATCGGTCTGGTGGCAGGCGTCACGACCTGGTTCGCCTGCGCCAAGCTGAAGTCGAAGTTCCATTACGACGACGCGCTCGACACTTTCGGCGTTCATGCGGTCGGCGGTACCGTTGGCACCATTCTCGCCGGTGTCCTTGCCGATCCTGAGGCTAACCCAGGGCTCACGGACCTCCTCGAAAAAACCAACGGCGCGCTCTGGCTCGAGCAACTCAAAGCCGGTGCCGTCATTCTCGTCTGGTCCGTCGTGGCATCCGTGATTCTCTACAAGATTGTGGACAAGTTAGTGGGATGCAGGCCTGACGCTGAGGCGGAAACCATGGGCTTGGACATTTCCGATCACGAAGAAGAGGGCTACCTCCATTGAGGATCTCCTCGCTCCCCCAAAAGACATCGACTTTAACGAACGCCCCAGTCCGACCAGCTGGGGCCGTTCCAGTCCCACGGCGTTCGCGAGGAACATCCTGCCCCAATCCATCGCTTCCCCGCACCTCCCTAAGCGTGTAGGTTTACGGCTCATGTGGCGATTTTGTCGGTCCGCTCTTTTGCTCGCCCAGCTTGTCTTTGGGTTGCTGTGTCGGGCGACCCCTGCTCCGCCCGCTCCGATCTTTGCGGCTTCCAACCGATCCCAGTTCACCAACGGAACGTTCATCGCGTTCGGTTTCGATAAAAAGGAGCGGAATACCCTTCTCTCCCGCGCCGAATCCGTGCGTGAAACCTTCCAACGCATCCTCCGAATCTCTCCCGCACCGACGATTGCCCCTCATAAACCCATTATTCTCCTCCTTCTCCCGGAAACCGGAACGCGCCCCGAGTTTGATGCCGTTCCGGAAATCACCGAACGCCTCACCGAGTCGGACGGAGAACACCTCCAAATCAATCTTCGCCCGTCCGCTTGCAAAGCTCCCGGCGCCTTCGAACAACGCATCGCCTCCGCCCTCCTTCAAAACCTAACGCTCGGACGCACCGCTGCCGGACTGACAGAACCGCCCCCCGTTCTTGTGCACGGACTCACCTACGCCGCGCTCCATCAGTACCCGCCATACCTTTTCCCTGAATCGCAACCGCTCCGACGCACCGGTTCCTTCCCTCCCTTCCAACAACTCCTCTCGGCCCCGACGCGTCCCGAATCCGTCACCGAACTCCTCGCTCTCCGCGAACTCGGAATGGTGCTTCTTCTCGCGCTCGCAGAACTGCCCGAGAATCCGCACGCCTTCCGAAAAGCCGCCCAGGACCGAGACCCCAACGCCCCGTCCTTTGCAGCCTTCCAGTCGACCGAATCCTTCCTTCAATCCTTCGACTCTGTTGGAACGACTCCCAGCGATGTCGAACGTTGGTGGCAACTCGAAGTCACCACCCGCGTGTCCAAACAGAACCTTCTCCGACTCGATGGAGAAGATTCGCTCGCCGAAATCGAAAAGCTCCTTTCCCTCCATTTTCTCGATCAAAAAACCGGGAACACCGCCCACTACGACCTCGCTCAAGCGGACACCTACGCAAATTTGCCTGGCATCCAACCCCTCCTGCGGGCGCGCGTTGCCGAATTTTACGCGCTCAGCTCGCGAGTCCACTTCTTCTTCGACGATGCCATGGCCGCATTCACTGAGGGGTTGGGTGAAGCCCTCAAACGCAAACCCGCAAACGCAAACGCGCTCTTTGCCAAAGGCAACCGCCTCGCCCACGAAGCCGCCGAGAAATACCAGCGCCTACGCGATTACCGAAACTGGTACATCTACAACTTCGAACCCGAATCTGATCCACGCATCCAAGCCGCACGCGACAAGACCGAGTCGACCCGCAACCGCGCTCCGACCACCCCGTTCGCCGAATCGCTTCGTGAGGCCGAGCGAATCATCGACGAACTCAGACAACGCCGGGCCGCTGAAACATCCAGCCCGGCAAAAACAAGCCGCTGAAGCCCTCGGCTACTTCGCCGAGTACCCCTTCCAAACCCACTCCAATGCTTGGGGAAGCAGTTGCGGACGCGCGTTCCCAACCCCGTGGCCCGAGTTCAAACAGAAGACATACTGGTAAGGATAACCCTTTTGCTTAAACACCTTCGCCATCCGGTGATTCGCCTCAACCCAATCATGCATCCCGTCACGCATGATGTTCGGATTCAAACTATCGCGATCTCCGACACACATCCACACACGCAACGGCTTCTTCTCACTCGCTGGGATGATGGTCGAATGATACCCCCAAGCCCCATCCGGAGTCTCCGGATTGAACGGCCACTGTTGATTCACGAACGTCCCAGACAAGGACACAACCCGCCGGAACAAATCCGGCCGGTACCACGCCATCGTGAACGCCGCAGCCGCGCCAGAACTTGTTCCCATCGTCGCGCGACCCTCCGGATCTTTCGTCAACTTCACCCCGCACTGTTTCTCCACCAACGGAAACACCTCGTCATTGATGAACTCCGCAAACAACGGCGATAGCGTATCGTACTCCCGACCCCGCTCGTGCCCCTGCGCATCCCCGCCCCCATTCTGAATCATCACCGCCACCATCGCCGGCACCCGCTTCTGCGCGATTAAGTTGTCCAACACCCGCGCAATTCCCTTGTCCGGCTTGCCCATCCCCGGCCCATCGTGCGTCACCAAAACAGGCAACTCCTTGCCCGAAGCAACGCCCGCCGGCACGTACACCGTGATGGTCCGCTTATAATCAATCTCATGCGTTTGAACGATTAACGTCTTGGGATTGTTCGGGTCCACAACCCCAAACTCCTTCCGCGCAATCCCCGGGTTGAACCGCTTACACTCCTTCGAATCCATCACGAACTGCTCAAGCCGCCCCTCAGGAACCCCCTCCACCGCCTTCGTCTCCGGAGCCGGCACATATTCAGGCCCCACCACGTAATCCCCAAACGTGTCCAATGGAGGCACCGCCCCAAGCTTGCCGTCCAAACGCTCAAACCGAGGGGCTTCCGGAGCATCAAACGGACGCGTCGGCGGCTGAGGACGGGCCGGCTTCGGAGCTGCAGGAGCCTGCGCCGCAGCAGGAGTCGCCGCCGGCTTCTGCTCCGCTCCCTGAGCCCATAGCGCCACCGGCAACATCGCAACCGAACCACACAAAACAAATAAGGGGAACCTGTTCATCCCCCCATTTCCACACCCGCCACTGGCCATCCGCAAGCGCAACCTCAACCCGTACCGATACCCCACCCCTCACCCGATGTTTTGTTTACTGTCAGAACGCCGCCGTCTAACTGTCCCACCCATGAACTGCGGCACCCTCCTCCTCCGTTCCATCACCCCTCTCAGCCTCCTCCTCTCACTCACAGCCACCGCGCAAATCCGCACCACGTTTCAACGAGTTCAACCCGGATACGCGAATGCCATTCAATGGCGTTGGGAAGTCGTCGAAACCACTCAACAACCATGGTCTGTCCCAGGTTTCAAACCCGTGGAAACTAACCCGCAAAAGGAGACACCACCCTCCAACGGAGAAAAAACCACCGCGAAAAACGCTCGATCCGTCTCTACGCTCCCCGCCGGCCCTTACGAAGTCCGACGCGGCGACGCACTCGCCATCATTGCGAGAAAATCAAGCGTGCCCGTTGACCTCCTCAAGTCGTTCAACCAACTCGAGTCCGATGTCATTCGAATCGGACAAATCCTCAAAATCCCAACACCAGAGGAAGTCATCGCAATGGCTCCACCCCGTCCCCCAGCCAGTGCCGAACCAGCGGACGAAACCACAAAATCGAAACCAACATCAGCTGAGCGACCCGATTCGTCACCGTCCTCAGACCCCGCGACGGACGCAATCCGTCTTCAGGTTTACCTCGACCGTCGGCATTTCCCTGCGGGGCCGATTGACGGGAAACCCGGAGCAACTTTTGAGGTACTGCAGCAACTTTACCGAAACAGCCGAACCGTTCCTCTCACCAATGAGGACCTGCAGGCGGAGGCCCTCCGAGAGCTGCCATCTCCCTTCACGAATTACCAACTACGACATAACGACTTCCAGTTTATTGAACCCGTCGTGCCCGGTGCAAAGTCGGCTAAACCCAAGAGCACGCCTCCCCCTTCAAAACGCCGCCCAGGCTCGCCAACCACGCCGCCCCCAGCCCCGCAACCCATCGAGGACCGTCATTTAGGTTCCTTCATGCCCTACGCCACCTCTTGGGAGTTCTTGGCGGAAAGGTTCCATTGCGATGAATCCTTCCTGCGCGGCCTCAACCCGAAGCAGACCACCCCTCCAGCCCAAGGAACCTTCCTGAAAGTCCCTAACGTCGTCCCTTTTGAAATCGAACGCTGTTTAGACACTCCCATCCAACCCGCCGCCGATGAGGCAACTCCTGTCACCGCCGCCGTCGTCGATCTTTCCCGACTCGAAATTCGCAAAAACGAGGTGCTCATCGCCGTCATGCCCCTCTCAAGAGCTCGCCCAGATCTCCGCGGACGAGGCAAGTGGACCGTTCTCCAAGCGATTCCTGGACCCGCCTTCGCGACCCAACGCACACCCCGGAACGCCCCCACAGAAAACACCGACGACACGGCAAAGTCCGCTCCAACGGAAAGTCAACCGCCATCGACGTTTACTCTCCCTCGTGGCCCACGTAACCCTCTCGGTGTGATGTGGATTCACCTCGCAAAGGAGGGATCCAATGACCCACTCCCCTTCGGCCTCCATGGCACAAACATTCCCTCTCGAATGCGCTCAGACGAAGGTATTGGCGGGTTCCGGTTAGCCAACTGGGACATCGCCCGCGCCGCGCGATTACTCCCCGTCGGGACACCCCTCTCGTGGCTGAAATAAACGGACCCCATCTGCAGAAAATGAAGCATCGGAATAACGCGCGCTCAGGATTCCCCGTGAGGAGCAGCCATCAATGCAACGTCGTAACAAACTCCCGTTTCCCAAAACGCCCATGAAACGCCTTTGCATCTATTGCGGATCTTCCTCCGGCTCCAATCCCAAGCACCGTCAAGCAGCCACTGACCTTGGAACCCTGCTGGCCTCCATGGGCATCGGCATTGTTTACGGAGGCGGTAGAGTTGGACTGATGGGAATCCTCGCCGACGCAGCACTCTGTGCTGGAGGCGAGGTAATTGGCGTCATCCCTCGCTCCCTTATGGAGAGAGAACTCGGACATCCCACCCTATCCGAGTTACGAGTGGTCGCCTCGATGCACGAACGAAAACAGCTCATGGCAGACCTGAGTGACGGGTTCATTGCACTCCCCGGAGGAATCGGCACGCTCGAAGAACTTTTTGAAACCTTCACCTGGCTCCAACTGGGGTTTCACGCAAAACCGGTGTCGCTTCTAAACAGCGACGGATTCTTTACCCATCTCCTTGAGTTTTTGCAGCATGCCTCCAACAGCCAGTTTCTTCATCCGACACACCATGACTTGCTCATCGTCGATCATGACGCCCCGCGCCTCCTCGAACGCATGTCCAACTTCTGTCCTGACGGCGCGGGAATCGGTGCGAAAATCGCCTGCCAAACGAGCCGCCCGCCGTCTAGCCGCTAACGTTCACCAGCCCGCGACATTCTAAGCGATGCCTCTCAACCCGACTCGCCGTCAGTTTCTCCGCGCCACAGGAGCGTTCCTTGCACTACCCGCGATAGGCCTAGCCGCGAACCGCCCCTCCCCGCGCCGCCTCGTCGCTATCCACGTGCCCCTCGGCATGATGCCGCAGTTTTTCTTCCCAAAAACCGGCGCAGCCGCGAGCCCCTACCTCGACCTGCTCCAGCCACAACGCCACCTCATCACCAGCTTCGCCGGCCTCTCCCACCCCGGCGTCGACGGAAACCATCACGCCGGACAATGCTTCCTCACCGGAGCGCCCCATCCCGGACAACCCACCTTCCGCAACTCCATTTCTTTAGACCAGTTCGCTGCCGAACGCATCGGCTTGGAAAACCGATTCCCGTCCCTCTCGCTCTCCGTAAAAAATGGCGACCACTACGGCGATTCTCTCTCCGTTTCGCGCTCCGGCGTAGGAATTCCCTCTCTGACAAGCCCGAATCGCCTCTACCGAAATCTTTTCATTGCAGGCACCCCAGAAGAGAAGGCAGCCACCCTCAGAAAAATTGAGGCGGGCGGTAGCGTGCTCGACCTTGTCCTAGACAAAGCCGCTCACCTTGAAAAATCGGTCGCGCCGGAGGATCGCGCCAGACTCGACCAATACTTTCAAAGCGTGCGCGAACTCGAAGGACGCCTCCACCGAAGCGTCGCTTGGGAAAATCGCCCAAAGCCAGCCGTTGACTACCCGGAACCCAAAGACATTTCCGACGCGAACGAGGTCATCAACAAATCCAAGCTCATGTTCGATCTCGTCCGTTTGGCGCTCCAAACCGACAGCACGCGCGTGGTGACCCTTTCCTTGAGCACCTTTTCCATTGTGCCGCATGTCCCCGGCGTCAAAAACGAAACGCACGGCCTCACGCACCACGGAAATGAACCAGAGAAGGTGACCGAACTTCGCAACATCGAAGAAGCGCAGATCAAGGCGTTCGGCGAGTTCATCCAACAACTCTCGGAGACTCCTGACGGCGA
>JACCED010891697.1_pt1 | contig 12240 bp, 7 predicted proteins | sample 7455021 | NCBI WGS metagenome assembly JACCED01 (sample SAMN15323456, study PRJNA562643) | freshwater metagenome | isolation source: river surface water | place: USA:Blue River Watershed | collected 2017-08-19
CCGGCCCAGACCGGGGCGCTCCCGCCTGGGACAGGGCGGCTTTACCTATTTCGTTCATCGTAGGACTCACTACTCGTCTCGTTGCCGGGACAAACAATTTCCGAACTGCTGTCTCGGGGTCCACGAACTAGGCCGCGATAGAGAGCGATTTCGCGCCCCCCATTTTGTCTGCGCCCTGCCGAGATCGGGCCGGTGAGGCCAGTCGGATTGGAGTGCCGGCTCTTTCTCACCCCGCTGGGCGCCGAACTCCCAAAATTTCCTAAGCAATTATTCTTCAATTTTTTATAAAACAACCCTCGTTCGGGTTTACGCGGCAAATTCCAGGAAGACTGATTACAGCATAAGTTTGCGCTCCATCTCAACTCACCCCTCGCTTCGCTTTTATTTTATCTTCGAAGCACTTATGAAATATTCCGGCGTAAACACTGTCCTTCATCCCCTCCCGGTTGACGTCGGCCCCGTGCTGCACCCCGGCGTCTAACCGACCCAACGTAGAACTCAGATTGTCGCTGACGCTTAGGTCCTATCCCTATCGTTCCCGCCCTACGCTCCCCACCACCAGACGCACCCCTTCGCGACAGTGAACCTGACGTCTTAAGGCTTACTTTTCGCTTGGCCGTCCCAGACGGCCAAATCGTCCGTTTTCGTCGGGGTCCGCCCCTTTTTCAGCTCCGATTCCCGAGCCCGGCAACGCCGAGCCTCGACCGCTTCGCGTCCTCGGCTGGCCCCTTCCCGTTGGCTCTCTGAGCCAAGGATTCGATCCGATCCAGGTCCCTTCCCTCGCGAAGGTCTCACCTGCGCCTGATCCCGCGGCTCCTCTCTCGACCGCCGCACTTTGTCCTGCGCCTCCGGCCGCGACCGTAACGCCGCCGCCGGCGCGGCACCCTGCCCTATCCTCCCGCATGTTGCGGGAGCGCAGCCCCACTCTGTCCGGCTTCCACCGATGAAGCTCTCGCTTTCATCTCCCCACCTCAAATCGCGTGTCTCGACCCTCCGGGCCTACGCCGAACTCGCCCCGCAGGTGACACCGCTCTGCGTCGCGAACACCTATCTGCCGTGCAGCCGGATTCTCCTGACCGCCGGCCACGTGAAAGCAATCGCCCGGCTCCCCGCCGCGCGGACCCACGACGCCCTCGATCTTGCACTCGCCCTCGGCGACGTGCTCACGACCGACATCACGCTCCCGCAGGCCCAGGCCCTCGCATGGATCGCCCGCCGCGACGACGATCTCACCACCTTGGTGGACCGCCGGCTCATCGCGGAAGCCACGGACACCGGCGCCCTCTGGGTGCACGGTCTCCGCCCTGAGCAGGGGATCTACGTCACGGAGCGAGACCGCTGGCACCTCGCCGAGGCGCCGGAGCATTCGGCGGCCACGCTCCGCGCCGCCCTCGCCCTCTACGCCCGGCACCGAGCCGACAAAGTCCCGTCGATCCTGCACGCAACCACCAGCACCTGGGTGTAAACGGCGCGCAGGCGAATGCCCGCGTCCGTCTGCCCCTTGGCGATTTCACCGGGGGCAGGCAGGGCACAGAATATCCCCACCACCACCCCATGACCCAACTCCCCTCGTCTCGCCTCGCACTCACAGGAAGCCTCGGGGCAAGCCGCGGGCCTCAAGAAGCCCGCTTCCTCGCCAAGGCCACCTTGCGCCACGCGGCCGCAATTCCCCGGCGCGTGTCTCCGAAACCGCGCCCGACTCTTCACCGGTCATCCCGGCCGCGAGCACGGTCCCTCCCTCGCTCCAACTCTTCGGCCAGAAGCTTACCGTGGGCTGAGAGCTCCTCGGCACGCAGCCCTACTTCGGAAACAATCGTCTGGGTGGACGGCGATGCAAAGCGCCTCAGCTCTCGATGCAGCGCGTAAGGTCCCTTGGGGACCTGCGATTCCTTCTCGGCGGGGACTCGCCATTCAAGAAATCCGGGAGGTAGATGAAGCGCGGTCGCCCGGTTCCCCAGTTGCGGATCACCCTGCACGAGCGACAGCGCCTCGAATTTCGCCATCACGTCGTTCCATGCCGGCGCACCCCGTGCGAGCTCGCCTCTCAACGTTCCGATCCTGACCTCAAGCACCGCCAACGACTTCGCCCATACGCCCGTAAACTCCCTCACCTGGCGGTTACGTTGATTCAGGGTGTGCGCACAGATCGTCTCGTTGTTCAAAACGGCGTCCCGATCGATACGGAGAGCACCGCGTCCAATCTGCTCCTTTACCCATCCAAAGACGCGCAGGTTGCCCCCCTCATCGACCTCCTGGAGCGTCTCTGGGGGCACCTGACATCTCTCCAGCGCCGCGATGATACCGACGTCCAGCGGCGTTCCCCGCGTAATCCAGAGCGTCACCGCATTCCCATACCTCGAAATCAGGTTCCACAACGCTTGGTGCTCTGGATTCGGCTGCGCCACCGCAGGCGGGTTGACCGGCGGCGGCGCTATCACCACCGCCTTCGCCGGCGCTGGAGTTTCCTGCCGCCTAGTCTGCTGCTGCCCGGCTCGCATCGTCACTTCGTCGCGTCCGCGTTGAGCGATAGGCTCCGGCGTGCTCGCCGCACCCACCCGCGTCGGCGGCCCCTGCGGTGTCGGAGCAACAGGAGCCACTTTGAATATGGACATGATCGGATGAGCAGGCGCTGGCACCGCCTTCCGCCGAGCATCCTCCTTCCGCTTTTCCTCCGCGGCCTTTTCCTCGGCCGCCTTCTTCGCCTTCGCCTCCTCCTCCGCCCTCCGCTTCGCGGCGTCGCCTGACGACTCCGCCGCCGGCGCCCGCTCGACCGAAGCCGGCGACGGAGCGGCCGGAGGCGTGGTCGGCGCCGTCGGCACTGGCGTCGGAGCGGCCACGCGCTCGAAGCGCGGGGGCGGCATCTCCGCAACGGGAGTTGGCGCCATCGGTTGCTTCTGCCCGGCTCTCGTCGCCGCTTCATCGCGTCCTCGCTGAGCCGTAAGTTCCGCCGCGGTCGCCGCGCCCGCCTCTGCCGGCGGCTGCTTCGTCGGCTCAACCGGCGGCACTTTGCAAAGGGAGCTAGTCTGAAACGCCGGCACGGGCCCCGCGTTTCGCCGGGCCTCCTCCTTCCGTTTTTCCTCCGCCTCCCTCCGCTCGCGCTCGGCAGCCTCGCGCAGGCGTTGCGCCTCCTGCTGTCTCCGCATGTCTTCGGCCTGACGGCGCTTTTCCTCCGCGGCCTTATCCTCGGCCTCTTTCTTTGCCTTCGCCTCCTCGTCCGCTTTCCGCTTCGCGGCGTCCACGGACGACTCTACCTCCGGGCCACGCACAACGGGGGCCGGCGGCGGAGCGACCGGAGTTGCCGGCTCCGGAGTTGGACCTGTCTCACGCTCGATCCGCGGGGGCGGCATCGCCACGACGGGCACCGGGGCCGGCGGACCTGCCACCGTAAGCTCGGCCGGCGGCAACTCCGCCGCCAGCCTTGGGGGAGGCACGTCCACGGCAACAGAAGCCAGCTCCGCCCCCACCGGCGCCACGGCCGCATCCACCTTTGCTGGCCTCTCCCGCTCCCAGGTCGCCAGCGCTGCCATAAGATCGCTGCCTTCCCGCGACGCCTGCGTGAGCAGCGTCATGACCTGCGCGCGACTGTGCCGGGCCAGCATCAATTCGCTGGCCAAGGGTGGCCATGCCTTCGGCGCCGCCGCAAACGCGTCCAAATTCAGGCGCCGCTCCTCCTTCGCTTGCCCGGGCAGCGTTCCGTGCCAGCCTTGCCCTTGGAGCAGGACGCGCAGGACCGGCGTAATCACCGGGGGATTCGGCACCACGAGCGGCATCACCTCGTCCAGAAGCTCCAGCCGCTGGAGCGGCGACAGCGTGACCACCTCGGCGTCGCGCGCCGGATCGGCCAAAGCCTCCTGCTGCTCATCGCCCCAATAGTAGACCAGTCCCTTCGCATCGAGGTTGGCGATCGAGGGCCGCGGGTTCGGTCCCGTCGCCCGCTCCTTGCGATTATAGCGTTCAGTCTCGGCGCGGAACACCGTCCGCACCTCGCGCGCCGCCTCGCCCCGCGATCCAAACCGCACGCGCCCGTCCCCGGTCGCATTTACGCCGAGCACATGGAAATCGAACCGCCCGTGCCGTCCGAAATGCCCCGCCCAGAACCAGGCCCCGAGGCCCAGATTCCGGCCGACGGTCCGCAGGTAGCGCTCGGCCTCGTCCGGTGTCACGTCGGCGCCATAGCTGCTGCCCCCGACAATATACACGAGCCCCTGCGGCGCCCCACCCGCCGCCGCCTCCGCGTCGTGGCCCCGCGCCACCAGGGCATGGGGCACGGGTAGGACCGCCTCGTAGCCGCACCGGATCGTCTCGAGGTTCCGGTGGGACCACGCGTTCCGGTGTTGCCCATATCCGATCAGTTCAAAGGCCCGGCGATCCGCCGGTAGAAGCACGGTGGCAGTAAACATGGCAAAATCAGTTGTGCGGCTCCGGAAAGAGAAATTGAAGCAGCCGCCGGAGGCTGAAGTAGCGCGTCTCGCTCCCCCGCCAGCTGCCGTCCCCCGCCGGGGTGCAGCCCTCGGCGACGGCAAATGCGGCCACCGGGTCCTCCGCAGGGACGGCGGCTCCGTCCCCGCGGCGGAGCACCACGGTTTTCGATTCGACGGTCAGTCGCCAAGATCCGGCCGTGCAGGCCCCGCGGGTCGGGGCCGCCTTCGCGACACGCGGCGCCCGTTCCCCGCCTCCTCCGACCCACTCCTGGATACCTTCGACCAGCTGCCGGAGCACCTCGGTCACCGTTTCCGCAGCCGCCGTCTCCCCGAGGCGCGCCTCCGCCTGACGCACCTGCTGCACGATCGCCCGGGCGGCCTTCCAATCGTCCTCCCACGTGGGTTCCGGCCCCCGCGGTTTCGGGGAGGTGCCGGCGTCCACCTCCAGGTCTCCGCGCAGGCGTCGGCGGGCGGCCTCCAACTTGTCCCATTTGGGCGCAACCGGCCCAGTCGCCACCCGCTGGTAAATCGCCACTGCGGTGGGCACCGGGAAGGCCGCCAGCGGTTCCAAGCGCGACAGCGTGGCCGGCAGCGGCAATTCGGCCCGAAACAACGCCCGCCAGATCCGCGCTCCGGTGCGCAGGCTGCTGATCCGGGGCGCACTGGTCCCGGCCCCGAGCCGGACGAGAATCGCCTGCACCAGCGTCTCCGCATTTCGGCAGAGTGGTTGCCCGGCTGGATCGACAATCCATTCGTGGGCGCGCGTCTCCTCGAGGAGGACCAAGGCGAGCCCCGCTTTCAACCGCGCCGCCTGCGCCGACCGCACCGCCTGGATCATGTCCGACAACGCGGCCAAATAGAGTTGGAGTCGGGCCACCCGGGCATTGACCGGCACCTGCTCCACGCGAGTCAGCCATTGTTGCACGGCATCGCGCCCGGAGACGACCTCCGCGGGCCCAAGACCCTGTTCGGGCGCGACCGGCACCACGAAGGGCACCGCATTCCCCTTCGCATCGAGGATACGGGCGTCATCCCACGCGGGTGGGACCATGACCGTGATTGCGTCGTTCATGACAGCGGCTCCTCCCTCGGCGTCCATCGCTCCAGCCACGCCACCCGCTCGCGCTCCTCCGCATGCCGGCGCGACCGGGCAGGACTCAGCGGAAAGCGGATCGCCACCACCACGCCCTGCTCACGGCTGATGCTGGGCTCGAAACGCGCCCGGTCGGCGTCGGCCGCAAGCTGCTCGCGTGCCTTCGGTGCCAGTTGATCCAGATTGCCCACGAACAGACCCGGGACCGCCTTTTCGAGCCGGACCGCTCCGAGGTAGAGGGCCGCTCCGGCCGCGGCCGGCGTGACGCTCAGGGGCCGAGTTAACGTCTCCAGCCGCCGGGCCTCGGCTTCGGCCACTGCCGCCATCTCGACCAGGATAGTGCGCGCCTGCTCCACGGTCGGCTCCGACTTCAGTGTGCGCTGCGTCACCCGCATGAGACGCGTGACCTCGCGCTGCCATTCGTGCCGACGTCGCACGACCGGCCGGGCGTCTGCGCCCTCCGGCACTCGGTGGTGCTCCGCCAGCCATCGAGGCAAAGCATCGGCATCGCCCAACGGAAAGGTGTCGAGCGACGTTTCCGGGCGCTTTTCTCCCTCATCACCCTTCGTCGGGGTCGCACTGACCGGCGCACGGCCCGCTCCGCGCCGATAGTAGAGAAGGAGAAACGCTTCGGCCGCCCGCGCCGCGAGCAGCCACTCCCGCGGGCCGTCCTGCACCTGCGCGAGTTCCGCGAGCCAAGCCAGGAAGTCGCCACTCCCCTTGAATTCCCGCCCGCCAATCGTGGCATCGAGGTGAACCTTCTCTCGCCAGAGCAGCGTGAGGGCAAAGCCGGCCCGGCCCACGGCCTGCCCTGCCGCCCGCTCCTGCAGCACCAACGCCTCCAGCGGCTCGAGAAGTTCGAGCAAAGCCGTGGTGCGCTCCGCGGCCGGCGTCGTCGTGAGCCTCTCCTCCAGTTGCCGCATCCATCGTCCCACCTTGGCAACGTCGAGCCCGTCGGGCAGCGCCACCGTCGCGGGCACCAAGCCCGCGGGCACCGCGAAGGCGGTGTCTTCGCCTGCGACTTTGGCCTCAGCGACGGCCGTTTTCACGTCCTTCGCGCCCGGCAGAACAGGGGTGCCGTCAACCGGCACTGCCATGGCGAGGGCGTCGACCGCAACGCCCGCCGTTTTGGTATCCGCAGCGAGCTGCGGATCACGGATGCCGTCAGCGGGCTTCATCGCGGCTCCGGGGAAGTGACCCTTGGTTGATCCGCTCCAGGCAGATCCGAAAGAGATACGCGGCCGTGCGACTATCGCGAAAGTATATCCCCCCCGCCACCCCTTGGGTCCCCGGCAAAGGCTCCGGGAGCATCTCACCGCCGTAGGAGGCGACAAACCGAGCCAGCTTGCGCGCCCGCGGATCGTCCGCGGTCTGTAAGCCGCACTCCACGTAAAAGGCGGCGCGGCGCCAAACCAGACCGTCCACCACGGTCTCCTGCGTGGGCTTGGGCTCGACATTAACCACGGGGGTTTGCGCCCCGGGCAGCTTCGGTTTGACGGGGAGTGCGCTTGCCGGCGAAGCCAGCAACGCGCCGCGCCATGCACCTTGCGGTTGCTCCAAATCAGCAAGGTCGGCCTGAAGCACCTGGCGCAGCGTCTCCCGGCCATCGTCCGCGGGCAGCTGCTTGATGTAGTGCTGCAGCCGCTGCTTCACCCGCTTGATCTCCACATGGCCCGCCGTCCCCGCGGACCGCGAGCCCCGCAATTCGGCGTTCACAGCCCAGTGCACCTGCCGCGTCACAGGCACGCCGCGTTTATGGATGAATTTCAACCAGAGGCGTCGGGCCCGGGAGATCGTGTTCAGTGGCAAAAGCGCCATGAAGGTCGCCGCTTCATCCGCGTAGGGCAGGCCTTCATCGATAAACGCGACCGCAAGTCGGCCCGCCGCGAGGTGGGCCACCATCCGAGGCACATCCCCCTTACACCAACCCACGTTGTAAGAGAGATACTCCATCCGGTCGGCAAACTCAGGGCGCACGGTAAGACTGTCCGCCGTGGTCCAAAGCTCTGGCCCAAGCACCACCACCACGCCGATGCTGATGCGCAACATCACATCCTCGTGCTCAGAAAGCGAAACCGGCTTTCTAAGGAGCAGTTCCCCAAACGCCTCAGTGAGCAGCAGCTCCTTCCCGTGCTCATCGAGTTTCCCGACGGCCTCGCGGAAGACGGCAAGGTTGGGGGGAATATCTCTCCTTGCCGCCAGGACTTCGAAGGCATCGGCAGCGGTCTGCCGGTGTGCCCTACGAGCAGCAATCCGGGGATCAGGTGAAGTCAGAGGAGTTCGTTCTAGTAACGGCATAAAGGGAAGGAGCTGGGCCCCACACCGACGCGCTTCGCCCGCGGAACCAATTCGTCCGTTTCCCCTTTTCGGAGTGGGTCGCCTCCCCTGGAAACGGGGAATTCCAGGCTTTCGCTGCCCCGTCCCTCCCGCGCGACCGTGCCCTCGCCAGCCCACGCACCTCCAAGCCCGCGATGGCACGGCGCAGCCATCGGGGCCCCCGTCGTCCGTCCGCGGCTAAACTGCAGGGAGAAGCCAAAGCGCGTCCCGGGGGGAGGCAGTTCCCCTTCGGCTTTGCCGGCCCGAAGGCCTCAACTTTCCCCCCGGGGAGCAAGCGCCGCGCAGGCGGGCCGCACGGTCGCGGGGAAGCTCGACGCTAGCAGCACAAGGCCGGCGTGAGGGTGCACTGCGTCTACGAGGCTGGTCCGCTAAGCTTCGCCCTGGCGCGCCAACTCACCCCCGTTTCAGCTCCGTCCCTTACGGCCGCGCCCCCGCATTTCTTTAGCCCGCGCGCCTTCATGCAACGATGTGCACATTCCCGGGCTTGAGGTGCCCGTCGTCCGCCCAACGTTCAATCGCTCAACCCTGCCGTTGCGCCTCGCGCGCGCCGGCTCCTCGCCATGTCTATCGCCCGCCCCTCTCTCCCCTGCGTTCTCTTCGCGCCTCTCGCGCTGACCGTCGCCGCCGCCCAGTCGGCGCCCTCGACGACCGCTCCCGCCCCGGCCGACGAAGCGATCACGCTCTCGCCGTTCGTGATTTCGACGGAGCGCGAGACGGGCTGGTCGGCCAACGAGACCCTTTCCGCGACACGCACGAAGCAGGCGCTGAAGGACGTGCCCGTGAACATCGACGCCATCACGGCCGACTTCATCGAGGACCTCGGTCTCAACACCGCCGACGAAATCACCCTCTTCGTCGCCAACGTCTACGCCGCGCCGACGATGGAGAACGACAACGGCCAGGATAACTTCTCGTTCCGTGGCCTCTCCCAACGCTTCAACGTCTCGCGAAACTACTTCCGATGGTATGTCCCGACGGACACCTACAACGTCGAGCGGATCGATTTCGGGAAGGGCTCCAATTCCCTCATCTTCGGTGACGTCGAACCCGGCGGCCAAGGCTCCGTTTTCACCAAGCGCGCCCTGATGCGCAACTTCGGCACCCTCTTCGCCCAATACGGCACCGAGGGCGCCTACCGCTACCAGATGGACGTCAACCGGAAGCTCCGCGACGGACTCGCCCTGCGGCTCAACGCCGTTCGCCGGCAGGAGAAGACCTTCCAGGATGCGTCCGCCTACAAGCTCGCCGGCGAGACCCTCACCCTGACTTACCAGCCGTTCCGCCACACCGCGATCCGGATTGAGGGCGAACGCGGCGACTTCGAAAACGCCCGCGGCTTTGCCGGCGTCACCGTCCGCGAGCAATCCGCCCTCTCCCGCGGCTTCACCGGGGCCGGTGCCTGGTATACGTCCGACGGCGTCTGGTTCAACCAGTCCACGCTCCCCGCCGCGGACCGCGCCTCCGCCAACGGCCCCACCGGCGGTTCCCTTTCCCTCCTTGAAGGCCGTTTCGTCGATGTCGTGATGCGCAACGCCTCCGGCGCCGCCATCGGCACCAAGCGGATCGCCGGCTTCCCGAAGCACTACAACCTGCGCGGCTCCTTCGACCGTCAGGCGCGCCCCTTCAGCACCTACTCCGTCACCGTGGAGCAGCGCATCGGGCAGCTCGGCCTCGAATTCGCCTACAACCACCAGAATCAGGACGGCCTGCGGAACGACAATTTCTTCAGCAGCACCGTCAGCGTGGACGCCAACGGCCGCCCCTATATCGACACGACCGGTATCGACTGGAAGCGCTTCGGCAACGACGTCGACGCCTTCCGCGGCACCGCCGTCCTGCCCTGGCAGCCGGTTGCGTGGATGAAGCAACTCTTCGTCGGCAGCCTCGAATACCGCGAAGACTTCACCAACAACTACCGCAAGGCGCTCTACAACGTGCGCCGCTTCGAAAACGGCCTCGTCACGGCGGTGAACCAGACCAACGACCGCGTCCGCTTCCGCCTCTACCTCGACGACCCGCAGTTCTATTCGCGTGCCCTCTTCGACCGGTTCACGCTCGAGCGGTTGCCGAAGAACAACGACTTCGAGGCCAAGCAACTCTCCCTCGGCTCCGCGGCCGAGGGCACGGAGTGGCGCCAGGCCTACGCCGGCTCCCTGAGCGCCAGCGGCAGCTACTTCAAGGGCAAGCTCCAGTCGCTCGTGGGCGCCCGCTGGGACTGGAACCGCACCTACGAATACCAGGGCACGCGCACCTTCGGCCCCTACCGCGAGGACATCCCACCGCCCAGCCGCCAGGACGCCCTCCCCGGCGAATACGTCGAGAATCCCAACCTCCACCTCTTCAACACGAGCTACACCGCCGGCCTCACCTACGCGCTCACGCCCGACCTCAACCTCTACGGCGTCTACTCCGACTCCTTCCGCTGGCAGGATGCCCGGACCTTCGACCTCAAGATCTTCGGCCCCATTCAGGGCGTCACGAAGGAGATCGGCCTCAAGGGCGGCATCCTGAACAACCGGGTCACGTTCAACCTCGGCGTCTTCCACATCGACCGCGAGAACGTCGAATTCCGCTGGACGCCTTCGAGCTTCAGCGCCGGCGATGTCGAAAACCTGATGAACCCGAACAACCTCACGGCCAACGATCCCGGCTACCTCCGGTCGTGGCGCGACGTGAACCAATTCCGGGACGTCATGTCGACCGAGACCTCCAAGGGCTTCGACCTCACGCTCATGGTCCGGCCCTTCACCGGGCTACAGGCCCGCTTCACCATCGGCCGCACCGACGTGATCACGCGGCCCGACTTCTCTTCGTTCCGCGCCTTCTATGAGGCCGCCGTGAAACGCGGCGACGAGTCCCCCGCCCTCATCGCCGACGCGAAGGAGGTCCTCGATTCGAGCGACTTCGCGACCAAGCCCACCGGGGCCCGCGCCTCGCCGTGGTCCGCCAGCTGGATCCTCGACTACAGCTTCGCCCGCGACTCCTGGACGCCGCTCCGCGGCGTGCGAATGGGCGTCAACGGCAGCTGGCGCGACTCCTACCTCCTCGGCATCAGCAACGGCCGCGAACTCTCCGGCGGCACAACGCACGGCGTGAATGCCTACGTGATGCGCGACCAAAAGATCTTCCGCCAGCAGGTGCGGGTGCGCCTCGGCGTAAAGAACCTCATCGACCTCGAGAACCAGGACGACATCCGGAAGACGAGCTTCACCACGCTGGCGAGCGGCGCCGTCGTCTACCGCTACACCTACGTGATGCCGCCACGCTGGGATCTTACCCTGACCGTGCGCTTCTGAGCCCGCACCCTCCCTCGCCCACCGTGGGCCAGAGGAGCCGGCAGGCAAAGCAGCGTTCACGCGGCCCACCGGCCTGCGCGATGGGTCGACGCCGCTCCCGGAGGATGCCCGCATCGGCACGCGTTACAGCTCGGATAAGCGAACCGCAGGGACAACTCCTACGGGAGCGTCGCGGCTTGGCCGACAACCTTCGAATGCGCCATCAGGCCACCTTTGGCGCCGTGGGTTCGCCCTTCTGCTCATTCCGAACGGCGCCTGCGTAGCGCAACCTTGAGAGCGAACACCAACGCACACGCCATCAGCACTATTCCCAGCAACGCCGCTCCCGGCGCATCATCCTTTTCTCCGACATAGATGCCGGCACCTGCGACAGCGACTCCTCCCACGGCTGCACCAAAAGCGATAGCCGGATGTGCGGCCGAAAACTTGACCGACTTCTTCTTCGTGGAGTGATCCATGACGGACAGACTGAAGTTGGCGCATGAAACGGTGACGAAGTCCCGATGAAATCTCCGTGAACATCGTAGGCACGTCCCTACTTGGCAGCGGCTTGCTCATGTCGACTGAGACCTCCACCGGCTTCGACTTCACCCTCATAGTCCGTCCCGTCGCCGGGCTCCAGACCCGCTTCACCCTCGGCCGCACCGACGTGATCACGCGGCCCGACTTCTCTTCGTTCCGCGCCTTCTATGGAGCCGCCGTGAAACGCGGCGACGAGTCCCCCCGCCCTCATCGCCGACGCGAAGGAGGTCCTCGATTCGAGCGACTTCGCGACCAAGCCCACCGGGGCCCGCGCCTCCCCGTGGTCCGCCAGCTGGATCCTCGACTACGGCTTCGCCCGCGACTCCTGGACGCCGCTCCGCGGCGTGCGAATGACCGCCGCTTCCGGGAACGTCAGCCGAAGCGGAGGCCTACCGTCCGTCATCAATCAGCGTCGAGCTAGGCCGCCCCACCGTTGCTGAATGGAAGCCGCACGGACAGGAGGTCGACTTGGCCGACCGCTTCGCGACGACTTGGCAGGAGGCAGAATCGAGGAGATTACGCCGGTGACCTGAACAACCGCGGGACTGTAACACCCGAACAAGTAAATAAA
>JACCED011494681.1_pt1 | contig 12229 bp, 10 predicted proteins | sample 7455021 | NCBI WGS metagenome assembly JACCED01 (sample SAMN15323456, study PRJNA562643) | freshwater metagenome | isolation source: river surface water | place: USA:Blue River Watershed | collected 2017-08-19
CTCAATCTTCCTTATCAAATTAGAAATACCGACCGATTCTTCGAAAGGCGAGAAGTTCGCGAGTTCATCAAAGAAGTTCGTAAGGCATCTGTCATCCCTACTGAGGGCCAGGGTTGGATTGATGAACTTCGCACCTTGGCGCAGCCTTATTTGACGGGCGAGACAATTGATGGAATAGCGGCGCTTCTTCATTTAGCGCGTGAACTTGATAGCGATGCTTCATTCACACCTAAGACTTTGCGCGGATATCTACGTGAAGTGGAAGACCGTGTGCAACAAAATAATCCTCCAACAATGCCAGTGATAACTCTTGCTACTTTGCATGCAGCTAAAGGTTTGGAATGGGAACGCGTATTTCTGATCGGGGCATCCGACGGGCAATTGCCAGTTGCTGATGCACCTTTAGAAGAGGAGCGGCGCCTCTTCTACGTTGGAATTACGCGGGCTAAATCAGATTTGCATATTTCATATAAGCGATCTCCCAGCCCATTTCTGCGTGAATCTGGCCTGATTTCGCTCAGTTAATCGGGTTGCCAGAATAAGAGCTCCTCGCGTACCCTTAGGGCTTCATCAGAGATTCTGATGAGAAAAGAAGGGGTTGAGATGAATTCTGTATTCACTTCAACGATTACAGCAGGCGCACGCGCTGCTGTTCCTTCTCATGCTCACACAACCTCAAAGACCGCTACAAAGCGCTGGTTTTACGCCAACTTTTATGCGGCGGATGAGGCCAAAGGAGCTCTAATCGAATAACTTCGAATAGAACCACTAGAAGATCTAGGGCCTCGAATCCGTAAAGGATTTGAAGGTCCTTTTTTATTACCGAAAACCCCAATCACAGAGAAAAGAAAAAACAAGAGAAGAGGTGAGGACTATGACAGTTCTCTTCAGCGAACTACAGGTACCAGGCTGGGCACAGACCGGCGAGAAGATTGGCTTAAACGATGTGACATTCACATATGACAACGCCAAGGCTTTCACCCTGCCCTGCCATCAGGCAGACCCTGAGCTCTTCTTCTCTGAAACAGATCAGGGGATTGCTGCAGCGAAGGCGCTCTGCGGACCATGTCCAGTGCGCGACAAGTGCCTTGATGGTGCGCTCTCTCGCCAAGAGCCATGCGGAGTCTGGGGCGGTCAGTTAATCGAAGATGGTGTCATCATCGAACGCAAGCGACGCGCAGGTCGTCCGCCACGTCAGGTGATCGCTGCTGCTCGATTAGTTGAAGGTGCATCCGCAGCGCGGGTGTAGCGCGATCAAGATTTCTTGAGGTGCAGACAGCGATTGGTAATCACAGACGATTACCTTTCCTGTCGCACTGAAATCTCTTTGCAGAGTAATTCCATCGCAGAAAGAAATCGCCATTGCAGCAGCGAGGGCTGCCACATAATGCGCCGCGATAATGGGGTAAGTGCTTAATTGTTGGGCTGTGAAGGGGCGATGATCTATCAGACCGGGCCGCGCCAACTGAGAGCATCTAATGCACGGAGATTTTCCAGGAATTACTAACGGCCCAATCTCTGCAACATCTGCCATGGGATTTGGAATATAGAGAAATGGCTGACCATCTGCCATCCATTGCGCATATTTTGTGGGGTCAATTTCTCCACATTGAATAATGAGATCAGGCGTTGATAGCTCATCCAGATAGTTGATCTCTTTTTCGATTGGAAAGAGCGATAAATCTTGGCGGTGTGATTCTCGTTCTTTAGCACGTAGCGCCCCGATATCTTTAGGAGCGATTCCTGATAGCCCAATATCTAAGTCAGAGATACGAGTAGATGGCTGTGTTGAATAACGAGCCTGTGCAACTCCGCTCGCTAAGAGAATGGAATAGAGAAGAGTCGCAATTCGATTTGCTCCCGATATTTCAATGAGAAAGTTTTGGCGAGCGCTCAGCACCGCAATCCCGGTATCAGTCACACCTTCAATCCAGGTCGTCTGAGAAAGCTCAGCAGCAACTCGAGTCCGCAGTTGTTGAAATGCGGCATCGCCCGATGTTGCATCGGCGTCGTAGCGCTTTGTGAGCTTGAGCTTTCCTTCACTGGAATCTAATAAGCCAAGTTCAGCTAATTCGACCACCGTGCTTGTCGCAACTACCGCAGAAGTGAATTCGGCTCCTGCCAAGAGTTGGAGTTGCTCACGCGCTTCGGGGCTTGCAATTCGGAGCGATTTTTTGGGAGTGCCACAAAAAAATTCGTTTGAAGTCTCACCTGGTTGTTTCGAAGTAAAGACAATGGCGCCGCGCTTTAACCTGTTCATAGCGCGAGATCATGCAGTGAACACGGTGCACGGAGATTTAATCTGCTGTAAATGTGTGGGTAGCCCCAAGGAATTACTACTTCGGGTTTGCGATGTCGTGCCAGAGAGTCATGGTGACCCAGAAAATATTGGTGATAAAAGTGAAAGCCCCCGCTTACGCGAGGGCTTTCACTACGTCTGTGACGTTAGCAATACTGCGAATAATTAAGCTTTGCCGAGGATGCGATTTACCTTGGTACCGCAGACTGGGCAGATGCCCTGTGCCATACGACGACCAGAGTCGGAGACCTTTACAGTTCCCTCAAAATCACGCTTCTCCTTGCACTTAACGCAGTAAGCGTCACCCTTGTATGTCTCTGCCATTTTTTCCTCCGTTCGACACATGGGCTTGGGCTCATGCGTGCTGGTAACAACGATACCCCCGCTTACGCTCAAAAACCTGAATCTACGCGGAGATTGTGGTCAGAACTTATTAAGCTCCACAGGGGGCAAGAGGGCTCGCTCAGCCGCCTCATATCCATCGAGATAGGCGCTAGCCAGCTCTGATTCCTCAAATCTGGCAAGAATCTCAGTGAAGGCCTCGCCATGGTCGAAGTGGCGAAGATGGATCGCTTCATGGAAGAGGACATAGTCAAGGGCGTACTCCGGAGCCATTTTGAGGCGATCGGAGATCCGAATCGTCAGATCTGCGCTGGTGCAGGAGCCCCATCGCTCGCGCATGGAGCGCCAACTGACTGCTACTGGGCGTTCGGTGATTTCTGGGGCGAGTTGGGTGAGCAGAGCGTCTATCCGCGCCACCAAATCTTCCTCACCTGGAGTTCTGGCGGCCTCTTGGCTGCGAATCTTTGCAATCATTTCAGGGACGATGGAGCGTTCATCAGCCTTACTCATTCGAGCGGGGATAGAGATGACTATGCGCCCACCTTGGCGATATGCGGAGATGCTCTTTTTGCGACGGGAAGAACGGATGACGAGAATCTCACCCTCTTGGATTCCCGGAAGTGTGACGTCGACAAATTCTCCAACTGGCAACTCTCGACTAGTCATTGAGGAAATGTAGCGCCGGGGAAGATAAAAAATGTGGAGATGTACTTTTCTTGACAGAAAAAAATTTCTGTGTCTGACCGATTCCTATTTGATTCTCACCAAAAATCATCGTACTTTGCGCCTACGAAGTCCTCGGATAACCGTTTGATATCAGCAAGGGGAAGGCTGATATCAGAATGTGCGCCCGGGGACTTCGCTTTTCTTTTCTTGCAGTAACGAAGAGTTAGAGAAGTCCGCTCAGATCATCTGGCACCTGCGTTGAAGCAAGAAATGCCACAGGGTCGAGAAGTTCTTCTGCAGTTGGCAATATTCCACTCCATAGCGCATCACGGGCTGCAATATCTTTCTCTTCACGAACCTTTGACCAGAAAGCGCTCGCTTCGCGCGCAAGCTTCGGGGAAACTTCAAGACCTAAAAGTGATTTAAAGAGTTGTTGAGCTGGAGAGTTAGTCGCTCTGTGGCGACGGAACATTTCGCGGAGTTGAGAAATTGTTGGAAGTCGATCTCCTGCAGCTGTGTGTGTGACATCATCAGCCCAGCCATCAACGAGCGCAAGGGCTGTCTCTAGTTTTGATAGCGCTGCTCTTTGTTCAGGAGTTTCTTCTGGAGTAAAAATTCCATTGTTGAGTGCAATGGTGAAAGAATTTTCACCAGCGCTTGGGTCTATCTGCGATGGATCAAAGTTCTGCATTGCATCGAAGGCTTGTCTTTGAATCGCTTCCATATCGATATGAATACCGCGACCATAATCAACAATTGCACTTCTTATGTAGGAAACGATCCAGGGATTATGGGCAAATAAACGCGCTATTGCTGCTTCTCGTAGGGCATGGAAGAGGTAGACCTCAGATTTTGGAATCTCTAAATCTGCGCTCCATTTCTCAATATTCTCTGGAATCAAGATAGGGCGGGCTGGATCGAGGAGGGGAAGTGCTACATCGTGAGCGCCAGTTGCGCTGGCGCTAATTCCGCCGATTGCTTGACCCAATTGAGTTGCAATCAGCGAGCCGATGAAGGTGCGAAGCAGCCCAGCGATTGCACTCATGGATCCAGCGAGGGCTTCAGCTTCACCTTCAGTACCACTTGCACCTTGCGCTGACATGGCTTGATCGAGCAATCCAGAAATTGCAGTTGCTAATCCGGTAGCGAGCGGTTCCATGGTTGCCTGCCAGCCAGGCAGAGTGGTGTCGACCCAATCAAGTCGGCTTAACGAAGTAGGTGCAGTGCCACTAGAAGTTGTTGGAAATACAGTTGCTTCGTTGAGCCAGAGCTCTGCAATCTCCAGAGCGTTATTAACTACTGTGACATCTTTGGTGCCGAGCGGCTCTGAACCTTGCGCCTGAACAAATCTCTTTGCGGTATCGCGAACAACGCTCTGCGGCAGCGCTTCTTGTTGTCCTTTGGCGCCGGGAGCAAAACTTGCAAAGGGATTAATAAACCCTGCTGGATTAATGCCTAATTCTTGAAATTGTTTCTGAATCTGCTCTTGCATCTGGCGCATCATCGCCGCAAAGTCATCAGGCTTTGGATTTTCTTCATCGCCATTATCGGGAGTAAATCCAAATGGTGTCATCGCAAACTCCCTAACCCTGGCATCGCTATCTTTTATCTATCGTTTATTTGTCGTTTATCTCTACGCGCTCGTGCATCAGAAATTCTATCTGTGGGTTGTAACGCTGGCAGTGTAGAAAATCTTCCCGAGAAGCCTCGTTGCCTTGTGAGGGCTAGGATGAGCCCGTGATCTCATCTCTTGCTGGAAGCAGCGCATTTGCCGCCCTTATTTGGTGGATTGTGCCCATCACGGGGCTGTTGGGCGGGCTCGGTTATGTGATCTGGGTTTCGAAGTTTAAGAGCAAGTTTGAGTCTGAAACATCGCGATCCGTCGGACAGTTTCAGAGATTTCAAGAATCATTCCGCAGCGATAATTCTCAACCAACTTCTCCACCAACTTCTCCACCAATGGATGGCCCCGCGCCATCGAAAAAACTGTAGACAATTACGGACAAGTTGATGCGCTTTTCCCGTACGCCTTTGCTCGTTAGGCTACTTTTCTTCTTTGTTATCGCCCTTCCACTGGTCACACCCGTGAACTTTGTCGTGATTCAACCTGGAGAAGCGGCACCGCTATTTCCCAAGATTTTGAAGTTGAAGAAAGATTTTGCGCAGCGGATTACAACTTATAAGCCCGATGGGCAGATGTATCTGCTCTCTATTTGGGTCTCCAACCCTGATGCCAAAGTGCTTGGCGCAGAGATTGTGCAATGTTGGGTGCGCTCAGATTGCGCAGTAATTCCACGTTCTGTTGTGTATGAAAAAGGAACTGATACAAAGACTGAAGTGAAAAAAGCAACGGCGCAGATGAAAGTCTCGCAGAACAGCGCGATAACGGCCTCAAAGGCGCTGCTGGCTAAGAATTTCCCCCAAGTTGACACAGCATTTTTAACAGATGGAGCATTTGAGGTTAAGTTAAAAAATACTGGTGGTCCAAGTGGTGGTTTGATCTTTGCACTTGGCCTCACTGAACTTCTAACGCCTGACGATTTACTGCAAGGTAGAAAGATTGCAGCATCGGGAACAGTCTCTAAAGTAGGCAAGGTTGGTCCGATTGGTGGCATCACTGAAAAAATCATCGCCGCAAAGAAGGCGGGAGCAGAGCTGCTCTTTATGGCTAAAGAGAATTGCGAAGATTTACCTACTGATGTGAGCGGCATCTCGGTCGTTGCGGTAACCACCTTGCAAGAGGCGCTCGACCACCTGCAAAAGCCCATCAGTTCCAGTTCTCCGCGGGTTAGCGGTTGCACTAACCTAGGCGCATGAATAGAAATAAATCACCGCTCATCATTACGGGTGCCATCATCTTCGGACTTGGCGCCGCTTTTGCTTACTTTGGCGGGTATTACGTTGATTGGCTCTGGTTCAAATCAGTCGGCTTCACAGATGTGTGGACAACTGTTCTTGCGACCAAGATTCAACTATTTCTTCTCGTAGGTATCGTCACATCGGCAGTGATCTCTAGCAATATCTATATTGCGTACAAGCGACGCCCACTCTATGTGCCAACAAGTATTGAAGTTAATGGGGTTGAAAGATTGCGGGCGCAGATTGAACCTATTCGCCGCTTAGTTTTTGTGGGCATCATCGCGGTATTCACTTATTTTGCGGGTTCATCAGGAATGGCTTTCTGGAAAGAGTGGATGCAATTTAGAAATGCAACAAACTTTGGAGTCAAGGACCCACAGTTTGGTTTGGACGTATCTTTCTTCGCATTCAAATTGCCGCTCTACCAAGCGCTTATCGGTTGGGGAATTTCGACCCTGATCTTGGCAGCCTTAGCCAGCGCCTTTGTTCATTACATGTACGGTGGAATTCGCACACAGGTTGAAACCGAACGCACCACTGTGGCAGCGAGAGTTCAGATTTCTATTTTGCTCGGCCTTGTTGTACTCCTTAAGGCAGTTGCGTACTGGTTTGATCGATACGCGCTAGCCCTCAAAGAAGGACGCTTGATTACTGGACTTACATACTCTGACGTCAACGCACTCCTTCCTGCTAAAGCAATTCTCTCGGCCATTGCAGTCATATGTGCGTTGCTCTTCTTTGCAAATATTGTTCGTAAGTCATGGCTCTTACCTGCCGCAGGTACGGCGTTGATGGTGATTTCCTCGGTATTGATTGCCGGCATTTATCCGGGAGCCATTCAGCAATTCCAGGTCAAGCCTTCTGAATCATCAAAGGAAGCACCTTATATTCAGCGAAATATTGACTACACGCGCGCGGCATATGGACTAGATAAGGTCGAAATGCGGGATTACAACGCAACCCTTTCAACCAATGCAGGACAGCTCGCTAAGGATGCGGTCACCATCGGCAATATCCGTCTCATGGATCCGAACGTTCTCTCTGCAACCTTCCGCCAATTGCAGCAGATCAAGCCTTATTACTCATTCCCAGAGTCCCTCGATATTGATCGCTATACAGTTAACGGTGTATCGCGAGATGCAGTCGTTGCAGTTCGCGAATTAAATATCGACGGCAATCCAAGTCGTAACTGGATTAACGACCACTTGGTCTATACCCATGGTTTTGGTTTTGTTGCCGCATTTGGAAACACTGTAGATGCAGATGGAAAACCAAACTTCCTGGTCGGAGATTTGCCTCCAACTAAGGGCCTTGGAGAGTTCCAACCACGCGTTTACTTTGGTGAGAACGTTCCTGACTATTCAATCATCGGCGGCAAGTCGGATTCACCTGTTGAGTTTGATTATCCTGATGACTCTTCACCTAATGGTCAGAAGAATTACACCTATACAGGCAAGGGTGGTGTTCCTGTCGGAAACCTGCTCAATAAATTAATCTTCGCTATTAAGTACGGCGAGCAGAGAATTGTGCTCTCTAACTTGATCAACTCTGAATCAAAGATTCTCTTCATCCGCGAACCACGTGAGCGCGTGGCAAAGGTCGCACCTTGGTTGACTCTGGATGGCGATCCATATCCAGCGGTAATTAATGGAAAGATCACTTGGATTATCGATGGTTACACCACCAGCTCTGGTTATCCATACTCTCGCTCAACTTCACTTGCTGATGCGACTGCAGATGCGCTTACAACGAACTCTGCAGCTGTTACAGCGCAAGCAAACCGTTCGGTTAATTACATTCGTAACTCAGTAAAGGCAACGGTTGATGCTTACGACGGAACCGTGACTTTGTACGAGTGGGATCAGAAAGATCCTGTTCTCAAGACCTGGATGAAGGCATTCCCAGACTCAGTAAAGCCAAAGAGCGCGATGTCACCTCAACTTCTTGAGCATGTTCGCTACCCAGAAGATATGTTCCGTGTGCAGCGCGATATTTTGAGCTCGTATCACGTTCAAAGTGCAGCTGCCTATTACGGTGGCCAAGATTTCTGGCGCGTACCGCGTGATCCATCAACATTTGGTGCCAATGCTGGCGCTCAACCTCCGTATTACATGACTTTGCATATGCCAGGTGCTGAGAAGCCAGCCTTCTCGCTAACAACTCCATTTGTTCCTCGCGGTGGACGAGAAAACCTCTCAGCATTTGCTGCAGTTAATTCAACAGCAGGTCCTGATTATGGAAAGATTACGGTGCTACAACTTCCACGTAGTACAAATATCGCAGGTCCTTCTCAGGTAGCTTCCAACTTCGAGGCAAAACCTGAAGTTGCTAATGCGCTCTCTCTATTACGTCGAGGCGGATCTGATGTTGTACTTGGAAATCTCTTAACGCTTCCAGTAGGCAACGGCTTGCTCTATGTTCAGCCAGTTTATGTTCGAGCAACTGCAAATGCTGCGGCTTACCCACTCTTACAGAAAGTGCTTGTCTCATTCGGTGATGTCATCGGATTTGATAGTTCTCTTAAGGGAGCGCTAGATCAAGTATTTGGTGGCAATTCTGGAACATCAGGAGCAACTACTGCATCTGGTGGTAACACCACAAATCAATCTGCAAATCTTGCTAGCGCGCTCGAAAGTGCAAGACAAGCAATTGCAGATGGACAAGCAGCTCTTGCAAAGGGAGACTTTGCAGCCTTTGGTCGAGCACAGGATCGCTTGAAGTCTGCGATTGCTGCTGCGATTGCTGCTCAATCACGCGCAAAGTAGTTACCGATTTGGTGAAGTAGTTATTACTCACCTACACTTGCAACATCCGACGCGGGGTGGAGCAGCTCGGTAGCTCGCTGGGCTCATAACCCAGAGGTCGTAGGTTCAAATCCTGCCCCCGCTACCAATTTCGTCAGATGTCAGGTGCCAATTAGAGGCACCTGACACAAGGCGGTTATCCTCTCGCCGTGGTTTCCTCACCAAAAATAAGCAAGCGCGCTGGATATGCACTCCACGTCATGACCGCTAGCGGCGCTGTAGCTGGCCTCTTAGCCCTTCAGGCAGTCATTGATAACAACATACGCGGAGCTCTTATCTGGCTTGTAGTCTGCCAAGTTCTCGATGGTTTAGATGGACCGCTTGCCCGCCGAATTGATGTGGTTATTCACGCACCACGTGTTAACGGTTTTATCTTGGATCTGATTGTTGATTATCTGACGTGCGTTGTAGTCCCAGTTGCACTCTTAGTTCGGCTGGAACTCTTACCAAGTGAATTTCAAACCCTGATTGCAGCCTTAATACTGCTGATGTCAGCGCTCTGGTTTGCCCGCACTGATATTGAAACTGACGATCATTGGTTTAACGGTTTTCCAGCAGTATGGAATCTCGCCGTCCCAACATTCTTAGTCTTGGATCTTTCAGAGAATGTAGTCGCAATTATTTCTTTAGTGCTCTGCTTCTCCCAGCTAACAAATCTAAAGTTTCCACATTTAGTGAGAGTGAAAATGGCGCGTAAAATAACCCTTCCACTTGCCTTTGCTTATATTGCAAATCTCTTCTACCTCTCATGGACTTATTCAAATGAGACAGGAATTCATCGTCAGCCAGTATCCGAAGCGATTATGATTGCATTTCCACTCTATATTGCAGTGATTGTAGTTATACGTTCGCTAAAAAATAATGAGTCTGATGAAGCTAGCGAATACGAAGAGAGTTTGTAACAACAATTAAACTGCTTAGCGCCATCGCAGCGGCTGCATATATCGGGCTGAGCAACCCAAGGGCGGCAATTGGAATACCGACTACATTGTAGGCAAATGCCCATCCCAGATTTACTTTGATTGTCTTCACCGTTTTCTTGGCTAAATCAAGGGCCTCAATGACGGCCATAAGTTGCGGACGCATCACGGTGATATCTGCAGTCGAAATCGCAGTATCTGTTCCTGTGCCCATGGCCAAGCTGAGATTAGATTGTGCGAGAGCAGCGGCATCATTGACGCCATCGCCCACCATCATTACCTTCTCACTGCGCGCTTGTAGTTCTGCAATTTTGGTGAGCTTATCTTCTGGTGTAGCTGAGGCGATAACGCGCTCTGTGCTAATTCCAACTGCACTAGCGACAAATGCTGCGCTTTCTGAGTTATCTCCAGTTACCAACCAACTTTCAATCCCACGCGCTTGTAATTCGGCAATAGTTTGAGCTGCATCAGTTTTCACACTGTCGGCTGCAGCAAAGCAGGCGATTGCAACGCCATCCCAGGCAAGAACTGCAACTGCTCGAGAATTGCGCTGCGCCTCTGAAACTGCTGCAGTGATATGAGCATCAAAAGCGACTGTACTGTGGGCGATAGATTCGGGGGATCCGATAATGACAACTGGCGATTTGTCAGCGATATTTACTCGTCCAGCTACCCCAATTCCAGGAGTCTGGGTAAGGTCAGTAACCGGAAGTTGAACTGCTCCACGGCTAATGCAATAAGCCGTGATTGCCTTTGCAAGTGGATGGTCACTCTGACTTTCTAGAGCAAGAGCTGAGGATAAAATATTTTTTTCATCAAGTACTTGCGCAAAAGATTCACCCAGCACCTTGTGGGCTGATACAGGAATTACAGCATCTTGAACTTTCATAACACCGTCAGTCAGTGTGCCTGTCTTATCAAAGATGGCGACGGTAATTTCGCGTGAAGCTTCGAGTACTCGTGGTTGTCTAATGACTATGCCACGAAGAGCGCCCCGGCCAGATGCAACAAGCAGCGCTACCGGGGTTGCCAACCCCAGCGCGCATGGGCAAGCAATTACTAAAACCGTAATCGCAGTTGAGATAGAGTAAGTAAGGTTCTTTTCAGCGACGTAGTACCAATAAGTGAAAGTCGCAACCGCCAATACGGTAACAATTGGCACAAAGATTGCAGAGATTCGGTCGGCTAGCGCTTGGATGGGAGCTTTACTTCCCTGCGCCGTCACAACCATTGAAGTAATTCGAGCTAACTCAGTATCGCTACCGATTCGAGTGGCTCGCACAATAAGGCGACCATTGTTATTGAGTGCAGATCCGATGACCCTCATCCCGGGAGATACTTCGACCGGCGTTGCTTCACCGGTCATCATCGAGTTATCTACCGAGCTCTGTCCAGAGAGAATGATTCCGTCAGTTGCAATGCGCGCACCTGGTTTGACGATGAACTCATCTCCTACTTCAAGATGAGAGATAGGAATCAACACTTCAGTGCCATTTCGCAGTACTGAAACCTCTTTCTCGCCAAGAGCAAGCAGAGTTGCTAACGCTGTGCTTGCACTGCGCTTGGCGCGAGATTCAAGGTAACGGCCGAGAATGACAAAGAGAAGCACTCCGGCAGCGACTTCTGTATATACATCACCTTGATTTGTATATGTGGCATAAATCGACCACCCATAGGCGCTGAAGGAACCGAGAGAAATCAAGGTATCCATTGTGGGATGGAAGATATTGCGAATTGCAGCGCGGTGAATTGGCCATGCGACAAAGAGAATAAGTGGAGTTGTGAGCGCTAGCGCAAGCCATGCTACGAATAAGTGATCTGCATGAGGTGGAAGTGGTAATTCGTATTGAGTAAAGAGATCGATAAGCCAGTCATTAATTGGCTGGTGCCAGTTCATCACCATAGAAACGGTGATAGCTGGAAGAGCGAAGAGCGCTGCCAAGAAGAGCGCTCTGGCTGCCCCTTTACGATGAAGCGCAGGATCGATCTGATCAGAGAGCAACTTTGCGACATAGCCAGCAGATTTAATCTGTTTAATGATGCGATCTTCTGTCACATCAGCTGGAGCGAGGATATGCACAGTCTCAGATGCGAAATTAACTGAAGCCTTTACACCCGGAAGTTCATGAAGGGCGCGCTCAATTGAATTCACACAGGATGAGCAGGTCATACCTGTGACTGAGTAAGTTTGCGCAATCAGTGTTTGCATTATGCGCCCTGGGGTTTCAGCGCATCCAGAACAAAGTTATGCAAGATTCCATTGGTGGAAAGTCCATTTCCACCAAGAGACCCATCAAGACCATCTAGGTTTGAGAAGCGACCGCCTGCTTCGCGAACAA
>JACCED010193472.1_pt1 | contig 12227 bp, 10 predicted proteins | sample 7455021 | NCBI WGS metagenome assembly JACCED01 (sample SAMN15323456, study PRJNA562643) | freshwater metagenome | isolation source: river surface water | place: USA:Blue River Watershed | collected 2017-08-19
CGCAGTTTAAAGCAGGGTAGCTTCATTCATTACATGAAATCGCAGGGAAAGTTGGGTGGACAAAATAAAGTTCCACGCTTATCCAACGATCGAAAAATTGCAGATGAGCTGATTACATACATCAAATAAACCTTTGAAAACTAAACAGATTGCCATATTAGGTGCTACCGGAAGTATAGGTACGCAAGCCCTCGAGGTAGTGAGGGCTAACCCCGATCGTTTTCAGGTTGCTGTACTCTCTGCACAAAACAATGTGGAGCTTTTGGCAGCACAAGCCTTGGAATTTCGCCCGCAATGGGTGGTGATTGGCGATGAGCAGAAGCTTCCCATCCTCAAAAATTTACTAAAAGACACACCCATTCAAATTGCTGCAGGTGCCAATGCACTGAAAGAAGTAGTTTGTTTACCCCATCTGGATGTAGTTTTAACTGCTCTGGTCGGTTTTGCCGGATTAGAACCTACCCTGGCAGCCATTGCAGCAGGAAAAGACATCGCCCTGGCTAATAAGGAAACATTGGCGGTAGCCGGCGACCTGGTGACCCGTATGGCAAAACAACATGGCGTCCAAATTTTACCAGTAGACTCAGAGCATTCTGCAATTTTTCAGTGTTTGGTGGGAGAGTCACAAAATCCAATAGAAAAGATTTGTTTAACGGCCTCAGGGGGGCCTTTCAGAGGAAAAAACCGCGATTTTCTTGCTAATGTGCGGAAAGAACAAGCCCTTAAACACCCTAACTGGGTGATGGGCGCTAAAATCACAATCGATTCGGCCAGTCTGATGAACAAGGGCTTGGAAGTGATCGAAGCAAAATGGTTATTTGATTTGCAAGCCGATCAAATTGAGGTGATCGTACATCCACAATCCATCATCCACTCATTGGTTCAGTTTGAAGATGGTTCCATGAAAGCACAAATGGGTTTGCCTGACATGAAACTGCCCATTCAATATGCATTAGCCTATCCGCAACGATTGGCGAATCAATTTCCGCGTTTCAATTTCATGGATTATCCGCAACTTACTTTTGAGCAGCCAGACCTGAGCACATTTAGAAATCTGGCCTTGGCATACGAAGCTCTCCGACTAGGGGGCAACATGCCATGTATCATCAACGCCGCAAATGAAGTAGTAGTGGCAGCATTTTTGAGAGATCAAATCGGATTCATGCAAATGAGTGAGGTAATTGAACAATGCATGCAAAAAATTAAATTGGTGGCGCAGCCTGCTTTTTACGCTCACCTGCAAACTGATGCAGAAACACGTAAATTAGCCGAAGAGCTGGTAACAAGTCTTAATTTTAAACATCTAAACTAAAAACAAGTACATGGACGGATTGATTATGGCAGGACAACTGCTATTGGGATTATCGATATTAGTTATTTTACACGAATTGGGACACTTTTGGGCCGCCCGGGCCTTTGGTATCAAGGTGGAGAAATTCTATTTATTTTTTGATGCCTGGGGTTTTAAATTATTTCATTTCAACTATAAAGGTTGCGAATATGGTATCGGCTGGTTGCCCCTGGGAGGTTATGTAAAAATTGCCGGAATGATCGATGAATCGATGGATACCGAACAATTGGCTGGTCCGCCACAAGCTTGGGAGTTTCGTTCTAAACCGGCTTGGCAGCGACTAATTGTCATGCTTGGAGGAGTTACCGTAAATATCATCTTAGGTATTTTTATTTTCTGGATGCTCACCTTCAGATACGGTGAAACCTATATCCCGAATGATAAATTGCCCTATGGCATTGCACCTGGAACCGTAGGTAAAACCATCGGTCTGGAGGCGGGCGACCGGATCCTTGCCGTGAATGGTCAAACTGTAGAACGATTTGAAGAGTTGAGCAGTTCCAAGGTATTGCTAGGGAACAGCCAGTTAAGCGTTTTAAGAAATGGAGCGCAAAAAGAAATCGTGGTTCCAGGAAATATCCTCGACCAGGTGGCCGATGAAGGTATTGCCTCTTTTATTCAGCCTAGGATTAAATTGGGAGCGATCAGAGAACTGGTTGCCGACGGACCTGCTGCAAAAGCCGGATTAAAGGAAAAAGATCAGATTGTAAGTATTAATTCATTGCCATTAACTTACTTCGATCAATTACAAGATCAATTAAAAACTTTCAAAAATAAAGAAGTCAAACTGGGGGTTTTACGTGGCTCAGATACGCTCTCCCTCCCTGCAAAAGTGAACGAAGAGGGAGCCTTGGGCTTCTTCATCAATCCGGTGGTTGACATCCCGACCGAAACAAAGAATTATAATTTGGTCGCTGCACTTCCAGTTGGGGCTTCCAAAGCCTGGGGTTCATTCATGGACAACGCGAAAGGAATTGCCAAAGTGGTAACCGGCCAGGTAAAAGCCAACAAAGCTTTCACCGGTCCGATCGGTATTGCTACCATGTTCGGCAGTACAGTTAACTGGATCAAATTTTGGAGCCTGGTTGGTTTATTGTCGATGGCACTGGCCCTCATGAATTTATTGCCCATCCCGGCGCTTGATGGCGGCCACGCAGTTTTTCTGTTAATTGAGATGATCAAAGGCAAACCTTTGAGCGATCGTTTTATGGAGAAGGCACAAATGGTAGGCTTTTTCATTCTGATGGCGCTCATGGTTTTTGTGTTTGGTAACGATATCTTCAAGCATTTTATCAAGTAATTCGACATGAATTATTTTGAGCTTTATGAATTACCACTCTCTTATGGGCTGGATGAAGCCCTGCTCAAGCGTAAATTTTACGAACTAAGCAAGCGTTTTCATCCCGACTTTCATATCAATGAAAGTGCAGAAAAACAAGCGGAAATATTGGAGCTGTCCACCCTCAACAATAAAGCTTATCAGGTACTTTCCGACCCTTCAAAGCGTATTGCCTATATTTTAGAACTGAAAGGTTTATTAACGGAAGATGAATCTTATCAATTACCACAGGATTTTTTAATGGAGATGATGGAGGTGAATGAGGCGCTGATGGAATTGGAATTTGATAGCGATGAAAAGACCTTGCAGGACATTGGCCGGAAAGTAACAGCAATGGAGCAGGCTATTCAAGTTGAATTATCAACTTGTGCTGATGCTTTATCTGATGCAAATGATGCTCAACAGCACGATCTCTACCTGAAAATGAAAGATATTTGGTATCGACAAAAATATTTGTTGCGAATTAGGGAGAGTTTAAATAGATTTGCAGCCCGCTAACGCGATGCCCAGGTGGCGGAATTGGTAGACGCGTCGGTCTCAAACACCGATGGGAAACCGTGCCGGTTCGACTCCGGCCCTGGGTACACTTAAAAGAAGTCACTCTTAATTAGGGTGGCTTTTTTTATTTTCTTTTCATTAGCCTAAATTTTTTGGTACAAACATGAAGAAATTGGTAAATATATTTTTGCAATTTCTGAGTTTAATAATGATTAATTTTAGAGTCTAATAACCAATTTTTGAAACAGTTCACTGATCATCTCGCTAAACCAATTAAGCTTAAACTATGAGTTATTTTTTAGCAGCTTTTTATTTCAGTTTATTCTCCATTGGAACCATGATAGGGCTGGTTTTAATTTTTAAAAACCGAAAATCATTAGCCTATACTTTTTTTGGGATTTATAATTTAATTACTGCCTGGGGCTTTTTGGTTTCCTTTTTATTGGTAAGCGGACTAATCTTGCAAGCTCCCCATTTCTTTCGTACTGCTGCACCATTTCATTATTTGTGGGGACCACTTTGTTATTTATTCATCCGTAATTTACTCAGTTCTGATAATCGTTTCCATAAAACAGATATTCTTCATTTTCTCCCATTTGCCTTGCATCTTGTTGAGCTGATTCCGTTTTATTTAAGTAGTACGGAGGTAAAAGTTAACATGCTGAAAGGAATGTTTTCAGATGGAAACCGCTTCGGTGTGTATGAAGGCTTACTAACCTCATACTGGCATAGTTTGCTCAAGTTTTCACAGATGTTGATTTATAATATTTTTCAGTGGAAACTGATCGCCAATTTTAACAAAACAAAAAATCAGTCATTCAAAAAAAGCAATCAGTTAATTATCAATTGGGTGGTTTTTCTAAATGTTTCGGGTTTGGCCATGATATTTATTGTTCAATATCACCGAATCTTTTTAACCAATAGTAATTCACTCATGGTGAATGGATCTGACGTGGTTTTTTACTTCTACTACATATTTATTTGGTATTATTTACTGTATAATCCAGACTTATTGAATGGTATTAAATTAAATCATGTGGTGCCCGAAAAAGAGCTCCCAGACCCCAAGAGAAATCGTGAGCTCAAATCCAGAAAAAACCTTGAATACGAAGAGATACTCAGAAGATTAGAAACTCACATGCAGCTCAATCAACCTTTTCTAAATGAAAACTTGAATGTGTCTATGATCTCTTCACAGATTTACTCCTCGGAGATTAAAATTGCGAAAACAATCAAGTATAAATTTGGCATCAATTTCCCTGAATACATCAATCAATATCGCATCGCTTACATTGAAGAAAATCTAAAATCTAATCCTGATTGGAAATCGTATACTGTTGAGGGCATGGCTTTTAGTGCAGGATTCAATTCTAGAAATGCCTTTTATACGGCTTTTAGAAAAATAAAAGGCGTTACACCAACTTCTTATTTCAAATTTCAGAATTTTTAATTGCAGCGGATCTTTCTTATAAGATGACATTTCAATTATAGATGTTTAAACATCTATTTTGTAACATTGTGAATAAAAATTGATAGAGATGACAAATTATATTGAAAAACTGAACTGGCGTTATGCAACTAAACGCATGAACAACACACCTGTTGCAGAAGATAAATTGAACCGTATTGTAGAAGCCATACAATTGGCTCCAACTTCTTTGGGCCTTCAGCCATTTAAACTTTTGGTGATTAAAGATGCAGCAACAAGAGCTAAAATTGCTCCAGCCATTTACAATCAACCGCAAATTACAGAAGGTGCCGCCGTATTGGTATTTGCTGTTTGGGAGAATGCCGGTTTAAAAGAGGTAGATGCTTACATCAACCAAATTGCTGCGGAGCGCAATGCACCACTGGAGGCTTTGGCCGATTTTAAAGGGATGATTTTAGGCGCTATTGACGGGAAAACTCCCGCTGAATTGCAGTTATGGTTTGCTAAACAAGCTTACATTGCCTTGGGTTTTGGATTGGTAGCAGCTGCGTTCGAAGGTGTAGATACCACCCCAATGGAGGGTTTTGATCCTGCCGCTTTAGACCTTGCTTTAGGCTTAAACGAAAAAGGTTTAAAAAGTGCGGTGATATTGGCAGTGGGCAACAGAGATGAGGCTAACGATTACTTGGTGAATGCCAAAAAAGTAAGACGCCCTCAATCAGAATTTGTAGAAGTTATTTAATTAGGTTTGGTATAATGGTAGTCCTCAGCAATTTCACTGAGGACTTTTTTATTTAATAGCGATATATTTATCAATAAATTCGTCACACAAAAAATCACATGTATAAATCCAGCTTTTTTGCATTATTAATAATTTTCAGTTCAGGACTCTTTGCGCAGCAAATCGATCCCAACAATATTCAAATTGCCCGCGACCAATGGGGAGTACCACATATTTTTGGTAAAACCGATGCGGAAGTAGCGTACGGTTTGGCTTGGGCACATGCTGAAGATGATTTTGCCACCATTCAAACTTCTTTTCTAGCAGGAAAAGCCATGTTAGGTTTGTTAAAAGGCAAAGAAGGAGCTCAGGTAGATTATGTAGTACAGCTGCTGAGAGCTAAAGAACTGGTAGATGCTCGTTATGAGCAGGATATTTCTCCGGAGTTCAAAACCATTTTAACTGCTTATTGCCAGGGTTTTAATCAATATGCAAAAACGCACAAGAAAGAGGTGCTGGTTCCTGAGCTTTTTCCGGTAACGCCAAAAGACATGCTGGCCTTTTCAGTATTGCAATTGGCCATCAGTTCGGGAGCAGATCAAGCATTGAAATCAATATTTGAAGGCAAAGTTGCCATTTTAGAAGAATTCAAACCGGGTGGATCGAATGCATTCGCATTTAATTCCTCTAAAACCGCAGATGGGAAGGTTTACCTCAACATCAATGCCCACCAGCCCTTGGAAGGCCCCGTTGCCTTTTACGAAGCACATTTAAACAGTGAAGAGGGCTGGAATATTTTAGGGGCCTTATTTCCGGGTGCGCCTAGCATTTTGCATGGCGTAAATGAAAATTTAGGTTGGGCACACACAGTGAATTATCCTGACAAATTAGATGTGTATCAGCTCGAGATGAATCCTGCAAACCCCAAACAATACAAATTTGATGGATCATGGATCGATCTGGAAGAAAAAATGATTCCATTGAAAATTAAATTGGGAGGCCTGTTGCCTATTCAGGTAAAAAAAGCTGGGTATTGGAGTAAATATGGTCCAACAGCTATTACTAAAAAAGGAACTTTCAGCATCAGAGCAGGTGCTCTGGATGAGATCAGGGCTTTGGAGCAGTGGTTCAAAATGAATAAAGCTAAAAATTATACCGAGTTCAGGAAGGTATTGGAAATGGGTGCAATTTCGGGCTACAACCTGGTTTATGCTGATAAAAGAGATACCATTTTTTACCTGAGCAATGGTAAATTACCTTTACGTGATCCCTCTTATAATTGGAGAGGAACCCTTCCGGGCAATACCTCCAAAACACTTTGGTCGGCTTACCATCCCATCAGTGATTTACCTCAGGTACTGAACCCTGCATCCGGCTACGTATTCAATACCAATCACTCACCTTTTAATGCTACCGCATCATCAAATAATATAATTGAAACCAATTACGATAAAACAATGGGTTACGAAACCTGGAATAACAATCGTAGTGTGCGTTTCATGGAGCAGGTAGCCCCATTGGAAAAAGTGAGCTTTGAGGATTTTAAAAGAATCAAATTTGACCTGCAATTACCTAAAAAACTTGCTTTTTTCACCAATACAGACAGCTTGTTTCTGTTAGATGAACAAAAAAATGCAGATATCGCAGACCTGATCAGGATATTGAAAAACTGGGATCGCAAAGCGGATACCACTAGCATTGGGGCCAGTATTTTTACGCATACTTATTACCTTCTGGAACAAAAACTAAAAAGAGAAGGTAGGAGTTTTGGGGTTTTATCTAGTGCCGAGAGTCGTGGAGCATTACTCGAGACCAAGAATCACTTTAACAAATATTACAGCTCAATTAATGTGCCATACGGCCAGTATCAACGTTTGATAAGGGGAGACAAAAGTTTGGCAGTGGCGGGTATGCCCGATGTTTTGGCGGCCATGCATGCCGATCCTTATAAAAATGGACAAATAAAAGCCAAACAGGGAGATGCTTACATTGCTCTAGTCAGATTTGGTGAGGATGGACCTGAAATTGAAAGTATCAACGCCTATGGCGCTTCTGCCAATCCGAAAAGTCCGCATTATACCGACCAAATGGATCTTTTTGTGAAACAGCAAACTAAAAAAATGACGCTGAACAAGGCGGAAGTTTTACAACAGGCCAAGCGGGTTTATCATCCACAGTAGCTTGCGTATATTTTAAGCTTTAATATTTGTTTAAGAGCAGATAAAAGCTTAGTTTTGCCGTCCAAATAAATCCTAAATGCGGAAGTGGCGTAATTGGTAGCCGCACCAGACTTAGGATCTGGCGCCGCAAGGCGTGGGGGTTCGAGTCCCTTCTTCCGCACCACATTCCCCACCTTAAACCGTGGGGAATTTTTTTAAGAAACAAAAGCTGATAAAAATGAATATCACACAGGAAAAAATCGATCAACTGAATGCGCTTATCAAGGTACAAATCAAACCTGAAGATTATCAGGCTAGGGTAGAAAAAGCCATCAAAGACCATGCAAAAAAGGTAAAAATCCCTGGATTTCGTCCCGGAATGGTGCCTGCTGCCCATATCAAAAAAATGTATGGTAAAAGCATTTTAGTCGATGAGATCAATAATTTGTTGAGTGATACCGTTAATAATTACATCAGCGAAAATAAAATTGAAGTATTGGGCCAGCCATTGCCAAAGTTGGGCGATAACAAGGAATTCAATTGGGATTTTCAGGATGAATTTGAGTTCAACTACGAATTAGGCCTTGCTCCAGAATTTGAAGTGGCTTTCTCTTCAAAAGACAAATTGACTGCCTATACCATTAAAGTGGATAAAGAAACATTGGCTTCACGTATCAAAAATTTACGTCGCAGCTATGGAAAAATGACCAATCCCGATGTTTCGGCCGATGATGATGTATTATTTGGCGAATTGAAACAATTGGCTTCTGATGGTAAAGTTTTCGAAGGTGGTTTTGCCAACGATAAAGCATCTATCCGCTTAGATTTGGTAACTGATAAGAAAATTCAGAAAAGCCTCATCGGTTTGAAGAAAGACGATGTGGTGAAAATTGACTTGGACAAAGCTTTCGATAGCAATGCTACGGTAATTGCCCGTTTGCTGAACATCGAAGAGGATGCGGTGAAAGGCTTGAAATCTACCTTCGAGTTTACGATCAAAAACGTAAACCGTTTAGAAGAAGCAGATCTTACCCAAGAATTTTTCGATAAATTATTTGGTCAAGATGCAGTTAAAACTGAAAAAGAATTCGAAGCCAAAATTACCGAAGAACTGGAGAGCATGATGCAGCAAAACGCTGAACAACGCTTACAAACCGACCTTTATAATTTCGGATTGAATAAGGTTAAATTCAATTTACCTGATGCATTTTTAAAACGCTGGTTGCAAGCTACCAACGAAAATCTGAGTGCAGAAGAAATCGAAAAAGACTATGAAAATTTCGCGAAGAATTTGAAATGGACTTTGATCGAGAACAAAATAATCAAGGATAATAATATTGAGATCAAATACGAAGACGTATTTCAGGCCGCAAAAACACGCTTAGATGCCCAATTCCGCATGTACAGCCCACAGCCTTTGCCTGAGGAGCAATTAGCTCAGTATGCCGTTCAGTTTTTACAAGAAAAAGAAAATGCCAATCGTATTTTCGAAGAGGTGAAAGCTCAAAAGGTGTTTGAATATTTAAAATCAGTGGTTACCTTAGATACGAAGGAAATAGCCTACAATAAGTTCTTAGAATTAGCCTAAACAATTAGATCATGAGCATCGATAAAAACGAATTCCGTAAGTACGCCGTAAAACACCACCGCATTGGCAGTCAGCACGTGGATGGGTTCATTGCCCGTGTGGAGCAGAGCGCCATTCCAATGTCGATGACGCCCTACATTATTGAAGAGCGCCAGTTGAATGTGGCTCAAATGGACGTTTTTTCCCGTTTAATGATGGACCGCATCATTTTCTTAGGCGATGCCATTTACGATAATATTGCCAATATCATCCAGGCGCAGCTGCTGTTCTTACAGTCCGCCGATGCCAAGCGTGATATCCAAATTTATATCAATTCACCGGGTGGTTCGGTATATGCAGGTTTAGGTATTTATGATACCATGCAGTACATCAGTCCAGATGTGGCCACTATTTGTACCGGTATGGCTGCTTCTATGGCTGCCGTATTGCTTTGCGCCGGCGCTTCTGGTAAGCGTGCCGCTTTGCAACACTCCAGGGTGATGATTCACCAGCCGCTGGGTGGGGTACAAGGTCAGGCTTCAGATATCGAAATTACTGCCCGTGAGATCTTGAAATTGAAAAAAGAATTATACGAAATCATTGCCAAGCACTCTGGCGCACCTTACGAAAAAGTGCACGATGCTTCTGACCGCGATTACTGGATGATTGCACAAGAAGCTAAAGATTTTGGTATGATTGATGAGGTTTTGGCGGGTACACCAATTAAAAAATAATGGCCAAAAACACCAAAGATATCAAATGTTCCTTCTGCGGATCGGGTAAACAGGATAGCCTCATGTTAATTGCCGGTCTGGATGCGCACATTTGCGATAAATGTGTATCACAAGCCAGCCAAATTTTAACAGAAGAGCTCAGTTTGCGTAAAAATAAAAATGCGCAAACCGCAGCTCGTTTGCTCAAGCCTATTGAGATCAAAGAACATTTGGATCAATATGTGATTGGTCAGGAGCAGGCAAAAAAGGTATTGTCGGTAGCGGTTTATAATCACTACAAACGTCTTAATCAGAAAATTGATAAGGATGAAGTAGAGATTGAGAAATCGAACATCATCATGGTGGGAGAGACCGGCACCGGTAAAACTTTATTGGCTAAAACCATCGCCAAAGTTCTAAATGTACCTTTCTGTATTTGCGATGCAACTGTTTTAACCGAAGCAGGATATGTGGGCGAAGACGTAGAAAGTATCCTAACCCGATTATTGCAAGCTGCCGATTACGATGTAAGTGCCGCCGAAAGGGGTATTGTTTACATTGACGAAGTGGATAAAATTGCTCGTAAAAGTGATAACCCATCCATCACTCGTGACGTATCCGGTGAAGGAGTGCAACAGGCATTACTGAAGATATTGGAGGGGACCATCGTGAATGTACCACCTCAAGGCGGGCGTAAACATCCCGATCAAAAAATGATCCCGGTCAATACCAACAACATTCTTTTTATTTGTGGAGGAGCGTTCGACGGGATTGAGAAAAAAATTGCCAAGCGTTTACGTACCCAAACCCTGGGTTATAAGGTAGAAAAAGAACAACAAGAGGTAGATCTTGAAAACCTTTATAAATACATAACTCCGCAGGATCTAAAATCATTCGGTCTGATTCCGGAACTCATTGGCAGGTTACCAATTGTTACTCATTTGAATCCGTTGGACCGTGCTACCTTGAAGAGTATTTTGAGTGAGCCCAAAAATTCCCTGATCAAACAATATCAAAAATTATTTGATTACGAAGGAATTAAGCTGGACTTCGCTCCAGAAGTATTAGATTTTGTGGTAGATAAAGCCATGGAATTTAAACTCGGAGCCCGTGGTCTCCGCTCCATTTGTGAAGCCATCATGATGGATGCCATGTTTGAAATACCTTCTGGTGAACCGATCAATGAATTTTTCATCACCTTAAGTTATGCGGAGGAAAAATTTGATAAATCAGATTTAAAGAAATTAAAAGTTGCCTAATCAAAAACCCCGAGCTATCGGGGTTTTTTGTAATACAATAAGATATGAACGAAGAAAAACAAGTAAAAAAAGACGCAAAAATTGTCGCCCAATCAAAATCAGTGGCCGAGGTTAACACGCCAGTTAAAAAGGGATTAAAGAGTAAGGAAGAAATTGTTAAAAACTGGTTACCACGATATACAGGCCGTCCACTTGAAGACTTCACAGGTTATGTATTGTTAACCAATTTTTCTAAATACCTGCAATTGTTTTCCGAATGGCATGACAATGCCCCCATCATAGGATTGGATAAACCGATGCAAAGTGTTTCGGCCAACGGCATTACCTTGATCAATTTCGGTATGGGAAGTGCCATGGCAGCCACCATGATGGATTTGTTAAGTGCCATTAATCCGAAAGCGGTGTTGTTTCTGGGTAAATGTGGTGGACTCAAAAAGAAAAACCAGATAGGTGATTTGATTTTGCCCATTGCGGCCATTCGTGGCGAAGGTACCTCCAACGATTATTTCCCGGCCGAAGTACCGGCATTGCCTTCATTTGCGCTCCAAAAAGCAATTTCTACCACCATTCGCGATCACTCCTTAGATTACTGGACGGGGACGGTGTATACCACCAACCGTCGCGTTTGGGAGCACGATAAAGAATTTAAGAAACACCTCAAAGTGATCCGTGCCATGGCAGTAGATATGGAAACGGCTACCATCTTTATTACCGGTTTTGCCAACGAAATTCCAACGGGAGCTTTGCTGCTTGTTTCAGATCAGCCCATGGTGCCTGAGGGCGTAAAAACTGCTGAGAGCGATTCGAATGTCACCAAACATTATGTAGAATCGCATTTGAAAGTCGGCATTGAATCGCTGAAACAGCTCATCAACAATGGATTAACGGTTAAACATTTGAAATTTTAATTCCATTCGCAAGTATTTAGTAATTAGTATTTAGATAGATTTGTCTTAAGAAATCGAAATACGATCTACCAACTTATGTGGCATAAAAATATCCTCGAAACAATTGGCAATACGCCTTTAGTTCAGCTAAATCAGCTAACTAAAGACATACCTGCAACGGTTTTAGCTAAAATTGAAACCACTAACCCGGGCAATTCGATTAAAGACCGTATGGCTTTAAAAATGATTGAGGATGCCGAGCGGGACGGCCGATTGAAGCCTGGTGGAACCATTATTGAAGGAA
>JACCED012160688.1_pt1 | contig 12226 bp, 9 predicted proteins | sample 7455021 | NCBI WGS metagenome assembly JACCED01 (sample SAMN15323456, study PRJNA562643) | freshwater metagenome | isolation source: river surface water | place: USA:Blue River Watershed | collected 2017-08-19
CGGGCGCGCCCGCGCCACATGCCGCGCCGCCACTGTCGTGCCCGCACCCGGGCGGTGATCCATCCCGACACTGCCGCCGACTTTCTCGACACAGGCATCAATGAAAATGCGGCTAGTGACTTCCTGCCCCGCACTGGGCGCATAGGGCAGCACGATATTGACCGGGCGCCCGCCGGTAAAACTTTGCGCAGTCGCACCCTGGCTTGCCAGTACCGCAGCAGAGGAAAGCAAAAAGCGGCGCCGTGACAGATCTTCGGACATTGTCATGAATGATGGATCCTTTTGGGTTGCGATCGACGCCGGGCCATCATTTCCCCGAATAATGCGCCAGATCAAATAATGGGCTTCATCAGCCGGGTTATGGAGGTTGCCATCGGAAGGCTAGGCCAAGTCTTGCTGGCATATCAAGCATGCGACCATGCTTGGGCGCGGGCGCATAGACGCCCAAGGCAAGGCCTGCCTATGATCAATCATGGGGCAGCGAGGCACGCTGACTTCTCAAGAGTGAGGAAACAATGGACGATTTTGCTGCGGAATTGCAGGAGTTTCAGAATACCCAAAAATACCGCCGTGCCGCGATGGAATGGCTGACAGCGTTTGAGGCTGCCCTCCAATCCCGCGACCCCCAGCAAATTGGCGCCTTGTTTCACGAGGATTCCCATTGGCGCGATGTGCTTGCCTTTACCTGGCACATCACACCGGCGGCTGGTCGGGAAAATATTGCGCAAGGTTTCGCGAAACACCAGGCGCAAACCGAAGCGCATGGTTTTCATCTGCCACGAGATCGCAAGGCGCCACGTCTGGCCACGCGCCTTGGCATTGAAAGCATCGAGGCCTTATTCGCTTTTTCAACGAAAATCGGCGAGGCTGCGGGTATTATGCGCCTATCGCCTGACGCTGCCGATGGGCAGAAGATGAAGGCGTGGCTGATTTCGACCACCCTGCAATCCATCACGGGCCATGAGGAAAAAATCAACGCCAATCGGCCCACAGGTTCAGCCTATTCGCGTAATTTCGGTGGCGACAATTGGGCCGATATCCGCCGCAAGGCTGCCGCCTATGAAGACCGCGACCCGGCCGTGCTGGTGGTGGGTGGGGCACAATCCGGTTTGGCCATCGCCGCAAGGCTGAACCAGCTGGGCGTCGATACGCTGGTGGTGGAAAAATGGCCCCGCATCGGGGATAGCTGGCGCAAGCGCTACCATTCGCTGGCGCTGCACAACTCAATCCAGATCAATCACCTGCCCTATATGCCGTTTCCGCCCAATTGGCCGACCTATATTCCAAAGGATATGCTGGGCAATTGGTTTGAATTCTATGCCGATGCCATGGAAATCAATTGCTGGACCAATACCGAATTTGTCAGCGGCGCCTGGGATGCGGCGGCAAAATGTTGGATTGCCACGGTACGTCACGCCGATGGTACGGAACGTGTCCTGCGCCCGCGTCATATCGTTTCCGCCAATGGGGTCAGCAGCTATCCGATGATCCCGGATGTGCCTGGATTGCAGGATTTTGCCGGCACAGTCCTGCATTCCGAAGGTTTTGACAGCGGCGCTGGCTGGACCGGCAAGCGCGCGCTGATCCTGGGTACCGGCAGCAGCGCGAATGATATCGCACAGGATTTGCATAGCTTCGGCGTACATACCACGCTGATCCAACGTGGTTCGACCACGGTGGTTTCGATCAACCCCAGCGCACGTCTGAATGAAGCGATCTGGAATGAACCCGGCACGCTGGATGATGCGGATCTGATCGTCGCCTCGGCACCGCCCCCCCTTGTACTGAAAAACTACAAGGCGGTGGTGAAGCGCATGATGGAACTCGACAAGGATCTGGTCGAAGGGCTGAAACGCATCGGTTTCAAACACGATATTGGTGAGGATGAAACCGGCCATCAAATGAAATATTATCGCCGCGGCGGCGGGTATAATCTTGATGCCGGCAGTTCAGAATTGATGATCAAGGGCGAAATTGGCCTGCTGCAATATGATCGCATCGAAAAATTTGTGGCCGATGGGGCGCTGCTGAAGGATGGCAGCACGGTCCCGGCGGATCTGCTTATTCTAGCGACGGGTTATTACCCGCAGCGGGAAATGATCCGCCGCACCATGGGCGATGCCATGGCGGATCATATTGGCCCGGTTTGGGGGATCGGGCCGGATGGCGAATTGAACAATATGTATAAGCGCACCCCACAACAGGGGCTTTGGTTCATCGCCGGGGGGCTGGCGCAATGCCGGATCAACTCCAAATACTTGGCGCTCCAGATCAAGGCCATGGAATTGGGGCTGCTGGGGCCGCGTTGAGCACCTGTGGCCTTGGGGGCCTGATCTGGCAAAGCCTGCCAGGTCGCCCCCTGGCGACCGCCCTGGCCCAGGCCCGGCTTCGGGCGCCCTTCCCATCCAGCAAAACCAGATTGCAAAGCGGCGCGGCTCCAGCCAAAAGAGTGGCATAAAATCGGCTTGATCCGACGGGAGCGTTCTATGCTTAGCAAAAAACTGGCTGCGGTTACCCTTGCCTTTGGCTCGCTCGTCCTGGCCCGACCGGCCGCGGCGCAAGGCACGCTCAATCTCTATTGTTCGGTCCAGATCGAATGGTGCCAGGCCATCAGCACCAATTTCCAGCGCGATACGGGTATCCGGGTGAATATGACCCAGCGTGGGTCGGGCGAGAATCTGGCCGCCATTCGGGCGGAAGCGCAGAATCCCCGCGCCGATGTCTGGTTTGGCGGCACGGGGGACCCGCATCTGGCCGCGGCCGAGGAAAACCTGACCCAGGCTTATGAAAGCCCAGGCAATGCCAATCTGCACCCCTGGGCGCTGACGCAATGGCGCCAATCCCAGCAGCGCGCCATTGGGGTTTACGCCGGCGCCATTGGTTTTGGCATCAATACGGAATTGCTGGCGCGCAAGGGCATTGCCCCGCCCGCCTGCTGGGCGGATTTGCTGGATGCGCGCTTCAAGGGTGAAATCCAGGTGGCCAATCCGAATTCCTCCGGCACGGCCTATGTGGTGATTGCGACGCTGGTGCAGATCATGGGTGAAGACCCGGCCTTTGATTACCTCCGCCGCCTGCACCCCAATATCAACGCCTATGCGCGGTCTGGCACGGGCCCGATCAAGGCCGTGGCGCGGGGTGAAACCGGTGTTTCGCTCTCCTTTATCCATGATGCCGTGGCCGAACGTCTGGCCGGCTTCCCCGTCACCTATGCCACGCCCTGCGAAGGCACGGGTTATGAAATCGGGTCCATGTCGATCATACGCGGTGCGCGTAACCTGACCCAGGCGCGGCGCTTCTATGATTGGGCCCTGACCGACCAAGTTCAGCGCCTGGGCGGCGAAGTGGCCAATGCGCTGCAGGTTCCCTCCAACCGTAATGCGCCCTTGCCACCCAATGCGCCGGACCTGACGAAGGTACGGCTGATTGAATATGATTTCGCCAAATATGGGCAGGCGGCCGAACGCCGGCGGCTGATTGCGCGCTGGGATCGCGATATTGGCGCCTTGCCGCGCTAAAGCCGAGGATTGCGCGCCATGAAAAAGCCCTTGCATCTGCTGATCGGCTTGGCAGGCCTGCTGCTTTCCACCTTGCCCGTCGCGGCGCAGGGCAATCTGAGCATGGTCTGCGCCCCAGCGGCCGATTGGTGCGAAGCCATCGCCGCCGCCTTTCAGCGCGATACCGGCATCCGTGTCGCCATGACGCGGAAATCCTCAGGTGAGATCCTGGCGCAAATCCGCGCCGAAGCGCAGAATCCGCGCACCGACATCTGGTTTGGTGGTTCGGCCGAAACCCATTTCGCCGCGGCCGAGGCCAATCTGCTGCAAACCTATACGTCCGCCAATATGGCCGCGCTGCATGATTGGGCGAAACGCGTGCATGCCATGTCGGGCGAGCGCTGTGTGGGCGTTTCATCCGGCGCCATTGGCCTTGCCTGGAATCGCGAATTGATGGCGCGCAAGAACCTGCCGCTGCCGCAAAGCTGGGCGGATATGCTGAACCCGGCCTATCGCGGCGAAATCCAATTGCCCAATCCGAATTCTTCCGGCACCGCCTATACGATCATTGCCGGGCTGATCCAGCTTTGGGATGAGGATCGCGCCTTTGAGTATTTGCGCCGGCTGCATGCCAATGTGAACGCCTATACGCGTTCTGGTGCGGCGCCGATGCAGGCAGTGTCGCGTGGGGAAACGGCGCTTGCGGTCAGCTTCAATATGGAAGTTGCTTCCATGCAGCAGGCCGGCTTCCCGATTGATCTGGTTTACCCCAGTGAAGGCACGTCTTACGAAGTGGCCTGCATGTCCATCATGCGCGGCGCGCGCAACCTGACCCAGGCACGGCGCTTTTATGATTGGTACCTGACCCCCGCCGCGATGGATATCGGCCCCAAGGCCAATCAATGGCATGTGCCAGCGCATCCCGGCGCCACACCTGATCCGCGCATCCCGGACCTGACGAAGGTCAAGCTGATCGATTATGATTTTGCCGCTTACGGTGAAAGCAATCGGCGGCGTCATATCCTGCAGAGATGGGAGAGGGAGATCGGTTCGCTACCGCGCTAAAAATCCGGGAGATAAATAATGATCAGGCGCGTTTTGGGCTTTGCTACCGCCATTCTTTTAGTGACTGCTGCGCCGGTTTCGGCGCAAGGCAGCCTCAATCTCTATTGTTCCGCAACTATTGAGTGGTGCCAGCCCATCGCGCGCGGCTTTGAACGGGAAACCGGCATCCGCGTGACGCTCTCCCAAAAATCCACTGGCGAAATGCTGGCGCAGCTGCGGGCCGAGGCGCGCAACCCGCGCGGCGATGTCTGGTGGGGCGGGACGGGTGATCCGCATGTCGCCGCCGGTGAGGAAGGGCTGACACAAGCCCATGAAAGCCCCCGCATTGCCGAGTTGCATGAATGGGCGCAGGCGCAATGGCGCCAGACCGAAGGCCGTACCGTTGGCGTTTATGCGAGCGTGCTTGGCTTCGGCTTCAATACGGAATTACTGACGCGCAAGAACCTGACTGCGCCGGCTTGCTGGGCGGATTTGCTGCGGCCCGAATATCGCGGCGAAATCCAGATGGCCAATCCGAATAGCTCCGGCACTGCTTACATTGTCATTGCGACGCTGGTGCAGATGATGGGCGAAGACCCGGCCTTTGACTTTCTGCGCCGGCTGCATGGCAGCATCAATGCCTATCCGCGGTCTGGCACCGCGCCCATTACAGCCGTCGCGCGTGGTGAGACGGCGCTGTCCATTTCCTTTGTGCATAACGCGGCGGAAGAACGCGCGGCGGGTTTTCCGGTGGGGCATGACGTGCCTTGCGAAGGCACGGGCTATGAAATCGGGTGCATGTCCATCATCAAGGGCGCGCGCAACATGGCAGCCGCGCAGCGCTTCTATCATTGGGCGCTCTCGGCCGAAGCGCAGCTTGCGGCCTCCCAGGAAGCGAAGAAGCTGCAAACCATGGCCAATCGGCGTGTGCCACTGACCGATGGTGCGCCGAATATGTCAACCGCGCGCATTATTGATTATGACAATGCCCGATTTGGCGCGAGTGCAGAACGCCGCCGGTTGCTGGCGCGTTGGGATAGGGAGGTCGGCGCGCTCCCGCGCTGAAGCCCCCTCAATGTTCTTCGGCAGCAGCTTCTTTTTCTGGGTGATCGCTGCCTTGGGCACGCTGATTCTGCCATGGCATATGCAGCAGGATGGCTTGAGCCTTGCGACATTGATGGGGCTTGGCGCGCAGGATGCGGAAGCAGCCTCTGCCCTATGGCAGGCACTGCATTTTGGCCGTTTCTGGTTCTGGCCGGTACTTGCCGCCCTGGTTTTGCTGCTGCCCGGCACGCTGCCCTTCGCCAAGGCCCATACCCGCGGGCGCGTGCTGATCATCGCGGGTAGTATTGGGTTGTTATCCATCATCGTGCAGGGCTTCGCGATTGGTATTCAGGGGTGGAATTATCCCTTTCTTGAAGCAACCTTTGGGGAATTGCAGGATCGTCAATTCGGCATGGGGCTTGGCGGTGCGCTTGGCTTCATCGGTTTTCTGGTGCTGCTGACGGATGGCCTGGCGCTACGCGGCTATTTCAAGGGTGATCGCTTCATCTCTGGCGCGGTTGGTGTGCTGATTGCCTGCATCGTGATTTTCACTGCTTGGCCGGTCAGCACCATTCTCGCGCAAATCTTCACGCCGCAGGGGGAACTTGGTGTCGCGGATGCCATGGCAGCGCGACTGTTTGACCGCAAGATCTGGGGGCTTTCTTGCGTTACCTCCACGGTGAATTGCGGCGTCTTCTGGAATACGCTGTTGCTGGCGACATCTACCGCAACGGCGGCAACCTTGCTTGGGCTTTGCTTTGCCCTGATTGTCACGCGCACCAGCTTTCCCGCACGTCGCGCCTTGCGGCTGCTGACGGTGCTCCCCATCATCACGCCGCCCTTTGTCATTGGCCTGGGCTTGATCCTGATTTTTGGCCGTTCCGGCGTGGTGAATCAATTGGCCGATAGCCTGTTCGGGCTGCAGCTTGGCCGTTGGATTTATGGCTTCAATGGGGTGTGGTTGGCGCAGGTTTTCTCCTTCACGCCCACAGCCTTTCTGGTCCTGATTGGCGTGGTGGAAGGTATTTCTCCGGCCATGGAGGAAGCCTCCTCAACGCTGCGCGCCAGCCGCATGCGCACTTTTCGTGCGATCTCTCTGCCCCTGATGCTGCCCGGCATCGCCAATGCCTGGCTGGTGGTTTTTGTCGAAAGTCTCGCGGATTTTGGTAACCCCATTGTATTGGGCGGATCCTTCGGCGTGCTTTCTACCGAGATTTTCTTCGCAGTCGTTGGCGCGCAGCAGGATTTCGGTCGTGCCGCCGTGCTGGCCGGCATCATGCTGGTGATCGCGCTTTGTGCTTTCATGATCCAGCGTGTCGTAATTGGCAGCCGTTCCTATGTTTCGCTCACCGGTAAGGGCGATGTTGGACTGCCGACACCGCTACCAACGCCGGTGCGCCGCCTTGCATACACCATTGCGCTGCCTTGGGCGCTTCTCACGATCACGGTTTATACCATGGCGCTGGCGGGTGGTTTTGTGCGGGTTTGGGGACGGGATTGGACGCCGACCCTATCCCATTTTCAGCGTGCCTTTGCGCTGGAATGGAGCCCAACGGGCGCGCTGATATTCTCAGGTGGCGCTTGGCATTCGTTGTTTACCACCATTAAGCTCGCGGCCATTGCGGCGCCTATCACGGCAGCGCTTGGGCTGCTTGCCGCCTGGGTACTGTCGCGTCAGCGTTTTGTCGGGCGGACCGCCTTGGAATTCGCGCTGATGTTGACCTTCGCTGTGCCCGGCACGGTGATCGGCGTTGCCTATATCCTGACGTATAATTTGCCGCCACTTGAAATCACCGGCACCGCCATGATCCTGGTGGCCTGCTTTGTCTTCCGGAATCTACCGGTTGGCGTGCGTTCCGGCGTTGCAGCCATGAGTCAGCTTGACAAATCCTTGGACGAGGCCGCGGTGACGCTGCGCGCTTCCACCTTCAGAAGTCTACGTACCGTGGTGCTGCCTCTGCTCAAGCCCGCCATCATGACCGCCTTGGTCTATTCCTTTGTGCGTGCCATGACGACGGTATCGGCGGTTATTTTCCTGGTATCGGCGGAATATGAAATGGCCACGGTCTTTATCATCAACCGCGTCATCAATGGTGATTATGGGCTGGCGATTGCCTATTGCAGCGCATTGATCGTGCTGATGATGGCGGTAATTGGCCTGATCAATCTGCTGGTGGGGCAACGCCGCCTGGGCCGACGCAGTGCCGCGCCCATCGCCACAGCCCCAATGGGAGGCCGCGCGTGAACACGAAAACCGCCCATGGCGCTGAATTGCGCCTTTCTGGCATCGGCAAGCGCTATGGCAAGGTGGTTGCGGTCAAACCCCTGGATCTGACCATTGAAGGCGGCAGCCTTGTTACCCTGTTGGGACCTTCGGGCTGCGGGAAAACAACCTTGCTCCGCATGATCGCTGGGCTGGAACGCGCGAGTGAAGGTAGCATTTCCATCGGCGGACGCGACGTGACCCTGCTTTCCGCCGGCGAACGCAATGTGTCCATGGTGTTTCAAAGCTATGCCTTATTTCCGCATCTGAGTGTCCTCGAAAATGTTGCCTATGGCTTGGTATCTTCCGGCCAAAGCAAGAAGGAAGCGGCGGTAAGGGCGGAAGCGGCGCTGGAAACGGTTGGGCTTGCCGGTTTTGGGGGGCGCTTGCCGTCTGAAATATCTGGCGGGCAGCAGCAACGCGTGGCGGTGGCGCGCGCTTTGGTTTTGGAACCCGCCGTATTGCTGTTTGATGAACCGCTTTCCAATCTGGACGCGCGGTTGCGCCGCAGCATGCGCGAGGAAATCCGCAGCCTACAGCAACGCCTGGGGCTGACCGTGGTTTACGTGACGCATGATCAATCGGAAGCCTTGGCGGTTTCAGACAAGATTGTGGTGATGCGCAACGCGGAAATCGCCCAAAGCGGCACGCCGGAAGCACTTTACGCCAATCCGGAAAATGTCTTTGTCGCCACCTTCATGGGGGAAGCCAATCACGTTCAAGGCCGGATTGAAGCAATCAATGGCGATACGGCAAAGGTCAGCTTGGCTACAATCGAACTAAGCTTGCCGCATCGTGGCTTGCCGTGTGGTGACTGCGATGTGGTGATCAGGCCGGAAGCCATCAACCTGGCTGAGAGTGAAACGGGCCTGGCAGGGCAGATCACACGCGCAACCTATATGGGTTCGCATATGGAATACCTTATCGCGACACCGATTGGCGAGTTATTCGGCATCGTTTCTGTCAGGCAGAAGCGCTATGGCGCTGGTGCCTCGGTGCAGGTCAATTTCGAACCGCAAGGTGTTGTGCTGGTGCGGCCATGATGCCCGCATCCAGGATAGGCTGACCGAAAAAGGGAGAAGAGCATGTTCAGGAAAACCATTGGCACCTTGGGCTGCCTTGCAGCGCTTCTGGCCGCTGCCCCGCCACCTGCCCAGGCACAAGGGAATTGCGCCTTCCGCGGTTCCCTGGATGATGCGTATTGTGACGCCAATCGGGACATGGTGGCGGATGCACCGGCCGAGGCGGCACGCCAGCGCGACCCATCAACCCTCGTCTTCGCCTATACACCCGTGGAAGATCCAGCACTTTACGCCACGCAATTCCGGCCATTGCTGGATTATCTTGGCCAATGCGTCGGGCGCCGCGTGGTGTATTTCCAGGTCACCAGCAATGCCGCGCAGGTGGAAGCGATGCGTTCCGGGCGGCTGCATATCGCCGGTTTTTCCACGGGCCCGACAGCCTTTGCAGTGAATCTGGCGGGTGCGGTGCCCTTCGCCATCAAGGGCAATGCGGAAGCCTTTGAAAGCTACCGGGTCTTCATGGTGGTTCGCGCCGATAGCCCCTTCCAAAGCCTTGCAGATCTCAAGGGCAAGCGCGTTGCGCATACCTCAGCGACTTCGAATTCCGGCAACCTCGCGCCACGCGCTTTCTTCCCGGGCCTGGGGCTGACGCCGGATACGGATTATCGGGTGCTTTATTCCGGTGGCCATGACCGCAGCGTTATGGGCGTGAATGCGGGCGATTACGACGCCGCGCCGGTCGCGTCCGATGTCTTCAACCGCATGGTGGGGCGTGGCCAGGTGAGGCGTGAGAATTTCCGCATCATTTGGCAATCAGACCCCTTCCCGACATCATCCTTCGCGCTGGCGCATGATCTGAAGCCGGAATTGGCGGAACGCATCCGCAAATGTTTCTTTGATTATCGCTTCCCGGAAGCCCTGCAACGCGACCTTGGTGGCAATGATCGGTTCTGGCCCGCGACTTACGCACAGCAATGGGCACCGGTGCGCGCCGTGGCCGATGCGGTGAATGCCCCCTATAACCGCGCCGCCTTTGATGCTGAAAGCCGCCGCGAATTGGAAGCTGAACAGCGCCGCAATCAGCAGCGCCAGCAACAGCAACAGGCGCCGGCGCGCCCGCAATGAGCGATAGGGCGGTGAAGTCAGGCTTGGTCATTGAAGGCCTGGTCAAGGAATATGTGCCGGGCAAGCTGGTCTTGCGCGGGATTGACCTTGCCTTACCGGCCAAAGGCATCACCGCCATTATCGGCCCTTCGGGCACCGGCAAATCCACGCTGCTTCGGTGCATCAACCGCCTGGTTGAACCAACGGCGGGCAGGATTTTGCTGAATGGGCAGGATCTTGTGCCCTTGCGTGGCCGTGCGCTGCGGATGGCTCGCCGACGGATAGGCATGGTGTTCCAGGAATATAATTTGGTGGAACGCCTGAGCGTGATGGAAAATATCCTGTCCGGACGGCTTGGATATGTTTCCTTCTGGCAGGCTTGGCTGCGCCGCTATCCGGCAGCAGATATTGAACGCGCCTTCACCCTGCTTGATGCGGTGGGCTTGCCAGACCATGCAAGCCAAAGGGCTGATGCGCTTTCGGGTGGCCAACGCCAACGTGTTGGCATTGCGCGTGCCTTGATGCAGCAACCCGAATTGCTTTTGGCGGATGAGCCTACCTCCTCATTAGATCCGCGGACTGCTGTTGAAATCATGGAATTGATGACGGGCCTCACCGCCAGCACCGGCGTGCCCCTGATTGTGAATATCCATAACGTCGATCTGGCGCGGCGCTTTGCGCAACGGATCATCGGCATGTCTGGCGGCAGTATCATTTTTGATGGACCGCCTGAGACGCTGGAAACCCATCATCTCCGCCAGATTTATGGTGGCGAAGACTGGCTATGAGCAGTTTCCCCACCCGCTCACGCGCTTTTCCACCCAATTGGCCCATGCGGCTGATCGGCGTGTTGTTCGTGGCCTACACCCTCTATGCCATGTCCCGGCTTGACCTTACCTGGGCGCGTTTTTCCATCGGCATGGGGGAAGCCAGCCGCTTCCTGGCGCGGATGTGGCCGCCAAACTTCACCCGCTGGGAGCTTCTGGCTGAAGGCCTGATCGAATCTGTCCAGATCGCCCTTTTGTCTTCCGCGCTGGGCATTATCCTGGCTTTGCCGCTTGGCCTGATGGCGGCCCGTAATTTGGCGCCCAAGCCCCTCACCATGCTGACACGCGGCTTCATCGCCTTTTGTCGCAGCTTGCATTACGTGATTGTCGCCATTCTTTTTGTCAAAGCCATCGGCTTCGGGGCGCTTGCGGGTATTGCGGCCCTTACCATTGCCTCGGTCGGCTTCATCGCCAAGCTTTTTGCCGAAGCGATCGAAGAGGTTTCCATGAAGCAGGTAGAAGCCATACGCGCCACTGGGGCCGGCCCTGCTGCGGTTATTCTATACGGCATTCTGCCCCAGGTCGCGTCCCGCTTCCTTGGCTTTTCGCTATATCAACTGGATTCCAACCTGCGCAATTCCACCCTGGTGGGCATTGTTGGTGCTGGCGGCATTGGCGGGACACTCTTCGCCGCTTTCAAGCGGTTTGATTATGATTTTGTCGCCGCCATCCTGATGACCATCATCGCCATGATCTTCCTGGCAGAAGTGGTTTCTGGCCGCATCAGGGCCGCACTGAGATGACAGCACTGCGGCGCGAATGGCATCGTTTCACACCGCTTGAACGATTTGGGCGGTGGTTGGTCTATCTTGGCATTGTGGCTGCGCTGGTATGGGCGATGCGCAGTGTTGAAATCATTCCGGAATTCCTGATCGACGCCCCGGAACAGATGATGGATCTGCTGGTGCGCATGTGGCCACCTGATCTTGGCTATTATCGCATGGGCGTGCATGAGGCCCTGGTTGAAACCCTGCATATCGCGACCCTTGGCACGTTATTCTCCTTCATCCTGGCCATCCCCTTGGCGCTATTGGCAGCGCGCAACATTTGCCGATCACGCACGCTCAATAGCTTCGCGCAGTTGTTGCTGGTGACATCGCGATCCGTGAACTCTCTCGTTTGGGCCTTGATTTTTGTTGCTGTATTTGGCCCCGGTGCAGCGGCTGGCACTTTCGCCATCGCCTTCCGGAGCATTGGGTTTGTGGGCAAATTGCTCGCCGAAGCCCTGGAGGAAATCTCTCCCGGCCCCTTGGAGGCATTGAGTGCCACAGGCGCACCGCGCAGCAGTGTCATCCTGAAGGGGGCCTGGCCGCAGATTGAACCAGCCTTCTGGGGCGTTGCGCTGTTTCGGTGGGATATCAATATCCGCGAAAGCGCCGTTTTGGGCTTGGTGGGGGCTGGTGGCATTGGCGTTGTACTCGACGA
>JACCED011216927.1_pt1 | contig 12225 bp, 8 predicted proteins | sample 7455021 | NCBI WGS metagenome assembly JACCED01 (sample SAMN15323456, study PRJNA562643) | freshwater metagenome | isolation source: river surface water | place: USA:Blue River Watershed | collected 2017-08-19
AAGAAAATCGCAGCATCATCGGCCGTGACGAGATCAACGACGTCGAGGCCATCCTGTCCACACCAATGGTCGACCCGGACGAGGTCCTCCATGTCGTGAAGAATGAGGCCGACTCCATCTTCACGTGGGACTACTCACTTGCGCGCCCGCAGTTGCGCAAGCTGTACGAGAAGGCAAAGGTCGGCCAGTGGAACGCCACCACCGACATCCCGTGGGAGACCGACGTCGACATCGAGAAGTCGATCGCGGCTGACCAAGAGATCCTCGGCAACGGCATCGACCCGTCGTGGTACGCAGGCACGAAGCTCGAAAAGTGGGGCGACAAGGAGTGGCTCGAGTTCGGCATCCAAGGCCGCAAGTGGACGTTGTCGCAGTTCCTCCACGGCGAGCAGGGTGCACTCATCTGCACCGCCAAGATCACCGAGACCGTGCCGTGGTACGACGCGAAGTTGTACGCGAGCACTCAGGTCGTCGACGAAGCTCGTCACGTCGAAGTGTTCGCTCGTTACCTCGACGAAAAGCTCGGCGGTGGCTACCAGGTGAACACACACCTCGGAATGTTGCTCGACGACATCGTGAACGACTCGCGATGGGACCTCACGTACCTCGGCATGCAGATCATGGTCGAGGGGCTCGCCCTCGCCGCGTTCGGCTACCTCCACCAGCTCACCACCGAGCCGCTCCTCAAGCACCTGTTGCGTTATGTGATGAGCGACGAAGCGCGTCACGTCGCATTCGGTGTGCTCAGCCTGAAAGAGGTCTACGACGGCATGAGTGATGCCGAGATGAAGGACCGCCAGGAGTTCGCCTATGAGGCGAGCATCCGCATGCGCGATCGCTTCTTGCAACAAGAGGTCTGGCACCACATGGGCGTGGATCCGAAGACCGTCGTGCCGCTCATGATCAACGACCCGGGTCGCAAGTTCTTCCAGCAGCTGCTGTTCTCGAAGATCGTGCCGAACTGCAAGAAGCTTGGTTTGCTCGAGCGCAACGACGCATGGCTCCGTCACCGCTTCGAGGAGATGGGCGTCATTCAGTTCGAGGACTTGGAGAACACCGGCGAGGAATACCTCAAGTTCGAAATCGGCTCAGAGGCATCTGCCGCTCACTAATTTCGCACTTCGGCGGCCACACGGTCGCTGAGTAGTCTGAGAAGTCATGGCACGCTTCGGTCGAGTCGTCACCGCCATGGTGACGCCGTTTCATCCTGATGGTTCCCTGAATCTCGATGGCGCGCGCACACTCGCCAAGTGGCTGCAGGACAACGGCAACGACGGACTCGTCATTGCCGGAACGACGGGCGAGTCACCCGTGCTCACCGACGACGAGCGACTGTCGCTGTTTTCGGCGGTCATCGAGGCTGTCACGATCCCCGTTATCGCCGGAACCGGCACCAACGACACCGCGCATTCGATCCACCTCACCAAGGAGGCGACCGCTCTCGGTGCGGCGGGCATCCTCGCCGTCACTCCGTATTACAACCGACCTTCGCAGGCGGGGATCGAAGCGCACATGCGCGCGGTTGCAGGTGCGACCACGCTGCCGGTCGTCGTTTACGACATCCCCGTGCGCACCGGCCGCAAGATCGCAACGCCCGTGCTGCTGCGCCTCGCGCGCGAAGTGTCCAACGTCGTCGCGCTCAAGGATGCGGCGGGCAACCCTGCCGAGTCCGCGGTGTTGATGTCGCAGGCACCTGCGCACTTCGAGTTGTACAGCGGTGACGACAACCTGACGCTGCCGTTCCTGTCGATCGGCGGATGCGGCGTGATCGGTGTGGCCACGCACTGGTCTGCCACCGATCATCAAGAGATGTTCGACTGTTGGGAGCGCGGCGACGTCGTCGGCGCACGTCGCGTGAATGCGCGACTGCTCGAGAGCTTCGCGTACGAGACCGGAGACGACAATCCGAATCCGCTCCCGAGCAAGGTGATGATGAACCTGCTCGGCCTCAACGTGGGAGAGGCCCGTCTGCCGATGGGTCCGCCACCGGCGGGACTCGCGGAGCGCGCGCAGAAGGTGCTCGACAACCTGCGTGCGGCGCGTTCGGCTGCCCGCTGATGGCCAAAGACGTCCGAATCATCTTCCTCGGCGGTCTCGGCGAGATCGGTCGCAACTGCATGGTCGTCGAACACGACGACCGGCTGCTCCTCATCGACTGTGGGCTCATGTTTCCCGATGCCGACATGCACGGCATCGACCTCGTGTTGCCCGACTTCACCTGGTTGCGCGAGAACGCGCATCGCATCGAGGCCTGCGTCGCAACGCACGGCCACGAGGACCACGTCGGCGGTTTGCAGTTCCTCTTGCGTGAGTTGTCGTTTCCGATCTATGGCTCACAGGTCACGCTCGGACTCGCGCGACACCGCATCGAAGAGGCGGGTCTCCTCGGCAAGACCGAGTTGATCCCCGTCGTCGACAACGAGCGGCGCTACATCGGACCATTTGACGTCGAATTCATTCCCGTCACGCACTCGGTCCCGCACGCGCACGCCATCGCGCTGCACACCCCGCAGGGTGTCATCGTGCACTCGGGTGACTTCAAGATCGACCTCACGCCGGTCGATGACCGTCGCACCGATCTCGCGCGACTCGGTTCGCTCGCCGCTGGCGATGGCATTCGACTGCTGATGTTGGACTCGACGAATGCGGAAGAGCGCGGGTCGGCACCGTCCGAGCGCAGCGTGGGCGTCGTGCTCAGGCAGTTGTTCACCGAGCATCGTCACCAGCGCATCATCACCGCAAGCTTCGCGAGCCACATCCACCGCGTGCAGCAGATCGCCGAGGCCGCCGTGGACGCGGGCAGGGTGGTGGCCACGCTCGGTCGGTCGATGATCAACAACGTGCGCATGGCGCGCGACCTTGGGCTCATCAAGTTGCCCGACAGGTCCTTCGTCGACATCGAAGACATCGACGATTATCCGCCCGAGAAGGTGTGCGTCATTTCGACGGGTTCCCAGGGCGAGCCGATGGCGGCGTTGTCGTTGCTCGCACGAGGAGACTCCAAGTTCGTCAAGGTCGGCCCACAGGACACCGTGATCTTTTCGAGCCACGCGATCCCCGGCAACGAATCGAACGTGAACCGCGTCATCGACGGACTCTTGCGTGCGGGCGCCAACGTGGTGCACTCGGGAATCGCCGACGTGCATGCCACCGGGCATGCTCAGGCTGAGGACTTGAAGATGTATCTGTCGATCACCGAACCGGAGTGGTTCGTGCCGATCCATGGCGAATACCACCACATGGTGGCCAATGCTCGGCACGCCCAGACGATGGGTGTGCCCGAGTCACGCGTCGTGTTGTGCGAGGACGGCGACGTGATCACGATCACCGATGACGGCATCGAGCGCACCGACCGCGTGCCGGCCGGAATGCTGTACGTCGACGGCATCGTCGGCGACGTCGGCCAAGGCGTATTGCGCGATCGCCGCGTGCTCGCCGAAGAAGGCGTCGTGGTCGTCGTCGTCACCGTCGACGTCGGCGCGGCCAAGGTGCTCGTCGGCCCGGAGATCATCACCCGCGGTTGGGTCTATGCACCCGAAGCGGAGGATCTCATCGAAGAGGGATGTGAAGCGGTCGCCACGGCGGTCGAGCGTGCGCTGAAGAACGGCACTCGCGACGTGGACGCACTCGAAAAGGAAGTTCGACGCGCGGCCGGCAAGTTCGTGTCCGAGCGCACCAAGCGACGCCCGATGATCGTTCCCGTCGTGATGGAGACGTGACCAAGTAGTCGGTCGACTACGACAACTTCAAGAACAGCTTTTCCACCTCTTCGACCGAATAACCGGCTTTCGCCGACTTGCGCGGGTTCTCCATGCACGAGGAGAGACCCGAGGCGAGCAACTTGAATCCGACTTGGTCGAGCGCCTTTGATGCCGCGGCCAGTTGGGTGACGATGTCGCGACAGTCGCGGTCCTCGTTCAGCATCGCCTGCAGGCCGCGGATCTGGCCTTCGATGCGACGAAGGCGGGTGTGGAGCTCGCCCTTGACGTCGGCGGAGAGTTCCATACCTATTTCCTCAACCAGGAGAACATGGACTTCTTCTCACCGGCCGGCGCTGATGCACACTGGCATCGCTCGGCCTGCGGGACATGGCCGAGCACTTGCTCGACGTGGGCTCCGCATCCTGCCCACGTGGGGCGCTTGCAACGATTGCATTCGACTTGTCTGCACATACCCCCTAGGGTATCATGAAGGAATGGTCGCGTCAAACCTCGTCTTCAAGCAGTACTACCTCGGGTGTCTCTCCCAGGCGAGTTACCTCATCGGTGATCGCTCGACGGGCAGGGCGGTGGTGGTCGATCCGTTGCGCGACATCGACCAATACCTCGCGGATGCTCGCGAGATGTCGCTCACGATCGAAGCGGTGTTCGAAACGCACTTCCACGCAGACTTCCTCTCCGGTCACCTCGAGCTCGCCAAGGCGACGGGTGCAGAGATCGTCTACGGGGTTGCGGCAGCGGATCGGGTCGGTTTCCCGATTCGTGCGATGGGCGACCGCGAACATCTCTCGCTCGGCAGCGTCGATCTCGAGGTGCTGTCCACGCCGGGACACACGCCCGAGTCGATCTGCATCGTGGTCCGTGAAGACGGCCCGACCAGTGCACCGTATGGAGTGCTGACGGGGGACACACTGTTCATCGGGGACGTCGGTCGGCCAGACCTGTTGTCGAGTGTCGGCGTGACCGCGACGGACTTGGGGCGCCAGTTGTATTCGTCGTTGCACGACAAGTTGATGGTGCTGCCGGACGAGACCAAGGTGTATCCGGCCCACGGTGCAGGTTCGGCGTGTGGCAAGAACCTGTCCACCGAGACGGTCTCCACGATCGGCGAACAGCGCCGCACGAACTACGCGCTCGCGCCGATGTCGGTGGAGGAGTTCGTCGAGGCGGTGACTCAAGGTCAAAGCGCCGCGCCGATGTATTTCATGTTCGCCGCCAATCGCAATCGCGAGGCGCACGACCTGTTGCCGAATGACGTGACCGTTACATCGCTGACGATGGAGGAGTTGCTCGCCAAGATGGCAGATGGTGCGGTCGTCATCGACACTCGCGAAGGCTCGGACTTCGCCCTCGGACACGTGCGAGGTTCGGTCAACATCGGATTGAGCGGTCGCTTCGCCGACTACGTCGGTCAAGTCGTCAAGCCCGGCACACCGATCGTGCTCGTCGGCGATGAGGGAACCGCCCGAGAGGCAACGATTCGTCTGGCGCGCATCGGCTTCGACTCCGTCGTCGGTGCGCTCGAGTCTCCTTTGTCGAGTTTCCTCCGCCGCCAGGACGTGATCGAGCAGTCGTCGCGCCTCACCTTCGATGCGTTTGCCGAACGCATCGCCTCGGTTCGCGATCTCGTCACGGTCGACGTGCGCAACGTCGGCGAGGTCGAGCTCGGCACGGTGCCAGGCTCGCGCAACATCCCGATCGCACAGTTGTTCGATCGGGCAGAGGAGCTCGATCGCAGTGCCCCGATCGTGGTGTTCTGTGCGGGCGGATATCGCTCGATGATCGCCTCCAGCCTGTTGCGCGCGAAGGGCTTCACCGACGTCTCCGACGTGATCGGTGGGTACGGCGCCTGGGCCGACAAGAACTTGCCGGCAACGATTCCGTCGATCACCGTCGAGGAATTGCGTCGTGATCGCGACTCATACCTCGTGCTCGACGTGCGTGAGGACGACGAATGGGAACACGGACACGTAGATGGATCGATGCACATCCCGATGGCGCAGTTGCCGGCGCGACTGGCAGAGATTCCGACGACGCATCGAGTCGCGTGCCTGTGTCGCAGTGGGAATCGCTCGGCGAAGGTGACGGCGTGGTTGCTCGCCAATGGTGTGGACGCACTCAACGTCCAGGGTGGAACGCTCGCATGGGATGAACGCGGGTTTCCGTTCGCCGTCGGCGCTCAGGCCTAGCACCACAGGGGGTATTCCCGAATCCGGGGTGACCCCGGGAGTACCGTTGGTCTATGGCCACTAAGCCCCGGAAGGGCCCCGTTTCGTCGCGCCCCAAGGCGGCTGCACCACGCCCCCGGGTGGTGCGCTCGCACGGGCTGGACGACGAGGAAGACGACATCGTGGCCTTCCGCCCAGAGCGCCGCCCATCGCTGATCCGGACCGTGATCGCAGGGCGAGAGCATGAGTTCGGCGGGATCGCCCTCGTGTGTCTCGGCGTCGTCTTGGCACTGTCCATCTATCTCGAGGTCGCCGGACCCCTCGGCCGGGGACTGGACGCGATGTTTGCGTTCCTCTTCGGCCTCGGTCGCTTCGTCGCGCCGATCGGCTTCATTGCCGGTGGTGTCGCCCTCATGAAGCGCGCCACGCTCGAGCACCGCATTCGCGTCACGTTCGGGATCGTCACCTTGATCGTCGCGGAACTGTCCATCGCGCACGTGTTGATCGCCACGAGCGATATCTCCTCATTGCGCAATGCAGGCGGTGCGGTCGGTTGGTTGCTCGGAGCGCCACTCGGTCGGATGACGACGGATTTCGTGAGCGTGCTCATCCTGCTCACCGTGATGTTCTGCGCGGTGCTCTTGATCACCGGCAACAATCCCGTCGAGTTGTATCGCAGGATCTCGGCGTGGGCCAACGGTGTGTCGGCGAGTGCGCGTCGCGTCTCGCGCCATGACGACGACTTCGCTGACGATGTGGAGTTCGAAGACGAGCGCCGAGGCGCAGAGTTCTATGACATCTCGTTGGATGAAGAGTTCGGCTCACGCCACGATGAAGAAGTCGAAGAGCGTCCGCGTCGTGAGCGCAAGAAGCGCAAGGAGCGTCGCGAGGCGCCCACACCAGCACCTGCGGTGTCGTTGACGCCGACGGCCAAGCAGGTGTTGAAGGCGGAACCGCAGCAGATGCCACTCGGTCCCGGCGCTCAGCCGAGCGTGTGGAGTCTGCCGAACCTGGATCTCCTCACCGTCACGCGTCACGAGAAGGCCGATGAGCGCCTCGTGCGCGATCGCGGCGAGTTGCTGGTGAACGCGCTGAAGGAGCACAACGTCGAGACCGAACTCGTCGGTTACACGCGTGGTCCGACCGTCACTCGCTACGAGCTCTCACTCGGCGGTGGCGTGAAGGTCGCCAAGGTGACCTCGTTGTCGAAGGACATCGCCTACACGATGGCCGCGACCGACGTTCGTATCTTGGCTCCGATCCCCGGCAAGTCCGCGATCGGCATCGAGGTGCCGAACGCCCAGCGCGAACTCGTCTCGCTCGGTGATCTGATGGTGTCGTCCGAGGCTCGCTCGGCGATGCACCCGCTCGACGTCGGCGTCGGCAAGGACATCGCCGGTCGTTCGGTGTTTCTGAACATCTCGACGACGCCACACATGCTGATCGCCGGAACCACTGGTGCGGGTAAGTCGAGTGCGATCAACTGCATCATCACGTCGATCCTGATGCGCTCGACGCCGGATCAGGTGCGCCTCATCTTGATCGACCCCAAGCAAGTGGAGATGGCCCAGTACGCGCGACTGCCACACCTGCTCACGCCACCGGTGACGAACCCGAAGAAGGCCGCGAATGCGCTCGGCTGGGCGGTCAAAGAAATGGAGCGTCGTTACGACTTGCTCGTGGAAGCCGGTTTCCGCGACATCGTCGGCTACAACGCCGCCTATGACCGCGGTGACTTGAACGAAGAGTCGGTCGAAGGCAGCCAGTTCGCCCGCATGCCGTACATCCTCGTCGTCGTGGACGAATTGAACGACCTCATGATGGTGGCGGCACGCGACGTGGAGGAGTGCATCACACGCATCGCCCAGAAGGCGCGCGCCGTCGGCATCCATCTCATCGTCGCCACGCAGCGCCCGAGCGTGAATGTGATCACCGGTGTGATCAAGGCGAACATTCCGGCTCGTATGGCGTTCGCCGTGTCGTCGCTCACCGACAGCCGCGTCATCCTCGACCAGCCCGGTGCGGAGAAATTGATCGGTAAGGGCGACATGTTGATGCTCCCGGGGAACACCTCCGTCGCTCAGCGCGTGCAGTCCGCGTGGGTGGACGAGGGTGAAGTGCGCAAGGTCGTCGGCCACTGGCGCCGCCAGGCTCCCGAAGTCGTCTACGTCTCCGGCGTCGATGGCGAGCAGTCGGGTGGAAACGTCGAGGGATTGATCGGTGGCACCACGGGAGATTCGGATGACGACGAGCTGTTGCGTCAGGCGATGGACCTCGTCGTGCGCACCCGTCAGGGTTCGACCTCGATGTTGCAGCGCAAGTTGAAGGTCGGCTTCGCTCGCGCGGGACGCCTCATGGACCTGCTCGAGTCGCGTGGCGTCGTCGGACCGAGCGAGGGCTCCAAGCCCCGCGAGGTGCTGATGTCGATCGAGGAACTCGAAGCGCTCCAGCAAGCCAGTTAAGCGACCCTCGGCTCACCGCCTACAGTGCGGTCATGGCTGAATTCACCGAGGTTGCATCAGGTCTCAAGTTTCCCGAAGGTCCAATTGCTCGACCCGACGGTTCGATCGTGCTCGTCGAGATGTTCGGCAAGCGCATCACGCGCATCTCACCCGACGGATCGACGTCCACGCTCGCCGAGGTGCCAGGTGGCCCGAACGGCATTGCGTATGGTCCCGATGGCGCGCTGTACATCTGCAACAACGGTGGGTCGTTCACCGAGGTCGACTTTCTCGGACTCACGTTCCCCGGTCCGTTTTCGCCCGAGAACTACATCGGTGGTCGCATCCAGCGACTCGATCCTGCGACGGGCGAGTTGCGTGACCTCTACACGGAGTGCAACGGCAATCCGTTGCGCGGGCCGAACGACATCGTCTTCGACACCGCGGGCGGCATGTGGTTCACCGACCACGGCATCCGTCACGGTCGCAGTGCGGACCTCACTGGCATCTACTACGCAAAGATCGATGGCTCGTCGATCACCGAGGTGATCTTTCCGAGTGAGGCGCCGAATGGCATCGGTCTGTCGCCCGACGGTTCGATGTTGTATTGGGCCGAGACGTTCACCGGTCGCGTGCACCAGGCCAAGATCGCCTCACCAGGGGTGCTCGAGGGCTATTCCTCGCTCGATCCTGCCAATTGTCTGTGTGGCTTGCCCGGCTTGCAGCTGCTCGATTCGCTCGCCGTCGACGGTGCGGGCAACGTGTGTGTGGCCACGCTGGGTTTGCAGGCCGCGGGCGTCACCGTCATTTCGCCGAGCGGCGAGATCATCGAACAGATCTTGACGGGTGATCCACTGACGACGAACGTGTGCTTCGGTGGATCCGACATGTCGACTGCATACCTCACGTTGTCCGGCACGGGTCGGCTCGTGTCGATGCCGTGGCGTCACGGGGGACTGCGCCTCAACTTCAACTGAGCACCGTTGCGCCGATCACGGCGTGATGCAACGGTAGGATTTCTGGCGTGACCCAGCGGTTCTATGTCGAAACGTTGGGCTGTCCGAAGAACGACGTCGACTCCGACAAGATCATCGGAACCCTGCTGGCAGACGGTCTCGTCGCCACCGACGACCCAACCTCGGCTGACCTCGTCGTCGTCAATACGTGTGCCTTCATCGAGGAGGCGCGCCGCGAGTCGATCGACACGGTGCTCGCACTCGCCGAGGGTCGCAAAGAGGGTTCCCGCCTCGTCGTCACGGGATGCATGGCCGAGCGTTACGGGGCCGAGCTCTCCGAGGCGTTGCCCGAAGTCGACCAGGTCGCCGGGTTCGGCGTACCGGTGCAGTTGGGGCGAAAGCCGCTCACGGTGAGCTCCGCCGACGTGCCGAGCTTCGACCTGCTCAACTTGCCGCGACCGAAGTCGGTCCACCCGTGGGCATACGTGAAGATCGCCGAGGGGTGCGACCGCACGTGCGGGTTCTGCGCGATCCCATCCTTCCGTGGACCACAACGCAGCCGCGACATCGCCTCCATCGTGGAGGAAGTCGAACAGCTCGAGGTGAAGGAAGTCGTGCTCGTCGCCCAGGATCTTGCGAGCTATGGCAAGGACCGCCCCGGTGAGCTCGGAGCAGGTTCGATCGTGCGTCTCGTCAATGAGGTCGCAGCACGTGTCGAGCGCACGCGCTTGTTGTACCTCTATCCGAGTGATCTGTCCGATGCGCTGATCGAGGCGATCCTGGCGACCAACGTCGCGTACTTCGATCTCTCGCTCCAGCACGTGTCCAAGGAGCACCTGCGCCGCATGCGCAGGTGGGGTGACGGGGAGCGTTTCCTGCGACGGATCGCCGACATTCGCGCGCGCGAGCCCCAGGCGGCGTTCCGTAGCAACTTCATCGTTGGCTACCCGGGTGAGACCGAGGATGACCACGACCAGCTCGTGCGCTTCGTCGAGGAAGCCCAGCTCGACTGGTGTGGCTTCTTCACCTATTCCCGCGAAGAGGGAACGTATGCGGCCGATCTCGATGGGGCTGTTCCCGAGTCGTTGATGCACGAGCGAATCGCAGAGTTGCGCGAACTCCAGGACTCGATCACCGCTTCCAAGCGGGACGAGTTGATCGGCGAGACGCTCTCGGTCCTCGTCGACGAACGCGGGATCGCCCGCAGTTCGCGCGAAGCCCCGTCGATTGATGGTGTCATTCACGTGAGCCCTACGCTGGAGGTCGCCATGATCGTGGACGTCGAAATCGCCGATGCGCTCGGCCCCGATCTCGTCGCGGTGGGTGCACAGATGGATCTCCACGATGGCGACTAACTCGAACGCCATCCGCACCTGGGCGAACGCGGTCACCGTCAGTCGACTGCTCGTGTCGCCGCTGTTCTTTGCGATCATCCCGGATTACGCGGGAGGCTCATGGGCGGCGACCGGTCTGTGGTTCGTGCTCTGTGTGAGCGACGTCGTGGACGGTCAACTCGCACGCAAGCACGGCACGACCAAGAGTGGGGCGTTCCTCGATCCGCTCGCCGACAAGGTTGCGGTGCTCGGCTCGATGTTCGTGCTCGTCGAGCGCGGGATGTTCAGCGGGCTCTTCGCGTGGTTCGTGGGCATCATCGCGGCCCGAGAGATCGCCATCAGCCTGTATCGCGTGTTCGCCGGAGCCAAGGGTGTGAGCATGCCCGCGAGTCGTACCGCCAAGATCAAGACACTCAGCCAGCAGGTTGCGGTCGGTTTCGCGGTGTTGCCGTGGACGGCGACCGATGCGCCGATCACCTGGAAGGTGTCGCTCTGGATCGCCGTCGGCCTCACGATCCTGTCGGGTGTGCAGTACGGCATTCGTGCGGTGACCAACAAGGTCGGCTGACGTGCGCTGCGACGTCGTAGCCGTCGGCACCGAACTCTTGCTCGGCCAGATCGTCGACACCAACTCGGCATGGTTGGGCGAGCAGATGGCGATGGCGGGAATCGACTCCTGCGTGCAGGTGAAGGTCGGCGACAATCTGCCACGCATGGTCAAGGCGATCCGTCAGGCTCTCGCCGATGCCGATGCGCTCGTCATCTGCGGTGGCCTTGGACCGACGCACGACGACATCACCCGCGAGGCGATCGCCGAAGTAATGGGCACGACGCTCGAATTCGACGACGAGGTCGGGATGGTGATCGCCGAGATGTTCGCCTCCCGTAATCGCCGCATGCCCGAGATCAACATGCGCCAGGCGATGGTTCCCAAGGGGGCGTCGGTGATCCCGCAGCGCCGTGGCACCGCTCCCGGACTCGTGTGCCCCGTCGGCGACAAGGTGATCTATGCGGTGCCCGGAGTTCCCTTCGAGTTGTACGAGATGTTCGAGCGTGCAATCCTGCCCGACCTGCTCGCGCGCAGCGGTCCGCAGTCGGTGATCGCGAGTCGAACCCTGCGCACGTGGGGCGAGAGTGAGAGCGGGTTGAACGAGCGCCTGCACGACCTCATCGGCGAACTCGACCGCGTCGGAAACCCGACACTTGCGTTCCTCGCAAGCGGCTGGGAGGGGATCAAGGTGCGATTGACGGCCAAGGCCGATTCGACCGCTGCGGTGCAGGAGTTGCTCGACATCTGGGACCGCAGAGTCCGTGAGGTGGTCGGCGACGTGGTCTTCGGTGTCGATGCCGACACCATGGAATCGGTCGTGTTGGATCTCCTCCGTTCACGTGGGCTCACACTCGGACTCGCCGAGTCGGTCACGGGCGGGCTCGTTGCCGGACGCCTGACCAACGTTGCAGGCTCGAGCGACGTGTTGCGCGGGTCGATCGTGTCGTATGCAAGCGAGGTCAAGTTCGATGTTCTCGGGGTCACTCCAGGGCCAGTGGTGAGCGAGTCGGTCGCCGTTGAGATGGCGACCGGTGCCCGACGAGTCTTGGGCTCCGAC
>JACCED012353110.1_pt1 | contig 12225 bp, 8 predicted proteins | sample 7455021 | NCBI WGS metagenome assembly JACCED01 (sample SAMN15323456, study PRJNA562643) | freshwater metagenome | isolation source: river surface water | place: USA:Blue River Watershed | collected 2017-08-19
CCCAAATCCCCATCCCCCACGCAAACAATGCCCCATCCGGCACAGGCTTCCCAGCCCCCCCACGCATCCGAACCACCACATGCACCACCACCATACTGAATACCACCACCCCTAACACCGGTCCAAACCGCGCTCCCGGCAACGCCCGCATCAAAAAATAGCCCCCAACAACACCCAACACCGACGGCGGTAACATCCGCAAAACATGCCGCCACACCGCATGCCGCCGATAAACAGCAACCGCCATCACATCGCCAAAAATCAATAACGGTAGCAACGCACCCGTCGACTCCCGCGGATCAAACACCTGCGCCATCAACGTCACCGTCACCAAACTCACCCCCGCAAACCCGCTCTTCGAAATCCCAACACAGACCCCCGCCAAAAGCGCAAATACCCACTGACCACCTCCTAGATCCGGAACGTCCATCCCTCCATCCTGCACAGATACTCCGCCCCCGCCACCCCACTCTCATCCACCCACACCCCGCTCACGTCACATGTCGCAGCGCTTCAATCGGATTCATCACCGATGCTCGCCGCGCCGGATACAATCCAAACACCACTCCAATCGCCACCGAAATCCCACACGCCAACGGTAACGACCAAGGAACCACAATCGGCGCCATCGTCCGAACCACCTCCGGTAACGCCGCCATCGCCTCCGGGAACACTCGCCCAGCCACCTTCATCGCAACCCCAAACGCCGGCGCACACAAAAGCCCACCGATAATCCCCGTCAACCCTCCCGCAATCGATAACACCACCGTCTCCACAAGGAACTGCCGCGTGATGTCCGCCCGACGCGCCCCAATCGCACGCCGAATCCCAATCTCACGCGTCCGCTCCGTCACCGTCGCCAACATGATGTTCATGATCCCAATCCCCCCCACCACCAACGAAATCGCCGCAATCAATCCCATCATCGCAATGAACATCAATCGCGTGTTCTTCGCCTGTTCCAACAACTCCAACGGCACCGTAACCACATAATCCTCATTTTGATGCGTCCGAGCCAATGTCCGACGCACCACGTCAGCCGTGTCCAACACATCCTTCACATCCTTCAAGGAAAGCACCACCTGCGTCGCAATCGGCACCCCACTGTCCGTCTTCGAATAAAAATCCGGGAACCGCGCCCACAACGTCGGCAACGGTATGTACACATCCCTCGCAAACTCCTGCTTCCCAGATGCCTTCACGCTCCCGTCCTCAGGTTCACCGCGCGAACGCATCACCCCAACCACATCATAAAAATCTGCACCAATGTGGATCGATTTACCCACCGGTTCCTCATACCCAAACAACTCCCTCGCCACCAATGGCGCCAACACACACACCTTCGTCTTCGACTCCACATCCAACGCCGAAAGAAACCGACCCCGAGCAACCTCCATCCGCGCGAACGCAGGAAAATCACCCGTACACCCCACCAATCGCCCAAAACAACTCCGCGTCCCATGCGCAAAACGCCCCTTCGTCAACTCCCGGATCGGGATCGTTTTCTCAATGCTCGGAACCGTCGCCGCCAATGTCTCGTAATCCTCACGCGTCACTCCATACGGACGAATCTTCTTCGTCGACTCCCCCGGCGGCGGCGCGGTCGTCGTCAAAATGATGTTGTTCGCCCCCATCTCCGCAATCTGCTGCTGCGCCTTCGCACTAATCCCTTCCCCAATCGCCAATAACCAAACCACGCTCGCCACCCCAATGAAAATCCCCAGCACCGTCAACAACGAGCGCAACGGATGAAGCATCAAGTTCTTCACCCCCAAATACGCCGTCCGCATCAACCCCGCCAACTCCGCGCTCGCCGCCTTCCGCGGCGGGACCACGCGCGCCAAGTCCGTCGCCGCCCCTCCCTCGCGCAGCGGACGCAATCGCGTATCCGACTGCACTAAACCATCTTTCAATCGCACAATCCGGCGTGCATGCGCAGCCACATCCTCCTCATGCGTCACCAAAACAATCGTCTTCCCCTCCTCATTCAACCGATCCAGCAACGTCAAAATCTCGCCCGATGTCACCGAATCCAAGTTGCCCGTCGGCTCATCCGCCAAGATGTACCGCGGCTCGTTCGCCAACCCCCGCGCAATCCCCGCGCGCTGCTGCTGCCCCCCAGACAACTGCGGCGGACGATGCGTCAACCGATGCCCCAACCCCACCAACTCTGCGAGCTCCGCACATCGCTTCCGTCCCTCCGCAGTGATCTCACCCTGATACGAAAGCGGTGACTCAATGTTCTCCATCACCGTGAGCTGCGGGATCAGGTTGTATGACTGGAAAACGAACCCGATCCGCGACGCGCGGATAAAGGCCAAGTGATCATCGTCCAGCTTCGAAACATCCTCATCCCCAAGGATAAACTCGCCCGCCGTCGGCTGATCCAAGCACCCCAGCATGTTCAACAACGTGCTCTTCCCAGATCCCGATGGCCCCATGATGGCCACGTAGTCGCCCTCCGGAATCTCCAAATCGATTCCCTTCAAAACCTGCAACGGCTCATTCCCCAACAGGTAGTCCTTCCTCAACCCCCTCAGCAGAATAGCCGTCCCCATGACCTTCGTCCCGTCACCGGCCCAACGCAATCCGCTCCCCACCGTCAACATGCACCGCCGCCGAGGGAACCTCAGGCAACGTCACACGATCCTCGTAACTCTGCGGCGCAAGAATCACCTGCTCACCTACTTCCAACCCATCCTGAATCACCACGTTCGAGTTGTTGGCCGGCCCAACCACCACCTCCCGCGCCGTCAACTCACCCTCGCTCATCACAAAACAGAAAAACCGTTTCTCGCGCTCCAACACCGCTTGAATCGGCACCTGTACCGCACTATCCAGCCGATGCACCTCAATCGAGACCTGCGCCGTCATGCCAGAACGGACCCCATGCGGGGGATCATCAATCGTCACCTCCGCCGCATACTCCTTGGTCGAGCTGTAAACCGACACCGCAGGCAACGGATACTCCGACACAGACCGGACTGAGCCCTTCAATACCGTTTTCGGGAATGCGTCCAACCGGATACGCGTCTGCAAACCCACCCGCACCTTATCGATTCGGCTCTCATTCACCCGCGCCATCACCTGCATCCGCTTGGGATCCGGCAACCGCACAATCACCTGACGCTCACGCACCAACTTGCCCTCCGCAATCAACGGATCTTGGTTCGGAAGATTTGCGTACACCACCTGACCCGCCGACGGTGCCTTGATCACGCACTTCGCGATCTGCGCCTCCAAGTTGGCCTGCCGCTCGAGATCCAAGTTGTAACTGTTCTCCCGCGCCAACAATCGCGCCTCCGCCGTCTCAACATTCGCCTTCAACCGGTTCACCGTCTTCACCTTGGTGAACTTCTTCAACACCTCCAACTTCGTGCTCGCATTCTCCAGCTCCTTTTTCGCCTTCTGCACCGCAAACCGGTCCGCCTCCAACTGCACTGGCGTCACGTACCCCCGCTCCGCCAATTTCACGCTGTAACGCAAGTACTCCTCCGCACGCCGTAAATTCTCCTGCGCCACAAATCGCTCACTCTCCACAACCCCCTGCTCCTGCAGAAATGTACCCGACTCATACTCGTCCAACGCTAACTTCGCCGCCTCAAAGTCCGTCCGAGCCTCGACCGCTAGGGCCTTGCTGCTGTTCGTAGCAATCCGTTGCTGCACCAAATCTGACTGCAACCCCGAATCATCCAACTTCACCAAAAAATCCCCCTCCTTCACGTATGCTCCCTCATCCACAATCTCGATGATCGGTGTCCCCGCAATCGCCTTCGATTGCACCTCACACCGAATCTCCACATTGCTCGAACTCATTACCTCCCCGCCCTCGGCCACCGCCTGCACGGACGGCCCAGAAACGACCGTCGCCATCAATGGCGCCTGCGTCACTCCCGCCCGACTCTGCGCTCGCCCGTCCCCCTTCCGCGTCAACCACGCCGCCGCTGCCACCAACAAAACCACTCCAGCGAAAACCACCAAGCGCCGACGCCCACCCACGCGCAGCGGACCACGCCCCGCCCCCGGAGCACCTCCAACTCCCGTTCCCGCATCCACCGTCGTTGTTCCTGCTGTGCTCATCGTTCAATCCCTCCCTTAAAGCGGAATTCGGGCCCACCCGCCGAAGCCGTACGCTCCTCCACCCCTTCCCGCCACCGCTTCACCCGCGCACGCAATCGGTCCACCGTCATCTCACCCGGATCCGACCACAAGCCGTCCTCCCCCATCTGCATGGTCCCCAACTCGAAATCCAACGCCATCCGCAACACGTCATACCCAATCCTCAAACTCAAAAAATCGTTCTGCGAATCCAACAAATCACTCAACGCAGAGACCAAATCGCGAGCCGTCGTCGCGCCGAACACCGGCACCGCCCCAGGCCGCGGCGGTTCATCCAACCGCAACCGCGCCAAATCCACTTGCGAAATCGCAATCTGGACGGCTGCCCTGCGCACCTCGAAGTTCAACTCGCTCAGCTCGATAATCCTCAGCGTGTTCCGAACACTCTGTGAAACCCTGTCCCCAAACAGCATCGTGTCCCGACGCGCGCGCTGGTACTCAATCAACGCCTCCCGATAACGGTTCCGCTCGCTGAACCGGTTCAGCGGCGTGTCAAACCGTAACCGCCCACGCAACGCCGCCGTGCTCATCCCAAAACTGAGCGCATTGTCGCGGACCGTCCCCACCGACCCATCCACCCCGAAATCCAAGACACTCTGCAAATCATTCGCCCGCACCGCGATGCGCCTCCACGCGTCCACCTGTCGCGCCCGAACGTTCATCCAATCCAACCGGCACTCCTCAGCGATTCCCATCGCACCCGCCTCGTCCACTTCCACCCGAGGCAACGTGGCCATCTCCAACCGGATCGACGTCTGATTCAACGACAACCCCAGCAACAGTGCAGACACATCACCGCCCAACTCCACCGCCTCCGCACGCGCTTCCTCAATCCCCATCCCACCAATCCCCTTCAACACAGACTCCACCTTCATCGTAAACCCATCCACCTGCTCCTCACTCTGACGCAACCGCACCACACAACCCTCCACCCGATCCGCCAACGCCACCGCATCCAACCGCCCGCGCTCCAAACTCAACTCCTCAATGAGCGGACTCTTCATCAACCGCTCCAACTGCGCCTTTCGCCACGGGTACACCCGTTTCAACGCCGCCATATCCCGACGCGAACTCTCCAATAAGTCGCGGAACGCCTTTTCCAACTTCAAGAAATCGCGCAACCGCTCGCCAATCACCGCGACGCTCGGTGCCTCGTCAACACTCCTTAGTCCACGCAAAATCCCCGAGATCCGCCGATCCAACTCGACCGCCCCCGGATTGCTCGTGCTCAACCGCTCCAACAAACCGTCCTTCAACACCACCTCCAACGCAGGCGGCAACCCCATCTCCACCTTGAACGCGTCCACCCGCGTGCGATACGCCGCTCGCGAAGCCAACAACGAACTCTGACTGTTGAACAACGCCTGCCGCGCTTGATCGACCTGCAAGCGACTGCTGATCCGACCCGCATCAAATGCCGCAGAGATTTGGTCCAAACTCTCCCGCAACCGCGCCACATTCGCCTCAAGATTCCGGATTCGCTGCTGCTCCTCCAACAACCCCAAAAAACCATCCGCCCGCGGCGCCCCCGTTCGACCCGACGGCGTCCCCGAAATCACCCCCAACCCCGCGCCACCCACCATCGCCGAACGTACCGGACCATCCCCCCCGTTCCGACCCGACACCATCTTCACATAAAACCCCCGCTGGTACTGGTCCATCTGACGCACATTGGCCAGCAACGAACGCTCCGCTTGCGTCAATCCCTCCATCACTCGAGCACGCCCACCCAACCGCATCAGTGGCTGCACCAACGAGAAGTTCACCAACGAGTCCACCGTCGCCCCCGTCCGGAAATCATAAACAAACGAGTTCGCAAACCGCGCCATCAACTCCCCGCCCGTTGCCGCCATCCAACGCACACTCCCATCCGTCAAAACCGCTTCCGTCTCCTTCCTCGCACCCGTCGAATCTTTCGCACCCACCGTCCGAAAACCCGTCGTCCCCGCCGCAAACTGAGGCGAAAAATCAAATCGCTCCAAACTCACGTCCAGCGCCGACAGGTACAAGTCCTCGCGCTCATTCTGGAACTCACGCGAGTTCAACCGAGAGAGCCGAACCACCAACGGTAGATCCAACACCACCGCACCCGACGAATCACGGGGCAATGCCGCAATCACTTCGCGCCACCGTTCATCCGTGCCGGACGCCTCCGGACCATCCCAAGCCGACGAACCCCGCTTACCCGCCACCCGCTTCATCAAAACACGCGAAAGTGGGTCATCCTTCGGACGATTCGGGAAATCAGGGTCCCCCTCATCAAAAAAGCGGCTCTCCGGAGTACCCGCCAACGAACGAAACGCCTCATCCCCCAATCCCAGCATCTCCTGCTTCTCCCGCACCAACCGGAACACATCTCGATCCGCCTGCTTTCGGTACAACGACCGCGAACAACCCACAGCCAAAGCGGCACAGGCAAATAAGCTAATCTGACGTCGAACCTTTCTCATCGGGGGGAAGGAATCTCATGTGGAACGTCAACCCGTGCAAAAGCCGCGCCATTAGGGCCGCGAACGCCCTCATCGTTATTGATCCATCCCTACGTCGCACGTGGTCAGCAGCCGCTGGCCACCGATAAAACATCTCGCTCGCAATGGTTACAACGCCGCTCGGGAGGACGCACAGGAAGCGCCTTTTTTTCGTCATCCGCACCTCAACCGCCACACTGCACCAAAACCCAAGGACACTGAACTATCTCGCCCCCACTCACTCGCCGTTCACCACCGGTGCATTGGCTCGCCCCTCCAATGCGCCCCGAATGAGCCCCGCCCTGTTTCAGCGATTCACAACTCGCGCTCCGAAAAAACCCACTGAGCACACATGAGATACACCACGATGTACAAAGCAGCAAAACCCGTCACCTGTCCAAAGAGCGACATCGGCACCGAGGTGCCCAACGCAATTTCGTCCACCACGTTGAACATCTGCAAATCTGGGAAAACAAGCGCGATGAACCCGTTCCCCAATCTCCCAGCCACCCCTAACCCACCCTGCGACAACCAATAATCCCGTGCGACCCCCTGCAGATGACCGATCAGATAGATCACCACCGAAACCATCACCGTGAACACCATGCTCGAAGCGAACGTCGAGATGAACAATGTCACCGCCGCGCATACCATCGCTTTCAATAGGACCAGAACGATCCCCGGCAACAGATTCCACGAGAAAGCCGCGACCGCCAACCCTCGCAACGCCGCTTCGCGCTCCTCGCCAGCAGGATAAGATGCCATGATCTCCGCATGGGTCCCTTGGGTCTTCACCCAAAGAACCGCTAGGAACGCCACACTCATCGCCGCGCACGCCGCAACGAGTACAGCGAACACACCCCCCAACTTTCCCGCCACATACTCGAACCTCGGCACCGGCTTCGCCAAAATCGTGTACAACGTCCGGTCTTCTAAATCCCTCGGAATCAATGACGCCGTCGTCAGCACCGAAATCAACCACAGAAAAATGCTCATCGCACCCAGCGAAATGTCCTTCAACACCTGGAACTGCTCCTGAAACGTCAGCTTCACCGCGAACAAACTCCCCCCGATCACCAACAGCGCGAACAACACCAGAAAATAGAAAACCTTCTGCCGAACCAACTCACGGAAGGTGTTGACCACCAGTGCCATCACACGTCCCGGCGAGAAAAAGCGGTGCATGCTCATCGCCGCCCCCCCTTCCCCTCATCACGTGCGTCCGCCTCCCGGGTACGCTCCAAAAAGAAATCCTCCAACGAAGTTCTCAACCTTCGCCGCGATTTCAAAACTCCACCCGCCCCCTCCACCCGCATCCGAACCTCCTCCAAAACCGCTTCCGAAACACCCTCCACCACCAACTCCATCTGATCCTCAACCGCCATCAACGCTTCCAACGCACCCTCACAAATCAATCGCCCCTGATGCAATATCCCAATCCTGTCGCAAATCTCCTGCACCTGCGCCAATAAGTGAGAACACAAAAGCACCGTGATGCCCTCCGCCTTCAACGCCAAAATCAAATCCCGAATCTGATGCGACCCCTCCGGATCCACACCCGCCGTCGGCTCATCCAACACCAGCAACCGAGGCTCTTGCACCAGCGCCTGCGCAAGTCCGATGCGCTGCAACATTCCCTTCGAATAGCCGCCCAACCTCCGGTCCGCTGCATCCGCAAGCCCCACCCTTTCCAGTAAGGACATCGCCCTTTTCCGCAACGCGTTACCCCCCATGCCACACAACTTCCCAAAAAACTCCACCGTCTCTAAACCCGTCAAAAACTTATAGAAATAAGGGTTTTCCGGAAGAAAACCCACCGCCTCCCGACTCTCCACCTGCCGCGAATCGCGCCCGAAAATCTCCGTCTCACCGTCACTCGGCTCCAACAGCCCCATCAAAATCTTCATCGTCGTGCTCTTGCCCGAACCGTTCGGCCCCAGCAACCCGTACACCTCGCCCGGCCGCACCGAAAAACTCACCCCACTCACCGCCACCAACGGCTCCTTTCGAAAGGGAATCCTAAAAACCTTCGAAAGACGCCGCACCGCCAGCGCATCAACCGACACTCCACCGCCGAGGCTGTCACTCACTTGGACCATCGAAACAGGCTAGCAGAAGCGCGTCCGCCCACCAATCCCCCAGACAATCCAGACACTCACGAGGCCTACACCGCCAAACCTCAAAACAACATCATCTGCGGCTTCTCAGCCTCCGACGCCATCACAGCGCGCCGCCGTGACCGCTTCGCCACGCCCTCCGCATCAGCACCGCCCCCGCCCTCAACAACCAAGTCTGATCGCTCCAGATTCGCCAAAATCTCTTTCGCACGCTTCAGGATCGGAACCGGCAAGCCCGCAAGCCGCGCAACCTGGATCCCGTAACTCCGGTCCGCACCTCCCGCCACAATCTTCCGCAAAAAGATGATCTGATCATTCCACTCCCGCACCGCCACCGTGTAGTTCTTCACCCCAACCCGCGCATTCGCAAGCTCCGTCAACTCGTGGTAGTGCGTCGCAAACAGCGTCTTACACCCCACCACATCATGCAGGAACTCAGCCACACTCCATGCGATCGACAACCCATCAAACGTCGAAGTCCCTCGCCCGATCTCATCAAGGATCACCAACGAACGTGACGTCGCATTATTCGCAATGTTCGCCGTCTCGTTCATCTCCACCATGAACGTCGATTGGCCCCGCGACAAATCATCCGACGCCCCAACACGCGTGAAAATCCGGTCCACCAACCCCACCTCCGCCTCCCTCGCCGGAACCCACGACCCTGTCTGCGCCAGCAACGTCAACAACGCCACCTGCCGAATGTAAGTCGATTTCCCAGCCATGTTCGGTCCGGTGATCACCATCAACCGGTTCTCGCTTCCATCCAACAACGTGTCATTCGGCACAAACTTTTCCTCCACCAACGATTGGTCTAACACCGGATGACGCCCGTCCACGAACCGGATTGGCCCGTCCAGCGTCAGCCGCGGCCGCACATACCCGAACGTTCGAGCCACCTCTGCCAGCGAGCACAACGCATCGACCATCGAGATCGCCGCCGCCGTGTCCTGCAACCGCCCCAACGATTGTAAAACCTCATCGCGTAACTGCTGAAACAACTCCACTTCCAAGGCACGCGCACGCTCGTCCGCCCCAAGGATTTTGCTCTCCATCTCTTTCAACTCCGGCGTCACAAATCGCTCCCCACCCGCCACGGTTTGCTTGCGAATCCACGTCGCCGGTACCAGATGCAAGTTCGCTTTGGTCACCTCAATAAAATAGCCGAACACCGAGGTGTAACGGATCTTCAACGATTTGATCCCCGTCTCATCCGCCGCGCGCTGCTGCAGATCCGCCACCCACTCCTTCCCAGCCGCTCCCGCAGAACGCAACTGGTCCAACTCCGCAAAATAGCCGTCCCGAAACATCCCGCCCTCACGCACCAATGCCGGCGGCTCATCCACCAACGCGCGCGACAACAACTCCACCACCTCCGGCAAAGCATGCAACCCCTCCCGAATCTCTCGGAACAGCACGCCCGAACCCGATCCCACCAACAACTCGTCCACCAACACCTGAATGCCGGGAACCTGCTCCAATCCAACCCTCAACACCACGAGATCCCTCGCATTCCCTCCCGCCTGAACCAACCGCCCCAACGTCCGCTCCATATCCCGCACCCCCGACAAAACCTCCCGCAACTCCGCCAACAATCGCCCATTGTCCAACGCTGAACCAATCGCGTCCTGACGGGCCTCCAACGGCGCCACCTCGCACAACGGATGAAGCAACCACTCCCGCAACCGACGCGCCCCCATCGGCGTACACGTCCGGTCCAGCGCCTTCAACAAACTGGTGTCCCGTCCCGAACCACGGGACTCCACCAACTCAAGATTCGTGCGAGTGGCCGAATCCATTCCCAAATACCTGCCTCGGCTATAAATCCGGATTCGCGTGATGTTCGTGAGCTTCCGTTTCAACTCCACACGCAAGTAATGGATCATCCCTCCCGCCGCTCGGATCGCCGCGTCCATCCCCGTGATGCCAAAACCATCCAACGACTGCACACGGAAATGGTCCGTCAACGCGTACAACGCCTGATCCAACAGGAACGGATACCCCTCACGGAAAACCACCCCTTTCACATGCCCGAAAGCGTTCGCGTGCTCCTCAGACATCACCACCTCAGCAGGACGCAGTCGCTCCAACTCGTCTTGCAACGCCCGATCATCCTCCAACTCCGTCACCCGAAAATCGCCCGTCGAAAGATCCATGACCGCAAGACCGAACCGCCCCTTCCCATCCGGCACCAACGCAGCAAGATAGTTGTTCCGACGCGCATCCAACATCTGCATGTCCGAAACCGTCCCCGGCGAGATGATCTGCGTGACCTCGCGCTGAACGATCCGCCCAGGCTGAGGCTCCGAGGTCTGGTCGCAAATCGCCACCCGATGCCCCGCCTCAATCAACTTGCGAACATACCCTTCCGCCGCATGGAACGGGATGCCACACATCGGCACCTGATTGCGCTTCGTCAGCGCCAGATTCAAAACGCCAGACGCCACATGCGCGTCCTCAAAAAACATCTCATAAAAGTCACCGAGACGGAACATGAGCAACGTGTCCGAGGACAACGTGCGGCGGATACCCTGATACTGCTGCATCATGGGCGTAAGAGGCGCTGACATCCCCCACGGTTACCCGACCCCCTCCCCCGTTTCAAGGGTGACCCGCCCCGCAATCAGCGAGTGCCCTCCTTCCATCGCCTCCCCTTTTCCGCCCAAAGCGTCCCCTTCCGCCTCAGGAAGCCGCCATGGCAAGCATTCTGCAACCCCTCCGCCCATGCGCCACGCCCTCCCCGCGATCGCGGCCTGCCTCACCCTTCTCCTCACACCCCGTGCGCACGCCGAAAACGGAAGCGTTCCGGTTTTCGAAACCGATATCCGACCCATCCTCCGCCATCGTTGCGTCCATTGCCACGGGGAGGACGGCATCCGAAAAGGGGATCTCGACGTGCGCCTGCGGCGTCTTCTCACCGAGCCACACGGCGCCGAAAACTCCGTCGCCGTCGTTCCCGGCAAACCGCACGAAAGCGAACTGGTCCGGCTCATCCGTGAAGGCGATATGCCCCGAAAAGGCAAACCCGTGCCCGAAGCGGAAATCCAACTCATCGAACGCTGGATCGCCGCCGGAGCGCCAACCGCCAGGCCAGAACCCGCACAGGTCCCCGACGGATTCATTGCCGAGGAAGACCGCGCATTCTGGTCGTTCCAACCCCTCAGCCGAACCACCCCTCCCACCCCGCAATCGCTCTCCCGCACAGCAAATCCCATCGACCAGTTCATCGTCGATCGCCTCGAGCGCGCAAACCTCGCCCCGAACCCCGAAGCCCCTAAAAACACGCTCATCCGACGGGTCGCCCTCGACCTCATCGGCCTCCCTCCGACTCCGGAAGAGATCAACGTCTTCCTCAGTGATACCGCTCCTGACGCCTATGCGCGCATGGTTGACCGTTACCTCGCCTCACCCCGCTTCGGTGAGCACTGGGGCCGCCACTGGCTCGACCTCGCTGGGTACGCCGATAGCGACGGATACTCGGACGCTGATCCGATCCGCCCATGGGCCTACCACTATCGCGA